>Ga0209371_1000315_pt1 | contig 53030 bp, 55 predicted proteins | sample AgamicAtAmrz_FD_187165 | JGI IMG/M metagenome (GOLD analysis project Ga0209371, IMG submission 187165) | Agave microbial communities from Guanajuato, Mexico - At.Am.rz (SPAdes) (version 2) | ecosystem: Host-associated > Plants > Roots > Rhizosphere | place: Guanajato, Mexico | collected 2012-06-07
GCCGATAAAAGCCCAGATGGCGATGGTCACGAACAGGATCTGGATCGTGTCCGTCGATACCAGCACGGCGGAAAGCGAGGCGGCCGGCAGCGTGATGAAGATGACGCCGACCCATGGCGCGATCTCTCGTCCTGTCTCGTCGTTGATCAGCCGCCGCGTCGTGCACATCAGCATGAGGGCGGTGGCGAGATGGAAGAGCGGCGCTGATATGCGGATCCAGAAGGTCGAATCCGAGCCGGAGATCGCATTGAAGAAGCGGATGACCCAGGCAATCATCGGCGGCTTGGAATAATAGCCGAAATCCAGATTCTGGCCCCAGAACCAATATTGCGCCTCATCGACGAAGAGGTCCGTCCTGTTGAGGAGCAACATGAGCACGCGCCAGAGCGTTACTCCGAAGATGATCGCAAGGGCGAGGCCCAGCGAAAGTTTCTGGGCATTTGTTCGGGAATGGGTCGTGTCGAGCATTAAAGGATGGGTCTCGGTGCCTGATCGTGAGGCTTAATACGGAACTATTGAGGCCAAAGCTAGCTCCCTGCCGTCCGTGGGAACAGCAGCGCTCGCATTGTGGCCGCGAAGTGCCATATGTCCGATTTTGGATATCAGACGTCCGTTAAAGCTTGCCTAGAGAATGCGAGGGGTAGCTTTGCCGCGCGCCTCTTCGATGCGGGACAGAAGCATGAAGGCCGCAAGCGTCAAGCTGGCCATCAGCGAGGCGGTCAAACCAAGAACAATCATTGCTCTCTCCGTAGCGACATCGAAACTGTCTATCCCTTGGATAGTAAGGGATGAAGCTTGCTCGTGACTTGCGATCGATGTTCTTCGACGGCGACAAACTATATCGGAAAGTAATCGCTAATTTAGTATAGATCAGTAGGAGACATGCCTTCTTCCGTCATTAACCTTCGGGCAAGGAATTAACCATAAATATTGAGCCTGAACGTCGGAATGGGAAAATTGTGACTCGTTCTCAGCAGGCATGAAGCCGCCCCGTCGTACCGGGTCCGATCCGGTATCCATGTCATCAAACAGGTCCGCAATAGACTTTGATGAACGAGCGAGCTTCGGTGCCTCGATCAAATGATCGACGGCTACGGCTGCCTTTCCTCGCCTCCTCATTGCGCCTGGCGCGGATCATCAGCGGTTTCGCCGGCGCTTGAATGCGCGGCAGTTCGGCAGGGACGATTTTGGCGCAGGATTCGCCGTCAGATCAGGCAGGCAAGGCGCAGGCTGGCAGCCTTCGCGACCGCTTGCGTTTTGCTGGTCTCGATGCCGAGCAATGCGAAACCTTGCGCCGCCACCGGCCGATGCTCGAGACGCATCTGAAAGCAGGCCTGCGCGATCTTTTCCACCGCTTCCAGACGTTCCCGGATGCCGCCCGCAATTTCACCAGTGAAAGCCAGCTCGAACGGCTCCAGGATTTGCAGTCCTCGCACTGGGACGTGCTGACGGACGCGCGTTTCGACAGCCTCTATGCCGAGCGCGTCAAGGTTCTGTCCGATAGCGAAAGCAAGATGGGGCTCGATCCGCGCTGGCATGTCGCGGGCCATGGCGTCATGCTGGAGCATCTTCTGTCCGGCCTTCTCGAAGACATGGGCGGCCGTACCATTCTTCCGGGAGCCAGGCGTCGTGCCCGTGAACTGAGCGACCTCGTCACAGCGATCGTGCGGGTCGTCATGGTCGATGTCGAGATTGCTGTATCGCTGCGGTTCAACGAATTGCGGGTCGGCCACCAGCGTGCGCTCGCGGAACAGCGGACGGCTGATCGCGCCGAGGCTGCAGCCTTCCTCGCTGAGCTTGCCAACGGTCTTGCCGATCGCGATCTGACGACGCGCGTGCCTGCGGATTGTCCCGAGGCCTATGCCGAGGTCGCGGAAGCCTTGAATGCGGCGCTGGATGACATCCAGCAGCAGTTTTCAGCCCTGTCCGGTGGTGTGCAGGCGGCCGAAGCGACGAGCGACGCCATTTCCCGCTCCGCGAAATCCTTGGCTGAAAAATCGTCCGAACAGTCGCAGTGCCTTGCGGCATCCGCCCGGCAGCTTGCGGAGCTCGCCGAACAGGTCCGCGGCAATGCTGCCAATACCCGTTCGGCTGAGCGTGTCGCGGTATCGACGCGCACTGCGGCGGAAGACAGCGGCCGGATCGTCGGTCAGGCTATCTCGGCCATGGCCGATATCGAGACCTCGGCTGAAAAGATCGGCCAGATCATCGGCGTCATCGATGAGATTGCCTTCCAGACCAATCTTCTCGCACTGAATGCCGGCATCGAGGCAGCCCGCGCGGGCGACAGCGGCCGCGGCTTTGCCGTCGTCGCGCAGGAAGTTCGCGCGCTTGCCCAGCGTTCCGCCGATGCGGCCCGCGAGATCAAGGTTCTGGTGACGGGAACAAAGGCGCAGGTGGATGCGGGCGTCCAGATGGTTGGCCGCACCCAGGATGCGATCGGCAGCATCGTCCGCCAGGTGACCGATATCAACGAGGCCATATCAGGCATTGCCGCGGCAAGCGACGAACAGCTCGCCGGCCTCAAGGCGTTGACTTCAGATATTGGCGGCTACAGCGAGCGTGCGGCAATCGCCGGGAACGAGGCAAGCCGCTCCGAGGAAGGTGCCGACCATCTGCATACGGTCGTCGTCGAACTTGGCCGGACCATCCGCGAATTCCGCATCGAGCGTGAGCGGCGTCATGCGGGCTCGGTCAAGGCCGCGCCGCAACGCCAGCTTCCGGCTCGCGACGAGTGCAGCACGATGCGGGATGAAGATGAGATGGCCGATTTCGGCTTCCCGCTTCGCAGGACCGCGACGGGAGGCGAACGCAATGCCTTTTGATTTTTCAGTTTCATGCACATGCGGGCCGATCGGCCCGATTTCAGACAACAAGGAATGAAGCGATGCCGAGCAGGAAAGGCGAAAAGACAATCAGTCTGGCCGCGGTGCTGGACCTCAACGAGGCCTCCGCCCTTCGCGGCACGTTGATGGGGTTGCGCGGCAGCAATGTCGCGATCGATGCGTCCGGCGTCGAAAGGATCGGGACCTTGTGCGTGCAGGTCATCATGGCCGCCGCCAAGACCTGGGATGAGGACAAGCTCTCCTTCACCTTCTCCAAGGTGTCGGATGCATTTCAAAAAACGATGCAGGTGATCGGGGTGGATATCTCCCATCTGCTTGCCAAGGAGATCCGGCAATGAAGAAAAAAGTGCTGACCGTGGATGATTCACGGACCATTCGAAACATGCTTCTCGTCACTCTCAACAATGCGGGTTTCGAGACCATTCAGGCTGAAGACGGTGTCGAGGGCCTGGAAATCCTGGAAGAAGCCAATCCCGACGTCATCGTCACGGATATCAACATGCCGCGTCTTGACGGCTTCGGCTTCATCGAGGGCGTTCGCCGCAACGACAGATACCGCGCCGTTCCGATCCTCGTTCTGACGACCGAAAGCGACGCGGAAAAGAAGAACCGTGCCCGCCAGGCCGGTGCGACCGGCTGGATCGTCAAGCCGTTCGATCCCGCCAAGCTGATCGATGCCATCGAGCGCGTAACCGCCTAAACAGGATCCGCCCCTTATGGATATGAACGAAATCAAAGAGATTTTCTTCCAGGAGTGCGAAGAGCAGCTCGCCGAACTGGAATCCGGTCTCCTAAAAATGAATGACGGCGACCGCGACCCGGAAACCGTCAATGCCGTGTTCCGCGCCGTTCATTCCATCAAGGGTGGGGCAGGTGCCTTCGGTCTGGACGACCTGGTCGCATTCGCCCACGTCTTCGAGACCACACTCGATTGCGTTCGATCCAACAAGCTGGAGCCGACCCAGGAAGTCCTGAAGGTCATGCTCAAGGCCGCCGACGTCCTGGCGGATCTCACCAATGCCGCCCGTGATGGCGGCAGCGTCGATCAGGCCCGCAGCCGCGGCCTGGTTAAGGAACTGGAAGCCTTGGCAAATGGCGATATTCCCGCGCCGTCAGCCGCGGTGCTTGCCGATGTTGCTCCGAAGCCCGTTGTGGCCGCGCCTGCGCCAACGGATGAAAGTGGTTTCCAGCCGATCCCCTTCAGCTTCGACGATGATTTCGGCAGCGACGAGCCGGCGGTCGATGCCACCCCGGAATACGAAGTCAACTTCAAGCCACGCTCCGATCTCTATGCCAAGGGCAATGATGCGACGCTGCTGCTGCGCGATCTCTCGCGGCTCGGCGAGATGAATATCTTCTGCGATATGGATACGCTACCGGGTCTCGTCGACCTCGATCCAGAAGGCGCCTATTTCAGATGGGCGATCTCGATCAAGACGGACAAGGGCGAAGACGCCATTCGCACCGTCTTCGAATTCGCTGAATGGGACTGCGATCTCGATGTGCAGCTGGCGGGAAGCGGTGGGTCTTCGAGCGGCGAAGAATTGCCGATGATACCGGTGCCCTTCGATCTTTCGATCCTCGACGACGGGGCCGCACCGGCTGCCGAAACCGTAGAGGAGACATCCGCGCCGAGAAACGATGTCGCTGCTGCCGTGGCTGCTGCGGAAACCGCAAGCAACGTCACGCAGCTGGCCTCGGCTGCCGCACGCGTCGAGAAGAAGGAAGCCGCCCTTGCCGCTGCTGCCGCTTCCAATGCAGCCGCGGCGCAGAACAGTGCCGCGGCTGCCGCCGCCGGCCAGACCATCCGTGTCGATCTCGATCGTGTCGACCGCCTGATCAACCTTGTCGGCGAGCTTGTCATCAATCAGGCGATGCTCTCCCAGAGCGTCATCGAGAACGACAACAACGGCGCATCCTCCATCAACATGGGTCTCGAAGAGCTGCAGCAGCTCACCCGCGAGATCCAGGACAGCGTCATGGCGATCCGCGCCCAGCCGGTGAAGCCGGTCTTCCAGCGTATGTCGCGTATCGTCCGCGAAATCGCCGACATGACCGGCAAGTCGATCCGCCTGATCACCGAGGGCGAGAACACCGAAGTCGACAAGACCGTCATCGACAAGCTTGCTGAGCCGCTCACCCACATGATCCGCAATGCCGTCGACCATGGCGTCGAAACGCCGGAAAAACGCGCGGCACTCGGCAAGAACCCGGAAGGCACCGTTCGCCTGACGGCAAAGCATCGCTCCGGCCGCATCCTCATCGAGCTTGCCGATGATGGCGCCGGCATCAACCGCGAGAAAGTCCGCCAGAAGGCGATCGATAACGACCTGATCGCGGCCGATGCCAATCTTTCGGATGAGGAAGTCGACAACCTGATCTTCCTGCCGGGCTTCTCGACCGCCGACAAGATTTCCGACATCTCCGGCCGTGGTGTCGGCATGGACGTGGTCAAGCGCTCGATCCAGGCGCTCGGCGGCCGCATCAACATCAGCTCCAAGCCGGGGCAGGGTTCCGTCTTCACCATGAGCCTGCCGCTGACGCTCGCCGTCCTCGACGGCATGGTGGTGACGGTTGCCGGCCAGACGCTCGTCGTGCCGCTGACGGCGATCGTCGAAACGCTGCAGCCGGAGGCTTCCGCCATCCATTCCTTCGGCGCCAACCACCGCCTGATCTCGATCCGCAATAGCTTCTGCCCGCTGGTCGATGTCGGCCGTATCCTGAATTTCCGTGCCACGCAGGCCAATCCGGTCGAAGGCGTCGCGCTGCTGGTGGAATCGGAAGGCGGCGGTCAGCGCGCCCTCATGGTCGATGCCATTCAGGGCCAGCGCCAAGTCGTCATCAAGAGCCTTGAGGCCAATTACACGCATGTCCCGGGCATTGCGGCGGCAACCATCCTCGGCGATGGCCGCGTGGCGCTGATCCTCGATGTCGATGCAGTGGTCGGTGCTTCGCGCGGCCAGTCGCTGAAGCCTGAAATGTCTTATGCGGCGGTGGGGTGAGTTGATGTCCTATGCCGTCAAGAACCTGAGCCAGGGTAATCGCGAGCTGATCGCCTTCCGGATCGGCGACCAGGAATTCTGCGTCGACATCATGTCGGTTCGTGAAATCCGCGGCTGGACCCCGGCAACGGCCATGCCGCATGCGCCCGGTTACATGCTCGGCGTCATCAACCTGCGCGGGGCCGTGCTGCCGATCATCGATCTCTCCGCGCGGCTCGGCATGAAGCAGGCGGAGCCGACGGCGCGGCATGTGATCATCGTTGCGCAAGTGAAGCGCAAGGTGGTCGGTCTTCTTGTTGACGCCGTATCGGACATTCTGACGATCACCGACGACAGCATCCAGCCGACGCCGGAAGTCTCCTCTGATCACGAGCGGCAGTTTGCCCGCGGCATCGTGGCGATCGACCGCCGCATGATCTGCCTGATCGAACTGGAAGCCCTGTTCCCCGAAAGCGAAAGCGAGGCTGCATGAGCGTGATGGGAGCAATGGATTTCAAGGCGTCTCCGGACGAGGTGCTGGCGAGCGGCGAATATCCGCTGACGCGCCGCGATCTCTCGGAAATCGCCGCCATGATTTATGCGGATGCGGGCATTTCTCTCAATGAGAGCAAGGCGTCACTCGTCTATTCCAGGCTGTCGAAGCATATCCGCGCGCTGGGCTTGTCCGGCTTCCGCGATTACTGTCAGCTGGTGTCTTCGCCGGCGGGAAGTGCGGCGCGTCGCGAGATGCTGTCGCATCTGACGACCAATTTCACCCGCTTCTTCCGCGAAAACCATCACTTCGATCATCTGCGCGACGAGGTTCTGCCGGGTCTCCTAGCGCGTGCCAAGGCTGGCGGCCGGGTCCGCATCTGGTCGGCCGCCTGTTCCGACGGGCAGGAGCCTTACTCGATCGCGCTGACGGTGCTTGCCTTGATGCCGAATGTCGCTGACTTCGATTTCAAGATCCTGGCAACGGATATCGACCCTAAGATCCTCGGGCTTGCCCGCGCTGGCGCCTATGACGAATCTTCGCTCGAAACGGTTTCTCCGGCCATGCGCAAGCAGTGGTTCCAGGAAGTCAATGTCCAGGGCCGCCGCAAATTCCAGATCGACGATCGCGTCAAGCGGCTGATCACCTTCAACGAGTTGAACCTGCTCGGGCAATGGCCCTTCAAGGGCCTGTTCGACGTCATCTTCTGCCGCAACGTCGTCATCTATTTCGACGAGCCGACGCAGACGAAGATCTGGACGCGCTTTGCCGGCCAGCTGCAGGATGCCGGCCATCTCTATATTGGCCACTCCGAGCGGGTCGCCGGTGAGGCCAAGCACGTCTTCGACAATATTGGCATCACCACCTATCGCTATCTCGGCAAGACCGCGGGGAGGAAGCCATGAATTCTCCTGCTCGTGTTCTCGTGGTCGATGACTCCCCGACGATGCGCGGCCTGATCACCGCCGTCCTGCGTGCCGATCCAGAGGTCGATGTCATCGGCCAAGCCGGCGATGCGATGGAAGCGCGCGCCGCCATCAAGGCGCTCAATCCGGATGTCGTCACCCTCGATATCGAGATGCCGAACATGAACGGCCTCGAATTCCTGGAAAAGATCATGACGCTCAGGCCCATGCCCGTCATCATGGTTTCCACGATGACGCATCGCGGCGCCGACGCGACGCTTGCCGCCCTCGAGATCGGTGCGTTCGACTGTGTCGGAAAGCCTTCGCCTGGCGAGCCACATCCCTTCGGCGATCTGGCGGATAAGGTAAAGGCGGCTGCCCGCTCTCAACGGCAATATGTGAAGCCCGCCGCTCAGCGCGTGCCGCCGCCGGCCGTCGCGGATTTCCGTGTGGGCCGCAAGATCGTCGCGATCGGTTCCTCCACCGGCGGCGTCGAGGCGCTGATCAACGTCTTGCAGAAGTTCCCGGCCAATTGCCCGCCGACCGTTATCACGCAGCATATGCCGCCGACCTTTACGCGCAGCTTCGCCGAGCGCCTGAACCGCCTCTGCGCCCCGGTCGTTCAGGAGGCGACCGATGGTGCGCGGCTGGAAATCGGCAAGATCTATCTGGCGCCGGGCGGCGAAAGGCACCTTAGGGTCGCCAATGCCGCGGCACCCCATTGCCGTCTGGTGGACGGCGGGCCGGTGAACGGCCATCGCCCTTCCGTCGACGTGCTCTTTGATTCGGTTGCCGAACTGGCCGGCCGCAATGCCGTCGGCGTGATCCTGACCGGTATGGGGCGCGACGGCGCCGCCGGTCTCCTCAAGATGCGCCACGCCGGCGCGCGTACCATCGGCCAGAACGAGAAGACCTGCGTGGTCTATGGGATGCCGAGGGTCGCCCACGAGCTTGGCGCAGTCGAACAGCAGTTTCCGCTGAACGCCATTGGCGAGGAAATTTTGAAAGCCACAGCCGCCCGAAAGGAAGGGAGCGAATAATGTCTCTAGCGGAGAAAATCAAAGTTCTGATCGTTGACGATCAGGTCACCAGCCGCCTGCTGCTGAGCGATGCGCTGACGCAGCTCGGATTCAAGCAGATCACGGCTGCCGGCGACGGCGAGCAGGGGATGAAGATCATGCAGCAGCAGCCGCATCATCTCGTCATCTCCGATTTCAACATGCCGAAGATGGACGGGCTCGGCCTCCTGCAGGCGGTGCGCACCAACCCGACGACCAAGAAGGCGGCCTTCATCATCCTGACGGCGCAGGGCGATCGCGCGCTGGTTCAGAAGGCGGCGCAGCTCGGTGCCAACAACGTGCTCGCCAAGCCCTTCACCATCGAAAAGATGAAAGCTGCCATCGAGGCCGTCTTCGGAGCTCTAAAATGATCGTCGAGGGTGCTGCCCGCCGCGTGCATATTATTCAGGGCGAGTACAAGGTCATCAGCGATCCCGAAGTGGTACTGACGACCATTCTCGGCTCTTGCGTGGCGGCTTGCCTGCGCGATCCCATCGCCGGCGTTGGCGGGATGAACCATTTCCTCCTTCCGGGAATGGCGAACTCGCCGATGAGCGGTGGCGATGCGACGCGTTACGGCGTGCACCTGATGGAACTCCTGATCAACGGCCTCCTGAAGAAGGGCGCGAGGCGTGACCGGCTGGAGGCGAAAGTTTTCGGCGGCGCCAAAACGATCGCGACCTTCTCCAATGTCGGCGAGCAGAACGCGGTCTTTGCCATGCAATTTCTGAAAGACGAAGGCATCCCGGTCGTCAGCTCCAGCACGGGCGGCGAACACGGGCGCAAGATCGAATATTGGCCAATCTCCGGAAGGGCCAGGCAATATCCGCTGACCGGCGCCGAGACGCAGAAGACCGTGGCGCTGGAACAGCGTCCGGTCATTGCTCCGAAGCCGGTCGACAACACGATCGAATTTTTCTGATCAACGAGGCAAGCGCATGACCCCCTTCCAGCGCGTTGAGACGGCCGCCATCGAGGAGACGCTTCCGGCTATCCTCTTGCGCATCGTTTCCGAATTGCACGACGTCGCCTATCTGATCGAACGCATCGAGCCTCAGCTGCTCGATATCAGCGACGCCAACATACTGGCCTCGCCGGAGGCCATGAAGGTGGTGCAGGGTATCGATCTTGCCGTGCAGAAGACACGCGGCATCGCCGAATTCATCGATACCATTGCCGGCACCATGCCCGAGGGCTGGACGGTGGATCTCGCGACGGCGCTGAGCCTGGTCAAGCTGACGGAGATGCAAAAGGCGCTCGGCGGCGGCGGTTTTCACACGCATTCGCAGACCATGGCCCAACCCGTGGCCCAACCCATGGCGAAGGCTGCCGGCGATTTCGATTTCTTCTGACTGCGTCGTCAGCAATAGATACTGTTTTTCTTATGTAATCTCCTGCATTTCTTCCCGGCTTTTTCCTGGGCTCTTCTGGCCGGACGAAACGTTCGCACAAGTTTCGATTTCTATTTTCGCCGCATAGCACAAAGCCATCAGGTCTTTGACGAATCGTGCGAGAACAGAATGAATCTGTTAAATCAATTAGTTCCCTTGCTTCGGAATCTTCAGAATCTCGGGAGAACGCGGCTGATGATCCTGGGGGGCGTGGGCGCGGTGTCCATGCTGCTGATCCTTTTTGCAGCCCTCTATGTCAATAAGCCCGCACAGGAGACACTGTATGTCGGCCTGGATGCGACGGATCTCAACCAGATCAGCATCGCGCTCGCGGAAGCCAAGATCAATTTCCAGGTCGGTACGGATGGCTCCAGCCTGACTGTTCCGGCGGGCATGACCGGCAAGGCCCGCGCGCTTCTTGCTGAACGCGGCCTGCCCACCAGCGGCAAGGCCGGCTATGAACTCTTCGACAATGTCGGTTCGCTCGGTCTGACCTCCTTCATGCAGGAAGTCACCCGCGTCCGTGCTCTCGAGGGCGAAATCAGCCGCACCATCACCTCGATCGCCGGCATAAGCGCTGCCCGCGTCCACATCGTCATGCAGGATGTCGGCAATTTCCGAAAGGCGGATCAGAAGCCGACGGCATCCGTCATGATCCGCGCGAGTGCGGAAGCTGCCCGCAAATCGGCTTCGGCTATCCGCCACCTCGTCGCGTCGGCCGTTCCCGGTCTGGAGGTCGATGATGTGACGATCCTCGACTCCACAGGCCAGTTGCTCGCATCGGGCGACGATCCCGGCAACGGCGCTCTCAGCCGCAATCTCGGCATCGTGCAGAACGTGCAGAGCGAAGTCGAATCCAATATCGACAAGGCCTTGGCGCCCTTCCTCGGCATGGATAATTTCCGCTCCAGCGTGACGGCACAGCTGAATACCGACAGCCAGCAGGTGCAGGAAACCACCTACGATCCGGACTCGAAGGTCGAACGCTCCGTCCGCACGGTGAAGGAAGCGCAGAAGTCGCAGCAGAGCCAGCCCGACAGCGCCGCGACCGTGGAGCAGAATATTCCGCAGGCGGCCCCGCAGTCCGGCGGCAACACGCCGACGTCGAACGATCAGTCCGACAAGCGCGAGGAGCAGACCAACTACGAAATCAACAGCAAGACGACGGCCACGACCCGTACCAGCTACAAGATCGAAAAGCTGTCCGTCGCCGTGGTGGTCAACAAGGGCCGCATCGCGCAAATGGTCGGCCAGGGTGCCGATCAGGCCAAGATCGACGCCTATATTGCGGAAATGCAGAAGATCGTCGCAACGGCAGCGGGTGTCGATCCGGCCCGCGGCGACATCGTCACCGTCAATGCCATGGACTTCCTCGACAACCAGCTGCTTGAAGACACATCCTCCAGCTTCAGCATTACCGATATGTTGAGCCGCAACATGGCCGGCATCATCAACTCGCTGGCCTTCGTCGCGGTCGCCTTCCTGATCGTCTGGATGGGCTTCCGTCCGCTGATCCGCTCGCTCGGCGGCTCGTCCAACAGCACGGCGCTTCCGGAAGCAGCGGGCCTGGAACTGCCGGATTTCGCGCCGGCGGTTGGCGGTCCCGGCGCCGCCCTGATGGACGGCTTCGGCTCGGACTTCGGCTTCGACAGCACCGACGACCTGCTGACGATGGGCGACGATGGCGGCACGTTCAACCGCCGCGTCAAGGAAGGGCCGGAGCGCCGCCTGTCCCGTATGGTGGAAATCAGCGAAGAACGCGCTGCAAAGATCCTCAGGAAATGGGCCGTGGACCAGGCTGCCTGACAAAAGGACCGGGAAATTCCCGGTCCTTTTTCTATCCAGCGGATGACATTTGAACTTGCATCATTGTCGATACCACCTGTGATCAATTAGTCGCGGCTAGACGAATTGACGTGTTCGTAAGATGGAATTTCAATGGATATACGGTTGCTGGGTATAAAGAATCGACTTACAAATACTGTATCTATTGCGTAACAACTGTGTATTCCGAGCGAATCGACCATCGTATTCCGCGTTTCGCATGTTTTAAGTTTGTAGATTCCGGAGCGGGAAATTAGCTCATGATTCGTAGATCGTGCTTGCGGCAATGCGCGCGGGTGCGATTGCGGGTGTCGAATTCAGGGATGAGACATGTGCCCATCCATCCGTATCCGCCGGAAGTGTTTTGGTCGCGGTAGAGAAAGATCCGGCTTCGATGCCTCGTCGAGATTCGCTGTCGGTTCTCTGAGGTGAAGGGATTGGGTTCTGACGGAACAATGCTCTCGTTGACGGCCGATCGTCCAACAGCGGCAGGAAATGCAAGTATGGACATGCAGATATCGCAGATGAGCAAAGGCGATAGGGATGCGCGATCGATCGCGTCCGCCGGAGCCATGTCGCGCGAGCAGCTCATTCTGCAGCTGAATGCCGTTTCAGGCCCTGCCTATCTTCAAGCCGGCCTTCACGCCTTGGCGAGCTACGCCGGCGCCTCCCATTATCTTCTTGTCAGGTCCGATCTTATCCAGGAAAGCGGCCTCGACTTCGTGATTTCCTCCGATTGGCCCTTCGATCTCGTCCGGCGCCTGGCGACGGAGCTGACAAGTGGTTATGGCCGCATCGGCGAGCTGGAAAAGTGCATGGCGCTGTTTCAGCCAAGCCTGGCGCTGCTCCCCGATGATGTCTCGCTGCCTGACGGTGTGGGCCGGCAATATCATGCCTTGACGTTCAATGTCGGTCGCACCCGCTTCTCCCTGCTGTTGCTGGCGAGCGAAGCGGCGGTGCTTCTGCCCGAGCGGTTGAGGGATGTCGGCCTCCTGGCCGGCTATCTCGCCAGTTCCACACGTTGCTTCGAGGGCAAGCTGGAGCGCGATTTCGATCTGACCGAGCGCGAGCTGGAATGCCTGTTCTGGATCGCCGAAGGCAAGACGAGCGATGAGATCGCGATGATCCTCGGGATCTCGCGCAATACCATCAACAACTATATCACCAGCGTCATGCGCAAGACCGCCACTAAGACCCGCTCGGAGGCTATCGCCTTTGCAGTGCGCAATAATCTCGTTTAAGGGCCGACCGGATGCGCTATCAGCCAGACAGGACCACGGATATGCCGGGCGAATCACGGCTTACCCGTTCCGGGCGGATCTCCGGCCGCTCCGATCTGTTCCCGAAGCTGGTGTCGATGCAAAAGCTGATCGACGCGCAGCATTTTGCCGTTTATCGCCTGCACGGCTCCGGACTGCCGCATAAGCAGCGCCTGGTGTGCGAACTTGATAATTGGGGCTCGGCCAACTCCGTCGTCGGCAAATCCTTTGTGGAGGCCTATGGCGAAGCGCTGATCGAGCATATCGACAAATCGCTGCTGCCGCTGATGTGGAACGGGCGCGACAGCGACAGCACCGCAGAGACGCCGGATTTTGCCGTCTTCACGCAGCGCCTGAAGCCGCATCTCCTGCCTTTTGCCGGCGCCGCCTTTCCTGTGCGGCTCGGTGCCGTCGGCAACGGCTACACCGTCTTCACGGCCAAGTTCATGGATCTCTCGAGCGATATGATCGTCGAGCTGCACGGCCGCAGCTGTCAGATCATGATGCAGCTCCTGTCGCTGGATGAGCGCCGCTCACAGGCGGCTGAAGCGCTGAGCGAGCGCGAAATCGCCTGCCTGCAGCTCGCCGGCGACGGGCGCATCAGCGAGGAGATTGCCGAGAAGCTTGGATTATCGGTGCATACCGTCAACGCTTATCTCGGATCGGCGACGATCAAGCTCGACAGCGTCAACCGCATCCAGGCCATCGCGAAGGCGATTCGTTTCGGCTACATAAGCTGAGATAGCGGCGCCTACGGGCACTGCCGCAAGACGAAGTCACCTGCGACACGTTACCGAACAAATGAATAGAGCGGCGGTCCGGTTTTTGCCGGATGCACGCCGCTCTCGCGAATCACTTTGCCGATTTTTGAAAAAGGACTTCCTCAGAATGCGTGTGCGGCCTCGCCGCGGACGACGTAACGCGCGTCCCTTAGGCTGCGGGCGAGCAGCGCTGTGTTCTCGTCGGGATCGACGGAGGCCTTGTCGAAGGCAATGTGGTTGATCTCGATGCCCGCATGGTGCTCCGCCAGCGCAAGCTTGGCATAGATGGTGACGCCCCGCGGCTTGATCTCCAGATCGAGCGTGACTTCCGCCGGCCCGCCCCAATCGAGTTTGTAGTCGCCGCCGAGCCCGAAATTGACCGTGCCGGGAAGAAAATAGAGCTCGGCGGCCGAGGCGACGAGGTCAGCGAGGTTGCCATATCGTTCGAAGCGCAGCAGCGAGATCAGATCGGCGGCATCGAGGAGGCGCAGCTCGCTTGCGACCGGGCTGATGGCTTCGGCTAGTATTTGTTCACGCTGGGCAGAGTAGGGGCATTTTTTCATTTGGTTTATCGTACCCGTTTTCTATTCGACTGCGCGGCATAGATCCGATGGATGAGTTCTGCGACAGCCTTGTAAAATACTGACGGTATGACGCTATCAACCGAGACTTGCGCAAACATGGAGCGCGCGAGCGGTGGGTCTTCGAAAACGGGAATATTGTTGGCCTCGGCTATCTCCCTGATTTTCAAAGCAATCAGATCCTGGCCTTTGGCGACGACGACAGGGGCGTCGTTTTCCTCGCGCACATAGCGCAGCGCAACGGCGAAGTGAGTCGGGTTGGCGATGACGAGAGTGGCGCGCGGCACCTGTTTCATCATGCGGCGGCGGGCGCGGTCGCGCGCGATCGAGCGCTGGCGAGACTTGACGATCGGGTCGCCCTGCGACTGCTTGTGCTCGTCCTTGACCTCCTGCTTCGTCATCTTCAATTGGTCAAACCAGTGGTGCCGGCTCCACAACAGGTCGGCAACGCCGACGACGACGGTCGCCATCAGCACGATGATCAGGATGCGCTGAACGATCGTCGACAGACGCACGAAGATGGTCTGCGGGTCGGACACCAGCGAATCCATCGCATGGAAGTACTGGCTGCGCAGCACGAAAAACATGACGATGCTGACCAGCACGATTTTTGCGAGGGATTTGCCGAATTCCACCATGCCGGTCGCGCTGAAGATGCGCGTGAAACCTTTCGCCGGCGATATGCGCGAAAACTGTGGCCTGATTCGTTCGAGAACGGGGGTGGGCAGGTTCTGGAAGATCGAGGCGCCGATCCCGAAGACGAAGAAGAGCACGACCGCCGGCAGCACCATGTTGCCGACTTCCCAGCCTATGCGCGTAAACAGCGAGATGGCGTCTGGGCCTGTCTCCAGCTGCCATTGATCCGGCTTTTCGAAGAGATCGCGCAGAACCTCGCCCATGCGGCCCATGCGCTCGGGCAGAAAGAAGGTGACGTAGATGACGGTCGCGAGCATGGAAGCAAAGAGCGTCGCCTCCCTGGAGTGAGGGACATTGCCCTTCTCGATCGTATCGCGGAGTTTTTTCTCCGTCGGTTTTTCTGTTTTACTGTCCTTGTCTTCGTCAGCCAAAGCAGCCGCCCTTTGCGAAACGGAAAGAGGCCGCGCATCATGCGCGGCCCTCAGATCATCTGTTTACGATGTTTTGGCTGAGTCGCGCCGCGCTTATGCGGCTTCTTCCACAGGCGTATTTTCCTTGGCCTTGAGTTCGATCTGGCCAGAATTGGCCAGACGAATGGCTTCCTGGGCGATGGCACGCCGGGCGATCGCGATTTCGCGCGGATTGATGCCGGCATTACCCATCTGCAGGTCGGATTCGATCATGCGGCGCTGACGTGGGCTGATCGAGGACAGCACGATCTCGCGAATCTCGTTGCCCGATCCCCGCAGCGCCATCGTCAGGATGTCGGCGGCGATGTCGTTGAGCAGCAGGACGCGGCTCGGCTGCGGCATACGGGTGAGATCGTCGAAGAGGAAGATCTTCGGGCGAACCTTCTCGACCGATTCCTTGTTGATCGATTCCAGCGAGCTCAGCAGCGTATCGACCACGGGCTTATCGAGTTCGTTCATCAGATCGGCAACCTTCGTGGAGCCGGACGCGTTGCGTTCGGCGTCGATCTCGGCCATCAGCCCGAGAACGCGGTTCTCGATGATCTGGGCAGCCTTGGGGCTGACGTCCTTGATATTGACCGTACGGTTCATGATATCGGCGCGCTGGGCTTCGGGGAGCTGCAGCAGGATCTTCGCGCCGAAGGCCGAAGGCATCATGGAGAGCACATAGGCGATCGTCTGCGGATGCTCGCGCAGGAAGAACTTGGCGACGAAGACCGGATCGGCCTCGCCCAGGCGATCCCAAATGGACGTCTCATAGGCTTGGAAGGCCGTGCGGCGGCCAAGCAGGCTGTCGACCTCATCCGGTGTCAGGCCCTCTTCGAGAATGCTCTCGATGGCCTTGGCGTTATCCATGAGGCCGGCGCCCTCGGTGAAGAGGTCTTCGAATTCCGCCACGAGCTGCGCCAGTTCGTCCGGCGGAATGAGCCGCAATGATTGCGCCGAGGCGATAATCATCTGCAACTCGTTCTGCGTGAAGTATTTCAGCAGCCGTCCTGCCACCTGTTTTCCCATGGCGAGAAGAACGGCGGCTGCCTTTTCAGTCTGAGTCAACGGTTTCTCGGCGATTGCGCCGCTGAAATCGTCAAAGTCCATCATGGTCTTCGTCTCCGTCCCGCAAGGGGGAGTGGGCTCATCCTGAGCCGGGTTCAGCTTTTCTTCGCGTTATAAATTTCAGTGAGCTTGATGCCGAATCTGGTGTCGTCATGTTCCAGAACGGTAATCTCGCCCCGGCCGATCTTGCGGCCGTTCACGGTAATTTCGACAGGTTCGCCGATCTTCTTGTCAAGTGCGATGATTGCGCCCTCGGCCAGGTTCATCAGGCCGGACACCGGCATGCGGCTGCTGCCGAGCACGATCTGGACATCGATCGGGATATCCATGATCAGGTCCATATTGGCGGTGAGCGCGCTGCCGGGAGCAGCCGGTGCCGCGGAAACGCCGCCGAACTCGCCGTCATCGAAGGCTGGAGCGGAATTGTCGTCGCCGAAATCGCCGAAGGTGGAGAGATCCGTGCCTGTTTGCGCGCCGAATGCGTCGGCCTCGAAATCAGGCAGACCACCTTCATTATCTTTTTTCAGGACGCCGCGCAGACCATCGATGGCCTCGTCCAGGGCGGCGTCGCTGTTTGAAATGTCCAGCGATTCCTCGCTGCTTTGCTGTGTCGTCTTCGTAGCCATGAAATCACTATTCCAGTTGAAACTTGCCTCAAGCTGCCGTGTGCGGGATCACGCGCCAGTCGATCAATTCATCAAGTGTCTGAGAAGCTCGTCGTCGGAATTGACGTTGTCCTTGACGCGCACCGTATAATTTTCGCCAGAGCGGCCGAATTCGCAGATGTAAAGGTCTTTGCTGTTGGCGCTGACTTCGACGCGGACATCGCCCGTATCCATGAAGGGAATGATATCGCCGACCGCAAGCTTGGAAATGGTGTCGAGCGTCAGCGATTCGAGCCGAATTCGCGCCTCAAGCGTCACCTGCGAGCGGCGGACCTGCTCGCTGAGCTGCTCCGACCATGCCTGGGAAGCGGCGGTCGGATTCTTGGCGCGCGGGGCACTGACGACAGTGCGCAGCAGATCGCGCTGCGGCACGATGATGATGATCTGGGACAGCGATTTGCCGAGCGAGATCGTCATCGCGATTGCGGCGGCGAAGTCATTGCCTCCATCGCCGATGGCCGCCGGCCGGTCCTCGATATTGTAGGGCGGGTCGAGGTAGGGCTCGAAGCCGCCGGCTGCATTCACTGCCGAGCGAAGCACTTTGGCGATCTTTTCGAAGACCATGACGGAAAGATCGAGTTCGATCACTGAAAGCGGTCGTGCGACCGGCGCTTCCATATCTTCGGCGCGCGCGCCCAGCATATGCTCCATCAGCGTCATGATGAAGCCGGCGCCGCAGCCGAGGATGAAATTCGGCGCCCAGTTGCGCAGCGAACCGTTGACCAGGGCGTGGCTGCCTCCAAGCCCGGCGATCAGCTCGTTCATCGAGCCGGACTGACAGCCGGCATAGGCGATGTTGATATCCAGGCCCGTCTCGCTCTTGATGATGTCGGGCAGGAATTCGGCATAAACCTGGGCGAAGGCGGTGCCGAGTTTCGCAAGCGTCGCCTGATCGCCGAGATTGCCTGTGAGCTTGGCAAAAAGGGTGCGGTCCATCGTCTGTGCCCTGTGCGCGGATTGCTGGCTCATGATCGTTAGGCTGCCTTGCTTTCACCGCCGGGGTTCATCATTTCCTGCTCGACGGCGTCGATTGAAGGACGCTCGTAGGAGGAGATGGTCTTGCGGCCGTATTCGAGTGCCACCTGCGGCACCGATCCGTTCATGTAGGCGAGCAGCGTCTGCTTCACGATGACGTAGAGGCGATGCTGCTTGTTGCGTACCACCTTGATCTGGGAGACCAGCGGCGCGCAGACCGAATAGGACAGGATGATGCCGAGGAAGGTGCCGACCAGCGCCGAACCGATGAGATGACCGAGCACTTCGGGTGATTCGTTGATGTGGCTCATGGCCTTGATGACGCCGAGAACGGCGGCGACGATACCGATCGCAGGGAAGGAATCGCCCATGATCGTGATCGCGTGATAAGGCTTCATCTTATCGTGCTGCATCGTCTCGAGCTCTTCGTCCATCAGCGCCTCGATCTCGTGCGAGCGGGCGTTGCCGATGATGATGAGGCGGACATAGTCGCAGATGAAGGCCGTCAGATCCTTGTTCTTCAGAACCGTCGGAGCGGCCTTGAAGATCGTCGATTCATCCGGGTTGTCGATATGGGCTTCGATCTCGTTGCGCGACTTGGTACGCAGGTCGCGCATCAGGGCATAAAGTACACCGAGCGTGTCGAGATAGTCACGCTCCTTCGGCACCTTGTGGCTGAAGGCTTCTCCGAGCGCCTTGCCCGAATCCTTCACCACCTTCATCGGATTGGCCATGATGAAGCCGCCGAGACCGGCGCCTGCGATAATGACAAATTCGAAGGGCTGGAACAGCGCGCCTACGTCTCCGCCCATAGCCATGAAGCTGCCTATGATGCAGCCGCAGGTCACTACAAATCCGATAATAATATTCATCGTCGGTCCACACCTGAACGTTGCTTCATACGATGAACTAGGGGACCTGCCTTGCGTGAGGCTGTTCGATGGGCCTCTGAACGTCCTTTTTGCCTTGTCAGCTTCGCACAAGCCAAGCCCTTCAGGATGGCAGGTAAGGGCATCCATGCCCCGCTAACGAAATGTAGGAGCGCCGGCGGCGTTTCCTTTCCCGTTATTCTCCAATGTCCGGAGGGCGTTGAAAATGCAGTCTGGTATTTATGTCGCGCTGTCGTCCCAGATGGCGCTCGAGCGGCGTCTGACGACGATCGCCGACAATTTGGCCAACGTGAATACGACGGGCTTCCGTGGTACCGAGGTCAAGTTCGATCAGGTCCTCAGCAATACGCAAAACAAGCTCAACGCCAAGGTCGCCTTCGTTTCGCAAGGCAACGACTATCTCTCCACCGACAATGGCGAACTTCAGAACACCGGCAATCTCTTTGATTTCGCCGTCAAGGGCGATGCCTATTTCGGCATGAATACGCCGGCCGGCCTGGTGCTGACGCGCGACGGCCGCTTCACCATGACCGAAAGCGGGGCGCTGGTTTCCACGCGCGGCTTCCCGGTCCTTGATCCTGGCGGTGCGCCGATCCAGCTCGACCCCGCCGGCGGTCCGCCGAGCGTCGCGTCGAACGGGACCATCATGCAGAACGGCCGCAGCATGGGCCAGATCGGTCTCTATAGCGCCGATGTCAGCAAGGGCTTCCTGCGCTATGAAAACAGCGGTATCCTGCCGACCGATACGCCACAGGCTGTCATCGACCGCTCGAACATCGGCATCGCCCAGGGCTATCTCGAAAATTCCAACGTCAACGGCATGCGGGAAATGACCAATCTGATCGAGGTCAGCCGCGCCTTCGACAATATCAGCACGCTCACCAGCAGCAGTGAAGGCACGCTCACCGACGCCATCAAGACCCTCGGCGGCAGCCAGTAAAGAGGGCTTGTCATGGTCGAGGATCGATTGCCGGAGGGCGCAATGTCGCCGAAGCTTTCGCATATGGCCCTTCTGACGGGTCAATATGCGATGGCGGAGAATGCCGTGGCCCATGGAGGCCATGTGCGCACCATCGCTGCCGGACACTATACGGTTGCCGGCCTTTCCAGGCAGGTGCGTCTCGGTGATTTCGTTGCGCATCGGTCGCAGACGGGCATCCACCTCGGCGAGGTCGTCCGTGTCGAACCGGATCTCACCTATGTCTGTCCGATCGAGCCGGGCGAGCCGATCGGCATCCAGGATACCATCATTCGCAAGGGCGCATTTCGTATCGCGCCCGATGACAGCTGGTGCGGCCGCACGATCAACTCGCTCGGCGAGCCGATCGATGGGCTGGGGCCGCTGACCGCGGGTCTCGAAGCACGCTCCATCTCCAACACGGCCCCGCCGTCGATGACGCGAAAGCGCGTCGAAACCGGCTTCAAGACCGGCGTGCGTGCCATCGATATCTTCTCGCCGCTCTGCCTGGGACAGCGCCTCGGCATCTTTGCCGGCTCCGGCGTCGGCAAGTCGACGCTGCTGTCGATGTTGGCGAGGGCCGAAGCCTTTGACAAGGTGGTGATTGCGCTCGTCGGCGAACGCGGACGCGAAGTGCGTGAATTCATCGAGGACACGCTCGGTTCCCACATGCAGAAGTCTGTCGCCGTCGTTGCGACCAGCGACGAGAGCCCGATGCTGCGCAAGATGGCGCCGCTTTCGGCCATCACAATCGCCGAACATTTCCGCGACAAGGGCGACAACGTTCTCCTGATCGTCGATAGCGTCACCCGTTTCGCCCATGCCATCCGCGAAGTGGCGACTGCTTCCGGCGAGCCGCCGATCGCACGCGGATATCCGGCTTCCGTCTTCACCGAATTGCCGCGCCTTCTCGAGCGGGCAGGCCCCGGACCGGAAGGTACCGGCACCATCACCGCGATCATCTCCATCCTCGTCGATGGCGACAACCACAACGATCCGATCGCAGATTCCACCCGTGGCATTCTGGACGGTCACATCGTCCTGCAGCGCAGCCTTGCCGAAGAAGGGCGCTATCCGCCGATCGATCCATTGGCATCCGTATCGCGTCTTGCCCGCAAGGCCTGGACTTCCGACCAGGAAAAGCTGGTGTCGCGCCTGAAGGCGCTGGTGCACCGCTACGAGGAAACGCGCGATCTGCGCCTGATCGGCGGCTATCGCCAGGGCAGCGACGCCGATCTCGACATCGCCGTGCGTCAGGTGCCGATTATCTACGACATACTGAAGCAGACGCCCGGTGAAGAGCCGTCGGCTGATGCCTTCACCGATCTTGCGACGGCTCTCAGAAACGCTTCGAGCGGTGTCCCCGCCAGAGCCAAGTGATGGTTGGGCACAGCACTACCTCGATTTTTCCTTGTCCGCAGTCTGCCGGATATCGCCGAATGTCATGCCTAAAAAGGGACCAGAAGTGAAAGAATCCGACGCTGACGAACCGGTCGCCCCGCCGAAATCGGCGAGACGGCGAACCGTTACGGACAAGGCTCTGGCCTTTACAGGACTGGCGCTTGCCGGTGCCTCTGCCTTCTTCCCCTGGTACGTCTTCCTGAACCCGGACAAGTTCGGCATTCAGGTGGCCGAAGGCGATCGCACCCGCGATTTGCCGAACTGGCCTGGCCGCACCATCGTCAGCGTGTCGCCGCTCGCCATGGTCAACAAGAACCCCTCCGAGCCGAAGGATTTGATTCCCGATCCGCTGACGACGGCGACGGTCAGCAATGCCGGCCGTGAGGACGACAAGGGGCCGCCGGCCGATCAGCAGCCGTTCCCCGGCAAGTCCGCCTTCCAGCTGCTGCATGTCGCCAATGGCCGCGCGCTGATTGAGGACGACACCGGCATGTATGTCGTGCGCGTCGGATCGCTTTTGCCCGACAACAGCCGGTTGGCCTCGATCGAACAGCGAGAGGGAAAATGGGTCATCGTCACCTCGGCGGGCGATGTCTACGGCAACAATTGAGGAAAACCGGAATCGCCTGGATTTCAGGCACTTCGAAGACTTTACAGGAACGCATTTCTCGCAAGTCCCACGCAAGATTATCCCGCTAGATTCACAGTGTAAGAACGGAGAGAAGCCCATGCAACCCATTCAGCTCTTTGACCTGGCCTCGCGGCAAGCCGAGTGGCTCCAGGTACGTCAGCAGGTTGTTGCCGGCAATATCGCCAATGCCAATACGCCGAAGTTTCACGCCAAGGATGTCACGCCATTCCAGGCCGTTCTGGACAACCAGAACGTCGGTATGGTCCGGACCAATCCCGCGCATCTTTCGGGCAGCGAATTCAGCACGAGCGGCAACGTCAACGTGGAGGAGGCGCCGCTCAATCAGGAAATTGGTGTCCAGGAGTCGGGTAACACCGTTGGCCTGGAAGACGAGCTCGCCAAGGCCGGTGAAATCAAGCGCCAGTATAGCTTGAACACCGCTCTCGTCGGCTCCTTTCATCGCATGATGTTGATGACCGTAAAACAATAGATGAAGTGAAGATGTCATGGACCCTTTATCAGCCGCATTGAAGATTGCGGGCTCCGGCCTGGAGGCTCAATCGACTCGTCTGCGCATTGTCTCCGAAAATATCGCCAACGCCCGTTCGACGGGCGACACGCCGGGTGCCGATCCCTATCGGCGCAAGACCGTGACGTTCGGCGCCGAGATGGATCGCGCCAACGGCGTCACCACGGTCGGCGTCAAGAAGCTCGGCGAGGACACCGGCAAATTCGTCGAAGAATACGATCCCAGTAATCCGGCGGCCGACCAGAAGGGCTACGTCAAGATGCCCAACGTCAACATTCTCGTCGAGATGGCCGATATGCGGGAGGCCAATCGTTCCTACGAGGCCAATCTGCAGACGGTCAGACAGGCCCGTGATCTCATTTCCTCCACTATTGATCTGCTGAAGAACCAATGATCGACTCGGTTAAGAATGTAGCCTCTCTTTCGGCGACCCGCGGCCTCGGCAGCATCGCCACGGATCTGACCTCCACCGCTTCCAGCGCCCTGAATGCCTCGCCGGCCGTTGCAGCGGGCGTGGATGCCGGAATGAGCTTCGCGTCGGTCATGTCGAATGTCGCGAAGGATTCCATCAACTCGCTGAAGGACGCCGAAAACGCCTCCTTCGCCGGCATCAAGGGCACGATGAGTACCCGCGAAGTCGTCGATAAGGTCATGCAGGCCGATCAGACCCTGCAGACCGCGATCGCACTGCGCGACAAGGTGGTCTCGGCGTTCCTCGATATTACGAAGATGCAGATCTAGCGCGGGGTTTCCCGCTCTAATTAATTGATTTGGCGTGAGTTGTTCGCAGGCCGCTTCGCGGTTTCGAAGGTCCCGCCCTGGCTCGAAGGACGAAAGCATGAGAGCGCTCGCAATTGCCGCGACGGGCATGGACGCCCAGCAGACCAATCTCGAAGTGATCGCGAACAACATCGCGAACATCAATACGACGGGTTACAAGCGCTCGCGCGCCGAGTTTTCCGACCTTCTCTACCAAACCGAGCGCGCCAAGGGCATCGCCAACAGGCCGAACCAGGCAGTCGTGCCGGAAGGCGCCAATATCGGCCTCGGCGTTCAGACCGTAGCCGTGCGCAACATCCAGGTCCAGGGCGAGCTGTCGCAAACCCAGAACGAGCTCGACGTAGCCCTCGTCGGTCGTGGCTGGTTCCAGATCCAGATGCCCGACGGCACGACCGCATATACTCGCGCGGGCTCTTTCAACAAGAGCGACACCGGCCAGATCGTCACCCCCGATGGCAACGTATTGGAGCCGGGCATCACGATCCCGAACAATGCCAGCAGCCTCACCATCAGCCAATCCGGCCAGGTGTCGGCGATCATCGGCACGGCGACCACGCCGACTGTACTCGGCCAGCTGCAGATCGCCAATTTCGTCAATGAAGCCGGCCTGCAGCCGATGGGCAGCAATCTCTTCACGCAGACGCCTGCCTCCGGCGATCCCGTCGTCTCCGATCCGAACCAGAACGGCTTTGCCTATCTGAAGCAAAACTATCTGGAATCGTCGAATGTCGATCCGGTCAAGGAAATCACCGATCTGATCACTGCGCAACGTGCCTACGAGATGAATTCGAAGGTCATCACGACGGCCGACGAAATGGCGCAGATCGTCAGCAAGAACCTGAAGTAGCAAGAGGGACGGGCCGAACATGAGGTTTCGCCGGATGAAAAGCTTGGCAATGGCATGGTTCGCCGCAGCGAGCCTCTCCGTCGTATTCGCGTCGGCTGCGCCGGCCGGCGCAATGAGTGCCGACGGCTCCAGCCTCGGAACCGCCGTGGTGCCGACCGAGACGATCTATCCGGGCGATATCATCAGCAGCGGCCAGCTCGAAGAGGTCGAGGTCACCAATCCAAACCTCAGCGGCGACTATGCCAAGCGGCTCCGCGAGGTCACCGGTCTGGTGTCGAAGCGCACGCTTCTTCCCGGCCGCACGATCTCCATCTCCGCGCTGCGCCAGCCCTATGCGGTAACGCGCGGCTCCAATGTCCGTTTGGTGATGAGCATGGGCACCATGACGATCACGGCGGCCGGCACGCCGCTGGATGATGGCGCCGTCGGCGATAACGTCCGCGCCCGCAACATGGACTCCGGCATCATCGTCAACGGCACGGTCCTTCAAAACGGTACGATCCGCGTGGTCGCGAAATGAAACGGCTTCGTCAACTACTCGCAATCCTGTTCGCATTGCCGAGCCTGATCGCGGCCGATCCGGCTCTCGCGATGCAATCGCGCATCAAGGATATTGCGTCGCTGCAATCCGGCCGCGACAACCAGCTGATCGGCTACGGCCTGATCGTCGGTCTCCAGGGGACCGGCGACGGTCTGCGTTCGTCGCCGTTCACTGAACAGTCCATGCGCGCGATGCTGCAGAACCTCGGCATCTCGACGCAAGGTGGGCAGTCCGCCGCCAAGAATACCGCCGCCGTCATGGTGACGGCGAACCTGCCGCCCTTTGCAAGCCCGGGCAGTCGCATCGACGTGACCGTCAGCTCGCTCGGCGATGCGACGTCGCTGCGCGGCGGCACGCTGATCATGACTTCTCTGAGCGGCGCCGACGGGCAGATCTATGCCGTGGCACAAGGTTCGGTCATCGTATCCGGTTTCCAGGCGCAGGGCGCCGCCGCCACAGTGACCGAAGGTGTCACGACGGCTGGCCGCGTGCCCGGCGGCGCCATCATTGAGCGCGAACTGCCGTCGCGCTTCAAGGATTCCGTTAACCTGGTCCTGCAACTGCGCAATCCGGACTTCTCCACCTCGATCCGCATCGCCGATACGGTCAATACCTGGGCGACCTCGCGTTTCGGTGCGCCGATCGCGGAAGCCAAGGATTCGCAGGAGGTGACGATCGCCAAGCCGAAGATGGCGGATCTAACGCGGCTGATGGCCGACATCGAAAATCTCAACGTCCAGACGGATACGCCGGCCAAGGTCGTCATCAACGAGCGCACCGGAACGATCGTCATCGGTGCCGATGTTCGCGTCTCGCCGGTCGCCGTCAGCTATGGAACGCTGACCGTGCAGGTCAGCGAGAACCCGCAGGTGATTCAGCCGGAACCTTTCTCGGACGGCCAGACGGCGATCCAGGATCAGACCGATATCACTGCCACCAAGAGCGGCGGCCGCGTGGCCGTTCTGGAAGGGCCTGACCTGAAGACGCTGGTCTCCGGCCTCAACAATATCGGCGTCAAGCCGGACGGCATCATCGCCATCCTGCAAGGCATCAAGTCGGCCGGCGCCCTGCAAGCGGAGCTCGTATTGCAATGATATTGACCGCCATTACCAGAAAAATGCTGATCACCGGCAGCCTCGCCGTGCTGTTGTCGTTGACGACGGCCGCGGCGCAAGAGGCCCCGAAGCCGGTCGCCGATCCAGCTTCGAGCCAGGACGAGATCCGCCAGTTCTGCACCAATATCGCCGATCCCGCCCGAGACCAGCGCTATCTGCTGCAAAAGCAGGAACTGGAAAAGCTGCAGGCGGATGTCGATCAGCGCATTGCCACCATGGACAAGCGCAAGGCCGAATATGAGGATTGGCTGAAAAAGCGCGACGATTTCCTCAAGACGGCCGATCTCGGCCTGGTCGATATCTACAAGAACATGAAGCCGGATGCCGCAGCGGCAAGCCTCAACGATGTCAGGACCGTAACCGCCGCAGCCATCATCATGAAGCTTTCTGCGCGCCAGTCGAGCCTGATCCTGGCGGAAATGGATGCGAAGAAGGCGGCCATGATCACCAATATCATCGCTAGCGCATCCGACCCGAATACATCGAAGTCGAAGGACCCCTCATGAACACGCGTCTTACGGCCGCCTGCGCAATCGTCGTCTTCCTCGCTGGTTGCCAGTCGCAGGCCCTCAAGGAAATCGGCAGGGCGCCTGCCATGAGTCCGATCGGCAGCGGCCTGCAATATGCGCAGACGCCGCAGATGTCGCAGTATCCGAAGCGGCCCCATCAGGTCGCGCAGGGCTATTCGCTCTGGAATGATTCGCAGGCCGCCCTCTTCAAGGATGCGCGTGCACTCAATGTCGGCGACATCCTGACTGTTACGATCCAGATCAATGACAAGGCGAATTGGGATAACGAGACCAATCGCAATCGCACGAACAAGAGCGATATGAACTGGAATATCACCGCCAAGATCTTCGGCTGGCAGCCAAGCACCAATGCCGACGCGACCTCGGGCTCCGACACCAGCACCGACAGCAAGGGCAAGATGCAGCGCTCCGAGCAGATCAACCTTCTGGTCGCAGCTGTCGTAACGGGTATTCTCGAAAACGGCAACCTGATGATCAGCGGTTCGCAGGAAGTGCGCATGAACCAGGAAATCCGTATTCTCAACGTCGCCGGCATCGTCCGGCCGCAGGACGTCACCTCCGAGAATACCATTTCCTACGACAAGATCGCCGAGGCGCGCATCTCCTATGGCGGCCGTGGTCGCCTGACGGAAATACAGCAGCCGCCGAGGGGGCAGCAGGCCGTCGACCTGCTCTCGCCGCTCTGATTTGACAGTGGACGGATAGGGAATATGGCAGCAGCCGCAGACGAAACGGCAAAGGGCAAGGGATCGCCGATGATCATGATGATCGTCGGGCTACTGGTGCTGACCGTGCTCGGCGGCGGCGGCGGCTGGGTCCTGGGAACCATGGTTGCGCCGCGGATCAAGGAGGCCACCGCGGCCGTGCAGGCGATTGCAAAGGCCGGCGGCGACAGCAAGCAGGCTGCGGCAGCCGCCCAGGCAAGCGGCATCGTTGCGCTCGATCCGATCACCACTAATCTCGCTTATCCCTCGCAGAGCTGGATCAGGCTGGAACTTGCGCTGGTTTTCAAGGGGCCACCGGACGCACAGCTCGCCCAGGCGATCCATCAGGATATCTTGGCTTATATCCGCACGGTTTCCCTGCAGCAGATCGAAGGCGCCCGTGGCCTGCAATATCTTCGGGATGATATTCAGGAGCGTGTTGACCTGCGCTCCGAAGGACGGGTATCGAAAGTTATCTTCAGAACTTTCGTGATCGAATGAGTCGATTAGCACTTGCCCTGTTCATATTCGTCATTGCTGCATTGTCGCCTGAGCTGGCGGCGGCGCAGCAATTGTCGCAGCAGCTTCCCACCGATCTGCTGAACGCGCCGGTCAACGGCTCGGTTGCCGCCTGGATCATCCGTACCTTCGGGCTTCTGACGATCCTGTCGATCGCGCCGGGTATCCTGATCATGGTGACGAGCTTTCCGCGCTTCATCATCGCGTTTTCGATCCTGCGCACCGGTATGGGCCTTGCGACGACGCCGTCGAACATGATCCTGCTGAGCCTCGCCCTTTTCATGACCTTCTACGTCATGTCGCCGACCTTCGATCAGGCCTGGAAGGATGGCGTGCAGCCGCTGCTGGCCAATCAGATTTCGGAAGCGGACGCAGTGCAGCGCATCGCCGAGCCCTTCCGCACCTTCATGTCCAACAACACGCGCGACAAGGACCTGAAGCTTTTCGTTGACCTCGCACAGGAACGCGGCCAGACGACAGTGGTCGACAACAAGATCGATTATCGCGTGCTGATCCCGGCCTTCATGATCTCCGAAATCCGCCGCGGCTTCGAAATCGGTTTCCTTGTGGTCCTGCCGTTTCTGGTCATCGACCTGATCGTTTCGACCATCGTTATGGCGATGGGCATGATGATGCTGCCGCCGACCTCGATCTCTCTGCCGTTCAAGATTCTCTTTTTCGTGCTGATCGACGGCTGGAACCTTCTGGTCGGCAGCCTGGTCCGCTCTTTCCACTGATATTGTGAGCGGAAGGTGATCACCGGGGCTCTTGCCCCGATGATCACTGAAACTTACTCGGCCGCGATTGCCGCCGAATTCCGGTCGTCTTCCATGAAGGGTTCGGCGCGCGCCGGCAGTGCCGGTATGTCCATGTGATCGGGTGCAAGCCCCTGCTTGGCCCGCGCCGCCATCATCTCGAAGGCCGTCTCCAGATGACGCGTGAAGCGTTCGGCATCGAAGAGCGGCTTGATGTAACGATTGGCCGTCAGCGTTTCCTTGAACTGGGCAATCTGCTCCGGCTGGCCGGCGAGCTGCACCGCCATGTCTTCATAGGCTTTGACGTCGTCGGCCACCAGTTCCGACAGGCCGATGGCATTCAGCAGGCTTTCGCTGACGCGCGAAGCGAAATTGGTGCCCTTGATGGTGAGAACCGGCAGGCCGCCCCAGAGCTGTTCCGAGGTCGTCGTATGGCCGTTGACGGGGAAGGTATCGAGGCCGAGGTCAGCAAGCTGCTGGCGGTCGATATGGTCCTCGTAGCGAATGCGGCTGGTAAAGACGACCCGCTTGCGGTTGACGCCGCGGGCTTCCAGGCGCGACCAGATATTGGCCTCCGCCCGAGGGCCGTTGCACAGCAGCCAAAGCACGCTGTTCTTGCTGCGCTTGAGAATATTGCACCATACGTCGACCATCTGCGGCGTGATCTTGCGGTTGCCGTTGAAGGAAGCGTAGACGAAAGCGTCCTCGGGCAGCCCGTGCTCCGCACGTGTCGTCGGCCGCGGCTTCGGGCGGTTGAGCGGATCGTTCGGCTGGTAGCATTCGGGCAGGCGGCAATACTTTTCGTAAAAATGCGCCTTCGACTGATCCGGCAGGACGTAATGGTCGCCGATGATGTAGTCGAGGTCGATGTTGACGGTTGTGCCGGGAAAGCCCAGCCAGGCGACATGGATCGGAGCGGGCATGTAGTTGAGGATGAAAGCGCGGCTTCCCTTTGTATGCCCCTTGAGATCGACGAGAATGTCGATTCCGCGGGCGCGGATCGCTTCTGCCGCAGCCTGGTTGGAAAGGCCGCGAATGTCGACCGTCGTCCCCAGTGCCGAATAGTCGAAAGCCTCCTCTTTCTGGTGAGCCGCCTCCGAGTGGTCGAAAAGGGTGATTTCGAACCGATCCTTGTCGTGCAGCTCGAGGACGCGCTGCATCAGCTTCATCGTCGCGTGTCCCGGCCAGAAATCGGAGGAGAGATAGCCGATGCGGATCTTGCCGCCCCATATGTGCGGCAGCTTGCGGCGGGCTTCCGCATGGCCCGCCGGCAATGGATCGGTGTCGTGGACCGCGAGCTTGTTAAGCGCCTCGTCGCCGCACCAATGGAGATGAAAGAAAGGATTGTCCGGAATGACATGCTCGAGCTTGCCCTGTGCAAGCGATGCCAGGACCGGGGCCATATGTTTTTCGACGGCGGCCAGATCGGACACCTCGCGCGCGAAGATCAGGTAGAGCGCGCGAAAAATGACATGGTCGGGATGCTTCTTGAACAGGGTGGTGACGATGTGCCGGTTGCTTTCGTCATAGAGATCGTCGGTTAGCAGCCTTGCGGCCATCTGGCGATGCTTGAGTTCCGGTCCTTCGACGAGCACCGTCTTGAAGCCCGTCAGCAAATCCTTTTGCTGACGGGCGAGAAAGATGCGGCTGAGGACGAAGGCAAGGTCCGGATCCTTGAATGCCAGGGGCAGGATCAGGCTTCCGATCGCGAGAGCCTGATCGTCGTTGCCGCAATCGCCGTGCAGCAGCAGAGCTTCCCGAAGATAGTCGTCGCGCTGCGGCTTTTGCCGGCCCGCCAGCTCGTAGGCGCTCGCCGCATCCGATCGGAAGCCGAGTTTCAGCAGCGTCTTTGCGAGCAGCGCATAGGTCTTGGGCGATCTGTCGACGTTCAGCAGCTCGTTCAGCGTTTCGAGTGCGCGTGTATATTGGCCCTTCTGGTAGAAGCCGGACGCTGTCACAAAGGCATTTTTCGTATTCACGAGCGAGAACTCCGAGCGATATGTTGACTGGCTTCCGCCGAAGGGCGAGGGCCGGCATCATGGATTCGCTTCATGATCCCTCACGGAGCTTGCCTGAAACCGAAGCACCGGTCGAAATTGCCTTTACGGATTCTTAGCCACGTTCCAGAGAGGCGGTGCCCATCGGTCCCAGATTTAAGAAATTGGCAAGCAATGGATGCGAACTTTCTCGCGACATGACGGGTTTGGTCCTCTAGGAAAATGGATCGAGGGGCATGAAGCTGCTCCGTCATCGCCGGTATTTCCAGTCCGGTATGTCCTCCTTTTGTATCCAGTTTCCAGGGGACACTCCTATGACCAGCATTATCACCAACAATTCCGCAATGGCCGCCCTCCAGACGCTGCAGAACATCAGCAGCAACCTGCAGGACACGCAAAACGCCGTTTCTTCCGGCCTGCGCATCTCCAAGGCTTCCGACAACGCTGCCTACTGGTCGATCGCCACGAGCATGAAGTCCGACAACAGCGCCATCGGCGCCGTTTCCGACGCTCTCGGCCTCGGCGCTGCCAAGGTTGACACCGCATCGACGGCCGTCACCAGCGCGATCGATATCGTTGGCCAGATCAAGGACAAGCTTGCAACCGCCATGGAAGGCTCGGTCGACAAGAAGTCCGTTCAGGAAGAAATCGGCCAGCTGCAGCAGCAGCTTCAGAGCGTTGCCCAGTCGGCTTCGTTCAACGGCGAAAACTGGGTCATGGCCGCAAACAACGGCTCGGCTTCGGTTGTTTCCTCGTTCATCCGCGGCACCAACGGCACCGTTTCGGTCAGCACGACGTCCTATGCCTTCAACACTGGCGCAACCGGCAACGTTCTGTTCGGCGCCAATGCAGACGGCACGATCAACACGTCTTCGGGCATCCTCGGCACGCAGGACAGCACCGTCAACGCTTCGGTCTTCAGCCTCGACATTAGCAGCATGACCTCCGGCCAGATCTCCAGCGCGCTCAACATGGTTCAGACCGCTCTGAACTCGATGACCAGCCTGGGTTCGAAGCTCGGCTCCATCTCCAGCCGTATCGACCTGCAGACGAGCTTCGCTTCCTCGCTGTCCGACTCGATCCAGTCGGGCGTTGGCAAGCTGGTTGACGCCGACATGGAACAGGAATCGAGCAAGCTGTCCGCTCTGCAGACGCAGCAGCAGCTGGCCATCCAGTCCCTGTCGATCGCCAACTCCTCGACCCAGTCGATCCTGTCGCTCTTCCGTTAATAGGAAGCGCCAACGCCGCGCGTTGGTCGAAAATCCTAAACAACAAGTTAACCGCGCCTATCTAAGGCGCGGTTTTTTTTATATTTTTCGGCCAAACCCGGTTCAGCTTTTCTTAACTATATTGCTGTTTCTTAGGACCATCGAAGCGGCGAGTTAACCTTAACGAATTTGGTTAATAGGCATGATGCTGAATGCCGTTACCGGTTTTAGGTCCGGAATGTCCCTTATTCAACCACTGCCAAAGGGGCAAATATCATGACGAGCATTCTTACCAACAACGCCGCAATGGCTGCTCTCCAGACGCTGCGTACCATCGGCTCGAACCTGCAGGACACGCAGAACGCCGTTTCTTCCGGCCTGCGCATCTCCAAGGCTTCCGACAACGCTGCCTACTGGTCGATCGCCACGAGCATGAAATCCGACAACAGCGCCATCGGCGCCGTTTCCGACGCTCTCGGCCTCGGCGCTGCCAAGGTTGACACCGCATCGACGGCCGTCACCAGCGCGATCGACGTCGTCGGCCAGATCAAGGACAAGCTTGCAACCGCGATGGAACCGTCGGTCGACAAGAAGTCTGTTCAGGAAGAAATCACGCAGCTGCAGCAGCAGCTTCAGAGCGTTGCCCAGTCGGCTTCGTTCAACGGCGAAAACTGGGTCATGGCCGCAAACAACGACTCGGCTTCGGTTGTTTCTTCGTTCATCCGCGGCACCAACGGCACCGTTTCGGTCAGCTCGACCTCTTACGCCTTCAACACCGGCGCAACCGGCAACGTTCTGTTCGGCGCCAATGCAGACGGCACGATCAACACGTCTTCGGGCATCCTCGGCACGCAGGACAGCACCGTCAGCGCCTCGGTCTTCAGCCTCGACATCACCAACATGACGGGCGGCCAGATCTCCAGCGCGCTCAACATGGTTCAGACCGCTCTGAACTCGCTGACCAGCCTGGGTTCGAAGCTCGGCTCCATCTCCAGCCGTATCGACCTGCAGACGAGCTTCGCTTCCTCGCTGTCCGACTCGATCCAGTCGGGCGTTGGCAAGCTGGTTGACGCCGACATGGAAGAAGAATCGAGCAAGCTGTCCGCTCTGCAGACGCAGCAGCAGCTGGCTGTTCAGTCCCTGTCGATCGCCAACTCCTCGACCCAGCAGATCCTGTCGCTCTTCCGTTAATAGGAAGCGCCAGCACACGTTGGCCAAACAGGAAAACGACCTTGCCGCGCCTTCTCCGGAAGGCGCGGTTTTCGTTTTGCGCGACGCCGCAATCCGGCTACGAGCCTAGAGCGGTTCAGTTTTTCATGGAATCTCTGAGCCGCTCTATCTCTGTGGTGTCACGCAATCCCGGACGGAAAACCGCTGCGCACTTTTCCTGGAATTGCTCTAAAGCGTGCTGCCCGCCCTTCGCCTGATGGCATCGACGAAGCCATCGAACAGCTTGCGCATGGCAACCTGCTTGTAGGGATAGACAATAGGGTCGTCCATATTGTGGACCACCATTGCCACGTCGAGCTCGAATACCAGCAGGCGACCGTCAGGAAGCTCCGCGCAGTCGATGCCGAAATAGTCGAGTTTGATATGACGACAGAGCGCTGCAAAACTCTCTTCGTGGCGAACGGCGAAATCGCGATCGAAATCTTCCATCCATGCCTGTTCGACAGCCCGTTTTGCCGCACTCTGGCCCATCCCGGCACTCAGATAGTGCACGATCCAGTGGTCGGAGAGCGCCATGTGGCTGGCGAAGGCCTTGCCATCGATGAATACGACGCGCTGCTTGTTGTAGTAGCCGTCGGCCCCGCGGAAATCGATGAAGGGTGCCACGTAAAGCTCGGATGCCGGCTGTGCTGCGAGAAAGGCTGCCAGTTCGGCCGGATCGGAGACGCGCTCCATTCCATTGCCGGCATGTGTGCTGAGCGGACGCACGACCAGTGGGAAGGCCAGGCCGGGGGCGCAGTCTTTCAGCCGCTTGGCGCCGGCGCCGACGGCTGCGAGATCGTCACGCGATACGCGATGGGTGGTGGGGGAGAGGATCGACGATTCGTTTGCCAGCATTCCGCTCACCCCGTCGCGCGTGAGCCTTGCGATCAGTTCGGGATTGCGGTTCATCACCAGACCGTCGAACTTGGCAAGGAGCCCCTGCATATGGGCGAGCAGGGGCGCGTTTTCAGTTGACTCTCCGATTGCCATGAAGGCGACGTCATGCTCCGGCAGACCGATGAGTGCAGAGGTTTGCAAATCGACATAGCGCAGCCACAGCACGCAATCACTGCCCGCCAGCAGAAAATCCAGCGGCGTATTGGCCATGAAATCGCCTTCGGTGACGAAGGCCAAAAGGCGCGGCCCGGTTCCGTTGCCGTGGACGACGCGGAAGTCCCGCCGCAGCTGCACGGCGTTCTTCAGGATCTGGCGTGCCTCTTCGGTACGGCCGAGCGTTTGCAGGATGATCGCCAGGTCCATGAGTGCGGCCGCATCGGTCGAATCGGCCGTCACGCGCTGCATGAGCTCGTTCCATAGCGGCGTCACGTCGCGGCCGGCATAGACGAGCGAGACGATTCTCTGCATGCCGAGAATTCGGGAGGCGTCCGGCATATTGGTCGACGCCGGTTCGATGCCTGGGGCTTTGGTCATCAGCATTGGGGGAGATCCTGTCGGGAGCCGATTGTCAAAACGCTATGAACGAGCTCGTCGATATCCGCGTGTCGCGTGCGATGGTTCACGATCGCGGCGCGGATTGCCTGCTGTCCGTTCAGATGGGTCAGGGATGGAGCGACGCAGCCTTCGGCATGCAGCCGCTCGACGATCTGGGAGTTGACGAATGCAGGTACAGTTCCATCCTCGCCGACATAGGCGAAGCAGACGATATTGAGCGCGACCGGTGCGAGCAATGTCAGCCGAGGCTCCTGTTCGATGCGCTCGGCCAGTCTATGGGCCAGCCGGCAGTTGGCGCTTATGGCGTCTCCGAGAGCTTTGACGCCGTAGGTTTTCAGCGTGAACCAGGTTTTCAGCGCCTTGAAGCCGCGCGACAGATCGGGACCGTAGTCGCAGGGCCACCAGTCTCCGCCTGCAAGCCCGCTGGCTGCGCGGCTGAGATAGGCGGCATCCGAAGCAAAGGTCTGCCGCTGCCATTCGCTGTCGCGCACGAGCAGGAAGCCGGCATCGTATGGCACCTGGCCCCATTTGTGAAAATCGAAAGCGAGCGAATCGCAACTGTCGATCCCTGCGAACAGATGCGCAAGGTCGGGGCTCAACACGCCGAGTGCGCCCAGCGCGCCGTCGATGTGAAAGTGAAGATCGTAGCTGTCGGCGATATGTCGCAAACCGGCGAGGTCGTCGACGGCGCCGGTATTGACCGTTCCCGCACTGCCGATGACGAGGAACGGCACAAGACCCTCCCGCCTGTCGCGAAGGATCGCCTGTTCCAGCGCTTTGATATCGATCTGGCCAAGGTTATTGACGGCAATGCGCCGGAGCTGAGCGCTGCCGATGCCGGACATTTCGAACGCGCGGGGAACGCAGCCATGAACCTCGTTCGAGGCATAGGCGACGAGCCGGGATTCGTCGGACAGACCGGTTGCGCGCACATCGCGGCCGAGCTTCCGGCATCTGGCGATCTGCACCGCGACGAAATTGGCCTGTGATGCGCCCGTGAGGAAAATGCCGCCTGCCGTTTCCGGAAAGGAGAAGATCTCGCGTGTCCACCGGACGATCTGACGCTCGACTTCGATCGGCATATGGTCGCGTCCGCCGAGATTGGCATTCAACCCGCCGGCGAGCATTTCGGCTAGCATGCCGGTAACCGTGCCGCCGCCCTGGACCCAGCCCATGAAACCCGGATGAATATTGCCGCTGCCATAGGGGAGGATATTTTCCCGAAAAATAGCGTGGACATCGGCCAGGTCGCTCGCTTCGACCGGCAGCGGCGCATCGAACAGGGCGCGGGCGGAGGCGGGGGCGTGTTGCCAAACCGCCTTTGCTCCGAGCGTCTGGAGATGATCGAACATGTCGTCGAGCATCTGGTGACCCTGCCTGCGCAGAGCCTGCCAGTCGTCGGGGTCGAGGCTTGTTCGCTCTTGGCGATCAACCGCCGCCCATCCGCCGTCCTGCAAACTGAACATCTCAACCTCGCATATGGCCGCTGGTGCCGGCATCATCGCCGGGACGCTGCAGAAGACGGCCGTCTTCGTCCGACATTGGGCGGATAGCGGCTATCTACGATGCCGAAGGTGGCGCGAGGCTGACTTGCGGTACTTGCTGCGCGTCAAACGATGATATCCAGCTGGAAAGCGGCATGTCGACGCACGCCGCGCGGATAGGCCTCCCTCGGGTTCAATGAACGGTAGTGCAGGCGATGGCACGATGCCCGACGGCCATTTAACGGAAATGATGATTTCGTTAACTTTTGTGGCCAACATTAATCTTTTATTAACCCTATTCCTGTCAGTTGCAGCTAGCGCAACGGTTGGTTAACCTCCCCTAAGAGGCGGTTAACAAGCATGAGGCTGATTGCCGTTCCCGGCCGCAGACCGGAATGTCCCTTCCAAATTCAGCCATAAGGGGCACTTTTCGATGACCAGCATCCTTACCAACGACGCGGCAATGTCCGCCCTCCAGACCCTGCGCTCCATCAATACGAACCTGCAGGATACGCAGAGCCGCGTTTCCTCGGGCTACAAGGTGGCCAAGGCAGCCGACAATGCCGCCTATTGGTCGATCGCGACTACCATGCGATCCGACAATAGCGCGCTTTCAGCCGTCTCGGACGCATTGGGCCTAGGCGCGGCAAAGGTCGACACCGCCTATACGGCAATGGACAACGCCATCACGGTCGTTCAGCAGATCAAGGACAAGCTCGTCGCCGCAACGGAAAACAGCGTGTCGAAGGCCGACGTCCAGGAAGAGGTCACGCAGCTGCAACAGCAGCTGGAGAGCATTGCGCAATCCGCATCCTTCTCCGGGCAGAACTGGATGTATGCGGTCGATGGCGCCTCCGCCTCCGTCGTCTCCTCCTTCGTGCGCAACAATGACGGTACGGTTTCCGTCAACAGCACCAGCTACGCCTTCGATACCAGCTCGCAGGGCAACGTCCTGTTCGGCGCGAACAGCAGCGGGACGATCGATACGAGCTCGGGCATCCTCGGCAGCAAGCAGACCATCAGCGGCAACGACTATTCCGTCTTCAGCCTCGATATCACCAACATGACGAGCGGCGATATCGGTTTGGCGATGAACCTGGTGCAGGGTGCCCTCAACGCCATGAACAGCACGGCTTCGCAGCTCGGCTCTCTCTCGACCCGCATCGATCTGCAGACGAGCTTCGTCTCCACTCTGCGCGATACCATCGATTCCGGCGTCGGCAAGCTCGTCGACGCGGATATGGAAGAAGAATCGAGCAGGCTCTCGGCGCTGCAGACCCAGCAGCAGCTGGCCATCCAGTCGCTGCAGATTGCCAACACGAGCGCGCAGAATGTTCTTGCTCTCTTCAAGTGAGCCTTGACTGGAGCTTGCGTTGAAATGGCGCGGCGGCTTTTCCCTCTTGTCGCCGCGTATAAGCTTTTGTTAACGTTGCCGCTAATTGATTTGCAGTCTCTGCGTAGATCCGGCTCCGTTCTCCTTCCAAGCGATTGCCGGATCGCGCTTTAGCGACGGGCCGCGCTGGGATATCTCCCGCTGGTGGGCATGAGGCCAATCGTTGCTGCCGGATCGGTCCGGCTTGCCAGTCCCAATGGAACTACGGATTTTCAGATGAGCAATGTGACGACGAATCCCACCACGTCGGCGGCGCTGACCGTGTTGCGCGGTATCAACAAAGATCTCGATGTCGTGCAGCAGCAGGTCTCGTCCGGTTACCGCATTCAGACGGCGAGCGACGATCCTACCTATTGGTCGATGGCGACCACCATGCGCTCGGACCAGAGCAGCCTTTCCACGATTACGGACGCGCTAGGCCTCGGTGCCTCCAAGGTCGATACCGCATCCACCGCCATGGACACGGTCGTCAGCCTGCTGACCCAGATTCAGTCCAAGCTGGTTTCGGCAAAGGAGCCAGGCACCGACAAGAACGCTATCAACTCCGACATCCAGCAGCTCAAGAACCAGCTGCAATCCGTCACTCAGTCGGCATCCTTTTCCGGCGAGAACTGGATCTATAATACGGAGCAGCAACCCTCCACCCAGCAGTCGGTGATCAGCAACTTCACGCGTGGAACGGGCGGCCAGATCAGCTTCACGACGATCAGCTATGACAGTTCCCAGACCTTGATGGTCGATACTGTCAAACCCGAGCGGGGTTTGTTGACGAAGAATGTTGATGCAAGCGCCTTCGATACGTCGGGCAGCAGCACGCCTCGCAATTATTACCTCCTCTCCGCCACCGGCGGCACGACACCGACGGGTGGAACCGAGATCGCCCTATCGAGCAGCACGACCGATGACGAACTGACCGATATGATCAATGTCACCAACTCGCTCCTGAAGTCGGCAACATCGGCGGATTCGACATTGGGTCTGATGAAGTCGAACATCGACGATCAGTCGGATTATATTTCCAAGCTCAGCGATGCCATCAAGAGCAGCGTCGGCGATCTCGTCGACACGAATATGGAAGAGGCTTCTGCCCGGCAGAGCGCCCTGCAGACGGCGCAGCAGATGGGTGTTCAGGCACTGTCGATCGCCAATAGCATGGCGAGCAAGGTGCTGATTATCCTCCAGTCGAAATGATTGTCGGGCGGCGCCGCCGATCGGCAATACCGCATCGCATTCATCCTCGCACAAGTTTGGCTGCCTACGGTCCTTCGCAGTGGCTTGGCTGCACAATGTGCCGGTGACATTGGTCCCGGAAGGTGCTGCCTGAGGACGGAAACCGGAAGCGTGATGATCGACGTTTTGAGAATGGGAATGGATCGACCGGCTGTCGGCATCGACTTGCAGCGTCTCTGCGGCGCGAATGGGGAGATGCGCGCGTGAGCTTGACACTGTCCCGATATCTCAAGGATTTCAGCGCCGAACAGGCTCCGCCGCCCCATGTCGAGGATATGGCGTTTGCGGAACCGGTCGAGTTTGCCGAAAGCCCGTTCGAGCCGCCCGTTGATGTCGAGGCCGAGCGCTGTATCGCCTATGCGGAAGGGCATGAGGCGGCGACGCAGGAACTGACGCAAAAGCATCAGGCCGAGATCGATGGCATGGCCCAGTCGTTTCGCGCCGAAATGGATGCGGTGCGGATACGCTACGAAGAGCAGGCGGCGGAAAAGATCGCTGCGGATATGACGCGCATCGCGACGATGCTCGGGCAGGCGATCAGCACCGAAGTCGCCGCCATTCTTGCGCCGATCATGACCGAGACGCTGGCGGCCAAGGCCGTTGCCGATCTTGCCGAACTGGTCAGGGCCGCGATCCTCGACGGCAGCGCCGGGCCGATCTCGGTCAGCGGTCCGCGCCATCTTTTCGAGGTCCTTCACGATCGTCTCGGCGATGACGGCGCGTTATTGCGTCATGTCGAGGCCGACGATGTCGATCTCACCGTTGCGATCGGCGAGAGCGTTCTCGTGACCCGTATGTCCGCCTGGGCCGCTAGCCTGAAAGAGATCCTGAAATGAGCGACGGCGATCAAAATCAAGGCAAGCACGAGATTATCATCGTCAAACGCCGCGGCGGCGATCACGAAGGCGGCCATGGGGGCGCGTGGAAAATTGCCTATGCCGACTTCATGACGGCGATGATGGCCTTCTTCCTTGTCATGTGGCTGGTGAACGCCGCCAACGAGGAGACGAAGGCCTCGGTGGCCTCCTATTTCAATCCCATCAAGCTTGCCGACGAGAAGCCGACGGAAAAGGGCCTCAAGAAGCCGGTCGATCAGGCTCAGGGCGAAAAGAATCAGCAGAAGTCCGACAAGCCGCAGGAAAAGCCGAATGACGGCAAATCGGCCAAGACCGGTGAGGACCTGACCTCGACATCGGGCGATCAGACGAATTATTCCGAAGCGGATTTCTTCGAGAATCCCTATTCGGTCCTGGCCGAGATCGCACAGGAAGTCGGTCAGCAGGCCAATGTCAGCGCCAAGGGCGAGGGTGGGGCGGCTCAGTCGGGTCCAGCGACCGGTGCCGATGGCGGCCAGGCCTATCGCGATCCGTTCGATCCGGATTTCTGGACCAAGCAGGTGCAGGTTTCCAGCGCATCGAAGAAGGCGAACGAGGAACAGTCCGCCAAGTCGGATCAATCGCCTAGGGGCGAAGTCATCGCTCTGTCGAAGGCGACGGCTGCAGATACCGGCCAGCCGGCCGATCAGCCGCAGACGCCCGAACAGCAGCCGACGGTGAGCCAGCAGCAGGCGGCCGGCAAACAGCAGGACAAGCAGACGCAGCCTCAACAGGTCGCCAAGGCCGCAGCGCAGAGCGACGCCTCCGCGCCTGAGGACAATGCCGCTTTGCCGGAGAACAAGGATGTTCAGCCGACGAAGGCGCAGCAGCAGGAAGCCAAGGATCTGCAGCAGACCATCCAGGCCGAGATCAAGGGTGTTGCCGGTCAGCTGGCCGAAGGGCTGCAGGTCAGCGCCGCGGAAGGCGGCGTGCTCGTAACGATCTCCGATCAGACCAACGATCCGATGTTCAATATCGGTTCGGCGGTTCCCCGGCGCGAAATGGTGCTGGCGATGGAAAAGATCGGAAAGATCCTGGCGGAACGCAAAGGATCGATCCTGATCCGCGGCCATACCGACGGACGCCCCTATATGGTCGGCGGTCGCAATGATAACTGGCGCCTGTCGCTCGATCGCGCCCAGAGCGCCTATTACATGCTGACGAGCGGCGGGCTGGACGAGAAGCGGATCGTTCAAGTGTCCGGTTTTGCGGACAGGCGTCTGAAACTGCCCACCGATCCTTTCAACGATGCCAACCGCCGTATCGAGATCCTGATCGCTAACCCCTCGAACCAAGCGGCGACGGATCCCGCGGCTTCGGGAACGCAGGCTCCTGCGAAGCCCGCTTCAGGCAAGAGCAAGCCGAGCCAAGGCAAGCAGGGATAGTCCATGGCGCGCAAACAGCATCGTCATCACCTTGCGCTCACGCTCACTCTCGGCATGTTGATGCCGGGGGGTGCAAGCGCTGAGGGGCAGGACAACCTGCCGCTCTACAAGATGCTGCGCTCGCTTGAATTCGTCCAGGATTCCGTTGTTGCCGGCGACAGTTCCGCCGGAGAGATGCAGCGCTTTCTACTCGCCACCATAGACGAGCGCTTGCGCAATGCGGACAAATCCATATTCGAGGACAACCGTAACGTCGATGCGGCCCTGATCTACACCATGAGCGGCGGCAATCCCGAAACGCTCGAATATCTGATGTCGCGTGACGTCAATGGCAATTTCGACAATCGTGTTGCGGATGTTCTAAGGAAATACCTGAACGGCAAGGGTCTGCTCGTCGTCAACACGCTTGTCGATATCTCCAAGGAATATCGCGACAAGCCGATCGGCCCCTACCTCTCGTTGGTTGCCGGCAATGTCATGTCGGGCAAGAACGCCAAGGCCGCCTTACCGCTTTACGACTGGGCGCGGCTAATGGCGCCCGGCACGATCGTCGAGGAATCGGCGCTACGCCGCTCGCTGGCTCTCTGCGCCGATGCAGGCATGGTGCCGCAAGGGCTCGATTATGCGCAGCGTTATACGCGGCGCTTCCTGCACTCGCCCTACGCCAGCCAGTTTGCCGATCTTTTCGTGCAGCTGGTGGTGGATCACGATTCCGATGTCAAGCAACAGGACATCATCGACATCCTGTCCTTCATGGACCCGCCGAGACAGCGGGAGATCTATCTGCGCATGGCGCGCCGTGCCGCGATCGCCGGCAAGGCCGATCTTGCCGCGCTGGCGGCCAACCGCGCCCAAGCGATCTCCAATGACGGCGGCGATGCCTTCGGCGCGCTGGCGAACTTCTATGGCGGCGTGGCGGGCATATCCACGCCTGAATGGAAGTCGGCGATCAACGATGTGAACCAGATGCCGGCGGGCGAACTGAATGCGCGCGACCGGGCTCTGCGCGACGCCGCAAAGGCTGTGGCGGCGGAGATACTGCGCACGCCCGACGCTGCAAGCCTCGGGCAAGGCAATGTTCCTAACTTGCCCAACCAACAGAAGACTGAACACGATGCTGCTGTGACGAATCAAGCGGGAGGCCAATCTCCCGGCACGGCGGGTGTTGAGCAGGGAGCCCCGGCAAACGCGGCTCCCGCCCCGGAAGGAGGGCGGCAGGAGGCCGACTCTTCGTTCAACGCATTCGTCACGACGAGCCGCTCGAAGCTGGATGCCATCGACGGCCTGTTGAAGCAGGAAAGTCATTGATATGAACGACATCGGTGTGTCTGGCGCCTCATCGGGGGCGGATATTCTTGCTGTTGCCAAAGGCACTCGCTCACCAAAACAGGATGACGGCAAGGGTTTTATCGATGCTCTGACCAGTTCGCTCGGTAATGGACGCAAATCGGCCGGCTCGAATACCGGAACTGACGTGGCGACCGATGCGAACACGACAACCGGTGACAATGCGGATGACGACACTGGCGCGGTGAAGACTGCAGCGAGCAATCTCGCCGCGATAACCCTCACCATCGATGACAGCGCCAATGCCGGAGTTGGAATGATCGATACGTCCGGAGCCAATCTCGCCAATCCCGCCGGCCTTGCCAAGGGTGCGAAAGCTTCGCAGCCCGCCGGTGTCGCCTCGCTCTCGAAATCGCTGATCGAGTTGCAGAAGGCAGCCTCCGCCGCTGCCGAAGGCGAAGCGACCCCTGCTGATGGCGCTCAGCCGGCCGCAGTCGCCGATCCCACCGCGCCGACGATTGACGCCGGCAAGATGCAGGTGCCCCCGACGGCGCTCGATCAGCTGGCCGAGATCGCTCAGCAACTGGCCGATGTCGCGACGACTGACGGTCAGACGCCGCCGGTCAAGGGTGACGGTAAGATGCCCGCCGTGAAGGATGCAAAGGATGTCCAGTCCACGGATGATGGTAAGTCTGCATCGACGCAAGGCAGTCAGCCGGCCAATACGATTTCCGATGCATTGTCGCTGTTGAACGTTGCGCAGCCCATTGTTGCGACGCAGGTTAGCACGACCCAGGCCAGCACGACGCTGGCGGGCAAGGCAACAGACGATGCCAAGATCCAGACATTGCCATCAGGCAAAGCTGCCCTCGCGGACGATGCCTCGGACACGGCCTTGACGCTGCCAGATGACGGCAAGGGAGCTGATGCCGCGCAAACATTCCGCCTGACGCGGGCGGATGGCCGTGGCAGCGCGCTCGACCTGTCGATCAGCAAGAGCGGCGATGACATTGCCGATGTCAAAGTCGGTGCTGCTGCGGGCGGCGATGCGGTGGCCGTCACCGTGCTGGATTCGCGCCGCTATCTCGGGCTTGCCGCCAATTCCAACTCGGCACTGGTTGCTGGAACCCTGGCGGGCGACCACGAATGGTCGGCGGCGATGCAGCCAGGCTCGGCGCTCTCCAATGCCGCGAACCTGACCAGCACCGGCAAGGTCGTCAATACGCTGAAGATCCAGCTGCGCCCCGACAATCTCGGCGACGTGACGGCAACCATGCGGCTCTCCGGAGACCAGCTGAGCGTCGATCTGAAGGTTCAGACGAGCGAAGCCTACAGGCAGCTTCACGCCGATCAAAGCCGCATGGTCGATGCATTGCGCGCACAAGGCTATCAGGTCGACAATATCACCGTCTCCATGGCGTCCAATGCCGACCAGCAGTCGGATGGCGGCCGCAATTCCGGATCGAACCAGCCACAGCAGCAGTCCCTTTTGAACCAGGGACAGGGGGGCGACGCACGCCCCAGAGGCCAGAACTATTCAGGGCAGCAGGCAAATGGAAACGATGGCAATCGCAGTTCGGGTGAGCGCGGTGTTGAGGACAGCGCTGCTGGTGGCGTGCAGCGTTCTCGCTCTGGGGCGGTTTACCTCTGAGGCGCATGCCTCGGGCAATCCGGCACCGCCTGACAATGGTGCCGCAGGTCTTTGCGAACGCGAAATCCAGTCTGCCGCCGCGAAATACGGAGTACCGGAAGGGATTCTTTATTCGGTAGGTCTGACGGAAACGGGTCGCAAGGGATCGCTCTATCCCTATGCTCTCAATGTCGAGGGGCGTCCGATCTTTCCGCCATCAGAGGACGCCGCCCTGCAGGTATTCGCCGCCGCACGGCAGAACGGGGCAAAGCTTATCGATGTCGGCTGCATGCAGATCAATCAGTATTTCCACGGCGAAAACTTTACATCCGTCAACGCCATGTTCGACCCACGTAGCAATGTCGAGTATGCCGCAAAGTTTCTCCGCAATTTGCATGACAGGCATGAGACCTGGACGATGGCGGTAGCTAGATACCATGCTGGCCCGAACAATGACCCCGCTCAGAAGGTCTATGTCTGCCGCGTCATCGCCAATCTGGTCGCCACAGGCTATGGGAAATGGACGCCCAATGCGGCGACGTTCTGCCGGGAGTAAGCACTTATAAGTTGCATATCCTTTCCGGTTAGCCGGCACTAACCCAATCGAAGCGGTTGACTGCCGTCGATTTGCCTAAAATGCGCATGTTAATAATACGTCCGCTAACAACTTTTTTATCGGTGTAAAACGCCGATCACCTACTATATCTAGTGCAAATCGCCCCTACAAAGTTAATCAATTATTAATTTCTGCCACTCATTTCCGACAGTTGTTCGTGATTCGCCCGATTCGTACCCATAGATCATCGAAACACCACACTGATTCGGAGGCGGACGAATGATCGTAGTGGTTGATGAGCGAGAGCTCGTTAAGGACGGATATACATCACTGTTTGGACGCGAGGGCATCCCTTCGACGGGATTTGATCCGCGTGAATTCGGCGAATGGGTGACGACGGCAGCAGAGGGTGATATTGCTGCCGTGGAAGCCTTTCTGATCGGACAGGGTCAGCAGGTGCATGAGCTTCCAAGGGCGATTCGCGACCGGACGACAGCACCTGTTATCGCGGTGAGCGACCAGCCCTCGCTGGAAGCCACGCTTGCACTTTTCGATTGTGGCGTCGACGATGTTGTGCGCAAGCCGGTGCATCCTCGCGAAATTCTTGCCAGGGCCGCGGCGATCCGCCGCCGCTTGAAGGCGATCAGCAACTATACCGATATCGGCCCCATTCGCGTCTTTGCAGATGGCCGCGATCCGGAAATCAACGGTTCCGTATTCGCCTTGCCGCGCCGCGAGCGCCGCATCCTCGAATATTTGATCGCCAATCGCGGTCGCCGTGTGACGAAGACCCAGATCTTCAACGCCATCTACGGCATCTTCGACGAGGAAGTCGAAGAGAACGTCGTCGAAAGCCATATTTCGAAGCTGCGCAAGAAGCTGCGCAAGAAGCTCGGCTTCGACCCGGTCGATTCGAAGCGCTTCCTCGGCTACTGCATCGACTGGAGCTGATGCTCCGGTCGCGCATCCCCGATACTAAATTCAAGAACAGGCCCGAGAATCAGCTGATTCTCGGGCCTGTTCCTTTTCGGTTGCCGGATCGACACGGTGCCGGAAGGTACGTTGTTCCTTACCATTCCGGTGCACAGCAGTCCGTGGCATGATCGCCCGATGGCGCTGTTGACGAAGCTTTTCGTGATGATCGGTTTTTCGTCCTCTCAGACAGCTTCACGCAAGGCCCGCCACCTACTCTCAGTCGTATGAAGGATAACGAGGATTCCAGATGAGGAATTTCGGCAGCATGAAGACTGCACTTGCGGAAGCGGATGCGCAGGCGGTTCGCCTCGGCGCCGCTTTTGGCGGCCGTGTCGGTGTGACGTCGGTTCGCCGTCCTATCTCGGCAGGCGACGGCGCTCTCGTCTTGCGCCATGTTTGCGGAAGGGTGGCACCGGTTCGTTCCGGTGATCGTCCATCTGCCAATGACAATCTGGTCTATTTCGCCGGCCTTGCTCTGACAGGCTATTCCGACACTTCCTGCGCGCCTTCGGCCAATCTGCCGCGCTAAAACGAATAGGGTATCGAGTCAGTCATGTCGCTCACAACAGCTCTCAATAACGCGCAGGCAATATTCAACAATACCGGCACGCAGAGCAGCGTCGTGTCGAACAATATCGCCAATGCCAACAACACGAATTATTCGCGTCGTCAGGCGGTGGTGACGACCAACATGGCTGGCGCTCAAGTGGTGCAGATTGCCCGCAGCAGCGAACCGGCATTACAGAAGGCCTATCTCAGCTCGGCCTCGTCGGATTCGGCACAGCAGCTGCTGCTGAATGCCTACAGCAATCTTCAGTCGGCCACGCTCGGCGGCAACGACAACGAGATCGCGCCGGCGACCTATCTGTCGGCATTTCAGGATGCGATGCAGAATTACGCGGGATCGCCATCCAACGCGACGGCGGCGCAATCTGCGATCAATGCGGCTCAGAGCCTGGCGACATCGCTCAACAATGCCACCACGGCAGTGCAGAGCGCCCGTACCGACGCCGACAAGCAGATCAGCTCCGACGTCGATACGCTGAACAGCCTGCTGAAACAGTTCCAGACCGCCAACGACGCGGTGAAATCGGCAACGACCACGGCTGGCCCGACATCGAGCGCCCTTGCCGATGCAATGGACCAGCGCGATTCGATCCTGAACCAGATTTCGAAGATTGTCGGCGTGACAACCGTGACGCGCGGCAACAACGACATGGCGCTTTACACCACGAGCGGAACGACCCTCTTCGAGACCATTCCGCGCTCGGTGACGTTCCAGCCGACGAGCACTTACACGGCAGATACGACAGGCAACAGCGTTTACATCGATGGCGTTGCCCTGACTCCGGGCCAGGGTGCGAATACGACAGCACAAGGCACACTTCAGGCGGCACTTCAGATTCGCGATGATGTTGCGCCGACCTATCAGACGCAGCTCGACGAAATGGCTCGAGGGCTGGTTACGGTCTTTGCGGAAACGAACAGCGATTCTTCAAAACCGACTCTGCCTGGCCTGTTCACCTGGAGCGGTGGCACCGTTCCGGCCAGCGGTACGGCAGTCACGGGCTTGGCGGGCTCGATAACCGTTAATTCGAAATTAATCACGTCTCAAGGTGGTGACCCGACGTTGCTACGTGATGGTGGTATTAATAACGATAGTACCACTGGTGAAACCGGTTACACCAAGAATACCAGCGGCGATAGCGGATATTCCACGCAGCTTGATGGCTTCATCACTGCCATGAATACGAAGATGGCGTTCGATCCTGCCGCTGGCTCCGACACCAATGCCACGCTCATGGATTATTCGGCGAGCTCCATCGGTTGGCTCGAGGGCCAGCGCAGCACGGCAACGACAGCGGGGGAAAATACCTCTGCTGCTCTCTCGCGCTCCTCGAGCGCCTATTCGAATGCGACGGGCGTCAATCTCGATGAAGAACTGACGCTGATGATGGATATCGAACAGTCCTACAAGGCTGGAACGAAGATATTGAACGCAGTCAATGAAATGCTTCAATCGGTACTGGATATTGCGAGCTAAGCCATGAAACTTTCTTTCATTTCGAGCACGGCCATTCAGAACGCCATGCGTCAGACGATTCGTCAGGCGCAGAATGAGATGACGAGTGCTTCGACGGAGGCGACCACGGGCGTCTATGCCGACATCGGCGTGGCGCTTGGCAGCAGCACGTCGCTCAATGTGAATCTGACGCGGGAAGTGTCGCGCATCGATTCCATTCTCAGCAGCAATTCCATTGCGAACCAGCGTATGACGACGTCGCAAACCGCCTTGACCGGCATGGGCACGCAGGCGCAGAACCTGATGGACCAGCTTGTGGCGCTAAGCGGCAACACCGATGGCAGCAGCGTTGCCCTCGCGCAGCAGACTGCAAGCTCGACCCTGTCGAGCGTCATTGCGTCGGCCAATACGATGGTGAATGGCGAGTATCTCTTTGCCGGAACCAATACCGACGTCCAGCCGATGACGGATAATTCCTCGGCAACGAACGCGGATATTCAGGCACAGCTTGCGACTTACATGGCAAATCAGTCACCGCCGGTAACTGCAGATACCATATCAGCCGACCAGATAACGGACTTCATCACCAATACCGTCGCACCGATGTTCACATCAGACAGCAGCTGGTCGAGCTGGTCGAGTGCGTCTGATCAGAATATGACGAGCCGTATCAATAATTCGGAAGTCATCGAAACCTCGACGAACTCGAATTCGTCCGGCATGCGATATCTGGCACTGGCGACCAGCGTGACCAATGCGCTGATGGGCACGCCGCCCGGCCTCAATCAAAGCGCGGTGAATGCCGTCACACAGCAGGCCATCAGCTATACGCGCCAGTCGATCGACGGGTTGAACAGTCAGGCAAGCCAGCTCGGTCTCTCGCAGTCGCGACTGTCGGACGCAAATACGACGCTGAATGCCCAGAAGACTATTCTCAACACCAGTATCGGTGACTTGACCGGAGTCGATCCCTATGAGGCGTCGACCAAGGTCAACAGTCTCGAGACCCAGCTCGAAACGGCTTACACGATTGTTTCCAAGATCCAGCAGTTAAGCCTTGTAAATTACCTTTGATGATCAAAGGGAAGTAATGACCAGGAAGGATGCATGAATGTATCAGTTCTCATATGCGGAAGTCATGCAGGATGCAGTGGCCGACGCCAAGGAACGAGAACGACAAGTTCTGGACCGGTCGGTAGCCCTTCTCTCTGCGGCCCGTGATGCGGGGAAATACGGCCGTGAAGCGATCGAGGCTCTCTTCTATACGCGACGCCTATGGGTAAGCTTTGTCGAGGACCTCAAAAGCCCGGAGAACCAGCTCAACGTCGAGCTGCGCGCCAATCTGATTTCGATCGCCATCTGGATATTGAAGGAATGCGAACGGATCAGGCGGCGCCAGTCGGAAAACTATCAAGGCATCATCGATGTCACCACCATCATCAGGGATGGACTTAAATGAAAAGTACGCTTCGCATATCGCTTAAAGCCGGGGAAAAGATCTTTATCAACGGAGCCGTCCTGCGCGTCGATCGCAAGGTTGCTCTGGAATTCCTGAATGATGTTACATTCCTGCTCGAGAACCACGTGCTCCAGCCGGAGGACGCGACGACGCCCTTGCGTCAGCTCTATTTCATCGCGCAGATGATTCTCATCAATCCGGAAGGCAAGGAACAGTCGACGGCGATGTTCCGCAAGTCGATCGTCATGCTGCTGTCGTGCTTCCACAATGAGGAAGTGCTGGCCGAGCTGAAGCGCATCGACGGTCTCGTTGCCACCGGCCGCGCCTTCGATGCGCTGAAGGCGATCCGCGGTCTCTATCCGGTCGAAGACAATATTTTGAATAATCAGGAAATGCCGGCGGCGACGATCGAGCACATCCGTCGGGAGATTGCTCCATGGCAACGGTAGACGCCGTCAACAGCAGCACCAGCACTAGCAGCTCCACGCAGAATGCTGCTGCCGCATCGGCGAGCGCCAACCTGAATTATAACGACTTCCTGCAGCTTCTCATCGCGCAGATGCAGAATCAGGATCCGACCGACCCGATGGACGCCAGCCAGCAGATTTCTCAGCTGGCGAGCTTCTCCCAGGTCGAACAGCAGATCCAGACGAACTCGCATCTGGAAACGGTGTTACAGAACCAGTGGATCTCGCAGGCGTCCGACTATATCGGCAAGCAGATCATGAGCGCCGATGGTAAGACGACGGGCACGATCAAGGAAGTGACCGTCTACACGGACGGCATCATCGCCCAGACCGATGCCGGCGACAAGATCCTGATCCAGGCCGGCGTGACGATCGCTCCGGCGGGTACGACCATTGATCCGCCGGCCACGTCGAGCGATAGTAGCACCAGCAGCGATTCGTCGAGCACGGATTCGACCAGCAGCTCATGAGGAGCCGCTGAACCGGGAGTGGACAAGCCATGAATGAAGCCGATGCCTTGGATATTTTCCAGGCTGCGATCTGGACGGTACTTGTGGCTTCCGGACCGGCTGTCATCGCCGCGATGGTCGTCGGTTTGGTGATCGCCCTGATCCAGGCGCTGACCCAGGTGCAGGAGGCGACGTTGACCTTCGTGCCGAAGATCGTCGCTGTCATGGTCACGATCGGCATCTCGGCACCGTTCGTCGGCGCGCAGATTTCGATCTTCACCAATCTCGTCTTCTCCCGCATCCAATCGGGTTTCTAAGATAAATCCGAAGGCCATTTCGGCCTCCGGATCGCGCGCATCGATGGCAACGGCCATGCTCGCGCAAGCTTCGACCGTTAGAGGTCGGTTCCAATAGGGCAGGCGGGTCACCCGTTTGCCACCTCTCATGAAGAGACGGAACCGGTCGATGGCACAACCACCCGCAATAGCACTTCCCAAAGCCAATCCCAGCATACGCGATATCGGGTTTGCCCTCGGTATCATGGTCATCCTGTGCGTGCTGTTCCTGCCGATCCCGCCGTTTCTGATCGACCTTGGACTGGCTTTCTCGATCGCTTTCTCCGTGCTGATCCTCATGGTGGCGCTCTGGATCAAGAAGCCGCTGGAATTCTCGTCCTTCCCGACGATCCTGCTGATCGCGACGATGACGCGTCTGGCGCTGAACATCGCGACCACCCGCGTCATCCTTTCGCACGGTTATGAAGGGCATGATGCCGCCGGCGGCGTCATTGCCGGCTTTTCCAGCCTGGTCATGTCCGGCGATTTCGTCATCGGTCTGATCGTCTTCCTGATCCTCATCACCATCAATTTCATCGTCATCACCAAGGGTGCGACGCGTATCGCCGAAGTGGGCGCCCGCTTCACTCTCGATGCCATCCCCGGCAAGCAGATGGCGATCGACGCCGATCTTTCCGCCGGCCTCATCGACGAGAAGGAAGCGCAGCGCCGCCGCCGCGAACTGGAAGAGGAAAGCTCCTTCTTCGGCGCGATGGACGGTGCCTCCAAGTTCGTACGCGGTGACGCGGTTGCCGGCCTCCTCATTACCTGCATCAACGTCTTCGGCGGCATCATTATCGGCTATTTCCGTCATGGCATGCCGATCGGCCAGGCTGCCGACGTTTTCGTGAAGCTCTCCGTCGGCGACGGTCTGGTTTCGCAGATGCCGGCGCTCATCGTCTCTCTTGCTGCCGGCCTTCTCGTTTCGCGCGGCGGCACCTCCGGCTCTACCGACCAGGCCGTCGTCAATCAGCTGAGCGGCTATCCGCGCGCGCTCGCCGTCTCGGCGGTTCTCATGGGTATCCTGGCCATCATGCCTGGCATGCCCTTCCTTCCCTTCGTTTTCCTTGGCGGCCTGATGGCCGCCGGCGCCTGGTTCATTCCGCGCCAGATCGAAGCCGAGAACAAGCTTCGTCGCGATGCTGAAGAGCAGAAGGTGATGCAGACGAAGGAAATGGAAAAGGATTCGGTCAAATCGGTTCTGAAGACTGCCGAAATCGAACTGGCGCTCGGCAAGATCGTCTCCACCCGCCTGCTCGGCGCTCACCAGGAGCTCGCCTTCCGCGTCGGCAAGATGCGTAAGAAGTTCGCGACGCAATACGGCTTCGTCGTACCGGAGATCAAGGTGATCGACGACATGGCGATTGCCGACAAGTCGTATCAGATCCGCATCCACGGCACGACGATCGCCTCCAACATGCTGCGTGTCGGCGAAGTGCTTGTCGTCACCGGTTCCGGCCGCAAGCCGACCGTTCCGGGCGACGAGATTCGCGAACCCGCTTTCGGCATGCCCGCCGTCTCCGTTCTCGAAGCCTTTACCGAAGATCTGAAGCGCGAGGGTTTCCAGCCGATCGACAACGTCTCTGTCGTGCTCACCCATATGAGCGAAGTCATCCGCAACAACCTGCCGGCATTGCTGTCCTACAAGGACGTCAAGATCCTGATCGAACGTCTCGATCCGGAATACAAGAAGCTCGCCGACGAAATCTGCTCATCGCACATGTCCTATTCCGGTCTGCAGGCCGTGCTGAAGCTGTTGCTCGCCGAACGCGTCTCGATCCGCAACCTGCACCTCATTCTCGAAGCGGTCGCCGAACTCGCGCCGCATGTGCGCAAGACCGAGCAGATCGTTGAGCACGTGCGCGTACGCATGGCGCAGCAACTCTGCGGCGATCTGGCCGATAACGGCGTGCTGCGCGTCCTCAGACTCGGCAGCAAATGGGATCTGATTTTCCACCAGGCGCTGAAGCGCGACCAGAAGGGCGAAATCGTCGAATTCGATATCGACCCGCGCAGCCTGGAAGAGTTCAGCGAGCAGGCCGGCAAAGTTATCCGTGAATACATGGACCGGGGCATGCCCTTCGTTCTTGTCACGTCGCCGGAAACGCGCTCCTATGTACGCATGATCATCGAACGCCTGTTCGCGACGCTTCCGGTCCTGTCGCATGTGGAATTGGCCAAGGGGATCGAGATCAAGATTCTAGGTTCGATTTCATGATATCAGATCCCCAGGGGACCATTCTGGCGCTGTTCGTCGCCTTCTGCCGCATCGGCGGCTGCATGATGGTCCTCCCGGGATTTTCCTCCGGCCGCGTTCCTCCGCAGATCAGGCTGCTTCTCTCCGCAGCACTGACGATGGCGATCTTGCCGTTGCTCTGGAACACGATCTATCCGCAGGTGTCGAAGGGCGATGCGAACTATATCGGCCTCATCTTTACCGAAACCGTCATCGGATTGATGTATGGGATGATGGCCAGGATTTATACGCTGGGCCTGCAATTCACCGGCACGGTCATATCGATGATGATCGGCTTCAACGCGCCCGGCGGCGCCGACATCATCGAGGAATCGAACGAAACATCGCTCACCAGCCTCGTCAGCTTTTGCGGGCTGATGATTCTCTTCATTATGGATTTTCACCATTATGTTTTGCAGGCGCTGGTCGATTCCTATTCGGTCATCCCCTTCGGTGGCCACATTGAGCCGCGCGCCGCGCTGATCTCGATTACGGATACGCTGGAGACGACTTTTTTCATCATGCTGCGGCTGGCAAGCCCCTTCGTGCTCTACGGCCTGATGTTCCAGATTTCGATCGGCTTCATCAACAAGCTGGCACCGCAGATCCCGATTTATTTCATTTCCACGCCGTATCTGCTGATGGGAGGGCTGTTCATGCTCTATCTCAGCATCGCGGCCCTGGTCAGTCAGTTTTCCAGTGCGTTCCTCACCGTCTTCAACGGACATTAGCCCGTAGGCGGACAGATGACGAAGCCCGATTCGGGCAGAGCCGGCGAAAGCAGCCGGCGGGTAGGTGGACGATGGCGGAGAAAAGCCGCTCCGAAAAACTGAAGCGCCTGGTCGCGGTGCAGCGCCATCTGGAACGGATGGCGGAAAACGAGCTTGCCGATACGACCCGGCAGCGAGCCGAAGTGACGGAAGCGATGGAGCGGGTCATGGTTGCCATCGGTTCGGTCGATCCCGTGCACATGGCATTCTCGATCCATTACGCCGAACGTTACGGCCGCCTGATGATCCGCGATCAGCAGCTGGAAAGCATCCAGACGCTCATTCAAATGAAGGTCCAGCAGGAGCGCACCAAGGCCGACAGGTTGGAAGAACACATGAAGGATGCGCGCGAGCTCGAATTGCGAGAATCGGACGACAATGCCGTCTACGATATCATCGATCAGCGTTTCGCCGGCGCAACGCCAGCCTCCAGCAAGGTTCAAAAATAATAATCATCGCGATCATGGAGCAGGATTCGCAGCGTTGGGTTGCCGACCTGCTCTGACAGT
>Ga0209371_1000319_pt1 | contig 52702 bp, 47 predicted proteins | sample AgamicAtAmrz_FD_187165 | JGI IMG/M metagenome (GOLD analysis project Ga0209371, IMG submission 187165) | Agave microbial communities from Guanajuato, Mexico - At.Am.rz (SPAdes) (version 2) | ecosystem: Host-associated > Plants > Roots > Rhizosphere | place: Guanajato, Mexico | collected 2012-06-07
CGCGGCGGATCTCAGGCCCTTCCGGCATGGTGCCTCCTTGTTATTGTGTGGCGCCGCCTTCCAGCTTTTTGTCCTCTTCCACGGTCAGCGCGATACTCAGCGCCATCTCCAGCGCCAGCACCACCGTCTGAAGCGGCATACTGGCCGCGCCCGGATGCCTTACCGCCTGCTGCGGCAAATACGGCACGTGGATAAACCCACCGCGACCGCCCTGCTGCGCCTGGCGATGCAGCAAACCGTAAAGCACATGATTGCAAACGAAAGTCCCGGCCGTTTGGGATACCGCCGCGGGGATATCCGCCTCGCGGATACCTTCGACGATCGCCTTAATCGGCAGCGTGGCGAAATAAGCGGCCGGGCCGTCCGCAACGATGCGTTCATCAATCGGCTGTCTGCCCGCATTATCGGGAATGCGCGCGTCGTCAATATTAATTGCCACGCGCTCGACCGTGATATTGGGCCGCCCGTTCGCCTGGCCGACCACGATCACCAGCTCCGGCTCCAGCTCATCCATCGCGTCGTTTAATACCTGAAGCGATTCACCAAATACGCAAGGCAGCTGTTTCGCCACCACGTGCGCGCCGCAGATCATTCTTTCATGCAGCTGGCTGACCGCTTCCCAGGAGGCGTTGACCAGCTCGCCCTCGAATGGCTCAAACGCCGCCATTAATACTGTTTTCATTGCCGCCTCACCGAAACATCAGAAACCAGAGAAGAAAAATATTGGTTATTAACAATAGCACGCCGGTCGGTATCTGAGCCTTGATCACCGCATTACGATCGGGCAGCTCCAGCAGCCGGGCGGGTACGATATTGAAGTTGGCGGCCATCGGCGTCATCAGCGAGCCGCAATAGCCGGAGAACATGCCGATCGCCGCCATCACAGCCGGGTTGCCGTGGTGCTGCAAGATCAGGATCGGGATGCCGATACCGGCGGTGACGATAGGGAAAGCCGCAAAGGCGTTGCCCATAATCATGGTCAGCAGCGCCATGCCTGTAGCGTAGGCCGCTACGGCGATAAAACGGTTGTCCACGGCAAGGTAAGTTTCCGTCAGATGCGCAATCGCCGTGCCCACCCCGGCGGTAGTAAACAGCAGGCCCAGCGTGGCGAGGATCTGCGGCAGAATAAAGGCCCAGCCGATAGCATCAAGCAGGCGGCGCGCTTCCTGTACGGACTGCGCGGGCGCTTCATGCGTCATTTTCAGCGCGATCAGCCAGCCCACCACGCAGCCAACCATCATAGAGAAAAGCGTGACCAGCGTGGCCTGATTGCCTTCCCCAAACAGCGCCACCCGTGCGCCCGGCAAATTATTAAACAGCAGCACGCCGACAACCGTAACCACCGGGATGGCCAGCGCAGGCAGAAACAGCCGGTTGCGCAGGCGTTTGGCGCTCGCCTCGCGCTCCTGATGGCTGCGCTGATGGTAGGAGCCCAGCTTTACGCCGCCCAGACCGGCAATCAGCGCCATAATCACCACTACCACACCGATAGCAATATGGAGCGAACGCGCGCCGAACCATGCCGATGCCCCGTCGCTGACCAGAAAAACCAGGCCGTAGAGCGCCCAGAACAGGCCGGTAGTCAGACGACGCGGATTAGCTTTGTCTCGCCAGGACATCACGGCGACCACCAGCAGGATCAAACCCGCCAGCCAGTAAAGATACTGTTGCTGAAACATCAGCGCCCTCCTTTGGCTTTCTGCGCCTGCGCATTCAGCGTGGCAAGCTCTGCGGCCAGGGTTTTATCCAGGCGACGCAGGCGAAAGGCGTGGATCAGAAAAGCGCAAACGGCGGTCGGAATGCCCCAGAGCGCTATCTGTAGCGGATCGGTCTGGATGCCCGCCGACTGCTGCATAAAATTATGCATAAAGATGATGGCGCCAAAAGCGACAAAGATATCCTCGCCGAAAAACAGCCCGACGTTATCGGTCGCCGCCGCCATAGCGCGCAGGCGATGACGCACTTCCGGCGGCAGCTCGCCGTAACGATTTTCGGTAGCGCCTTCCGCCATCGGCGCCAGCAGCGGGCGCACCATTTGCGGATGGCCGCCCAGGCTGGTCAGCCCCATCGCCGCCGTCAGCTCACGCACCAGCAGGTAGACAATCAGCAATCTTCCCGCCGTAGCGCTTTTGATCTGCGCAATCCAGGCCTGGGCGCGCTCTTTCAGCCCGTGGCGCTCCAGCAGGCCTATAACCACTAAAGGCAACAGCAGGATCAGCGGCAGGTTGCGGGTATTGAGAAAGCCCGAACCCAGTTTTTCCAGAATATCGCCGATCGGCATTTTTGCCGCGAGGCCGGTGATTAAACCGGCGACCAGCACCACCAGCACCGGGTTAAAGCGCAGTAGAAAACCAACCACGATGGCAGCGATGCCGGCCAGCGGCCAGAGATTAACGACAGGATCCATTTATCCTCCTGATAAAGGCTGAAGCTTCCCGCTGCGTGCAGGAGCAATAAGGGAGACGGCCAGGCAAGCGGGCCGTCCGTAGCGATACGTCAGCCGTAGCTGACTGCAATATCTCGTGCGGCGAACGCCTCACGGAGCTGGCGGGCAAAGGCCAGCGCATGGGCACCGTCGCCGTGCAGGCATACGGTTTGGGCATTGACGCTGACCCATTCGCCGCTGACGGCCCGCACTTTCGCCCGCTGCACCATCGCGAGCGTTTGTGCAATAGCCTGCTCGTCGCTCTCTATCAGCGCGCCGGGCTGCGAGCGAGGCACCAGCGAACCGTCCGCCTGGTAGCCGCGATCGGCAAAAACCTCCTCTCTGGTGGTCAGGCCCGCTGATTTAGCGGCGCGAACAGATTCGCTGCCCGCCAGCCCCACCAGGATCAGGTGCGGATCGGCAGCCCTGACCGCCTGCGCGATAGCTTCCGCCAGCGAGGCGTCCTCAGCGGCCTGGTTGTAAAGCATCCCGTGCGGCTTCACGTGCGTTACCTTGCCACCTTCGCTGCGGGCAATAGCCTGGAGCGCGCCAATCTGATAAAGCGTCTGCGCATAAACCGTTTCAGCAGGCAGTGCCATACGCGTGCGGCCAAAGTTTTCGCGATCGGGAAAGCCGGGATGCGCCCCAATCGCCACGCCATACTCCAGCGCCCAGCGCACACACTGCCGCATGGTTTCCGCGTCGCCCGCGTGAAAACCACAGGCGATATTGGCCGAGGAAACCAGCTGTAATAAGGCGCGATCGTTGCCGCAGCCCTCACCCAAATCGGCGTTTAAATCAATTTTCATGCGCTAATCCCCATGCCATTTGTTCCAGTACCCGATCGCGCTCGCGCTTCGCCTGCAGCGCTTCTTCCAGTGTGCAGTGCACAAAATGGATCGGCTCGCCCAGACGGATCTGCGCCAGATGATAGAGATCGGCTTCAATCACGCAGGCGATACGCGGGTAGCCGCCGGTGGTTTGCGCATCCGCCATCAGCACAATCGGCTGGCCGTTAGGCGGCACCTGCACCACGCCGGGGATCAGCCCGTGCGACAGCATATCGCGCCCGGCTTCGCGCACCAGCGCGCGACCCTGTAAGCGATAGCCCATACGGTTGCTCTGCGGGCTGAGCTGCCAGCCCGTCCGCCAGAACAGCTCCCGGCTTTCGCGGCTGAATTCGTGGTATTCCGGGCCGGCCATCGCGCGAACGCGGTTGCCAAACAGCAGCTGGCGCACGCCCGCCGGTTTGCTGAATGTGCGCGCGGGTTCGCCCAGCGGCAGCCTGTCGCCGTCTTCAATCTGCCGTCCCGCAAAGCCGCCCAGGCCCGTTTTCAAATCGGTGCTGCAGGAACCGAGCACGGGCACGGCGGCAAAACCGCCAGCCAGCGCCAGGTAGCTGCGCATCCCGCGCTGCGGCATTTTCAACGTCAGGTGCGATCCTTTGCGTACGGCGAGGCGCCAGCCCGTCCACACCGGTTTGCCGTCCAGCTCGCCGCTACAGCCCGCGCCCGTCAGCGCCATCCAGCCGTCCCGGGTAAACTCCGCGCAGAACTGGCCGAGCGTAATTTCCAGCACCGGGCTGTTTTGCTCATTGCCGACCAGCAGGTTGGCCGTCGCCATTGCCGGATAGTCCAGCGCGCCGCCGCTGCTGACGCCGAACTGACGCCAGCCGATACGGCCTGCGTCCTGTAAGGTGGTACTCATGCCAGCCCGAATAATATTCAGCACAGGCCCTCCTTTTGCGGAATAAAGCGTACCTGGTCGCCGGGACGTAAAAGCGTCGGCGGCTGCTGTTCAGGCGTAAACAGAGCGATACTCGTCTGGCCAATTAGCTGCCAGCCGCCCGGCGCGGCAAGCGGATAAACGCCGGTCTGGCTACCGCCGATGCCCACGGATCCGGCCGGCACCTTCAGGCGCGGCTCCGCCCGCCGGGGCGTATGCAGCCGCTCGTCCAGGCCCGCCAGGTAAGGGAAACCGGGCTGGAAGCCGATAAAATAAACGGTATAGCGCCCCGCCGCGTGGGCTTCCACCACCTGCTGCGGCGTCAGTCCGCTTTGACGCGCCACCTCGTCCAGATCCGGCCCTGCTGCGCCGCCGTAGATAACGGGAATGGCGATATCCCGCGTTTCCAGCACCAGCGCTTCGCTTGTTTCCCACCAGCCCTGGAGCCACTCGATGGCGTCCAGCGCGTGCTGTTGCGGATTGCTTAAAATCACCGTGATATTGTTCATGCCGGGAATGACTTCCGTGACTTCCGGCCGGCCGGTCAGGCGCGCTGACAGGCCCCAGATACGCTGCTGGCTGCTGAGAGAGACAGGGGGTTCCAGCTCAAGCACTACCGCGCGCTCACCTGAAAGGTAACAACGTGCTCGTTGCAAAACACTCTCCCGGCCCGTTGATAAGGCCACCGTTTTCCAGAAAGAAGAAATAGTTATGCGGAAATGTCAGAGAAGTGTCAATAATCGATTAGCCAGGCGCGACACAGTGGCTACTATTACGGTTTCTGCATAACGGAGGTAGCGATGAGCACGACATTCAAAATTCATTACGAACATCAGGCCGAAGGCCATCTGCATTCCGAAGAAGTGCTGTTGGAAAGCGAGGGCGAACCGACAGAGGAAACCGTACAGGACGCGGTGCGCCAGGATATTGCGAAGCATCACGGCGCGGCAGAGTTTACGGTGATCTCAGTCGCGCCCTACCCTTAAGCGGGCGTTGAGGTTAACAGGCGGCCACCGGGGCCGCCTGTCTGCTGTCAGGCGGGGTTGTCGATATCGATAAAGGTGACGTCCAGGCCATGCTGTGCCGCCAGCCATTCACCCAGCGCCTTGATACCGCCGCGCTCGGTAGCATGATGTCCGGCCGCAAAAAAGTGCAGGCCCTGCTCGCGCGCGCTGTGAATGGTTTGCTCGGAAACCTCGCCGGAGATAAACGCGTCCACGCCGAATGCCGCCGCCGCGTCGATAAAACCCTGGCCGCCGCCGGAGCACCACGCCACTTTGCGGATCAGCGCTGGCGCGTTATCGCCGCAGTGCAGCGGGTCGCGATGCAGGGTCTGACCAATGCGTGCGGCAAGCTGCTCGCCCGTCAGCGGCTCCTGCAGCTCGCCCCAGAACACCAGCGGCATCACTTCGCCTTTGACCTCAATCCCAAACAGTTTCGCCAGCTGCGCGTTATTGCCCAGCTCGGGATGCGCGTCCAGCGGCAGATGCCAGCCGTAAAGGTTGATATCGTTCGCCAGCAGCGTTTTCAGCCGGTTGCGCTTCATGCCCTTAATCACCGGCGCTTCGCTTTTCCAGAAATAGCCGTGATGCACCAGCACCGCGTCCGCCTGTAAACGTACGGCCTCATCCAGTAGCGCCTGACAGGCGGTCACGCCGGTAACGATTTTCTGTACCTGCTCGCGCCCTTCTACCTGAAGACCGTTCGGCGCATAGTCGCTGAAGCTCGCGGTATTCAGCTGCTGGTTAACGATGTTTTCTAATTCACTGTTTTGCATAGGGCGTACACTCTTTTGCCGTTCTCAATGCGGCTACTTTAGCAGAGGGCGGCAAAACGCGCGGCTATTTCCTTGCCGCCTCGTAGGCCGCCAGCGCACGTTTGCGGGCCTCTTTGTGGTCAACGATGGGGTGAGGATAATCGAGCTGAACGCCGTTTTTCCGCGCCCATTCATGCGGCTGGTGAATATGCTGAACGGGCACCGCCTTCAGTTCCGGTAGCCATTGCCGAATGAATTCGCCTTTTTTATCAAAACGTTCGCCCTGCGTAGTAGGATTGAAGATGCGAAAGTAAGGCGCCGCGTCGTTGCCGCTGGAAGCGGCCCACTGCCAGCCGCCATTGTTCGCCGCCAGATCGCCGTCGATCAGCTGTGACATAAAATAGCGTTCGCCGATCCGCCAGTCGATCAGCAGATCTTTAATCAGGAAGCTGGCGGTAATCATCCGCAGGCGATTATGCATCCAGCCAAGACTGTTCAGCTGCCGCATAGCGGCATCCACTATCGGATAACCGGTTTTGCCCTGCTGCCAGGCGGCCAGCTGGTCATCATTGCGCTGCCATTGCACCTTTTTTGTCCAGCTGATAAAGGGCTGATGTTTGCAGAGCGCGGGCCAGGCGACAATCAGGTGCCGGTAGAACTCGCGCCAGATAAGCTCGTTAAACCAGCTGAATATTTTGTCGTTTTCTAACGCGTCGGGATGCTCGCGCAGCAGGCGATGCAGGCACTGGCGCGGCGACAGCACCCCGGTAACCAGATAAACGGACAGGCGGCTTGTGCCGTCAATGGCCGGCGTGTCTCGCCTGGCCGCATACTCCGCGACCGGCTGCTGACAGAACTCGCGCAGACGTTGGATAGCCGTTTTCTCCCCTACGGGAAAAAGGTCGGTATTAAAATCTTCCTGCGGATAATCAAATGGTTCCAGAGCGGGTAGTTTTTCCAGCGGCGCCTGAGCGCGCGGTTTGGGCGCGGGCGCGCATTCCGGCATCCCTTCATGCAGTCGGCGAACAAAAGCTTTGCTGAATGGCGTAAAGACTTTAAACATTTCCCGATTGCCTGTCAGCACGCTGCCGGGCGGCAGCAGACCGTCATCGAAGCCCTGCACAACTATATCCAGCTCGCTCAGTTCGCGTTCCGCTTGCGCATCGCGCTGGCGCTCGTTGACTTCGTGCTGATAGTTATAAAACAGGCTGTCGACATGATGCTCACGGCAGAAATCTTTCAGCGCTTCAACGGAGGCGGAAAAATCATCGCGCTGTAAATAGTGCAGCGGGATGCCTTTTTCTGCCAAAGCGCCCTGGACATCGTGCAGGCTTTGATAAATAAAAGCGGCCTGCTTCGGTGACATATCATGCGATTGCCACTGTTTTGGCGTGGCAATATAGAGGACGAGCACTTCTGCATTGACCTCGCTGCAGGCTGCATAAAGCGCGTAATTATCGTGGATGCGCAGATCGTTGCGCATCCAGACCAGATGGGTGGCCATAGCTTTCCCTGTAATTAATGGCCGTAACGCAGGCGAAGCGCTTCCGGATAAGGCTCAAAATAGCGTTGCTGGGTAAGGTAAGGATCGGGATATTCCGACATATAGTGTTTGAGCAGCGTCATCGGTGCCAGCAGCGGTTGTAAGCCCTGACGATAGTGATCGATCAGCGAGGTCAGCTCCTCGCGCTGTTTGGCGTTCAGCTGCGGTCGGAAATAGCCCTGTACGTGCATCATCACATTAGTGTGGTTGCCGCGCGTGGCTTTATGCTTCAGCAGATCCATCAGGCGCTGACGATACTCAAAAGCAAAGGCTTCCAGTGAAGGCCACTGCTCAATAGCCGCCACAAAGCGACCAATCTCGCGATATTCCGGCTGTGAATGCGCCAGCAGCGTTAGCTTATAGCGGCTGTGAAAGGCAATAAGCTTGCCGCGCGTCAGGCCGCTGCGCCACAGCTGGTTAAATTCATGCAGCGTGTAAATGCGCTCAACAAAGTTCTCGCGCAGCACGGGATCGTGCAGCCTGCCGTCTTCTTCGACCGGCAGCCACGGCATTTGCTTCATCAGTTCACGCGTAAAGATGCCAACGCCTTCTTTACGGTTGTTGTTATTTTCTGGCTGGTAGACGCGCACCCGCTCCATGCCGCAGCTGGGCGATTTGGCGCAGACGATGTAGCCGCAAAGGTGATGCAGGCTGGCGATTTTTTTCTCGGAAAAGCTTTGCATTTCCTGGGTCAGCGGATCGCCTTTCCCGTTGCTGAAGCAAAGCTCAACGCTATTTTCGGCCGTTTCGGTCAGGCGCAGGGCCGGACGCGGCGTGGGCAGACCAATCGCCATTTCCGGGCAAACCGGTTCATAACGCATAAAAGGCGCCAGATCTTCGGCGGCAAAGGCGCAACGTTTGTGGCCGCCATCAAAGCGGACACTGTCGCCAAGCAGGCAGGCGCTGATGCCTACCGGAATTTTCTCACTCATACCTTTCTCCCCTTCGCTACTTTCATCATTAAGTGTAGCGGTTAAATCTGTACAAGACAAAATAAGTTGTACAACTTTATGGAAAGAATTGCTACCGGTGATTTATCGAAAAAAGGCCGGCCCACGAAAAACCTTACGGAACAAGGCAAAGCGGCAGGAAGAAAAGAAAAATGCCCCTAAAACGGGGCATTAACAGCGGTCTGAAGGCGGTGGAAAGATAAGAAGCATGCCCCGAAACCGGAGCATTAAGAAAAATCTAAAGCATGAGGATAAGGCGGCGTTAAAGCATGCGGGCGCGATTAATAAAAATCGGCAGCGGCCCTTTCCGCCTGCGCCAGCCACACGGGCTGCGTACTGGTTTTGCACCAGCAGCGATGCAGGTAGCTGTAAAAGCGCGAGCGGTCGCGATAAAAAAGCATAAAAGGCAGCGCGACAACACCGACCGCAAGCGTTGCCAGCCGACGCAGTAGAAGATGAGGCAGCGAGTATTGATGATAGAGATTCATACGCCCTCCGGAAAAGTAAAAGTCTGGCTAAAATAATACCGATCTGGCGATATATTTACCACTCATCCGACCAGATTAAATTAAAAATTATCCAGGTAAAGGCAATAAGTTAAATTAAAGTTAATTAAAATTAAATAAATAACAACTACGTTACATTGCATCTGTTTAAATATGGCCATAACCACCGCCCCGCGCCGTTGCAGCAAGCCTGTAGCCGCATGGCCACTGCCTGAAGGGGTTTAAGCAGTTTTGTACAGGGTAAATGCATTATTGTTCAACTGTTTAAGCTTGATGCTGTTTTATCACTGCGCCCTGTTTGTTCCAGCCACTCCCGGAACAGACGGCTTGGGTATACGAATAAGGGAAGTTCACAGCTTTAAAATCGGCTGAATTATTCGGGACATCCCGAAACAGGCAAAATTGGAATATAAAAAAGGCGCTAATAAATTAGCGCCTTTTATTTTCAGCCCTGATATCAGGCGTTTTTCAGTACTTCGCTAACAATTTCTACCGCTTCTTTCTCAATCTTCTCGCGGTGCTCGGCACCCAGGAAGCTTTCGCAATAGATTTTGTAGGCGTCTTCCGTACCGGACGGACGCGCTGCGAACCAGCCGTTCTCGGTCATCACCTTCAGGCCACCGATTGATGCGCCGTTGCCTGGCGCCGCCGTCAGGCGAGCGGTGATAGGATCGCCCGCCAGCGTATCGGCGCTGACCATTTCCGGCGACAGCTTCGACAGCGCCGCTTTTTGCGCGGAGGTCGCAGAAGCCTGCAGACGGTTATAGCTTGGTGCGCCAAAGCGCTCCGCCAGCTCGTTATAGTGCTGCTGCGGATTTTTACCGGTCACAGCGGTGATCTCGGCGGCCAGCAGGCACATGATGATACCGTCTTTGTCCGTTGACCAAGGCGTACCGTCAAAACGCAGGAAGGAAGCGCCCGCGCTCTCTTCGCCGCCGAAGCCGAAACTGCCGTCGAACAGGCCGTCAACGAACCATTTGAACCCTACCGGCACTTCCACCAGCTTACGGCCGATGTCGTTGACCACGCGGTCGATCATCGCGCTGGAGACCAGCGTTTTGCCGACGGCAACCTCTTTGCCCCACTGCGGACGGTGCTGGAACAGATAGTTAATAGCAACGGCCAGGTAATGGTTAGGGTTCATCAGGCCCGCAGGCGTAACGATGCCGTGGCGGTCATAGTCCGGGTCGTTGGCAAACGCCAGATCGAACTTATCACGCAGCGCCAGCAGGCCCGCCATCGCGCTTTCGGATGAGCAGTCCATACGGATCACGCCGTCTTTATCCAGGTGCATAAAGCGGAACGTCTGGTCGACCGAATCGTTAACGATAGTCAGATCCAGATTGTAATATTCCGCGATACGCTGCCAGTAGGCGATGCCGGAGCCGCCAAGCGGATCGACGCCGATTTTCAGGCCCGCTTTCTGAATAGCCGGAATATCGATGATCTGCGCCAGACCTTCGATATAAGGCTGGATCAGATCTTTTTCCTGCAGATGGCCGCTTGCCCAGGCTTCGTCCAGCGCCATGCGCTTAACATCTTTCAGGCCGTCTTTAATCAGCTGGTTAGCGCGATCTTCCACCACTTTAGTGACGTTAGTATCGGCCGGGCCACCGTTTGGCGGATTGTATTTGATGCCGCCATCTTCCGGCGGGTTGTGCGAAGGCGTGATAACGATGCCGTCAGCCTGCGCGCCGCCCGCCTTGTTATGCTCAAGGATAGCGTTAGAGATGGCAGGCGTCGGCGTGTAGCCGTTGTCCTGCTGTACAATCACATCCACGCCGTTCGCCGCCAGCACTTCCAGTACGGAAATAATCGCCGGTTCGGACAGCGCGTGCGTATCTTTACCCACGTAGCAAGGGCCGGTAACGCCGTTCTTTTTGCGCTCTTCCGCAATCGCCTGCGCGATAGCCAGAATGTGCGTCTCGTTGAAGCTCTGTCGGCCTGCGCTACCGCGATGGCCGGACGTGCCGAATTTCACCGCGTGTTCCGCGTTGCCTGTTTCCGGCTGCAGGACGTAATACTGCGAGGTCAATTGTGCAACGTTAATCAAATCGCTCTGCTGTGCTGGCTGCCCGGCACGGGGGTGACTGGCCATTGGCGCTTCTCCCTGACGCTGTGTTTAGAGTGTGCCGCAAACCTTGTCCGCCAGTTCCGTCGGGAACTGCATGGACGACATGATATGTTCAATCATGCTGCGTTTACGGCCTGTGTTGGTGTTGGTGATCACCCAATACGGCGTGCCGGGAATATGCTGCGGCTTGGTATGGGTGCCGTTCTGTACCAGGGTTTGCTGATTGCCTGCAAAGTAGACGCGCGTACGACCATGCAGTGACTCGGTCGCCGCGGCAAATGCTTTGGGATCCAGATTGTATAAAGTCGACAGGATCAGCATAAAACGGTTTACCGCTTTTTTCTGCTCCGCATACTCGTCCGACAGCAGCAGCTCGCGCACGGCGCGAACGCGATCCTGCGGGCGAGACGTCTCTTTCACCACGGTTTCCTGTACGCTGGCGACAGGCGCGGGCGCAGCCGTAACAGCAGGTGCCTTCGGCGCTGCCTGACCAGCAGAAAATTTCAGCATACGACGTAAAATGTCGGAGGCGCTTTCACCAATATGCTGAGTGTGGCTGGCGATATAACGGTAGAGCTCTTCGTCGACTTCAATAGTTTTCATCTTGATCCAGTACGATTATTGCTGATAAGAGCCGGTTAGCGACCTGTTTTACCCAGGCGCGGACGGACCAGCTCTAACACGAGGATTATAAAGTTAAATCCTGCCGGGTTGTAGCGCCAGCCCCAATTGCGGACAAAAGTCGGAATATGCCGTAAAAAGATCGGGTCTGTCGCGGCGGCAGAAAATCGCTGTTTTATGATAACCTAACCCCTCGTTTCCTCCGTAAGAAGTTTGCCATGAAATTGAATTTCCGCCTGCAATCTGAACAAACGACCGTTTCTGACGCGCCCGTGGTGCTTATTCACGGCCTTTTCGGCAACCTGGATAACCTTGGGGTGCTGGCGCGCGACCTGAAAGCGGATCGCCGCATTATTCAGGTGGACGTCCGAAATCATGGCCTTTCGCCGAGGTCGGATGAAATAAGCTATGCCGCAATGGCGCGCGACGTGCTGGAAACGCTGGATGAGCTTGATGCCGACCGGTTTGATATTATAGGCCATTCCATGGGCGGGAAAATCGCCATGACGCTGGCTTCCCTTGCCCCGGAACGCGTCGGGCAGCTGGTGGTTATCGATATTGCGCCGGTGGCCTACCGGGAACGCCATCACGACGCGATTTTCGCCGCGCTGGCCGCCGTTAGCGAAGCGGGCATTACCCGCCGGAGCGAAGCCGCCGCGCTGATGCGTCAGACCATAGAGGAAGAAGGCGTCATTCAGTTTCTGCTTAAATCGTTTCAGGACGGCGAATGGCGTTTCAACGTGCCGGCGCTCTGGCAGCACTACGATCGGATTATCGGCTGGGAAACGCTGCTCGCCTGGCCACATCCCACGCTGTTTATTCGGGGCGAACATTCGCCTTATCTACAGGAAGCGTATCGTGACGCGCTGCTGGCCCAGTTCCCTGCCGCCCGCGCCCACGTGATTACCGGCGCGGGTCACTGGGCGCATGCCGAGAAACCTGATGCCGTTTTGCGCGCCATCCGCCGTTTTTTTGCCCTGTGAAAACAAATGTTTCAGTAAAAGGCTAAATAATTGTCGTCGCGACTTTCGCTGGGGTATGATGGCGCGCTAAAATTTGTCGACGGCACCGGCCGCAAACGCTAACGGCTCAATCCATCAGAACTCCAGCCTTCAGTATCACGATTCTATGGCAAAAGAAAACACGGACCGCACCACGATCGATCTGTTCGCAGACGAGCGTCGACCGGGACGACCCAAAACCAATCCACTGGCACGTGATGAGCAGTTGCGCATTAACAAACGCAACCAGCTTAAGCGTGATAAAGTGCGCGGGCTGAAGCGCGTAGAACTGAAAATGAACAGTGACGCAGTTGACGCCCTGAACCAGCTCGCCGAGCAGCGTAATATGAGCCGCAGCGAACTGATAGAAGAGATGGTCATGGCGCAGTTAGCCAGGCCTGAGCGCTGAAGCACGCGCTACGGTAAAGCACAAAGCGACAAATGCAGGCGGATTAGCCGTTTATCCCCCTGTTGCTGTCTGCTATTATTGCCCTTAACATTTTCAGGCTAGCCGCCGCATATCATTAAGTTTCAAGAGGTTATTAAACTCATGGCAATCGTAGGCATTTTCTTTGGCAGCGATACGGGCAATACGGAAAACATTGCAAAAATGATCCAGAAGCAGCTCGGTAAAGAGGTGGCTGAAGTTCATGATATCGCTAAAAGCAGCAAAGAAGACCTTGAAGCCTTTGATATTTTGCTGCTGGGCATCCCGACCTGGTTCTACGGTGAAGCGCAGTGCGACTGGGATGATTTCTTCCCTACGCTGGAAGAGATCGACTTCAACGGCAAGCTGGTCGCGCTGTTTGGCTGCGGCGATCAGGAAGATTACGCGGAATATTTCTGCGACGCGATGGGCACCATTCGCGACATTATCGAGCCTAACGGCGCGGTGATCGTCGGCCACTGGCCGACAGAAGGCTATGATTTCGAGGCCTCTAAAGGCCTGGCGGACGATACCCATTTCCTTGGCCTGGCCATTGATGAAGATCGCCAGCCGGAGCTGACCAACGAACGCGTTGAAAAGTGGGTCAAACAGATTTCTGACGAGCTTCAGCTCCAGGATATTCTCGAAGCGTGATAGCATTGGCCCGCTGTACGAATCCACAGCGGGCCAATGGTTTTTCCTATAGAAGTGATAGATACATATTTGTAACTTTTACCGTCAAAACGGTAGAATAGCACTGCTCCGCCTCCGCTTCTGCGGCGCCGAAAACCAGGCAGAGCGAACTGACAACCCAGCGTAAATGGGTGCTTGCTTTTCCGGACGTAACGACTTCTTATCCTTACATCCCCTGATGGTTTTGCATCTCCGCTGTGGTTTCTTCAAGGCATCGGTTCTATAATGAGACGCTCAGCTTTTGCGTCGACCGATGCTCACGGCTTCTCAGCCACTTAGTGACCAGCAAAGTAACAGGACAATATCCGCATGACTGACAATAACACCGCATTAAAGAAGGCCGGCCTGAAAGTCACGCTTCCTCGACTGAAAATTCTGGAAGTGCTTCAGGAACCAGAGTGCCATCACGTCAGTGCGGAAGATTTGTATAAACGCCTGATCGACATGGGCGAAGAGATTGGCCTGGCGACGGTTTACCGCGTTCTGAACCAGTTTGACGATGCGGGGATCGTGACCCGTCATAACTTCGAAGGCGGCAAGTCCGTGTTTGAACTGACCCAGCAGCAGCATCACGATCACCTGATCTGCCTGGACTGCGGCAAAGTAATCGAATTCAGCGACGAGTCTATTGAATCCCGCCAGCGTGATATTGCGACGAAGCACGGTATCAAACTCAGCAACCACAGCCTCTATCTTTACGGCCACTGCGCCACCGGCGACTGCCGTGAAGACGACACGCTGCACGATAAGTAATCGATTTCAATAAAAAACCGGCGATCGCTCGCCGGTTTTTTTTTGCCTGCGCCCCGCCTATTTCAGGCTTTCCACGCGGCTGAAGCGCTTGCCGTCGCTACTGACGGCGCGGATCAACACCTCGCCGGAAACCGACGGACGGGCGCTGTCATGATAGCGCTGCCAGCTGTTGCCACCGTCCAGCGAGTAGTCAATAGCCACGCCCGGCAGGGCGATATTGGCTGCCAGCTTGCCCGCGACAAGACGTGCGCCCGGCTGCGGCAGACGATAGTGGATCCCGGCTTTATCCATTTTCGGCAGCTCGCGCTGGCCCAGCAGGTTTGCATAACGCTGCCAGTCCTTATGCAACGCCGCCCGATCGACATGCCGCGTTTCGCCGCCTTTATACTCACGTCCGGCCTGGTAAGTCTGCTCCCAGGCAGCACGATGCCAGCCGCGCTCCGCCACGGCCAGCGCGCGTGGGAAAATCATCCATTCCATCTGCTCGTCGGTACGTACGGTTTCGCTCCAGAGCTGGGCTGAAATCCCATACACGCCCGGCCAGGGCTTATCAGATTTAGCGTCAAAGAAGTTACCGTCGCGATCCACCGATGTCTCTGCATTCTGCGGCATATTGTCCGGCGCGAAGCTGAACATTTTGCGCTCGTCGTTGAAGCGGGTGCCCCAGTAATAGCCTCTTTCCAGCGGATTGACCTCATAAGGGAAATCCATATAAAGGTAATCCGGGTTGGAGACGGTGACTTCGTAGCCTTTGTTAGCCCAGTCGTTAATGCTGTCAAAGCCGCCCCAGAAAAGCGTATCCCAGAAATTAACGCCGATGCGCCTGGTCGCAAAGTCTTTAGCGCCCTTCGCATCCTTCAGGCCATCCTGCCACGCCTGCATCTTTTCAATACCGTGCGCGTTTACCCGCTCGCTGACCTTTTTGCCAAAGTAGCTGGGCAGATGATCCATATCCGCGACCTTGCCCGATTTCACCAGTGCCTGACAAACCTGCGATTTCGCCCAGGGTTTATCTTCCTTGCTTAGGTCGACCCTGCCCTTGCCTGCTTCGGGACTGGCCGCATCGGTATAGCCAACGCCCAGGCGGATGTTTTTCGCCTCGTCGCCGCCAAAGTGCCAGGTGGTCAACGGCGCGCCGGCCGCCTGATGCATCGCCTGAATTTCGCTAATCACCTTATCAACAAAACGCATGGAGGAATCCAGGCAGGGATTCAGATAGCTGGTGCGATCGTAAAACTGCACGGAGGTGGTGTTCGAAGTATCGGTTGGATCGACCAGGCGATACTCGTTTGCCTCTTTGGTCTTACCCTCTTTCATCAGCCGGTTGTAGCGGGCTTCCATAGAAATCACCGCCGCCCTGGCATGAGCAGGCATATCGATTTCCGGGATGACTTCGATGCCGCGCGCTTTGGCATAGCGCAGGATAGCAATGTAGTCGTCGCGGGTCAGATAGCCATTGCCCTGCGCGTCGGCGAAAGGCCCGGATCCCAGCTGCGGCAGCAGACAGCGCTGCTCCGTCAGATCGTGGCAGCGTCTGGCACCAATATCAGTCAGCTCCGGCAGGCCGGGGATCTCAATACGCCAGCCTTCATCATCGCTCAGGTGAAAATGGAATTTATTGAGTTTAACCGCTGCCATCTGATCCAGCAGGCGCAGCACCGCCTCTTTGCTGTGGAAGTTACGGCCGATATCGAGAAAAATACCGCGATAGGCCATGCGGGGCGCATCGGTGACGTCCAGGGTAGCGATCTTTTGTTCGCCGCTGGCCGACAGCAGCGACAGAATGGACATCATGCCGTAGTAGATGCCCGCCTCGTCAAAACCTTCTACCTGTGCTTCCTGCGCGCGGATGCTCAACCTGTAGGCGCCGGAAACCGCCTCGTTGCCCGTGAAAGCGGCGGGTGGAAGCCTGCTTTTAATCACGTAGCCCTGCCCATTTTCTGCCAGACCCAGCAGCGCAAAACGATCCCTTACCGCTTCTGCAGAATCGGCGTTAAGCCCGGTCAGCTCGAACTGCACGCCCCGGCTTAAATCGGCATCTTCCGCATGAAGGGTAGTATGCAGCGGCGTCGGCAGGATCTGTCCGCGCAGCGCTTCGGCAGCGAGCTGCGCCGTATCACTGTTTTTTTCAAAGCGGCTGACAGGCGTCATCAACACATTGCGATCGTCGGCCGTCCGCTTCCAGTGGTTATCCATTGGCGAGACAAACGAGGTCAGATCTTCCGTATCGGTGCTGGCAATGATTTTAGGCTGGGCGTTTTCAGAAGTAACGTACCAGCGCGGCATCACGTCCGTGATAAACAGCTGCCAGTATTCGTTAACAATGGGAATATCCACCGATTCACCGGCGGCGAAACCCTTGAATTTTTCGGTTGGCTCCAGCCGCGTCAGATCGCCTACCACATGCACCATGCGGAACTGGTCGTTGTCCACCCGCAGCGTCTGACGAATATTGGGCAGCCAGATAACCCAGTCTTTACTGGTTAGCGCTTCGCCGGGGTTAGTTAAGGTAATCGTTGCCCGATTGCAGGAGGCCCAGTCGGCCCCCAGCGCGGCACAATCAACGCCGTGCAGCGCGGCATGGTTATCGTTAACGGTATACTTTACGCCAAACTGGCTGATTTGATCGACGACGCGTTGATCCGCAACGGCGCTGCCGCTGGCCATCGCCATCATCAGCGCTGTCGCCACCAGTGTTAATCTCACTTTTTTCATCTCTTTCCTCATCCGCTAGTTAAATTTTTTGCCGTTAGCGGAAAAGCGCTTATTCCCCGTCTGATGCGCTTTTGCCGCGGCCGGGTCTGGCAGCATGGGGCATCAGAACACGGTGAAAGGCGCGATCACGGTCAGCCTCACGTCCTTCTCATCCTGGAACATATTGCCGTAGCCGTTGCTGAAGCTCGGGATATCAGAGTGGTTTTTGTAACGGGTATAGTGCAGGTTGACCTGCGTATCTTTGGCGCGACCATGCTGTACCGTGTAGCGCAGATCCATATTCCAGGCGGATTCGCGGCGGCGCATGCTTTGATCGTAAATCGGATCCGTGGACGGACGGGCATCCCAGCCGTAAGCGTAAGAAGTACCTACCGCCCAGCCCGGCATTTGCCAGCCTTTCAGGTCATACATCACTCCTCCATACAGCGCCTTCTGCCCGTTGGCGTTAAAGTCGCTGCGGGAATCCCACCAGACGTCGTTACGTCCGTTGGAGGTCGCCCCTACCGGCGTCATGCGCGCCAGAAAAAAGCCCTGGTTGCCATGGGCTTTTACCATGGTGCCCTCAACGCGAAAATCGAACGGGCCGGTTTTGTAGTTCAGCGTCACGGCCTGGAGCCAGGCCAGGCCATCATAAACATTATTGATATTGTTTACGCCGCCCTGTTCCTTATTACGCGCGCCGTAAAATTGCCAGCTGGTATGCAGATCGTTGCCGGCAACAGGAAACGCCCACGACACTTTGCTAAAATACTGCTCCATATAATTTTCGGCCTGGCCCAGCGCCCCTTCCAGCACCAGTTTGTTTTTAAAATCGTACTTTATGCCGATGGAATGAAGATATTTTATTTCAGTTTTTAAATCGGGTTTACGAAAATTATACATTTTACGATACCAGGGCGCTTTATATTCATCCGTCCACATATAGGAGAGGGAAAGCGCGCCCGCATTGTCAAAATCATAAACCGAGCCGACTTCAAATCCGCGATAGGTGCCGGGTACAAACCCCCATTGCGGCGCGATTAATGTTTGTCCCTGCGGCTGAATATAACCGGCTCTTAACCAATAATTATCATGCTTCAGCTTAATAGCGGCTTTATAAAAGGAAGCACCGTCGGCGTCGCCATCAAATCTTTCGTCCCAGCGGCTTTTTGCGTTGCTGAAAGCAATTTCATTCGGCGCGGCAGGCCCGGTTCCCGCCAGCTGTAGCGAACCATTCACGCCCAGCTCTATACCAATAAAATCGGCCGCATAGCCTGAAGAGAAATCGAGGCTGCCGTTAAAAGTTGAATGGTGAAGATTTTCTGTGTACTGGCCATACTTATTATGAACCGGATCCATCTCTTTTCTGTCGCGTTGCCGCTGCCAGTAATAAATACCGCCCGTCAGCGTCGAGTCATCAATAAACCCGGCGGCGGAAGCAGCAGGAACATAAAAGTTTCCGGCAAGAGCAGATCCGCAGGCGACAGCCATCGTCAGCGCTTTTCGCGCTAAATTAACAGAGTGCATTGAGAAATCCTTCTCGAAAGAAATATAAACAATAAATAAATAATCGTAAAATATAAAAAATAACAAACAGTAATTAACCGACTGCGCGCTGATTATATTTACTGGTGAGGCAGCTGGCAATTAATAACAATTATTGTCGTTGTAAACTATGATGCAAAACAGGTTGTATTATATTTGTTTTTGAGCCGTTAAGCAGATTAATATATTATCCAAAAAAAAAGCAGCCTGAAGGCTGCTTTTTTATTAAATTATGACTTATTCACCGCTTTTAGCCCAGGTATCGCGCAGGCCTACCGTGCGGTTAAACACCAGATGGCTGCTGCTGGAGTAAACGCTGTCCGCGCAGAAATAGCCTTCACGCTCAAACTGGAACGGACTGGACGCTTCGGCAGCCTTCAGGCCAGGCTCGACAAAGCCCTGACGGATAACCAGCGAGTCCGGGTTGATCGTGGTCAGGAAATCCTCGGCGCCGCCAGGATTCGGCACGCTGAACAGACGATCGTAAAGACGAAACTCGGCCGGCAGCGCATGCTCGGCGGATACCCAATGGATAACGCCTTTCACCTTACGGCCGTCAGCCGGATCTTTACTCAGCGTATCGACGTCGCAGGTGCAGAACAGGCAGGTGATGTTGCCTGCTTCATCTTTAGCCACGCGCTCGGCTTTGATAACGTAAGCGTTACGCAGACGAACTTCTTTACCCAGCACCAGACGCTTGTAGTGCTTATTGGCTTCCTCACGGAAATCCGCACGATCGATATAAATCTCACGGCTGAACGGCACTTCACGCGTTCCCATCTCCGGCTTGTTCGGATGGTTCGGCATGGTGATGATTTCTTCATAGTTGGCCGGCAGATTCTCGATCACCAGCTTAACCGGATCGAGAACGGCCATAGCACGCGGCGCGTTTTCATTGAGATCGTCGCGGATACAGGATTCCAGCGAGGCCATCTCAACAATGTTGTCCTGCTTGGTGATACCAATGCGACGGCAGAACTCGCGGATCGAGGCGGCCGAATAGCCGCGACGACGCAAACCGGAAACGGTCAGCATGCGCGGATCGTCCCAGCCTTCCACGATTTTTTCGGTTACCAGCAGGTTCAGCTTGCGCTTGGACATGATGGCGTATTCAAGATTCAGGCGCGAAAACTCGTACTGGCGCGGATGCGTCGGGATGGTGATATTGTCCAGCACCCAATCGTACAGGCGACGGTTGTCCTGGAATTCCAGCGTACAAAGCGAATGCGTAATGCCTTCCAGCGCGTCGGAAATGCAGTGGGTAAAGTCATACATCGGGTAGATGCACCACTTGTTGCCGGTCTGATGATGTTCGGCAAACTTGATGCGATAAAGCACCGGATCGCGCATGACGATAAAGTTAGAGGCCATATCGATTTTGGCACGCAGGCAGGCGCTGCCCTCGGCGAATTCGCCGTTGCGCATTTTCTCAAACAGCGCCAGGTTCTCTTCTACGCTGCGATCGCGGTACGGGCTGTTTTTACCCGGCGAGGTCAGGGTGCCGCGATACTCACGGATCTGCTCCGGCGACAGCTCGTCTACATAGGCCAGGCCTTTATTAATCAACTCAACGGCATAGTGATGCAGCTGGTCAAAATAGTCAGAGGAATAACGGACCTTGCCGCTCCATTCGAAGCCCAGCCACTGTACGTCACGCTTGATTGATTCGACATACTCCAGGTCTTCTTTGACCGGGTTAGTATCGTCGAAACGCAAATTACACTCGCCCTGGTAATCCTGAGCGATGCCAAAGTTCAGGCAGATTGATTTGGCGTGACCAATGTGCAGATAGCCGTTCGGCTCCGGCGGGAAGCGAGTATGCACGCTGGTGTGCTTACCGTTCGCCAGATCTTCGTCGATGATCTGACGAATAAAGTTAGTTGGGCGGGCTTCAGCCTCACTCATCTTAATATCCTCTGGAATACTTTAGTGCGTGAAATAACGGAGTATGATCCACAAAGCCGTTCAGGGAAACAACCGTTTGTTAGCGTATCGCATAAAAAAGGGCGGGAATCGCTTCCCGCCCTCGTTTTTTTACCGCTGCCGTCAGCCGGTAATTTCGCAAAGTGGACTTTCGCCCGCAATGACGGTATCGCCCGCAACCAGCCTGATACCGCTAAAATCTTCAATATTGGTGACCACGACCGGACTGATCATCGATTTCGCATGGCTGTTAAGCCAGGCCAGATCCATCTCCAGAATTGGTTCACCCGCTTTAACCTGCGCGCCCTCTTCTACCAGCCGCGTAAAGCCCTTTCCTTCCAGCGCGACGGTGTCGATGCCCATATGCACCACCACTTCCAGGCCTTTTTCCGTTTCCAGACAGAAAGCATGGTTGGTGTTGAAGATTTTCAGGACGGTGCCGCTGGCAGGCGAAACCACCGTACTGCCGGTTGGCCTGATGGCTACGCCCTCGCCGACCGCCTTGCTGGCGAAAGCCTCATCCGGCACCTGCTCCAACGCCACAACTTCTCCGCTTACCGGCGCCAGCAGCGTTTCAAGCACGCCCTTTGCAGCAGCAGCCGGTGCAGGCGGCGTGGTTGGCGCGACGGTCGCGGCGACGGTGCTGACCGCAACTGGCGCAACCGGCCCTTTGGCAATGATTTTTTTCATCGTCTCCGCCACGGATTCCGCTTTGGCACCGATAATAACCTGAATGGTTTGCTTGTTCAGCTTCACCACGCCCGAAGCGCCCAGACGCTTACAGGCCGCATCGTTTACCTGCGCGGCATCTTTTACGGAAAGACGCAGGCGGGTAATACAGGCATCAATAACGTTCAGGTTTTCCGACCCGCCGACGGCGGCAATATAGTGGCGGGAAAGCTGTTCCAGCCCCTCTTCCGTGTTGCTGTTAGCCTCTTCCTCCGGCTGCACGGTCGCATCCTCACGGCCCGGCGTTTTCAGATTCATCATGCGGATAACCGCGCTGAACAGCGCAAAGTAAACCACAAATGCGATAGCGCCCATCACCAGCAGCACCCAGACATTGCTGCTGGCCGCCGGCAGGTTATACATCAGCACATAGTCGATTGCGCCCGCAGAGAAAGAGAAACCGGCATGGATACCCAGCGCCGTCGCTATATAAAGGCTAATGCCCGTCAGGATGGCGTGGATCAGATAAAGCATCGGCGCCAGGAACATAAACAGGAATTCCAGCGGCTCCGTCACGCCGGTCAGGAAAGCGGTAACCGCCACCGAAAGCAGCATACCGCCAACCATAGGACGACGCGCTTTCGGCGCGGCCATATACATGGCCAGCGCAGCGCCGGGCAGGCCAAACATCATGATTGGGAAGAAGCCGGACATAAACATGCCCGCCGTGCCGTCGCCCGCATAGAAACGGTTGATATCGCCATGGAAAACGGCGCCAGCGGCGTTGGTGAAATCGCCGATCTGGAACCAGGCGATGGTATTCAGTACCTGATGTAAACCCGTTGGGATCAGCAGGCGGTTAACGAAACCGAAGACGCCTGCGCCAAACGCGCCAGCCGAGACAATCCACTCGCCGCCCGCATGAATGGCGTTTTGCACTGGCGGCCAGACGTAGCCAAACACAGCGGCCAGGATCAGACAGAAGAAGCCGGTTGCGATAGGAACGAAACGCTTGCCGCCGAAAAAGCTGAGAAAATCAGGCAGCTTGATATCCGCCCAGCGGTTATAGGTGGCGCCCGCTACCAGGCCAGTCACGATCCCCGCCAGCACGCCCATATTGATCGCCGGATTAATGGTGATCATCGCTTTGGTCAGAATAAAGTAGCCCACGGCGCCTGCCAGCGCGGCGGCGCCTGCGTTATCTTTAGACCATGTAGAAGCCACCCCGATAGCAAAGATTAATGCCAGATTGTCAAAAATCGCCCCGCCAGCCTGCGCGATAAACGGCATATTCAACAGATCGGGCTGACCAAAGCGCAACATCAGCGCCGCCACTGGTAATACGGCTATCGGTAGCTGTAAAGAGCGCCCCAGCCTTTGAAAGAACCCTAAAATATTCACTATTCCCCCTATGAGAGCCGCCAGGCGCCCGTTGTGCAGTTTTTATTGAGCGGACTGCTCTGAATGCCACCAATCATTAGTCGACGCAGTGTAAGGAAAAATTAATTCGCTGCGCAAATTAAAACCATAGCATTTGTGATATTTATCACCAAAGAAGCTATTTTAACGCGGTTTATGCTGGCGAACCCCGCCCACTTATTTTATGATGAAAAAAATGATCGTGGTGCTGTTTCGCGCCCGTTACTGATTATGCAGATTACGCTTACTACAGTGAAACCGGTGTAAAATATTTCCTTAAATTGCTTATAACGAGGTAAAAAAATGAGATTGATCCCTCTTGCGACGCCAAACCAGGTCGGTAAATGGGCCGCCCGCCATATTGTAAACCGTATCAACGCGTTTCAACCTACCGCAGAGCGTCCGTTTGTGCTGGGTTTACCCACGGGCGGCACGCCGCTGGAAGCCTATCGTCATCTCATTGAAATGCATAAAGCGGGCCAGGTCAGCTTTAAACACGTCGTTACGTTCAATATGGACGAATATGTCGGCCTGCCGAAAGAGCATCCGGAAAGCTATCACAGCTTTATGTACCGCAACTTTTTCAATCACGTTGATATTCAAAGTGAAAATATCAATCTTCTTAATGGCAACGCGCCTGATATTGACGCAGAATGTCGCCAGTATGAAGAGAAAATCCGCGCTTACGGTAAAATTCACCTGTTTATGGGCGGCGTAGGTAACGACGGACATATCGCTTTTAATGAACCCGCTTCATCGCTGGCTTCCCGTACCCGTATCAAGACGCTGACGCACGATACGCGCCTGGCGAATTCCCGCTTTTTTGACGGCGACGTCAGCCAGGTACCGAAATATGCGCTGACCGTTGGCGTGGGCACGCTGCTGGACGCGGAGGAAGTGATGATTCTGGTGACGGGACACCTGAAAGCGCAGGCGCTGCAGGCAGCCGTCGAAGGCAACGTTAATCATATGTGGACCATCAGCTGCCTGCAGCTGCATGCCAAATCGATCGTGGTTTGCGACGAGCCCGCGACGATGGAACTGAAAGTGAAAACGGTTAAATATTTCCGCGAAATGGAAGCGGAAAATATGGAAAATCTGTAACTCATCTGCACAAGGCTATCGGCGCTGGCCGGGAGAAAATTATGTATGCTTTAACCCATGGCCGTATCTTTACCGGCTACGAAGTACTGGATAATCACGCCGTCGTCATCGCCAACGGCCTGATTGACCGTGTCTGCAGGCTGGAAGAGCTGCCTGCGGATATCACCCGGCGTGATGTAAACGGCGCGCTGATTGCTCCCGGCTTTATCGATTTGCAGCTTAACGGCTGCGGCGGCGTGCAGTTTAATGATGATATCGCCGCTATCAGCGTTGAAACGCTGGCGATTATGCAAAAAGCTAACGAGAAGTCGGGCTGTACCAGCTTCCTGCCGACGCTAATCACCAGCAGCGACGAGCTGATGAAACGCGCGGTGGAAGTGATGCGCGCTTACCTGGCGCAAAACGCTAACCAGGCGCTCGGCCTGCATCTGGAAGGCCCCTGGCTGAATCCACTCAAAAAAGGCACGCATAATCCGGCGCTGATCCGTCCCCCGGAAAAAGCGATGGTCGATTATCTGTGTGAAAACAGCGATGTGATTGCCAAAATCACCCTGGCACCGGAACAGGTTGATTCTGCCGTGATCCGCCAGCTGCATCAGGCGGGCATCGTGGTTTCCGCTGGCCATTCCTATGCCACCAGCGAAGAGGCGCGCCAGGGTATTGCCGCCGGCATCAGTTTTGCCACCCATCTGTATAATGCTATGCCGCCGTTGACCGGCCGTGAGCCAGGCTTAATCGGTACGCTTTTTGACTCGCCCAACGTCTACTGCGGCATCATCGCCGACGGTTTACACGTCAACTACGTTAATATTCGTAATGCAAAACGCCTCAAAGGCGACAGGCTAATCCTGGTCACCGATGCCACCGCGCCGGCGGGCGCGCAGATTGACCAGTTCATTTTTGCAGGAAAAACAATATACTATCGGGATGGACTCTGCGTTGACGAAAACGGCACGCTCAGCGGCTCTGCGCTGACCATGATTGAAGCTGTCGCGAACAGCGTCGAACATGTCGGCATTGCGCTGGATGAGGCGATCAGGATGGCAACGCTGTACCCAGCCCGCGCTATGGGTGTGGAGGATAAGTTAGGTTCCGTCGAAGCCGGAAAAGTCGCGAACCTGACGGTGTTCACCCGTGACTATCAAATAATCCAGACTGTCGTTAATGGTGACGAAGTCTTAAGCGAGTAGAAACTGAATGACCACTGGCGGCCAGGCTCAAATAGGAAATGTCGATCTTGTTAAGCAACTCAATAGCGCGGCCGTTTACCGGCTTATCGATCGGCAAGGCCCTATATCGCGCATTCAGATTGCCGAACATAGCCAGCTAGCGCCCGCCAGCGTCACCAAAATCACTCGCCAGATGATAGAGCGCGGCCTGATCAAAGAAGTGGATCAGCAGGCCTCTACCGGCGGCCGCCGCGCTATCTCTATCGTCACCGAAACCCGCGGCTTCAATACTATCGGCATCCGTCTGGGCCGCAATGACGCCACGCTTACCCTGTTCGATCTGAGTGGAAAAGTGCTGGCGCAGGAGGACTACGCGCTGCCGGAACGCACCCAGGAAACGCTGGAACATGCGCTGTTCAACGCTATCGCCAGTTTCTGCGAGCAGTATCAGCGCAAGCTGCGCGAGCTGATCGCCATCGCCGTTATCCTCCCAGGTCTGGTCGATCCTAATAACGGCGTTATCCGCTATATGCCACATATCGCGGTTCATCACTGGCCGCTGGTCGCCAATCTGCAAAAGCGTTTCAACGTCACCAGCTTTGTAGGTCACGATATCCGAAGCCTGGCGCTTGCCGAGCACTATTTTGGTGCGTCTCGCGACTGTGCTGACTCGATTCTGGTGCGAGTCCATCGCGGTACGGGCGCAGGCATCATCACCAATGGTCATATCTTTTTAGGCAGTAACGGCAACGTGGGCGAACTGGGCCATATCCAGGTCGATCCTTTGGGCGAGCGCTGCCACTGCGGCAATTTCGGCTGTCTGGAAACCCTGGCGGCCAACAGCGCGATAGAAAATCGCGTCCGTCATCTGCTTACCCAGGGTTATCCAAGCACGCTGACGCTGGATGATTGTCTGATGCCGAAAATTTGCAAGGCCGCCAACCGCGGCGACGCGCTGGCAGCCGAAGTGATAGAATCCGTCGGACGCCACTTAGGCAAGGCGATCGCTATCGCCATTAATCTGTTCAACCCGCAAAAAGTGGTGATTGCGGGCGAGATCACTGAAGCAGATAAAATCCTGCTGCCCGCTATTGAAGGCTGTATCAACACTCAGGCGCTGAAAGCTTTCCGCCAGAATTTACCGGTGGTGCGTTCTGAGCTCGATCATCGTTCTGCCATAGGCGCTTTCGCGCTGGCAAAGCGTGCCATGCTTAACGGCATCCTGTTACAACATTTAATGGAAAGTTGATGAGCGCTCTAACCCTGAACGACAGCGAAAAAATAGCTATCAAAAACGTCATCTGCGATATCGACGGCGTTTTGATGCACGATAATACCGCCGTACCCGGCGCTAACGATTTCCTGCAGCGCATCCTGGCTAAAGGGATGCCGCTGGTGGTGCTGACCAACTACCCTTCGCAAACCGCGCTGGATCTGGCTAACCGCTTCTCTTCGGCGGGCATCGATCTGCCGGAAAGCGTGTTTTATACCTCAGCGATGGCTACCGCCGATTTTTTACGCCGTCAGGAAGGCAAGAAAGCCTATGTGGTTGGCGAAGGGGCGCTGGTGCATGAGCTGTATAAAGCCGGTTTTACCATTACCGACATCAATCCCGATTTTGTTATCGTGGGCGAAACGCGCTCGTTTAACTGGGATATGATGCATAAGGCCGCCTATTTCGTGGCGAACGGCGCGCGCTTTATCGCAACTAACCCCGATACGCACGCCCGTGGCTTTGTACCGGCGTGTGGCGCGCTGTGCGCGGGGATTGAGAAAATATCCGGCCGGACGCCTTTTTACGTGGGTAAACCCAGCCCGTGGATTATGCGCGCGGCGCTGAACAAGATGCAGGCGCACTCCGAAGAGACGGTGATCGTCGGCGATAATCTGCGTACCGACATTCTGGCTGGTTTCCAGGCCGGTCTGGAAACTATTCTGGTGCTGTCCGGCGTTTCCACCCTGAGCGATATTGACGCCATGCCTTTCCGACCCAGCTGGGTATTCCCGTCGGTCGCGGACATCGACATTCTCTGAATCGCCAGCCCGGCCCGGCCAACGCGCCGGGCTTTTTTATCCGCCTCGACTGCCTGTTTTTTGACCGTTTTTTGATGTTTATTATCGATTCCACAAAAAATAGCGCTATATATTGAATAATCATCAAACTTAAGCGCGATGCAACAGGCCATTTATCAGAAAACAGCTAAAAGGCTTGCACACTCTCTCAATCTGGCGCATTTTCTTATCTATCGGGCGAAGAAGTCGCCGTTAACTATGCCTTTTTTCATCAATATCACCGTTGCGGTTTGTCGTTAGGGAGTTAGCTATGTGTTCTATTTTTGGCGTGTTGGATCTCAAAAGCGATCCGGTTGAACTGCGTAAGAAAGCGCTGGAGCTTTCTCGTCTTATGCGTCATCGCGGCCCGGACTGGTCAGGCGTTTATGCAGGTGACAACGCGATTCTGGCCCACGAGCGTCTCTCTATTGTGGACGTCAACAACGGCGCGCAGCCTCTCTACAACGCAGCCCACACCCACGTGCTGGCGGTAAACGGTGAGATCTATAACCATCAGGCGCTGCGTGCAGAGCTGAGTGACCGCTACGAGTTTCAGACCGAATCAGATTGTGAAGTTATTCTTGCGCTTTATCAGGAAAAAGGCGTCGATTTTCTGGACGACCTGCAGGGCATGTTCGCCTTTATCCTCTATGACAGCGTAAAAAACACTTACCTGGTTGGCCGCGATCATATCGGCATCATTCCGCTGTATATGGGTAACGACGAACACGGCAACCTGTTTGTTGCTTCAGAAATGAAGGCGCTGGTGCCGGTCTGTAAATCAATTAAAGAATTCCCACCGGGAAGCTACCTTTCCAGCACCGATGGCGAGATCCGCCGCTACTGGCAGCGCGACTGGTTCAGCTATGAGGCGGTAGAGCACAACAAAACTGACGCGACGGCGCTGAAAGATGCGCTGGAAGAGGCCGTGAAAAGCCATCTGATGTCCGATGTGCCTTATGGCGTGCTGCTTTCCGGCGGCCTGGACTCCTCTATTATTTCCGCCGTGACCAAAAAATTCGCGGCCAAGCGTATCGAAGATCAGGACAAGAGCGAAGCATGGTGGCCACAGCTGCACTCCTTCGCGGTAGGTCTGGAAGGATCGCCGGATCTGAAAGCGGCGAAATCCGTCGCCGACCATCTGGGCACGGTGCACCACGAGATCCACTTTACCGTGCAGGAAGGCCTGGATGCGATCCGCGACGTTATCTATCACATCGAAACTTATGATGTGACTACTATTCGCGCCTCCACGCCGATGTATCTGATGTCGCGTAAAATTAAAGCGATGGGCATTAAGATGGTGCTGTCCGGCGAAGGCGCCGATGAAGTCTTTGGCGGCTATCTTTATTTCCATAAGGCCCCCAACGCTAAAGAGTTTCACGAAGAGAACGTGCGTAAGCTGCTGGCGCTGCATATGTTCGACTGCGCTCGCGCCAACAAGGCGATGTCGGCCTGGGGCGTGGAGGCACGCGTGCCTTTCCTGGATAAAAAATTCCTCGACGTGGCGATGCGCATCAACCCGGCGGACAAAATGTGCGGCACCAACGGCAAAATGGAAAAGCATATCCTGCGTGAATGCTTCTCTTCTTATCTGCCGGAAAGCGTGGCGTGGCGTCAAAAAGAGCAGTTCTCCGACGGCGTAGGCTACAGCTGGATTGATACGCTGAAAGAAGTCGCGGCGAAACAGGTCAGCGACCAGCAGCTGCAAACGGCGCATTTCCGCTTCCCGTACAACACGCCGACCTCAAAAGAAGGCTATCTGTATCGGGAAATTTTTGAAGAGCTGTTTCCGGTTCCCAGCGCGGCTGAATGCGTGCCGGGCGGTCCATCCGTCGCCTGTTCTTCGGCAAAAGCGATTGAATGGGACGAAGCGTTCAAAACCATGGACGATCCTTCCGGTCGTGCGGTAGGCGTTCATCAGTCCGCCTATAAATAACTTACGGCTTTTATTCACAAATCGGGCCGCCAGCGGCCCGTAATTGTTTAAAAAAACGCTGGCTTTGCTGAATTAGTCGCCATACTGGTTATAAGCCAGACAAACGAATCATTTCAGCGAAAAAACGGGAAAAAACTTGTTGACGCTTTCAGGCCAACTTAGCATAATGCGCCCCGCAACGCCGATGAAGGTAACGCGAAAAAAGATGGCTACTTAGCTCAGCTGGTTAGAGCACAGCACTCATAATGCTGGGGTCACAGGTTCGATTCCCGTAGTAGCCACCATCTTTTTTTTAGCGGGAGTGGCGAAATTGGTAGATGCACCAGATTTAGGTTCTGGCGCCGCAAGGTGTGCGAGTTCAAGTCTCGCCTCCCGCACCATTTCGAAGCATTGCACGGATGGGGTATCGCCAAGCGGTAAGGCACCGGTTTTTGATACCGGCATTCCCTGGTTCGAATCCAGGTACCCCAGCCAGTTTGTTCTGATGGTTTTGTGACTTGTGTACGGACATTGGGATATCGCCAAGCGGTAAGGCACCGGTTTTTGATACCGGCATTCCCTGGTTCGAATCCAGGTATCCCAGCCAGTCAGAATGTAGTATAGTTGTAACGCAGTAAAATTAGGCTACTTAGCTCAGCTGGTTAGAGCACAGCACTCATAATGCTGGGGTCACAGGTTCGATTCCCGTAGTAGCCACCAATTTTATTGGGGTGTCGCCAAGCGGTAAGGCACTGGTTTCTGATACCAGCATTCCGGGGTTCGAATCCCTGCACCCCAGCCATAAAAAAGACGATCTGCCCAAGCGGATCGCACCCAAAAAATTGGGGTGTCGCCAAGCGGTAAGGCACTGGTTTCTGATACCAGCATTCCGGGGTTCGAATCCCTGCACCCCAGCCAATAAGTAAAGAAGCCCGCGCAAGCGGGCTTTTTTACGTCTGCGATCTTTCCTCACAACTGCTTTGCGATGCGCAGAATGTACAACCGTTTATCACACTCCCCGTCGTATTATCACCAAAAGACTTAAGAAAGTTCCTTTAATGCCCGCTTGCCGCTTTCTTCAGTACGGATGGATTAAAGAGTCGCACCTGAAAACCGATGGGCCTGTTGTCCTCCTCTTATTGATTTGCACCATACACGAGTAGGAATGACGACGAATTCGTTTACCGTGAAGGGCAATGCCGCCTGACAACATGCTACCGAGCGCGCAATCGCTTATCACTCACGACATTATTGGCAAAGTGGAGGTATGTTAGCTCCAGGAGCATGAGTCCGGTCAGGCTAACGCTGGGTTCCGGGCTTTTGACTATATTAGTGCTACATGTAACTACTTCAACATGCGGTTGCGGATAACAATTTTGTAAGGAAGGCGCGGCGACCAGCGAAACAGGCATGGTCCACTGAGATGGTATCAGGTTGGGTCAACATGACATTGATTGAATATAACTGTGGCTATATACTGAACTCGTAAATCACGATGCGTGATAAGGAGTAACATATGACACAGAAGCATGAAGTTAAAAACAGCGAGAAGCCGCGGCAAACTCTTCGACGTTCCGCTGAATACAAGGCACGACTAAGTGCTGCTTCTGAAATTCTTGCGGCCAAAATGGAAGAGAAGCGGCAACAATGGGATTTAAAATAAGCAGATCTCAGGCACTTACAGACATTATCAGCCAATACCCGGTGGCAGCATTACCTATCGAAGAATTTGAGCAATATAAGCGGGAAAGCATGGATTTTGGTGACATTCCCGCCCCTCCAATTCATGTTCAGTTACAGCATCCAGCACATATCGATACTATAGGTCGGGATAAGTTAATGGAGCGGCCATCATCTGCCCGTGAGGAAGAGTTGCACCACGTTCACATCTGGCAAGAAGGGTGCTGTTGGGAGGATGAAAGTGGACTAAAGATACAATGGGCGTCGACAAGCGACAGTTATGTGGTTTACTCGTATTTCATCGACCGCGACCGCGACTATCATTTTTATGTGATCGACTACTGCCAGGACGCAGCTCACGCGTTGATAGAAGATGAACGTCAGGTTACCGCGTGGACAGAGCAAGCTAAAGTATTTCGCCAACAAAACATCTAAACATACCATCACGAAGATAAAGCTAAAAAACCAAACTTTGAAAGGTGAGTGAACGTCTTGTTGATGTTACTCAGCAAGTGTTTGCCCTCACGTATTCCACTCGTTCCAGCCTTGATGCCACAGCGACCCTCTGTGCGCACCTTAAAAGAGCCAGCCGGTAATGCAACACCTCAGCAGAGAACCTGCCGATATTACCTCATGAACAACCAAGGCATTGTGGTGTTGGGATCTGCAGCTCAGCAAGCAGAGATAGTTAAACCCCATCCAAACGGGATAAGTGCCAATCTGCGTCAGCTTATCCAGTAAGCAGTGCTTATCTACTCTGCCAGAGAAAGTAACGTCGTCAGTAAACAGAAGCCGAACGCCGCAAATAATAAGGTCCTGTCGGACCTTAAGCTCAAAGAAACCTCTTGCGCTTCATACCCGTGCGCTGCGTCTGAAGCTGCGTCTTAAAACCTATAATCCCAACGCGTAGCGCAACGCCTGCCGCTTCAGCACGCCCGACCTCTCCGCCGCCATCAGGCCCAGATTACGCAAAATACGTAGAGGCGCCGCCTGCGTACTGAAGGCGAAATAGAAGAGATCCATGCCGCTCTGCATCAGCAGATTATCCGTATGGCGTGAGCGCTGGTAGCGCAGCAGTACTCTTTCCGACGCCCAGTCTTCGGCCCGCTCGCGCGAGGCGGTCAGCGTATCAATCAGCGCGTCCACGTCGCGATAGCCTAAATTCACGCCCTGCCCCGCCAGCGGATTAATGGTGTGTGCAGCGTCGCCTACCAGTGCCAGCCCGGGCAGCACGTAGCGGGTAGCATGCCGGCGCACCAGCGGAAAGGATCCTGCCGCTACCGGCGTCACTTTGCCTAACCGCGCCGGGAAATGCCTTTTGATCTCCTCCGCCAGCTGCGCCATGCTCATAGCCTGTAGCTGACGAATCCTCGCCGGGCTGTCGTACCACACCAGCGACGCCCAGCCGTTAAACAGCGGCAAGAAAGCTCTTGGCCCCGTTGGCGTAAAGTGTTGCCAGGTACAGTCGCCGGCGTCGTGCTCGCAGCGCACGCTGATCAGCATACAGGCCTGCGCATAGTTCCAGCCGCGAATGCCAATGCCTGCCAGCTGGCGTACCTGTGAACTGGCGCCGTCGGCGCCCACTACCAGCCTGGCGTGAAGCTTTTCGCCGTCCGCCAGCGTCAATGCCCAGCCGCCGTTACAGGCCTGCAGCGTTTGCAGCCGCGCAGGCGTTTTCAACGCGACTTCCTGCTGCTGGAGCCGCTGCCAGAGCGCCCGTTGCAGTACGCTGTTCTCCACCATAAAACCCAGCTCCGGCAGGCCCAGCGAAGCGGCGTCAAAACCAACCTGCGCCGTCTGCCACTCCCATGTCTCCAGCTTGCGGTAAGGCGCGCTGCGCATTGCCTGAACGCGAGGCCAGACCTCCAGCTGCTTCAACAGGTCAACCGAAGAGGCGCCCAGCGCGGAAATGCGGATATCCGGATCGCTCTCGGCCACGAATTCAGCCGGCTCCTGCTTTTCCAATACCGTTACCTGAAAGCCCTGCGCCGCCAGTCCGCTGGCCAGCGCCGCGCCTACCATCCCGCCGCCCACGATAGCGACATCCCATTTTTGCGTTGTTTCTGTCATCATATTTTCCTGTCCAGTGGACGTCCGACGGGCTAATTCTGTTACCCTAAGTGTACCGGATTTTTAGCGGCTGTTGAGAAAACGGCGCGGTGCTGGTCACCACAGCAGCAAAGCTTTACAATACGCGCCCTGCATTCTCTCCTGCATGATAAATGGCAACCAGATGACGAAAAAACTTTATATCAAAACCTGGGGCTGTCAGATGAATGAGTATGACTCATCCAAAATGGCTGACCTGTTAAACAGCACCCACGGCTATTCCCTGACGGAAGTGGCGGAAGAGGCGGATGTGCTGCTGCTCAACACCTGTTCCATTCGTGAAAAGGCCCAGGAAAAAGTTTTCCATCAGCTTGGGCGTTGGAAAACGCTGAAGGATCGCAATCCCGATGTGGTCATCGGCGTGGGCGGCTGCGTGGCGTCGCAGGAAGGCGAACATATTCGCCAGCGTGCGCATTTCGTCGATATTGTTTTCGGCCCGCAGACGCTGCATCGCCTGCCGGAAATGATCAATACCGTGCGCGGCTCCAAAAGCCCGATTGTTGATATCAGCTTCCCGGAGATTGAAAAATTTGACCGCCTGCCGGAACCCAAAGCAGACGGCCCGACGGCCTTCGTTTCTATTATGGAAGGCTGCAATAAATATTGTACTTTCTGCGTGGTGCCTTATACCCGCGGTGAGGAAGTCAGCCGTCCATGCGACGATATTCTGTTTGAAATCGCCCAGCTGGCGGCGCAGGGCGTGCGTGAAGTCAATCTGCTGGGTCAGAACGTCAACGCCTATCGCGGCGAAACCTTTGACGGCGAAGTCTGCACCTTTGCCGACCTGCTGCGTCTGGTGGCGGCGATTGACGGCATCGACCGCATTCGCTTCACCACCAGCCATCCGATTGAGTTCACGGACGACATCATTGAAGTCTACCGCGACACGCCGGAGCTGGTCAGCTTCCTGCATCTGCCCGTCCAGAGCGGCGCAGACCGTATTCTGACGCTGATGAAGCGCGCCCATACCGCGCTGGAATATAAAGCGATTATTCGCAAGCTGCGCGCGGCGCGACCGGACATTCAGATCAGCTCGGATTTCATCATCGGCTTCCCTGGCGAAACCCAGCAGGATTTTGAGCAGACCATGAAGCTGATCGGCGAGGTCAATTTCGACACCAGCTACAGCTTTATCTATTCTGCCCGTCCGGGTACGCCTGCCGCCGATCTGCCGGACGACGTGCCGGAAGAAGAGAAGAAGCAGCGTTTGTGGATCCTCCAGGATCGCATTAACCAGCAGGCGATGGCATGGAGCCGCCGGATGCTGGGCACCGTTCAGCGTATCCTGGTGGAAGGCACCTCGCGTAAGAACGTGATGGAGCTGTCCGGCCGCACGGAAAACAACCGCGTGGTAAACTTTGAAGGCACGCCAGAGATGATCGGCAAGTTTGTGGATGTTGAGATCGTCGATGTCTATACCAACTCGCTGCGCGGCAAAGTCGTGCGCACCGAAGAGGAAATGGGCCTGCGCACTATTGAATCCCCGGCTTCCGTGATTGCGCGCACGCGCAAGGAAAACGAGCTGGGTGTTGGCCTGTTCCAGCCCTGATCCCACCGAATTTTTGCGGCGAATCTCACAGGTTCGCCGCCTGAAAACGCGTACGCGGCTTGCTTTCTGCGCACTGTGCCCAAATATCTTCACCTGCGCTTGCGCATTAGGGCGCAGCCATAAATAATTCCCTTATGGTCACGGCGTTACCGGCGTGACCAGCCTGTAAAAAGCCATCCTCAACCTGGCCCTGAGCGACCCAAAGGATTAGTTTGAATATTGAAACACGCGAAATCACTTTAGATCCTGCTGATAATCATCGTCTGCTGAGCCTGTGCGGCCCGTTCGACGACAATATCAAGCAGCTGGAACGCCGGTTAGGCATTGAGATTAATCGTCGCGATAACGCCTTTAAGCTGACGGGCAAATCACTGATTGTCGACGCCGCCGTTCGTATTCTGCGCGACCTTTATGTCGATACGGCTCCCGTACGCGGCAATATCCCGGATATCGATCCCGAGCAGATCCATCTGGCGATCAAAGAGAGCCGGGTGCTGGAACAGTCGGCGGAGAGCGTGCCGGAATATGGCAAAGCGGTCACCATCAAGACCAAACGCGGCGTCATCAAACCGCGTACGCCTAACCAGGCGCAGTACGTGGCAAATATGCTCGATCACGATATCACTTTTGGTGTCGGCCCGGCCGGTACCGGGAAAACTTACCTGGCGGTAGCCGCGGCGGTAGACGCGCTGGAGCGTCAGGAAGTGCGCCGTATCCTGCTGACGCGTCCGGCGGTGGAAGCTGGCGAAAAGCTGGGCTTTCTGCCCGGCGATCTGAGCCAGAAGGTCGATCCTTACCTGCGTCCGCTGTATGACGCCCTGTTTGAAATGCTGGGCTTCGAGCGCGTGGAAAAGCTGATTGAGCGCAACGTGATTGAAGTCGCGCCGCTGGCCTATATGCGCGGCCGCACGCTGAACGACGCCTTTATCATTCTGGATGAAAGTCAGAACACCACCATCGAACAGATGAAGATGTTCCTGACCCGCATCGGCTTCAACTCCAAAGCGGTCATCACCGGCGACGTCACGCAGATTGACCTGCCGCGCAACCTGAAATCGGGCCTGCGTCACGCGATTGAAGTGCTGGCCGACGTGGAAGAGATCAGCTTTAACTTCTTCCACAGCGAGGACGTTGTGCGTCACCCGGTGGTCGCCCGCGTGGTTATCGCCTATGAAGCCTGGGAAGCCGCCGACCAGAAGCGCCGTGACGCGCTGGCCGAAGAACGTAAACGCGAGGCGCTGGCGCTGCAGCAGGCCGCGCAGGAGCAGAAATGAGTACCGTAATACTGGATTTACAGCTGGCGTGCGAACAGCCGGAAGGTTTACCGGCCGAAGCGGATTTTCAGCGCTGGCTGGAAGCGGTGCTGCCGCAGTTTCAGGAAGAAAGCGAAGTAACGATCCGCGTGGTGGATGAGGCAGAAAGCCGCGAGCTGAACCACACCTATCGCAGCAAGGACAAACCCACTAACGTGCTGTCGTTTCCTTTTGAAGCGCCGCCGGGCATTGAGCTGCCGCTGCTGGGCGACCTGATCATCTGTCGCCAGGTGGTGGAGCAGGAAGCGGCAGAGCAGGAAAAACCGCTGCTGGCGCACTGGGCGCATATGGTCATTCACGGCAGCCTGCATCTGCTGGGCTATGATCATATCGAAGATGACGAAGCCGAAGAGATGGAGGCGATCGAGACCGAGATAATGCTTGCTCTTGGTTATGCCGACCCGTACATTTCGGAGAAAGAGTTCTAAACCGCGTCCCTTCCCCACCGGAAGGGACACCCTTAATCTCAGCAAGAGTGACAGAAACAAAAACGCCATGAGCGATGACCATTCACAGAACAACGACAGTCCCAGTAGCAAAAAGGGATTTTTCACCCTTATCCTCAACCAGCTGTTTCACGGTGAGCCTAAAAACCGCGACGATCTGCTGGAGCTAATCCGCGATTCCGAGCAGAACGAGCTGATAGACCAGGATACCCGCGACATGCTCGAAGGGGTCATGGATATCGCTGAACAGCGCGTGCGTGACATTATGATCCCGCGCTCGCAGATGGTGACGCTGAAGCGTAACCAGTCGCTCGACGAGTGCCTGGATACCATTATCGAATCCGCCCACTCGCGCTTTCCGGTTATCAGCGAAGATAAGGATCATGTCGAAGGCATTCTGATGGCGAAAGATTTGCTGCCTTTTATGAGCAGCGAATCCGCCCCGTTCAGCATTGAAAAAGTGCTGCGTCCGGCTGTAGTGGTGCCGGAGAGCAAGCGCGTCGACCGGATGCTGAAAGAGTTTCGCTCGCAGCGCTACCATATGGCGATTGTGATTGATGAGTTCGGCGGCGTATCCGGTCTGGTCACCATTGAAGATATTCTGGAGCTGATCGTCGGCGAAATCGAAGACGAATATGACGACGAGGAAGATCGCGATATTCGTCAGCTGAGCCGTCATACCTACACCATCCGCGCCCTGACGCCGATTGAAGATTTCAACGAGGTCTTTGAAACGCACTTCAGCGATGAGGAAGTGGATACTATCGGCGGGCTGGTGATGCAGGCGTTCGGGCATCTGCCCGCGCGCGGCGAAAGCATCGAAATTGAAGGCTATCAGTTCAAGGTCGCCATGGCCGACAGCCGCCGTATTATTCAGGTGCACGTCAAAATTCCGGAAAACGCGACGCAACCGATACTGGAAGAATAATTTCCCTATGGCTATTGCCTCTTTATACCAGCGCCAGCGGGTTCGCCTGCTTTTAGCGCTGCTGACGGGTGCCGCTGGCACCCTGGCGTTTTCGCCTTATGATTTCTGGCCCGCCGCGCTGGTTTCGCTTTGCGGCCTGCTGGCGCTGACCCTTAACCGCTCGACGCGCCAGGCAACCGCTATCGGTTTCGTCTGGGGTTTCGGCCTGTTCGGCAGCGGCGTTAACTGGGTCTATGTCAGTATCGCCACGTTTGGCGGCATGCCTGGCCCGGTCAACGTTTTTCTGGTGATCCTGCTGGCGGCTTACCTTGCGCTCTACACCATGCTGTTTGCCGCTCTGCTGAACCGGCTGTTCCCCAAAACCTCGCTGACGCGGCTGGCGCTGGCCGCGCCCGTACTGTGGCAAATCACCGAGTTTCTGCGCGGCTGGGTGCTCACTGGCTTCCCGTGGCTGCAATTTGGCTACAGCCAGATTGACGGGCCGCTAAAAGGGCTGGGGCCGCTGACGGGCGTGGAGGGCATTACCTTTGTCCTGACCATCGTCGCCGGGCTGGTGGTCTTTGCTGCGGCAAAACGCAGCTGGATAGCGGCCGTCGGCGCGCTGGCGCTGCTGCTGCTGCCCTGGCCGCTGCGCATGATTAGCTGGTATCAGCCGCAGCCCGGACGCACGGTAAATGTCGCGCTGGTGCAGGGCAACATTCCTCAGTCGCTGAAATGGGATCCCAACCAGCTTATCAACACGCTGAAAACCTATACAGCGCTGACGCGGCCTTACGTTAATAAGACGCCGCTGATTATCTGGCCGGAGTCGGCTATTCCCGATCTGGAAACCAATCAGCAGCCTTTCCTGCAAACCATAGACCGCGAGCTGCGTTCCCAGGGCAGCAGCCTGATCACGGGTATTGTCGATTCGCGACTGGAAAATAATCGCTATCACGATTACAACTCGATCATTGTGCTGGGTGATAAGCAGCCTTACAGCTACGAAAGCGGCAGCCGCTACCAGAAAAACCATCTGGTGCCGTTTGGCGAATTCGTGCCGCTGGAGGCGTTATTGCGTCCGCTGGCGCCCTTTTTCGATCTGCCAATGTCTTCGTTTAGCCGTGGCGCCTATCGCCAGCCGCAGCTCCAGGCGGGCGGCTATAAGCTGACGGCGGCAATCTGCTATGAAATCGTGCTGGGCCAGCAGCTGCGGGATAATTTCCGTCCCGATACCGATTTTCTGCTGACTATCTCTAACGATGCCTGGTTCGGTCATTCCATTGGGCCGTGGCAGCATTTCCAGATGGCGCGGATGCGCGCGCTGGAGCTGGGCCGACCGCTGCTGCGCGATACCAACAACGGCGTGACGGCGGTAATTGATGCGGACGGCAGCGCGGAAGAGATGATCCCGCAATTTGTTCCGGATGTACTGGCAACCGGCGTTACGCCAACCCGTGGACTTACGCCGTACGCGCGTTTCGGCAACTGGACGGTATGGATTGTGACAGCGCTGTTTGCTGCGGCCGCCCTGTTTACCGGCCGGCGGAACAGACGCTGATAGTTAAAGCGCAGGGCGTTTTGCCGGCTCCCTGCGCTTTATTTCCTCCATGCCTTTCACATCCCGTTTTTCTGCTTTCTTCCGAACCTTTCCCGCGTAAAAACCACTCACAACAAAGCCATACGGAAAATCTGGCATGGCGATTGCAATTTATTTCCCGACTACGCTGAAAACGTCAGCGACAGCGTCCGGCTGGCCGGAAATGCACCATAACTGCTCGTCCTCTGCGCCACCAGCGGGCAGCCCTTCAGGCAATGTATTATTTTGGTGCGGCACGCTTCGCAAAACCGAAACTTTATTGTTTCATACCGTTAACATTCAGCTATGTTATGGCTATCCGGCGCGGCCCTGGCGCTGAAAATACAACAATAAACGGTTACAAACACAACATCACAATCGGCGCACCGTTATGGCGCTTTACAACGAAGGAGTTGGAGATGAAATTTCGGAAAACTGGGCTGTGCCTGCTGGCACTGGCTGGCCTGTCCTCCGCCGTGGCTCACGCAGCTGATGCCCCGCAAAGCACGCTGGACAAAATTGCCAAAAACGGCGTTATCGTCGTCGGCCATCGTGAGTCTTCCGTTCCTTTTTCTTACTATGACAACCAGCAAAAAGTCGTCGGCTATTCGCAGGATTATTCCAACGCCATCGTGGCGGCGATCAAAGCCAAACTGAACAAGCCCGATCTGCAGGTGAAAATGCTGCCGATCACCTCGCAAAACCGTATCCCGCTGCTGCAAAACGGCACCTATGATTTTGAGTGCGGCTCTACCACTAATAACGCGGAACGTCAGCAACAGGCGGCCTTCTCCAATACCGTCTTTGTTATCGGCACCCGTTTGCTGGTGAAAAAAGGCAGTCCGATTAAGGATTTCCCGGATTTGAAAGGCAAAACCGTGGTGGTCACTTCCGGCACTACCTCTGAGATCCTGCTGCACAAGCTGAACGACGAGAAGAAGCTGGAGATGCGTATCATCAGCGCTAAAGATCACGGCGACTCGTTCCGTACGCTGGAAAGCGGCCGTGCCGTCGCCTTTATGATGGACGATGCGCTGCTGGCAGGCGAACGCGCCAAGGCCAAAAAACCGGATAACTGGGAAATCGTAGGCACGCCGCAGTCGAAAGAAGCCTACGGCTGTATGTTGCGCAAAGGCGATACCGCCTTTAAACAGCTGATGGATGAAACCATCGCTAAAGCGCAGACGTCAGGCGAGGCGACAAAATGGTTCGACAAATGGTTTACCCAGCCTATTCCGCCTAAAAACCTGAATATGAACTTCGCGCTTTCTGAAGATATGAAAGCCACGTTCAAAACACCGAATGATAAGGCGCTGAATTAATAACAAAAATAAGGGCGGCGTGCCGCCTTTGATTGTTGAACACGGGCAAGGACAGACAGCGGCCTGAAAAGTTCGGCACCAACAAGCCGACAGTCAGGCTGACGTTTGCCGCGGTCGTTCCCCACGGTAAACACGCCTCTCATCAATCTTCAGGGTAGCGCTGCTACCCTTTTTTCTACCGGAGTGACTTATGTCTATTGATTGGAACTGGGGTATTTTCCTGCAGCAGGCCCCGTTCGGTAATACCACCTATCTGGGATGGCTGTGGTCCGGCTTTCAGGTCACCATCGCCGTCTCCGTCTGCGCCTGGATCATCGCCCTCTGTGTCGGATCGCTGTTCGGTATTTTGCGTACCGTACCCAACCGCTGGCTTTCCGCTCTTGGCACCTGCTACGTGGAGCTGTTCCGCAACGTACCGCTGATCGTACAGTTTTTTATCTGGTATCTGGTGGTGCCGGAGCTGCTGCCGGAAAGCGTCGGCATGTGGTTTAAGTCAGAGCTGGATCCCAATATTCAGTTTTTCACCTGTTCTGTACTCTGCCTGGGCCTGTTCACCGCCGCTCGCGTCTGCGAACAGGTGCGCGCTGCCATTCAGTCGCTGCCGCGCGGTCAGAAGAATGCCGGCCTGGCAATGGGATTGACGCTGCCGCAAACCTACCGCTACGTGCTGCTGCCCAACGCCTACCGGGTAATTGTGCCGCCGATGACCTCGGAAATGCTGAACCTGGTAAAAAACTCCGCTATCGCCTCAACCATCGGGCTGGTCGATATGGCGGCACAGGCGGGTAAACTGCTGGATTATTCCGCGCACGCTTATGAATCCTTTACCGCAATCACCGTGGCCTACATCGCCATTAACGTCGTAATCATGCTGCTGATGAGCCTGGTCGAACGCAAAGTGCGCCTGCCCGGCGGCATGGGAGGCAAATAATGTACGAGTTTGACTGGAGCACCATTGTTCCCAATCTGCCCTACCTGATTAACGGCATGATTATCACGCTGAAAATCACCGCTATCGCCGTGGTGTTCGGCATTATCTGGGGCACGCTGCTGGCCGTGATGCGGCTGTCGAGATTTAAGCTCGTCAGCTGGTTCGCCAAACTGTACGTTAACCTGTTCCGCTCCGTCCCGCTGGTGATGGTGCTGCTCTGGTTTTACCTGGTGGTGCCCAGCTTTTTACAGCAGGTGCTGGGGATCTCCCCTAAAACCGATATCCGGCTGATCTCCGCAATGGTCGCCTTCGCCTTGTTTGAAGCCGCCTACTATTCGGAAATTATCCGCGCGGGCATTTTGAGTATCGCGGGCGGTCAGGGCAAGGCCGCGCTGGCGCTGGGCATGACGCAGTGGCAGGCGATGCAGCTGATTATTCTGCCGCAGGCGTTTCGCGCCATGGTGCCGCTGCTGCTGACTCAGGGCATCGTGCTGTTTCAGGATACTTCGCTGGTGTACGTCCTCAGCCTTGCCGACTTCTTCCGCACCGCCGACACTATCGGCATCAATAACGGCACCGAGATCGAGATGGTGCTGTTTGCCGGCGCGGTTTACTTTGTTATCAGCCTTAGCGCTTCGCTTTTGGTCAGCTATCTGAAGAAAAAAAGGACGGTTTAAATGATTACCCTGAAAAACGTTTCTAAGTGGTATGGTCACTTTCAGGTACTGACCGACTGCTCTACCGAAGTTAAAAAAGGTGAAGTGGTCGTGGTCTGCGGCCCTTCCGGCTCCGGCAAATCGACGCTGATCAAAACGGTCAACGGTCTTGAACCCGTTCAGCAAGGCAGCATCGCCGTCAACGGCACGGCGGTGACGGAGAAGAAAACTAATCTGGCGCAGCTGCGCGCGAAGGTCGGCATGGTTTTCCAGCATTTTGAGCTTTTCCCGCATCTGACGATTGTAGAAAACCTGACGCTGGCGCAGGTTAAAGTGCTCAGGCGTAATAAAGAAGAGGCGCGTCAGAAAGGCCTGAAGCTGCTGGAGCGCGTAGGGCTGTCTGCGCACGCCAATAAACATCCCGGTCAGCTTTCCGGCGGTCAGCAGCAGCGCGTGGCTATCGCCCGGGCGCTCTGTATGGATCCCGTCGCGATGCTGTTTGATGAACCCACTTCCGCGCTGGATCCGGAAATGATCAACGAAGTGTTGGATGTAATGGTGGAGCTGGCGAACGAAGGCATGACCATGATGGTGGTGACGCACGAGATGGGCTTTGCCCGCAAAGTGGCGAACCGGGTGATCTTTATGGATGAGGGCAAAATTATTGAGGATTCGCCGAAAGACGATTTCTTTAATAATCCCAGCTCCGATCGTGCGAAAGATTTCTTAGCCAAAATTCTGCACTAGTCCCTGAGCCAGCGCGGGCAGTAAAAAGGCCCGGCGCTGTAAATGGAATTCGACCCAGGATCTGCCGCGCGGGCAATAAAGCAGCCCGCGCGTTTACCTGCTGCTCAGGGTTCAAAAGCCTGACGCTGAAACTGATCGTTGCCGCATTCCGGACAGCGCGTCAGCGTTTCCGGCGTATAGATAGCTCGGGTAAACTGGCATTTTTCGCAGACCAGATTGCCCAACCCGACCACCTCGCCGCTCTGATAAACGCCGTGATGATTTAAATCCTGGAAAACCTCGCGCCACTCCAGCTGGCTCTTGTCGGTGATATCCGCCAGCTCTTTCCAGACGCTTTCCCGAATAACCCGCATAAAAACGCTGTCGCCGCTGTCCGCCTGATTTTCCGTATAGCTGCGGGCGAACTCTTCCAGATCGCGGCGCACGGCGCGGGTAACGTCGTCAATCTGACTGCGCGTCAGTTCGCCGCGATTATTCATGCGCTGCCGGGCGGCCTCCACCAAAGCATCAATATCATGCTCGCCTTTATTAATTCTCTCGGTCAGAGAGGAAACCAGTTCACGATAATACTGAGCAACCTTGTTCATTTTATCTCCTGAGCGTGCCGATATATGCTTCATTCAGTTTAGCGCTAAACGGATTATTGCAGCGGGACGGCGGTGAAATTTGCCTGCCATCTTCCAGCTTGCAGAGAAATGCCCGTTGTCGGGGCGGTTACTGTTGTTGCGCCGGGGGCGGATCAGCTATGCTATGCGGATCTGAACGAACATTAAGCCCGGCGCGACTCACCAGGTGCCCGGCGCTATTTACAAAGGACCACTGGCTGCCATGCAAGAGCAATATCGCCCGGAAGAGATAGAATCCCGTGTTCAACAGCACTGGGACGAGAAGCAAACCTTTAAAGTCACCGAAGAGGAAGGCAAAGAGAAGTACTACTGCCTCTCCATGCTGCCCTATCCTTCTGGCCGCCTACATATGGGCCACGTGCGTAACTACACCATCGGCGACGTGATCTCCCGCTATCAGCGCATGTTGGGCAAAAACGTGCTGCAGCCTATCGGCTGGGATGCGTTTGGCCTGCCTGCCGAAGGCGCCGCGGTAAAAAACAACACCGCGCCAGCGCCGTGGACCTACGACAATATCGCCTATATGAAGAACCAGCTTAAGCTGCTGGGCTTTGGCTATGACTGGAGCCGCGAACTGGCAACCTGCCAGCCGGAATACTATCGCTGGGAGCAGTGGTTCTTCACCAAACTGTATGAAAAAGGCCTGGTCTACAAAAAAACCTCCGCCGTTAACTGGTGCCCGAATGACCAGACCGTGCTGGCTAACGAACAGGTTATCGACGGCTGCTGCTGGCGCTGCGACAGCAAGGTCGAGCGTAAAGAGATCCCGCAGTGGTTTATCAAAATCACCGCCTATGCCGACGAGCTGTTAAACGATCTGGACACGCTGGAAAGCTGGCCTGAGCAGGTCAAAACCATGCAGCGCAACTGGATTGGCCGCTCCGAAGGCGTGGAAATCACCTTTGACGTCAAAGACAGTGAAGAGAAGCTGACCGTCTATACTACGCGTCCGGATACCTTTATGGGCGTGACCTATCTGGGTGTTGCTGCCGGTCATCCGCTGGCCATCCAGGCCGCAATGAACAACCCCGTGCTGGCGGATTTCATCGCTGAATGCCGCAACACCAAAGTCGCCGAAGCAGAAATAGCGACAATGGAGAAAAAAGGCATGGCGACCGGTCTGTTCGCCACGCATCCGCTGACCGGCGAACAGCTGCCGGTGTGGGTCGCCAACTTCGTGCTGATGGAATACGGCACCGGCGCAGTGATGGCCGTTCCGGGCCACGATCAGCGTGACTGGGAGTTTGCCACCAAATACGATCTGCCGGTGAAGCCGGTTATCCTCAATGCGGACGGCAGCGAGCCGGATCTGAGCGCGGCGGCGATGACCGAAAAAGGCACGCTGTTCAACTCCGGCGAATTCGACGGCCTCTCCTATGAAGAAGGCTTTAACGCCATCGCCACCCGCCTGGCGGAGAAAGGCGTGGGTGAGCGCAAGGTCAATTACCGCCTGCGCGACTGGGGCGTTTCCCGTCAGCGCTACTGGGGCGCGCCAATCCCTATGGTAACGCTGGAGGACGGCACGGTTATGCCGACGCCGGAAGATCAGCTGCCGGTGATCCTGCCGGAAGATGTCACCATGGACGGCATCACCAGCCCGATTAAAGCCGATCCCGAGTGGGCAAAAACCACCGTCAACGGCCGTCCAGCGCTGCGTGAAACCGACACCTTCGACACCTTCATGGAGTCATCCTGGTACTACGCGCGCTATACCTGCCCGGATTTCGACAAAGGGATGCTGGATCCGGCTGCGGCCAACTACTGGCTGCCGGTCGATCAGTATGTAGGCGGCATCGAACACGCGATCATGCACCTGCTTTACTTCCGCTTCTTCCACAAGCTGCTGCGCGACGCCGGTCTGGTCAGCTCCAATGAGCCAGCCAAACGCCTGCTCTGCCAGGGCATGGTGCTGGCTGACGCCTTCTACTGGCTGGGCGCCAACGGCGAGCGCAACTGGGTATCGCCGGTTGACGTAACCGTCGAGCGCGACGAAAAAGGCCGCATCGTGAAGGCCACCGACGAAGCGGGCCACGAGCTGGTGTACGCGGGCATGAGCAAAATGTCCAAGTCGAAAAACAACGGTATCGATCCACAGGTCATGGTCGAGCGCTACGGCGCGGATACCGTGCGTCTGTTTATGATGTTCGCCTCTCCGGCCGAAATGACGCTGGAATGGCAGGAGTCCGGTGTGGAAGGCGCTAACCGCTTCCTGAAGCGCGTGTGGAAGCTGGTCTTTGAACATACTGCGAAAGGCCCGGCTGGCGCGATCGACCTGAACAGCCTTAATGAAGATCAGAAGTCGCTGCGTCGCGATCTGCACAAAACCATCGCTAAAGTCTCGGACGATATTGGCCGTCGCCAGACCTTTAACACCGCCATCGCCGCCATTATGGAGCTGATGAACAAACTGGCGCGCGCGCCGCAGGAAGAGCCGCAGGATCGGGCGCTGATGCATGAAGCGCTGCTGGCCGTCGTGCGTATGCTCTATCCTTTCACTCCGCACGCCTGCTTCACCCTGTGGGAAGCGCTGGGCGGCGAAGGCGAAGTGGATAACGCGCCGTGGCCGCAGGCTGACGACGCCGCAATGGTAGAGGATTCTCTGCTGGTGGTGGTGCAGGTAAATGGCAAGGTTCGCGGCAAGATCACCGTTCCGGCGGATGCGACTCAGGAGCAGGTGCAGGCGCGTGCCGCACAGGAGCATCTGGTCGCAAAATATCTTGATGGCGTAACTATTCGTAAAGTGATTTACGTTCAGGGCAAGCTGCTTAACCTGGTCGTGGGTTAATGTCAGGAGGAAGCGTGCGACAGATTATCTCTTTGCTTATCGCCGGGGTGGTGTTGCTTACCGCCGGCTGTGGCTATCACCTGCGCGGAACCACGTCGGTTCCGCACGAAATGAAAACCATGATCGTGGATACGGGCGATCCGTACGGGCCGCTGGCGCGTGCCGTTCGTGAGCAGCTACGTCTTAACAACGTAACCGTGCTGGAAAAACCGGGCCTGCGCAAAGACGTGCCGTCGCTGCGTCTGGGGACGGAAACTCAGGGACGCGACACCGCGTCTATTTTCCAGGATGGTAAAACCGCCGAGTACTCGCTGGTGATGACCGTTAACGCGCAGGTATTGATCCCGAATAAAGGCATCTATCCGCTGAGCGCCACGGTTTATCGCTCCTTCTTTGATAACCCGCTGGCGGCGCTGGCGAAAGATTCCGAGCAGGACATCATCATCAGTGAAATGCGCGTGCAGGCTGCCCAGCAGCTGGTGCGTAAGCTGCTGACCGTCCACGCGGCGGAAAACGACAGCTCCGTCAATACGCTGGGGAATTCACCGCCTGCGATTGACCAGACTTCATCGCGCGCTGTTTTACCAGATAGCTCTTACGCCAGATGATCAGGATCTATCCTGAACAGCTTGTCGCGCAGCTCCGTGAGGGGCTGCGCGCCTGCTATATTCTGAGCGGTAATGAACCGCTGCTGCTGCAGGAGGCGCAGGATGCCGTACGAGCCAGCGCCCAGCAGCAGGGCTTCACCGAACATTTCAGCGTCGCGGTCGATCAACAGACCGACTGGGACGCCATCTATTCAACCTGTCAGGCGCTCAGCCTGTTCGCCAGCCGCCAGACGCTGCTTTTATCGCTGCCGGAAAACGGCCCGAATGCCGCGATAGCGGAAAAGCTGCTGACGCTGTCCACGCTGCTGCACGAGGATATTCTGCTGCTGCTGCGCGCGCCTAAACTGACCAAAGCTCAGGAAAACAGCGCGTGGTTTAAAGCGCTCAGCGTCAACGCGGTTATCGTGCCCTGTCAGACGCCCGAGCAGGCTCAGCTGCCTCGCTGGGTAAACGCGCGCGCGAAAAGCATGCGGCTGACGGTGGACGATGCAGCCGTGCAGCTGCTCTGCTACTGCTACGAAGGCAATCTGCTGGCGCTGTCGCAGGCGCTGGAACGCCTTTCGCTGCTCTGGCCGGACGGCAAATTAACGCTGCCCAGAGTGGAACAGGCGGTTAATGACGCCGCCCATTTTACGCCCTTTCACTGGGTGGATGCGCTGCTGGCCGGCAAAAGCAAGCGGGCGCAGCATATTTTGCGCCAGCTTAAAGCGGAAGAGAGCGAGCCGGTGATCCTGCTGCGCACGCTGCAAAGAGAGCTGCTGACATTGCTGACGCTACAGCGGCAAATGCAGCAGGCGCCGCTGCGCACGCTGTTTGACCAGCATCGCGTCTGGCAGAACCGTCGCCCGCTGTTTACGGAGGCCCTGCAGCGGCTGACGGCGAAACAGCTGGCGCAGGCGGTGAGGCTGCTGACGCGTATCGAACTGACGATCAAGCAGGATTATGGTCAGGCTGTCTGGCGCGAGCTGGAAACGCTGTCGCTGCTGCTCTGCACCACTGCTTTTCCCGAGACCTTCTGCGATGACTGAACCGGCCACGCTCCAGGCGCTGTTTGGCGGCACCTTCGATCCTGTCCACTACGGCCATCTTCGCCCGGTGGAAACGCTGGCCGCCCGGCTTGGCCTGCAAAAGATTACCCTGTTGCCCAACAACGTGCCGCCCCATCGCCCTCAGCCGGAAGCCTCTCCGGCCCAGCGCGTAAAAATGCTTTCTCTGGCTATCGCTAATAATTCACTTTTTGATATCGACCAGCGCGAATTACAGCGTCAGACTCCCTCGTGGACGATTGATACATTAATTGAGCTTCGCCGGGAGCGTGGAGAACAGCAGCCGCTGGGGTTTATTATCGGTCAGGATTCCCTGCTGACGCTGCATAAATGGCATCGCTGGCAGGAGCTGCTGGATTATTGCCATCTGCTGGTTTGTAAACGTCCCGGCTATGCCGAAAACATGGCCACGCCGGAACAGCAGCACTGGCTTGACACGCACCGCACAGAAGATATTTCGCGGCTGCATCATTTTCCCGCCGGATCGGTTTTTCTTGCTGATACGTTGCTGCTGCCGATTTCCGCTACCGAGATCCGGCAACGCCGCCGCGCCGGCCTTTCCTGCGACGGGATGCTGCCAGAGGCAGTGATTAACTGGATAAACCAGCAAAATCTTTATCCGGCACAAAAATAATTATTTCGTTCATAACGCTGCTTTATATCCCTTAAATAAAGCAGCGGATTTTGTACGAAGCTGATTCAGCCTTTTTACAGAATGCCTTTCCTTTTTTATCAAGCCTTTACTTTTAGCAAAACTTGTCCTTCTTATAAGCGCATTGGATTAAAGCGGCTGGCATGGTGCCTGGTTTCGGCGTAACGGCGCAGGTCATCAACGGTCGTGTCGAGTGCGGCGGCAGCGCCCTGCCCATCTACCGGGAAATGAACTGGGATTACAACGCAAAAAATCCGGGCGGCAAAAGCTACGCCTGTAAGCGGGTAGGTTAGCAAACGCCTTATAGCGCCTTCAAAAAAGGCGACTATACCGAATGCGTTAAAACGCAATTTCCCGCCCTGGTGATAACCGACAAATAACCGTTAACGGCATAAAGCTACAACTTCGTTAACACAGGCGGAAGAGCCGTTGCGCGCTTGCGCTTTTTTCTTTCTGTCGACGGCCGTACCTCTGCGGCCGTCATCTCTTCTCCGGGGCAACTATCGGCCCGGCAGCCATTGACTCTCAGCCGGGGGCTGTTATTCTCCGCTGCCATGTTTTTTACCCGGCGGCTACACAAGCTCACAATTATTCGACTCAGGAACGTGGATCTTCCGCGCCGACGTGGGATAATAGCGCTTCCGCCTGGCGGACAGACATCTCATTCAACCGTATTCAGAGGGGAACCTTTTGCAAGGTCAAGCACTCCAGGAATTCGTCATCGATAAAATTGACGATTTGAAAGGCCAGGATATTGTCACTGTTAACGTACAGGGCAAATCCAGTATCACCGACTGCATGATTATCTGTACCGGTACCTCAACGCGCCATGTCGCCTCTATCGCCGATCACGTGGTGCAGGAATCGCGCGCGGCGGGGCTGAAGCCGCTGGGCGTTGACGGCAAAGCCGCCGCCGAGTGGGTGGTGGTCGATCTGGGCGATGTGATCGTCCACGTGATGCAGGAAGAGAGCCGTCGTCTCTACGAACTCGAAAAGCTCTGGAGCTAATCCGTGAAGCTGCAGCTGGTTGCCGTCGGCACGAAAATGCCTGACTGGGTGCAAACCGGATTTATGGAATACCTGCGCCGTTTTCCCAAGGATATGCCGTTTGAGCTGACTGAAGTGCCGGCCGGCAAACGCGGGAAGAACGCCGACATCAAACGCATTCTGGAAAAGGAAGGCGAAATGATGCTGGCGGCGGTGGGCAAAGGCAACCGCATCGTGACGCTGGATATTCCGGGGCAGCCGTGGGAAACGCCGCAGCTGGCGACGCAGCTGGAGCGCTGGAAGCAGGACGGCCGCGACGTCAGCCTGCTGATCGGCGGCCCGGAAGGCCTGGCGCCCGCCTGCAAGGCTGCCGCCGAGCAGAGCTGGTCGCTCTCCACGCTGACGCTGCCTCACCCTTTGGTGCGCGTGCTGGTGGCGGAAAGCCTTTATCGGGCATGGAGTATTACCACTAATCACCCTTACCATCGCGAATAGCCCTTAACTGGACAGATTAACGCAGCGGATGAAATTACAACGTAACGCCTTTCGTGACTATACCGCCGAGCAGACGCTGTTTGTTCGGCGGGCAATGATCGCTTTTTTCGGCATCTTACTGCTTTCCGGCATCCTGGTAGCTAATCTCTATCATCTGCAAATTATCCGCTACACCGATTACAGTACCCGCTCCAACGAAAACCGCATCAAGCTGGTGCCTGTCGCGCCAAGCCGCGGCATTATTTACGATCGTAACGGTACGCCGCTGGCGCTGAACCGCACTATCTATCAGATTGAGCTGGTGCCCGAGAAGGTCGAAAACCTCGAAAAAACGCTGCTGGCGCTGCGCCCGGTGGTCGACCTGACCGATGAAGATATCGTCGCCTTTGAAAAAGAGCGCAAGCGTTCGCGCCGCTTTACCTCTATTCCGGTAAAAACCGGGCTGAATGAGGTGCAGGTCGCACGTTTCGCGGTGAATCAATACGCTTTTCCCGGCGTGGAGGTCAAAGGCTACCAGCGCCGCTACTATCCTTACGGCTCAGCCCTCACCCACGTGCTGGGCTATGTTTCCAAGATCAACGATCGCGACGTTGAGCGCCTGGATAAAGAAGGCAAATGGCCTAACTACGCGGCCACGCACGATATCGGCAAGCTGGGCATAGAGCGCTACTACGAGGATATGCTGCACGGCAAAACCGGCTATGAAGAGGTCGAGGTCAATAACCGTGGCCGCGTGATCCGCCAGCTACACGAACAGTCGCCGCAGGCGGGTCAGGATATCTGGCTGACTATCGATCTCAAGCTGCAACAGTATATCGAAACGCTGCTGGCGGGCAGCCGCGCCGCCGTGGTGGTAACCGATCCGCGCAGCGGCGAAATCCTGGCGATGGTTTCCATGCCCAGCTACGATCCGAACCTGTTTGTCGACGGCATCAGCAGCAAAGATTACAACAAGCTGCTGAAGGATCCGAACCGCCCGTTGATTAACCGTACGACTCAGGGCGCCTATCCGCCAGCCTCCACGGTAAAACCCTATATTGCCGTTTCGGCGCTTTCCGCCGGCGTAATCAATAAAAACACCAGCCTGTTCGATCCGGGATGGTGGCAGCTGCCCGGCTCTGAAAAACGCTTCCGCGACTGGAAGCACTGGGGCCACGGCCACCTTAACGTCACCAAATCGCTGGAAGAATCCGCCGATACCTTCTTCTATCAGGTCGCCTACGATATGGGCATCGACCGGCTTTCCGAATGGATGGGTAAATTTGGCTACGGCCATCTTTCCGGTATCGATCTGGTGGAAGAAACCGCCGGCAACATGCCGACCCGCGAATGGAAAATGAAGCGCTTTAAAAAACCCTGGTATCAGGGCGACACCATTCCGGTAGGTATCGGCCAGGGCTACTGGACGGCCACGCCGGTGCAGATGAACAAAGCGATGATGATCCTGATTAACGACGGCATCGTGCGTACGCCGCATCTGATGATGGCCAACAAGGTGAATAACGTTACCGTGCCGTGGAAGCAGCCGGCGATCCCGCCGGTCGCCGATATTCATTCCGGCTACTGGGAAATCGCCAAGGACGGCATGTATGGCGTAGCCAACCGACCTAACGGCACGGCGCGCAAAAGTTTTTCCGACGCGCCTTATAAAATCGCTGCCAAGTCAGGAACGGCGCAGGTATTCGGCCTGAAAGAGAACGAAACCTATAACGCCCATAAAATTTCCGAACTGCTGCGCGACCATAAGCTGATGACCGCTTTTGCGCCTTACGATCATCCTCGGGTAGCGGTGGCGATGATCCTGGAAAACGGCGGCGCGGGGCCAGCGGTCGGCACCATTATGCGGCAAATTCTCGACCATATTATGCTCGGGGACAACAATACCAACCTGCCAGACGCCGCTCCGGTGCCGTCTGGCTATGAAGGCGAATAACCATGAACGATCGGCACCAGAAAAGCACTATCTGGACGAGGATCCACGTCGACCCGACCTTTTTTATTCTGATTTCCGCCCTGCTGGTTTACAGCGCGCTGGTTATCTGGAGCGCCAGCGGCCAGGATCCGGGCATGATGGAGCGCAAGCTGGGCCAGATTGCGATGGGCGTGGTGATCATGCTGGTCATGGCGCAGATCCCGCCGCGCGTTTACGAAGGCTGGGCGCCCTATCTTTACATCCTTTGTGTGATCCTGCTGATAGCCGTGGACGCTTTCGGCCATATCAGTAAAGGCGCGCAGCGCTGGCTGGATCTGGGCGTGGTGCGCTTTCAGCCCTCGGAAATAGCCAAAATAGCCGTGCCGCTAATGGTGGCGCGCTTTATCAACCGCGACGTCTGTCCGCCCACGCTTAAAAACACCGCGATTGCGCTGGTGCTGATCTTTATGCCCACGCTGCTGGTGGCGGCGCAGCCCGATCTGGGAACGGCTATCCTGATCGCCTCCTCCGGCCTGTTTGTGCTGTTTTTATCAGGCATGAGCTGGAAGCTGATCCTCGTGGCCGTGATGCTGGTCGCCGCCTTCATTCCGGTGCTCTGGTTCTTCCTGATGCACGACTACCAGCGCGACCGCGTCATGATGCTGCTGGATCCGGAAAGCGATCCGCTGGGCGCGGGCTACCATATTATTCAGTCCAAAATCGCTATCGGCTCCGGCGGGCTGCGCGGCAAAGGCTGGCTGCACGGCACCCAGTCGCAGCTGGAGTTTTTACCCGAGCGTCACACCGACTTTATCTTTGCCGTGCTGGCCGAAGAGCTGGGCCTGGTCGGCGTGCTGGTGCTGCTGGTGCTCTATATTCTGGTGATCATGCGCGGCCTGCTGATGGCGGCCAGAGCGCAAACCACCTTTGGCCGCGTGATGGCAGGCGGCCTGATGCTGATCTTCTTTGTTTATGTCTTTGTGAATATTGGCATGGTCAGCGGTATATTACCCGTGGTCGGCGTCCCGCTGCCGCTGGTAAGCTACGGCGGCTCCGCCCTGATTGTTCTGATGGCCGGGTTTGGCATTATTATGTCGATCCATACCCACCGTAAACTGTTGTCGAAAAGCGTTTAAGAGGCTTATATGCGTAAGGATTGGCTCTGGATTAGTCTGGCAGCGGCGCTGCTGGCAGGCTGTGTTACTGAACAACAGCAGGCACCGGTTACACAGCAACAGCAAACCTATAACGGCCCGGTCGTTGAAATCGGCGGCGTCGAGCCGCGCTACGAGCCGTTAAGCCCCAATGCCAACCAGGATTATCGGGTCAACGGCCAGAACTACCGCATCGTCACCGATCCGTCTAATTTCAGCGAAACCGGGCTG
>Ga0209371_1000321_pt1 | contig 52619 bp, 58 predicted proteins | sample AgamicAtAmrz_FD_187165 | JGI IMG/M metagenome (GOLD analysis project Ga0209371, IMG submission 187165) | Agave microbial communities from Guanajuato, Mexico - At.Am.rz (SPAdes) (version 2) | ecosystem: Host-associated > Plants > Roots > Rhizosphere | place: Guanajato, Mexico | collected 2012-06-07
CTGGGTGCACCCCAGCGACTTCTCCTCCAGCGTAGTAATGCCACCCGCCTTGTTGCCCGGCGAGGGATTCTCATAGATCGGCTGCTGGTGATCGATAAAGTACTGCTTGAAGTCGTTGATCATCGCCACTGTTTTATGGAAGGTCTCTTCGTCGCGACAGCGGCTCATCAGAATCCGCTCCGCGCCAAACATCTCCGGCACCTCGGTCAGCACGGTAGTGCCGCCGTTGGCGATCATCTGGTCGGAGAAACGTCCCAGCAGCGGGTTGGCTGTGATGCCGGAGAAGCCGTCCGAGCCGCCACACTCCAGCCCGAACTTCAGCTCGCTGAGCCTGCCCGGTTCACGCCGGTCGTGACGCATCTTCTGGTAGAGCGCATGCAGACGCTCCAGTCCGGCCTCCACCTCATCGTCATGCTGCTGGCACACCATAAATTCCACCCGGTCACTTTCAAAAGCCCCGAGGGTGTCACGGAAGACATCGACCTGATTGTTCTCACACCCCAGACCAATCACCAGCACCGCGCCCGCGTTGGGATGCCGCACCATGTTCTGCAGCATGGTTCGGGTGTTGTCGTGATCCTGCCCCAGCTGCGAGCAGCCAAAGGTGTGGCTGAACAGGAACGCGCCATCAATATCTTCTGCCTGCTGCGTCTCCTGCAGGAAACGCTGCAGGATCTGACGCGCAATGCCGTTGACGCAGCCGACGGTGGGCAGGATCCACAGCTCGTTGCGGATGCCGACCTCGCCACTGGCGCGCCGGTAGATCTGCACCTCGCGATCGCCACGCTGCGGCGGCAGCGTCACGACGTCGGGCTGATAAGCATAGTGGTCCAGATCGCTGAGATTGGTGCGGGCATTCTGAGAATGGATCAGCTCTCCGGCCGCCACCGCCTGCGTGGCATGGCCAATCGGCAGGCCATATTTGATCACTGGCTCATTCTGCCCGACAGGCTGCAGGGCAAATTTATGCCCGCGCCCGACGGCCTGTTGCAGCACCACACGCTGTGGTGGCAGCTCAACCGTCGCGCCCGCGGCCAAGTCCCGTAACGCCACGGCGACATTGTCGCGGGGATCGATTTTAATTGCGTCTTGCATCGCGTGACCTCAGTTGACTCAGCGCCTCACGAACGCCGTGGACGGTAATGTTTTGCAGGTGCCGGGTAATCGTCTCAGCCAGCCCGGGCTGACGGGTTAAATCTTCGCCCCAGTGCTGCGCATCGCTGAGCACGTTCTCCACCAGCTGCTGCAGCGACATCGCCCCGCTCTCCTGCCCCTGCCAGGCATCGGCATAGCGCTGTAACCAGTGAGGATCATCCTGCAGCGGCCACGCTTTTCCGGCCAGCTCGCCGCGATAAAAGGCGATCAGCGCCGCCAGCGCAAAGGTAATGTGCACCGGCCACTGCCCGGTTTGCTGATGTGCGGTAAGCAGTGGCGTCAGCAGGCGGGTGCGGAATTTGGTCATGCTGTTCAGGGCAATCGACAGCAGCGCATGGCGAATAAAGGGATTACGGAAACGGCGCAGGACCGCATCGGCAAAGGCATGGAGCTCCGCAGCAGGCAGATCCAGCGTTGGGATGACATCCTCGCGCAGTAACGACGCCACAAACCCGGCGATAGCCGGATCGGCCATCGCCTCGCCCACGCTCTCCAGACCGGCCAGAAACGCCACCGGCACCATCGCGGTATGGGCACCATTCAGGATCGCCACCTTCTGCGCTTTATAGGGCGCGATGTTGTCCACATGCCGCACCTGCGGCGACAGCGCCTCCAGCTTCAGTTCACTGAACAGCGCCGACGGCCCCTGAATCACAAACTGGTAGTAGACTTCGCCCGCCACCAGATAGCGATCTTCATAGCCCAGCTCGCTTTGCAGCTGCTCACTCTCCGCCGGGAACCCGGTGACGATGCGGTCGACGAGGGTGTTATAGAAAGCGCAGTGCTGATGCACCCAGCTTTTAAATTCGGTCGGCAGATGCCAGTGATCGGCGTAGCGCAGCACCTGCTCACGCAGCGTGTCGCCGTTGTGGTCAATCAGCTCGCACGGCACCACCAGCCAGCCGCGGTCGCTGGCCCCACTGAAGTGGGAGTAGCGCGCCCACAGCAGCTGCGTCAGTTTACCCGGGAAGCTGCTGGCGGGCTGGTCGGTGAGTTGATCCGCCTCCGCAAAGGCGATACCCGCCTCGGTGGTGTTCGAGAAAACCATGCGCAGGTCAGGATTTTGCGCCAGCGCCATAAAGTCGCCGAACTGCTGATAAGGGTGGATCTCACGGTTCAGACTGCGGATGAGACGGGTTTCGCTGACCGGCTCACCCTGCGCGTTCAGCCCGCGAATCAGCGTGGTGTAGAGTCCCTCCTGCTGATTCAGCGTATCGCTGACGTCCCGGTTGCGAGGCCGCACCACCACGATCCCGGCATCAGTGCCCTGATGCTCGTTCAGCCAGTCGATCTGCCAGTCGATAAAGGCGCGCAGGAAATTGCCTTCGCCAAACTGGATCACCCGGTCGCGATAGCGCGCGCCCGGAAAGTCGCGGCGGTTCAGCCTCTGCATCATCAGGCTCCCAGCTCAATGCCGAAGTAATCGCGGGCGTTGTTAAAGCAGATGTTCTGCACCATCTGCCCTAACAGGGCTTCATCGCCCGGCGCCTCACCCTGCTCTACCCAGCGACCGATCATCTGACACAGCAGGCGACGGAAATATTCGTGGCGGGTGTAGGAGAGGAAGCTGCGGCTGTCGGTCAGCATCCCGACAAAGCGACTCAGCAGTCCGATCTGCGACAGCTGGGTCAGCTGGCGCTGCATGCCATCCAGCTGGTCGTTGAACCACCAGGCGGAGCCGAACTGCATTTTGCCCGCCTCTCCTTCGCCCTGGAAGTTGCCCGCCATCGTAGCCAGCACTTCGTTGTCGCGCGGGTTCAGGCAGTAAAGAATGGTTTTCGGCAGCGCGTTATTGAGGTTCTGTGCGCCCAGCAGGCGTGCCAGCGGTTCGGCCAGCGGCTGATCGTTGATCGAGTCAAAGCCGACGTCCGGCCCCAGCAGCTGATACTGACGCGGGTTCGTGTTGCGCAGCGCGCCAATGTGATACTGCTGCACCCAGCCGCGACGGGCATATTCGCTGCCCAGCCAGACCAGCACTGCGGTTTTGAACTGGGCCGTCTCGTGCGGCGTAGGCGTGGTGCCGCTGCGGCGGCGCGCCAGAATGTTATCCAGCGTGACGTCATCGGCGTCGGCATAACAGACCACGTCCAGCGCGTGATCGGACACCTTACAGCCGTGCGCCGCAAAGTGATCCAGCCGCTGATGCAGCGCCCGGCGCAGGTCATCAAAACGCTGCACGCTGATGTCGGTCAGCTGCTCCAGCGCACCGATCCACGGCAGGAAGGTTTCGGCTTCAATGTTAAAGGCTTTATCCGGCCGCCAGCTCGGCAGCACCTTCACGCTGAAGCTGGCATCTTCTGCCAGGGCGCGATGATGGCGCAGGTCATCCAGCGGATCGTCCGTGGTGCCGACCATTTTCACCTTCATCTGCTGCATGATGCCGCGCGCGGTAAAAGCGTCCTGCGCCAGCAGTTCGTTGCAGCGATGCCAGATGCTGTCAGCGGTTTTTTCAGAAAGCAGGGTATCGGTGATGCCGAAAGGACGACGTAGCTCCAGGTGCGTCCAGTGATAGAGCGGATTGCCGATGGTGTGCGGTACGGTTCGTGCCCACGCATCAAACTTCTCGCGGTCGCTGGCGTTACCGGTACAGAACGCCTCAGCCACACCGTTGGCGCGCATCGCCCGCCACTTATAGTGATCGCCCTTCAGCCAGATGTCATAAAGGTTGGCGAAGCGATAATTTTCGGCAATCTGCTGCGGCGGTAAGTGGCAGTGATAGTCGAAAATCGGCTGATCCTTCGCATAGTCGTGGTAGAGACGACGGGCGAATTCACTATCCAGTAAAAAATCCTCGGTCATAAAACGCGACATAGAGACATCCTCATCAGCTGAACCACGTATGGCTCAAAGTTATCATACCAATTCTGGTCCGTGACGGAATTATTTGCGATCCTGCTCACATAAACCGCGGCCACTCGCCGCCGTCATGGACATTTCTGTCGCCCACAGCGCGCTAAATGGCTGTCATCTGTCAGGTTTCCAGTATCCCACAGCGCAGAAAGGGTTTTTGTGATGGCTCTCAACTTTTAAAGTTGTATAACAAGTTAGGCTCTGGCCCCATCGTGAGGTCGCAGGCGACCCACACATGGCAGGGTAAAAACGGGGTTGCTGACACAGAACCTGCGGGCGTGAGCCGAGCTGTATCACGTGCTGTCCCGCTCCAGATAACAACAGCGGCATGACCGCATACAGAACTGGAAGAGGTAGAGGATGCGTAAGATCAAAGGGTTACGCTGGTACATGATTGGGCTGGTGACGCTCGGCACGGTACTGGGCTATCTGACCCGCAACACGATTGCGGTGGCGGCACCGACACTACAGACCGAGCTGCATATCACCACGCAACAGTACTCCTATATCGTGGCGGCCTATTCGGCCTGCTACACACTGATGCAGCCGGTGGCAGGCTATGTGCTCGATCTGCTCGGCACCAAAATTGGCTATGCGGTGTTTGCCGTGCTGTGGGCGATCTTCTGCGCGGCCACGGCGATGGCGGGCAGCTGGGGCGGCTTTGCTCTGGCGCGCGGTGCCGTCGGAGCGGCTGAGGCCGCGATGATCCCGGCGGGCCTGAAGGCGAGCAGCGAATGGTTTCCGGCCAAAGAGCGTTCGGTGGCGGTCGGCTACTTCAACGTCGGCTCCTCCATCGGCGCGATGCTGGCTCCGCCGCTGGTGGTCTGGGCCATCATGGCGCACAGCTGGCAGATGGCCTTTATCATCACCGGCGTGCTGAGCATGGTCTGGGCGCTGTGCTGGCTGCTGTTTTATAAACACCCGAAACAGCAGAAGAAACTGAGTGAGGAGGAGCGCCATTACATTATCTCCGGTCAGGAGGCGCAGCATCAGACCGGCAACACCCGCAAAATGTCGGCGCTGGAGATTATCCGCAATCGCCAGTTCTGGGGGATTGCCCTGCCACGTTTTCTGGCCGAACCGGCGTGGGGCACCTTTAACGCCTGGATCCCGCTGTTTATGTTCAAGGTTTACGGTTTTAACCTCAAAGAGATTGCGATGTTCGCCTGGATGCCGATGCTGTTTGCGGACTTCGGCTGCATTCTGGGTGGCTACCTGCCGCCGCTGTTCCAGCGCTGGTTTGGCGTCAACCTGATCGTCTCCCGCAAGCTGGTGGTGACGATGGGTGCGGTCCTGATGATTGCGCCTGGCACCATCGGCCTGTTCACCAGCCCCTATGTCGCCATCGCGCTGCTCTGTGTGGGCGGGTTTGCTCATCAGGCGCTTTCCGGTGCGCTGATCACCCTCTCCTCTGACGTTTTTGGCCGCAATGAGGTTGCCACGGCCAATGGCCTGACCGGCATGGCGGCCTGGACCGCCAGTACGATGTTTGCGCTGGTGGTCGGCGCACTGGCTGATACGCTGGGCTTCAGCCCGCTGTTTGCCGCGCTGGCGGTGTTCGACCTGCTGGGTGCGGTGGTGATCTGGACCGTACTGAAAAACAAACCGGTTGCCGAACTGACCGCTGAGGCCGCCCTGCCGCCTGCGAATGCCGTTCGCAGCTAACCCACCGGGCTGGCATACGCCAGCCCATTTCCTCCCGCCGCCTGAAGTGGTATAACAACTTATCTGTTTTGCTATCAGGACTGTGCCATGGACCTCACCGAATCCCGTCGACTCTACCAGAAGCTGGCCAGCGAGCTGAAAAGCCGTATTGAAACCGGGATCTACCCGGTCGGTGACAAGCTGCCCGCTGAACGTCTGATTGCCGAAGAGATGGAAGTGAGCCGCACCGTGGTGCGCGAAGCGATCATCATGCTGGAAGTGGAAGGCTATGTGGAGGTCCGTAAAGGGTCGGGCATCCACGTCATTGCCAGCCAGCAGCAGAATCGCATCGCGCCGACCAGCAGCCAGCTGGAGTTCGCGACGTTCGGTCCGTTTGAACTGCTGCAGGCACGTCAGCTGATTGAGAGTAACGTGGCGGAGTTTGCCGCCACGCAGGTGACGCGACAGGACATCATCGACCTGATGGCGATTCAGGAGAATGCCCGTAAGGAAGATCACTTCCGCGATTCAGAGTGGGATATGCAGTTTCATGTCCGCATCGCCCAGTCCACGCAGAACAGCGCGTTAGCCGCCATCGTTGAAAAAATGTGGCTGCATCGTCAGCACAATCCCTACTGGCTGAAACTTCACGAACATATCGACCAGCGCAGCATTCTCAGCTGGTGCGACGACCACGATCAGATCCTCAAGGCCCTGATGCGTAAAGATCCCGCCGCCAGCAAACTGGCGATGTGGCAACATCTGGAAAATACTAAACAGATGCTGTTTAACGCGACGGCGGATGATTTTGAATTTAATGTCGACCGATACATGTTCGGTGAGAATCCGGTCATCCTCCCTGACGGCTCCAGCCACGCCCGCTAAACAGCCTGAACGCGCCGGTGAGGGTCAGTTAATCTGCAATAGTGTCAGGTCATGTAAAGCTCCTTTTTACACGCCGTTTCACAAGGTAAAACTCCTGTTCGTCAGCGAGTTTTCCTGTCTCAGACAGGTGATTTTTGTTACAGTTATCGCCCTTTTATTACCCTTTGAGACAGGGGGTTATAAAATCGCTGATTTAACAATCAATTCTGGAAGGATCCGGAAAATCCCGCCCAGGCTGCGCTCCTAAAATTTATAACGACATGCCGGTCTGCGTTTAAGTCCCTGTGGGACATGTTTAACAATGATGTTCAGGAATGATTGATGGATATTCTGCAAGCGTTGCTGCATGCCCTGTGGCAACAGGATTACGAGACCCTTTCCGACCCCACGCTGGTATGGGCCATTTACGGCGTGCTGTTCATGATTCTGTTTCTGGAAAATGGCCTGCTTCCTGCCGCGTTTCTGCCGGGTGACAGTCTGCTGATTCTGGTCGGCGTTCTGATTGCCAAAGGCACCATGAGTTTCCCCTTAACGATTCTGGTTTTAACCACTGGGGCCAGTCTGGGCTGCTGGGTGAGCTATATCCAGGGTCGCTGGCTCGGCAATACCCCCACGGTACAGAAATGGCTCTCCCATCTGCCCGCCCAGTATCACCTGCGCGCGCACAGCCTGTTTCACCGCCACGGCCTCTCTGCCCTGCTGATTGGCCGCTTTATCGCCTTTGTGCGCACCCTGCTGCCTACCATCGCCGGCCTGTCCGGTCTGAGCAACGCCCGCTTTCAGTTTTTCAACTGGGTCAGCGCGCTGCTCTGGGTCGTGATTCTGACCGTTATCGGCTTTGCACTGGGTAAAACACCGATTTTCCGGCGTTATGAAGATGAGATGATGTTCTTCCTGATGATGCTGCCGCTGGCGCTGCTGGTCTTCGGGCTGGTGGGTTCGCTGGTGGTGTTGTGGCGTAAACGTCAGGCGAATCAGAACGGGAAAGCCGAGTGATGAAAGCGTTGCAGGCGATTCCAAAACGGTGGATGCCGTGGTTGATGGCGGGCGCGCTGGCGCTGATCGCGCTTTGCGTGGTTCCCGCCCTGATGCAGCACGAGACGGTGGTGCAGATCCGGGTTTCCCATGCGGGCGCGACCCTGCCCGATGGCTTTTATCTCTATCAGCAGCTCAGCGCGCAGGGTATCCGTATTAAAAGCATTACCCCGGCGGGCGATGCACTGATTATTCACTTCGACAGCGAAGAACAGAGTCTGGCGGCACAAAAGGTGTTACGCCGCCTGCTGCCACAGGGCTTTATCGTGGCGCAGCACGATCACGCTCAGCACCTTTCCCTGGCCTGATACGCCCCATCCCTGCTTTTCAGGCCGTCGCGGCATCGCGTGGCGGCCTGACAGACTCTCTATCTCCCGGTCTTCTTTGAACTTTTTACGTTGCGTGTCTATGCTTAACGGAGAGTCGATTCTCAGCATCCGCGATTTGCCTATGATCCCGCTGCTGAACAATCAGGTCGCAAAGGAAGGTACCCAAACGGATGAAATATCACCTATTACTGGGCGTCGCCCTCTTTTCGCTGTCTGGCTCACTGCTGGCCGCCGAATCGCTGTGCGAGCAGAAAGAGCAGGACATTAAGCACGAAATTGAGATGGCGCAGAAGCATAACAATCTGCGCCGGGTCAACGGCCTTGAGCGGGCGCTGACCGAAGTCCAGGCGGACTGTAGCGACAAAAAGCTGGAAGCCGCCCATCTGGAAAGAATTAACGCGCAGAAGCAGAAAGTGGCTGAGCGCGAGCACGAACTCAGGGAAGAGCGTGATGAGGGCCACGACAGGGAGAAGATTGCGAAGCGACAACAAAAACTGGATGAAGCGCGCCGGGAGCTGAAAAAGTTACAGGCGGAGCCCTATTAATCGGAATTAATCTACTGATGTTAAAGGAGTATTTTATGTCTAAAGACACATCATCGGAACATCTGCGTGCTGAACTGAAAAATCTGGCTGATACCCTGGAAGAGGTGCTGAGCAGCAGCACTGAAAAATCGAAAGGGGAGCTGGATAAGCTTCGTAATAAAGCGCGTGTGGCGCTGGACAGCTCACGTGAGCGCCTGGGTGAATCAGGCGAACGCCTCGCGGCGACAACCCGTGAAGCGGTGCAGAAGGCGGAAGGCTACGTGCGTGAAAATCCCTGGCATGGTGTGGGTATCGGTGCAGCGATTGGCGTCGCACTGGGCATGCTCATTTCGCGTCGCTGATTATGGCTGATTCACAGCAGAACCACGGCCCGGCTAAAGGGGTCATTAACATCGGCCAGCGTATTGTCACCACGCTGGTTGGCATGGTCGAGACGCGCGTTCGTCTGGCAGTGGTGGAACTGGAGCATGAGAAAGCCAACCTGATACAGCTGCTGTTGATGGTGGGCCTGACGATGCTGTTCACGGCCTTTGGTCTGATGAGCCTGATGGTGCTGATTATCTGGGCAGTGGATGCGCAGTATCGCCTGATGGCCATCGGGATCACCACCGGGACCCTGTTCCTGCTGGCGGTTATCTTCGGACTCTGGACCCTTCACAAATCCCGTCAGTCAACGCTGTTACGCCACACGCGTAAAGAGCTGGAGACTGACCGTAATTTGCTTGAGGAGCAGCGCTGATGAGCCGCCGCGAGCGTGAAGAACGCATCCATGAACTGCTTAAGCACGTGCAGCAGCAGCGGCTGGATTTAAGCGCGGCGCGGCGCGACTGGCTGGAAAGTACCGCCCAGTACGATCGTGGCTGGTTCACGTTCCTGAGCTTACGTCGCTATCTGGCGATTGGCAGCAGTGCGCTGGCCGTCTACTCGATTCGCAGTCCCAACCGGCTGCTGCGCTGGGCCAAGCGAGGATTTGGCGCCTGGAGCACCTGGCGCATGATTAAGTCCGCCCTGCCTCCGCGTTAACTCTCTGAAAAGCCGGTCCTGAAAAGACCGGCTTTCTTCATCAGTTTTTCTGAAAAACACTGACAGTTTTTCCTGCTTACAACCTTTTCACGCCGCGATTATCATCTCCAGCTATCAACCCAATGAAAAGCATCACTGCTTTCAGCGGGCACAAACCCTGCGGGCAGCCTGCCCTGCACTACTGATAACGCTGGAGTAAATGATGAAAAAATTCGAAGATACTGGTCTGTTGCTGGCTCGCATCCTGATGCCAATCCTGTTCATTACCGCGGGCTGGGGCAAAATCACCGGTTATGCAGGCACCCAGCAATATATGGAAGCGATGGGCGTGCCCGGCTTTATGCTGCCGCTGGTTATCCTGCTGGAGTTTGGCGGCGGTCTGGCTATCCTGTTTGGTTTCCTGACCCGTTTTACCGCGCTGTTCACTGCCGGCTTCACCATCCTGACCGCGTTCCTGTTTCACAGTAACTTTGCCGAAGGCGTGAACCAGCTGATGTTCATGAAGAACCTCTCTATCGCCGGGGGGTTCCTGGTGCTGGGTCTGGTGGGTCCGGGCGCATACAGCATTGATCGCCTGATCAGCAAAAGAAAACCCCAGGCGATTGCGCACTAATCTCACATAACGTGTAATGCCACATATACTTAGCAGGGCGGGGACATTTCCCCGCCCTGTTTGCTTTGGAGCCATTATGGGACAGTTAATTGACGGTGTCTGGCATGACACCTGGTACGACACCAAATCGACCGGCGGACGCTTTAAGCGCTCAGAGTCCGCCTTCCGCAACTGGGTGACCGCCGATGGCAGCGCAGGCCCGACAGGCAAGGCGGGGTTTACCGCCGAACGCGACCGCTATCATCTCTATGTCTCGCTGGCCTGCCCCTGGGCGCACCGCACGCTGCTGATGCGTCAGCTGAAGGGGCTGGATAACCTGATCGACGTCTCGGTGGTGCATCCACTGATGCTGGAGAATGGCTGGACGTTTGACGATACGTTCCCGGAGGCAACCGGCGACAAACTCTATCAGAATGACTTCCTCTATCAGCTCTATCTGCACGCCGATCCGCACTACAGCGGTCGCGTCACGGTGCCGGTGCTGTGGGACAAGCAGCAGAACACCATCGTCAGCAACGAGTCTGCCGATATCATTCGCATGTTCAACAGTGCGTTTGATGCGGTGGGTGCGCGCGCCGGGGATTACTACCCGGTTGCTCTGCGTGAGAAGATTGATGAGCTGAACGGCTGGATCTACGACACGGTGAACAACGGCGTCTACAAAGCGGGGTTTGCGACCTCACAGAGCGCCTATGACGAGGCCGTCACCGCCCTGTTCCACTCGCTGTCGCGCCTGGAGCAGATTCTGGGCCAGCACCGCTATCTGACCGGCGATCAGCTGACCGAAGCGGATCTGCGGTTGTGGACCACGCTGGTGCGTTTTGATCCGGTTTATGTCACGCATTTCAAATGCGATCGTCACCGGATTGGTGATTTCCGGAATCTCAGCGGTTTCCTGCGCGACATCTATCAGATGCCGCGCATCGCGGAGACGGTCAGTCTGCCGCATATTCGTCATCACTACTACTGCAGCCATAAAACCATCAACCCGCACGGCGTTATCTCTCTCGGCCCGGCGTTTGACTGGGATGAGCCGCACGGTCGCGATTAAGCGGCATCAGCCCCACGCCGTGGCGCGGGGCTGAGTCTCACCCCGGCGGCGTCCCGCGCCCTCAGCGAAACCCCACCAGAATGTTGTTCACCGCGCTGAAGATCTCATTCATCTGCTCCTGAAACAGGGTCGGCAGGTTATACATCATCAGCAGCAGCGCCCCCAATCCCAGGGTGATGGAGATGGGGAAGCCAATAACAAAGATAGAGAGTTGCGGTGTCAGGCGGTTAAGTAAGCCCAGCGTCAGGTTCAGCGCCAGCAGCAACGTCACCACCGGCATCCCAATCTGCAATCCACTGCTGAAGATCAGGCCCGCAGCCTCGGGTAACCGATAAAAACTGCTGCGGGTCAGCGTCGCCCCGCTGATCGGCAGCAGCGTATAGCTGTCGGCCAGCATCTTAATCAGATAGAGGTGACCGTTACCGGCGAGGAACAGCAGCACCGCCAGAACGTTCAGAATGCGTGCCAGCACCGGCATACTCTGATTGCCGGAGGGATCAAAAAAGGCCGCAAACGACAGCCCCATCTGCATACCCACCACCTCACCGGCAAACCGCAGCGCAGCAAAAATAAACTGTACCGTCAGGCCGATTGCCGAACCAATCAGCAGCTCTCTGATCGCTACCCACAATCCGGTCACGGACATCAGCACCACGCGGTTTTCGGGCAGAGTCGGTGCCAGCAGAAAGGCGATCAGCACCGCCAGCCCCACCCTGACTTTTTTCGGCGCCGCTTTTTCGCTGAAAACCGGTGCCGTGCTGAACAGGGCCAGGGTACGGATCAGCGGCCAGAAGGCATGGCTGATCAACACGTTCAGGTCTGGCAGCAGATTCTGCATCATCTAGCGGATGACGAAAGCGACATGGGTGAAGACCGACTGCATATAATTCATCAGCGTCTCCAGCATCCAGGGACCAGCGAGGATACTCACCACGACCACGGTCAGCACCTTGGGAATAAAAGAGAGGGTGGATTCGTTAATCTGCGTTGACGCCTGCAGGATACTGATAATCAGCCCGGTAAACATCGCACCCAGCAGCAGCGGCGCGGCGATCAGCAGGGCGACCCTGATTGACTGATATCCCAGCGTCATCACGCTTTCAGGTGTCATCTTCTCACCTCCTTTAGCTGTAGAAGCTCTGAGCCAGCGAACCGAGGATCAGCTGCCAGCCATCAACCAGCACAAACAGCATCAGCTTGAAAGGCAGGGACATGGTGGCGGGCGGCACCATCATCATCCCCAGCGCCATCAGCACGCTGGCGACCACCAGGTCGATGATCAGAAAAGGCATAAAGAGGGTGAAACCGATCTGAAAGCCACTTTTCAGCTCGCTGGTCACAAAGGCAGGCAGCAGGATGCGCATCGGCACGTCATCGCGACGGCGGTAATCCGGCAGTTTCGCAATCCGGGTAAACAGCGCCAGATCGGTCTGACGGGTCTGGGCGAACATAAAAGTGCGCATCGGCTGTGCACCCTGTTGCAGCGCCTCCTGCACGGTGATCCTCTCCTGGGAAAGCGGCAGCCAGGCGTTGTTATAGACCTGGGTGAACACCGGGGACATCACGAAAAAAGTCAGGAACAGCGCCAGCCCCAGCAGCACCTGATTGGGTGGCGAAGAGGCGGTGCCTAATGCATTGCGCAGCAGTCCCAGCACGATAATGATCCGGGTAAAGCCGGTCATCATCAGCAGCACCGCAGGCAGGAGCGTCAGTGACGTGATCAGCACCAGCGTCTGCACCGGCAACGACCAGGTTTCGCCGTTTGCTCCGTGCGCCAGCACGATGTCGCTACTCGCGGCCCGGGCGGATGGCGTGCAGAGCAGACTCAGCAGCAGGATCAGCAGCAGCCGGGCGCAGCCGGTCATCCCCCCTTTCATGGCCTGTTCTCCGCGTTTTTCATCAGCTGCCGCAGCAGAAGCTGCTGAAAGCGTCCGGCGGATGGAGGTGGGATGTTCTCTGCCTCATCGTGGCAGTTATCCAGTTCGGTCAGCAGCGTGATGCCGCCGGGCGTCACGCCCAGCAGCAGCCAGCGTCCGGTGACCTCAACGATAACCACCTGTTCATGCTGGCCCAGCGCGTGACTCTGCTTCACGCTGAGCAGGCTTTTACCCCGGCTCAGTGACGCGCCCCACCGGCTCCGGCGGAGCCAGAGGGCGGTGAACACGATGGCAATGACGACCAGCAGCAGTGCCATGCTGAGGTGGGTCAGCATCGATCCGGCAGAAGTGGAATGGCCCAGGGTGGCGACCGCCTGAGGCGGGGATGACAGAGCAATTCCCATTATCGGCTCAGCCGCTGCATACGTTCTGACGGAGTAATGATATCGGTGATGCGCACCCCGAATTTATCCGAGACCACCACCACTTCACCCTGGGCAATCAGATAGCCATTGATCAGGATATCCAGCGGTTCACCGGCTAAGCCCTCCAGCGGCACCACCGATCCCTGATTCAGGCGCAGCAGCTCCTTGATGGTCATCCGGGTGCGGCCTAATTCCACCGTCATGTTCACCGGAATATCGAGCACCAGATTCAGATCCTCTGACAACGCAGCAACCGGCGCCTCACTGACAGCGGCAGCCGCACTCTGGCTGTTTTCTGCCGCCAGCTGCTCATTCATCGCCGCGCCCCAGAGATCGTCAATGGCCTGCTCATCGGTTTCAACCGGCGGAATAGTCGCACTCATGGTGATGTCTCCTTGTTGAAGGGTAGCCGCGAGGCAGCAAAAATCCTGTCGACTTTGACGGCAAGCTGTTTGTTCAGCAGTCCGTACTCGCCGTTAAAAACGGGATGCCCGTCGGAGAAGACCTGAACACGTTCCGGTTTCTCCAGCGAAATCACATCGCCGACTTTCAGTGTCATAATCCGGGAAACCTGAGTCGGGATATCCGCCAGCCTGGCCACCAGCTCCAGTTCGGTCTCCTGCACCTCAACCGATAGGGTGTTGTGCCACTTCTCATTTTCATACACCGATCTTTCACACGGCGGATTCGTTAATAATTCACGCAGCGGTTCGATCATGCTGAACGGAATACAGATGTTCATCTCCCCCATGTGCGAGCCGATTTCAATCGTGAACGTGGTGGTCACCACAATGTCATTCGGGGAAGAGGTGATATTGGTAAATTTGATCTGGGTCTCTGAGCGGACAAACTGGGTCTGAAGTTTAAAGATTGAGCACCAGGCTTCATCGTAAGCGTCAATCGCCATCGACATAATCCGCCGGATAATGCGCTGCTCGGTCGGGGTAAATTCACGACCGTCCACCTTGGTCGGAAAACGGCCATCGCCCCCGAACAGGTTATCCACCGCCATCGAAACCAGGTGAGGCGAGAAGGCAAACAGCGCCGTGCCGCGCAGCGGATTGAGGTGCACCAGGTTCAGATTTGTGGGCACCGCCAGATTGCGGGCAAACTCATGGTAGGGCTGAATACGGATCGGCCCTGCCGTGACATCCGGATTACGACGCATCAGATTGAAAATGTGCATGCGAAACTGGCGCGCAAAACGTTCATTGATGATCTCCAGCGACTGCATGCGATCGCGTATCACACGACGCTGGGTGTTAGGATCGTAAGGCCGGATCGCATCCTGACCGGGAGATCCCGTTACCGCTTTATCGTCGGTTCCCGATCCGCCATTTAACAGACAGTCGATTTCAGCCTGCGATAAGAGATTTTCAGACACGGGGTTCACCGTAAAATAAAGGCATGAAACAGGACATCATCCACCGCAATGGTGTGGTGATTATTCAGCGGCAGACCCGTCACTTTCTTTATCTGATTAATTAATTCGCGCTTCCCCTCTTCCGTCGCCATATCCTCACCGGTCTGCTGGGAGAAAAGTAATAATAACCGGCTGCGGATTTCCGGCAGAAACTGTTCAATCAGCGCTTTTGACGCCTCATCTTTTAGCCGCAGGGTCAATCCGATATATAATACGCGGTCGACATTATCCGTGCCGGGTTTCAGGCTGACCGTAAACGTATCCAGCGGGTAATAAATTGGCGGCCGGGCGGGCTGCGCCTCTGGCTGTGCGGCGACCTCAGCGGCTTTTGCCTGCGGAGCCGCTTTCAGGCCGGACAGCTGAAAATAGAGGTAGCCGGATGCGCCACCCAGCCCCAGAATAATGAGCAGCAAAATAAAAATAATGAAACTGCGTTTCTTTCCGTTACCGGATCGCTTCTCTTTTTGTTCTGACATTATTGTTAATTTATCCTGTGTGTGACGCTATCAGGTTTAAATGTAATTAACCGCTGGGATGCGCGAGGCATTTTATTCCATTCACCGCCCGGATTAATGTTTTAAAAGCGGAAACAACTGTCGGCACTTCCCGGAATAACGTCATTCTCTAAGCAAAGGTATTAATTCCGTTGCGATAGCTGACGGCGGGAATCACTGCGTCGGCAGGCTCTTCCGCAGACGCGGGGCGATCGCCGGGCTGTGAAGGGATACCCTGCGGCCGGAACGACTGCCCGGCAGAGCCGGAAGGGTTTCCGTCCTGTGACGAACCGGCACCGACACTGCTCTGTCCCAGCGCAATGCCCGATTCGGCCAGGGAAGTGCGCAGATGGGGCACGGCGGCTTCTATCGCGGCGCGCACCTGATGACTGGGCGAGACAAAATGCAGCTCTGCCTGTTCATTTTTCAGCTGCAGGCTGATCTGCAGTGACCCCAGCTCTTTCGGATGCAGCCGGAGTTCCGCATGCTGAATGCCGTTACGGGTAAAGCAGGCGACCTGTTGCCCCAGAGCCTGCTGCCAGGCAGGGGTGCCCATCTCCTGAGTCAGCTGACCGGTGGCGGGTGAGGGATCGGCTGGCGATTCGCTGGCGGACGGTGCTCCCCTGAAGGACGTGAGCAGCATGTCCGGCTGCGGCGTGCCCTTCCCTTCCTCCCTGAACGACAGGGCCGGTCTGAGCGGCGTCAGGGTGTTGATGGCAGGCAATGGGTCCGCCTTCAGGGCCGCGAGTTCCGGCGAGGAGGATAACGGCACGGGTGCCACAGAGGGGTCCGCTGACGAGTTCCCTGTCGGCTGAGCAGGCTGCTGCGCACCCGGTCTGAGCGCAGCGGCGGGGGCGGGGGCGGATGTAGATGAAGATGGCAGGCTGAATAGCGCGTTCACAGGCGGTTCACCCTCCTCTGTTCCGGCGTCCGCGGCCAGTGGTCTGTCCGGCATTACAGACGTCAGGGGCGCTGAGGGCAATAACCCGGTCGGCTGCGGGCGGCTATCGGACGTTGGCAGCAGAGCCGGAGTCACCGCGCGCTCCACCGGCAGCGGTGCGGGCAACGCCTCACGCGCCTCCGCCGGTGTCAGATCGCCTTGTTTCTCCCGCGCCTCCGGCCAGCGGCTGACCGGAGGCGGGTTCAGCCACGCCAGCAGTGAAACATCCGTGCCCTCAGCCGGGGGCGCGGTGGTCTCCTCTGCCGGGTCACCGTCGGGTGATTTTGCCCGCTGAATCACAGGCCTGACGTGCACCTGTGGCAGCCCCCCCGCTGCGGAGGGAGAGGCGGAAGCCACGGCCTCTTTTTTCTCATCCAGCAGCCGGGCAAAGTGCAGCGTCTCATCTGCCACCTGGCCGTTAGCGGTTTGTGTGTCAGCCATCGTGGTCTGACGCTGCAGGGCCATAACCTTCATACGGATCGTTTCCTCACTAACATCTGGCTGGCGAACTCGTCCATGCGTTTCTGCTCGTGGCGGTTCTCTTTCACTCTGGCGATATCCTCTGCACGGCTGATCAGGGTGGTGAAGGCGTTCAGCCGCAGGTGGTCATGCTTCCAGTCACCCACCGCCCGCTCAACCGCGTGTTCACAGGCGGTGACGTGGCTGCTGTACTGCGTCACTACACGGTCTAACGCTTCAATAAATGTCTGGTAGCTCTGCAGATGGGACACCTGCAGACCGCTCTCCTGAGCCCGGGTGGTGAGCTGATGCTGATACTCCTGCTGATAGCGCTCCAGCTCGCGCAGACGGGCATGGGCTTGCTCATAAATCTGTCGCGTCTCCCCCAGTTGCCGGGTCGTGTCATCCAGCTTCTCCTGGGCTTTTTCACGCAGCATTTCCATTGGCGCACGGGATGCCATTCGATTACTCGCTTATTGATTCGTCAGAAGGAAACAGGGCGTTCAGTTGTCCGAGCGCGCTGTCATAGTCACTGCATTCATAAATCCCCTGCTGCGTATACCCTTCCATCTGCAGATAGAGCGCAATCGCCTTATCGAGCCGGGGATCGCTACCCGCCGCGTAGGCCCCCACGCTGATCAGGTCGCGATTGTGCTGATAAGCCGAAAGCAGCTGTTTGAAACGCTGGGTGTTGCGGTAGTGCGCAGGCGAGATCAGCTCGGTCATTGCCCGGCTGATCGAGGCTTCGATATCAATCGCCGGGTAGTGCCCCGACTCGGCCAGCTGACGCGACAGGACAATGTGCCCGTCGAGAATGGCGCGCGCCGAGTCGGCCACGGGGTCCTGCTGATCGTCGCCCTCGGTCAGGACGGTGTAGAAAGCGGTGATGGAACCCCCGTTTTTAATGCCGTTTCCGGCACGCTCCACCAGCGCCGGTAACTTCGCGAACACCGACGGTGGATAGCCTTTGGTGGCGGGCGGCTCGCCGATCGCCAGCGCGATTTCCCGCTGTGCCATGGTGTAGCGGGTCAGCGAGTCCATGATCAGCAGAACATCTTTGCCGCGATCGCGGAAATCCTCAGCGATGCGGGTCGCATAGACGGCTCCCTGCATACGCAACAGCGGCGAGACATCGGCGGGCGCGGCAATGACCACGGCGCGGCGTCGCCCCTCCTCACCGAGAATGTTTTCAATGAAATCTTTCACCTCGCGTCCGCGTTCACCAATCAGCCCGACCACGATCACATCCGCTTTGGTGTAACGCGCCATCATGCCCAGCAGGACACTTTTTCCCACCCCGGAACCGGCGAACAGCCCCATGCGCTGACCGCGTCCGACGGTCAGCAGACCGTTGATCGCCCGGACACCGACATCCAGCACCTGTTTAATCGGGTCTCGCAGCAAGGGATTAAAGGGCGCGGTAAACAGGGAACCGGCATGATGGCGGCCCGGCGCGGCAAGCCCGTCGAGCGGACGTGCACTGGCATCCAGTACCCGCCCCAGCAGTTCCGGGCCCAGCGGCAGCTGTTTGCCACTGCCCCCCGTTTCCGGCTGAGCAAACACCCGCGCATCGGGCAGGACCCCCTCGACGTTTTCCAGCGGCATGATGTAGAGCAGATGGGCATTGAACCCCACCACCTCAGCTTCGACAAAATCGCTGCCGCTCTGACGTTTTCGCTCTATCAGGCAGAGGGTGCCGATCGACAATTTCAGGCCCACCACTTCCATGACCAGCCCGGTGGCACGCACCAGCTTGCCATACTGCTGATAAGGGGGCAGCGCCATGATCCGCTGCTCACACTGCACCAGGCTTTCGAGCCAGGTTTTCAGTCGCGTACTCATGCGCCGAAACACTCTTTGCTCAGCGTGCACAGCATCTGCCACTGGGTCGACAGCATGGCATCCAGCTCTCCCTCATCGGCGGTGACACGGCATCCGCCCGGCAGGATGTTTTCATCGGCGCGTAACGTCCAGCGATGCTCCTCCAGAACCGTGCCGAGCTGCTGCTGCACCTGCGGAAAATCGGCGTCGCTGACCCACAGCGTAATGGGGGGAGTGAAGTGGAGATTCTCCTGCAGCAGCTGCTCAATTTTCTGCAATACGACCGCGGTATCAATGACGATCTGTTTACCGAGCAGGGCGCGCACCGCGTTCAGGGAGAGCTGCACCAGCCGGGCCGGAATAATCGTATCGAGGCTGTCCAGGGCCGTCTGAAAGTCATGAAGCAGCTGGGTAAACTGGCTGACCTGCGCCTGCTGCCGGGCAGCCGTCTCCGTCGCCGCCTGCGCTAACCCCGCTTTTTCCCCCTCACTGAATCCCTGCTGATAGCCGCTGCTGTAACCCTGCTCCAGGCCACGCGCTTCGCCCGCGGCAAAGCCCTGCTGCTCAGCCTGCTGACGCAGCCGGTTCAGCTCCGCCTGAAACTGCGCATCGTTATCTGGCTGAGCGGCGGGGAGCGTAGGCAGCACGGCTGCCGTCTCCGTTTCACTGCTCTCCAGCAGGCTTTTCGGCTGCCAGCGCTGCCAGCGCGCTTCCGGTTCGTGATCAGACATAGACATCGTCTCCGCCCCCCAGCACGATCTCGCCGCTTTCCGCTAACCGGCGCGCAATCAGCAGAATGGTTTTCTGCTCGGCTTCGACCTGCGACATCCTGACCGGCCCGCGGGAGTTGAGGTCGTCCATCATGATCGCGGCAAGGCGTTTCGACATATTGCGGAAGAAGGCATCGCGCAGCGGCTGCTCCGCCCCTTTCAGGGCGATCAGCAGGGTTTCGTTTTCGATATCCTGCAGCAGGCGCTGGATGCTGCGATCGTCCAGGTCGATGAGGTTTTCGAACAGGAACATCTCATCAACGATTTTCTGCGCCAGCTCGTGGTCAAACTCGCGCACCGCCTCCATCGCCGCCTCTTCCTGATTGGATTTCATCAGGTTCAGAATTTCAGCCGCCGGGCGCACGCCGCCCATTTTGCTCCGCTTCATATTCTGACCGGTGAGCAGGTTATTCAGCACTTCGGTCAGCTCCTGCAGCGCGGCGGGCTGCACGCCGCCAAAGGTGGCGATACGCAGCATGATGTCGTTACGTGCCCGATCGTCGAATCTGGCCAGCACGTCGGCCGCCTGCCCCCGTTTTAAATGCACCAGAATGGTGGCGATGATCTGCGGGTGCTCTTCGCGGATCACATCAAACACGGCCTGCGGCTCCATAAAGTTGAGCGTTTCCAGTCCGTTGACCTGGGAACTGCTGTCGAGCAGATCCTCCAGCAGGCTGGAGGCCTGCTCCTCGCCCAGTGCCTTGACCAGCACACTCCGCAGATACTCATTGGTATTCACGTTCAGCGCCGCCATGCCCGAGACGTCCCGCTCAAACTCCTTCATGACCCCCGCCAGGTTGTCGTGGGTGACGCCCTGGAGGTTAAACATGGCGCTGCTGAGCAGCGTCACCTCCTGCGGGTTAAGATGTTTAAAGACTTCGGCTGCGCACTCATCACCCAGCGTCAGCATGACCATGGCGCACTTTTCAGCGGCATTCATTGTGGCTTCAGCTCCCTGATCATCCATTTACGGATCACGGCCGCCAGCACGTGCGGCTCCTGCTCAGCGATGCTGCGCAAATGCTGGGTGGTAATCTCCGTGTCCACGCGTTGTTTAACCTTGTTTTTCTCAATCGCCTCTTTTCGGCTCGCTTCTGCATCCAGCTCAGCCTGACGCGCCTGCTTTTCCAGTTCGAGTCGCTGCAGCGCCAGCTGCTGATGCTTCATCCAGAATGGCTGCACCGCTTTGTGCCACAGCAGCCAGGCGACCAGAATCAGGATCAGCCAGCGTCCGCCCTGCAGGGCGAGATCGAACATCTGCGGCTGTTTCCAGAGGGGCACCGCCACCTCATCATCCAGATGGGTAAAGGGTGAATTCACGACGCTCAGGCTGTCGCCCCGCTGCGCCGAGAACCCCATCGCCTCTTTCACCAGCTGGTTGATTTGATCCATCTGCGCCTGGCTGAGTGCCGCCGGATGTCCCTCTTTATCGGGCAGATAGTTGACCACTACCGCGGCGGTAAGCCGTGCGATCTCACCGGGGTTGCGGCGGGTATGGGTCAGCGTGCGGTCCAGCTCATAGTTAACGGTTTCATCGTTGCGGGTGTTGTAGGGCTCGCGGCTGACCGTCGCCGCGCCGTTGTTCCCCGCGGCAGGTGTCTCAATAGGCGCGGTCGCAGGCACCGGTGGCTGATTACTCAGCGCGCCGGGCACACCGCCCACCGCCGCTTTGCCGCCCTGCTCGCTGCCGCTGCTCTGCCGGCTGCGGATCGCCTTTTTGTCATCGGCATTGTTAGGCTGGTAGCGTTCGGCCGTCTGCTCATGGGTTGAGAAATCGATTCTGGCCGTGACCTGAGCCCGCACGTTGCTGCTGCCGACGACAGGCGCCAGAATGGCCTGAATACGGTGCTGGTAGTCGTTTTCAACTTTGCTGATATAGCCAAGCTGCGAGGTCTGTGTGGCCTGCGCCCCACTCTGGGTCAGCAGCTGCCCGTTCTGATCGACAATCGTCACGTTATCGGCCGACAGACCGGAGACCGCGCTGGAAACCAGATGGCTGATGGCGCTGATCTGACCGGCGTCCAGCGACCGTCCTCCCTGCAGGTTAAGCGTGACCGCGGCGGAAGGGGGTTTCTGCTCCTCGACAAACAGGGACGCTTTCGGCAGCGCCAGATGCACCCGCGAACTTCTGACCGGCCCCAGCGTATCGATGGTGCGGGAAAGCTCCCCCTCCAGCGCCCGCTGAAAGTTGAGCTGTTCGCTGAACTGGCTGATACCGAACTTTTCCTGATCCAGTAATTCAAACCCTGTCGTGCCGCCCCGGGGTAACCCCTGCTGCGCCAGCTTCAGGCGCAACCCATAAACCTGATCGTCCGGCACCATAATGGCCCCGCGCCGTTCATCAAAACGGTAGGGCACATTCATCTGGACAAGTTGAGCCACCACCGCGCCGCCATCCTGATCGCTCAGATTGCTATACAGGGCGCGATAGTCCGGCGTTTTCGCCCAGAAAAAGAGGATAATTACGACTGAGATCGCGGCAGCGGCAATAACAACAAAAATGATTTGCGGATTCGAGCGGAATCGCTCAAACGCGGCCAGCAGGCCGGAAATATCCTTTATGCTGTTGCTTTTCGTGGTGGCATTCATGCCAATTCCCTGTAAAAAATAATGACACACTGTCAACGCGACATAACGCAATAATGTATTACGCATTCATAACGCACGGGTGCCGTTATAGCAGCTGAAAAAGAAAATTCTGGCCCGCTATTATGTACAAACTCATGAAAACCTTAATCAGTAATAAGCGAAAATTTCTGTCAGCTATTCCTGTTATATTTATTTTCGCTTCCTCGCTATCATAGCGATCGTGAAATGGCAGAAAAGTCTGCCCGGTAACGTAATCCGTAAGCGAAGGAAAAAAGCGATGGCGATTCACTCAATGGCGGCCATTCTCGATCAGATTCATTTTCAGGCCCGCCAGGCGTCGGGCCTGAAGGGGTCCGATCACGCAGATGAGGCGAACGCAGGCGGCACGCCCTTTTCAGCGCTGCTGGCGGACACGCTTCGTGATATCAATCAGGCGCAGAGCAGTGCGAAAAACCTCTCACAGGCCTTTATGAGCGGCGCCGCCGACATCGGGTTAAATGATGTGATGGTTTCGCTGCAAAAGTCATCGCTGATGCTGAATATGGGTATTCAGGTCAGAAATAAAATGGTCAGCGCCTACCAGGAAATTATGAGCATGTCGTTATAACCACAGCCGGATAAAAATGATCCTCTGCGGAAACAGGCGGCGTCACGCCATTATCCGTCAGGCTGCTATTTTATCCGCAGGGTGCCGGCCAGCGCTAATCTCTTTTTTCCCCTGACAGCATCGTGTCGGGCGGAATTCTGTTTCATGGTGAATGGCCGATTAAGGGTTACCTGACACCGTAATAAAGGCTATCGCGTATGTCTGACATAATAAATAACAGTAAAACGTCTCCCGCTGACAGATATTCACCGTGCCATCTGAGCGATGCTGAATTAAATAAGATTATCAGGCTGATTTATCAGCGTGCGGGCATTGTCATTACGCCGCAGCGTCGGGATATGGTCTGTAACCGGCTGATGCCGCGCTTACGCGCACGGGGTCTGACGCAGTTCGGGCACTACCTGCGCGCCCTGGAGAGTTCGCCGGACCATGCGGAATGGCAGCACTTCGTGAATGCGCTGACCACCAATCTCACCTCTTTCTTTCGGGAAGCGTACCACTTCCCGATTCTGGCCGACCATGCGCGCGGAAAAACGGGCCACTACAGCGTCTGGTGTACCGCCGCCTCAACGGGCGAGGAACCTTACTCCATCGCCATGACGCTGGATGAGGTGCTGGGTAACAGCCTGACCGGACCGCGAATCCTGGCGACCGACATTGATACCAGCGTGCTGGAGAAAGCCAGGGCAGGCACCTATCGCCTGGCCGATGTGGAAAACCTGACGCAGGAGCAGAAGAAAAAGTATCTCCTGCGCAGTGTGGCGGCAGAAGAGCAGCAGCAGGTTAAAGTCCGCACCCTGCTGCAAAAAGATATCCGCTTCCAGCCGCTGAATCTGATCGCTGCACAGTGGCAGATCACCGGCCCTTTTGATGCCATTTTCTGCCGCAACGTGATGATCTACTTTGATAAACCGACTCAGAACCGGTTACTCAACCGCTTTGCAAAATTATTAAAGCCGGATGGCCTGCTGTTTGTCGGCCATTCCGAACACTTCAGTCACACGGATAGCCCGTTCCGCCTGCAGGGGCAGTCGGTCTATTACCTCGACAGGGAGAAGGTATGAGCAAAATTAAGGTTCTCTGCGTTGATGATTCCGCCCTGATCCGCTCCATCCTGACCCAGATCGTCAACAGCCAGCCCGACATGGAGATGGTGGCGACCGCCGTCGACCCGATTATCGCCCGCGATTTAATCAGGCAGCACAATCCGGATGTCCTGACGCTGGATGTTGAGATGCCCCGAATGGACGGGCTCGACTTCCTGGAACGTCTGATGCGCCTGCGCCCGATGCCGGTAGTGATGATCTCCTCCCTGACTGTCAAAGGCGCCGATATCACCCTGAGCGCCCTGGAGCTGGGGGCCGTCGACTTTGTCGCCAAGCCGCAGATGGGTCTGCATGAGGGCATGATGCACTATGCGGAACTCATCACCGAGAAGATCCGCGCCGCCGCGAGAGCGCGGATTCGGCGCGCTCTGCCCCAGGCAGAACGCCCGCGCATGATTCCAGCGCCGCTGGTCGGCAGCGAAAAGATTATCGCCATCGGTGCCTCCACCGGCGGAACGGAAGCGATCCGCCACATCCTGATGGCGATGTCCCCTTCCTGTCCGGGCATCGTCATTGCGCAGCACATGCCGCCGGGTATCACCCGCTCCTTTGCAGAGCGGCTGAACAAGCTGTGCCAGATCGTGGTGAAGGAGGCAGAGGATGGCGAGCGGGTGCTGCCAGGCCACGCCTATATTGCGCCGGGCGGACGGCACATGGCGCTCTATCGCAGCGGCGCCAATTATCACCTAAGACTGAACGACGATCCCCCGATCAACCGTCACCGTCCCTCTGTCGATCTCCTGATGCAGTCGGTGGCGAAAGCGGCGGGCAAAAATGCGGTCGGGGCGATCCTCACCGGAATGGGCCACGACGGGGCGAAGGGATTGCTGGAACTCCATCAGACGGGCGCAAAGACCCTGGCGCAAAGCGAACAGACCTGTGTGATTTACGGGATGCCGCGTGAGGCCGTAGCCCTGAATGCCGTCAGCGAAATCGTCGATCTGCAGGATATGGCGCAGGTCATTCTGAAAAATATTATCGGACAGGCTCGCCGGATTTAATGCGCGTCCTCTGCTGACCCGCCAGGCGGCACAGGCTTCCCCCCCTGGCCGGGCGAAAACCCCCTTTAACAGGATCTCTCTCTTATGGCTGATAAAAATATACGTTTTCTCATCGTCGATGACTTTGCCACCATGCGCCGTATCGTGCGCAACTTGCTTAAAGATCTGGGCTTCCATAACGCGGAAGAAGCCGAAGATGGTCAGGATGCGCTGAATAAGCTGCGGCAGATGCCGTTCGACTTTGTGATCAGCGACTGGAATATGCCGAATATGGACGGTCTGGAGCTGCTGTCGGCCATCCGCAGCACGCCCGAAACCAGCACGATGCCGGTCCTGATGGTGACGGCGGAAGCCCGCAAAGAGAACATCATTGCGGCAGCGCAGGCCGGGGCCAGTGGTTACGTGGTTAAGCCCTTCACCGCCGCAACTCTTGAAGAAAAATTAAATAAGATTTTCGAAAAGATTGGATGGTAAGCCCGTGGAAACGCAGATAACTCCCTCAGAAACAGACAATTTTAAAAGCATTTTCTCGCGTATCGGCCATTTAACCCGTCAGCTGCGCACCAGCATGTCGAGCCTGGGTTTGGACCGCGCCATTATGGATGCGGCGGAGGTGATCCCGGATACCCGCGAACGGCTGAGCTATATCGTCAGCAAAACCTCTGCCGCCGCCGATCGGGTACTGACCTGCGTCGAAGAGGCGCGCCCGCTGCAGGACAGGATGAACACACAGGCCAGCGCGCTGAGCGAACGCTGGAACGACTGGTTTAAGGAGCCGATTGAACTGCCGATTGCCCGTGAGTTAGTGAACGACACCCGCGATTTTCTGCGCGACGTCCCTGCCCTGACCGATCAGACCAACGGGCAGCTGATGGAGATCATGATGGCGCAGGATTTTCAGGATCTGACCGGTCAGGTGATCCAGCGCATGATGCAGCTGATTGAGAACATTGAGAAAGAGCTGATTCAGGTGCTGGTCGAAAACATGTCGGTCATCACGCTGCCGGTCTCTCAGGAGCCGGAAAGCCTGAAAAACGGCCCGCAGATCGATCACACCCGCACCGGCGTGGTGGCCACACAGGATCAGGTGGACGACCTGCTGGCAGATCTCGGGTTCTGAGTCCGCCAGCCGCCCCGCTGAGGAACGCGCATTGCCGCCCGAAGGCGCGCGGCGACTGACGGCGGCGCAGTAGTCAGGCCAGGTGAGTTTATGTCTGAAGAGAATGATGCCGAAAAAACGGAGGAACCCACTCCCCAGCGCCGCCAGAAGGCGCGTGAAGAGGGACAGGTGCCCCGTTCAAAAGAGCTGACGTCACTGATGATGCTGCTGACCGGCTGGGCGCTGATCGTGCTCTGCGGTGAGCGCATGGCTGACCGGCTGGCGCAGCTGATGCACAACGGCCTGATGTTTGATCGTCTGCTGCTTTCCGATCCCGGCACCATGCTGCATAAAACCCGCGGATTGCTCTCCCTGATGTTCAGCGCGCTGCTGCCGCTGCTGCTGGGACTCTTTCTGGTCGGCATCGCCTCGTCACTGCTGATTGGCGGCCTGCATTTCAGCAGCAAATCCCTGAAGGTCGATCTGAAACGCCTGTCGCCGTTAACCGGTTTTAAACGGCTGTTCTCGTTTCAGGTGCTTTCTGAGCTGGCAAAAAGCGTGATGAAGGCGGTGCTGGTCGGCAGCGCCGCGCTGTTCTGTTTCCTCCGCAATAAGAGCCATTTTATCCAGCTCGCCAGTGAATCGCCTGCCACGGCCATCGGCGAGGCCCATCGTCTGATCGCCCACTGCCTGATTATCGTGATTGCCGCCCTGATCCCGATGATGGGCTATGACGTCTTTTATCAGGTGATGAGCCACCTGAAAAAATTGCGGATGTCACGCCAGGAGATCCGCGATGAGTTCAAAGAGAACGAGGGCGATCCGCACATCAAAGGCCGGCTGCGCCAGCTGCGGCGCGCCATGGCACGCAGCCGGATGATGAACGATGTGCCGGATGCCGATGTGATTGTGAATAACCCGACCCACTACGCTGTCGCCATCCGCTGGCAAGAGGGAAAGATGGCGGCACCGGTGGTGCTGGCAAAAGGCGCAGGCGAAATCGCCCTGCGTATCCGCGAAAAAGCGCAGCAGCACACCGTTCCGATGCTGGAAGCGGCACCGCTGGCCCGTGCGCTCTACCGCCACTGTGACATCGGCGAGCCGATCCCTGCGGCGCTCTATAGCGTGGTCGCGGAAGTGCTTGCCTGGGTGTACAACCTGCGCCGCTGGCAGAAAACCGGCGGCATTCCCCCTGAGAAACCGGGCAATCTCGCCGTGCCTGCGGCACTCGATTTTGCCCCTGAGACGCAAGAGTGATGGCAAATTTAACCTCTAAACTTCGCCTGCCCCCGCTTAAAGAGACGCAGTGGCAGATCCTGGCCGGGCCGGTATTGATCATGATGATCCTGGCGATGATGGTGCTGCCACTGCCCGCCATCGTGCTGGATACGCTGTTCACCTTCAATATCGTGCTGTCACTGATGATATTGCTGGTCGCCATGTTTACCCGTAAGACGCTGGAATTCTCCTCCTTCCCGATTGTGCTGCTCTTCTCGACCCTGCTGAGGCTGGCGCTGAATATCGCCTCCACGCGCATTATTCTGATGGAGGGCCACACCGGGGCCGCCGCGGCCGGTCGGGTGATTGAAGCCTTTGGTCACTTTCTGGTAGGCGGCAATTTTGCTATCGGCATTGTGGTCTTCGCCATTCTCATCATCATCAATTTTATGGTGATCACCAAAGGGGCTGGGCGCATCGCCGAGGTGGGCGCGCGCTTTGTGCTGGATGGGATGCCCGGAAAGCAGATGGCGATCGATGCCGACCTGAACGCCGGTCTGATCGGTGAAGAAGAGGCGAAAACGCGTCGGCGTGAGGTGACGCAGGAGTCCGATTTTTACGGCTCGATGGATGGTGCCAGTAAATTTGTGCGCGGCGATGCGATGGCCGGGCTGCTGATCATGGCGATCAACATCATCGGCGGCCTGATCATCGGTGTCGCTCAGCACGATCTCTCCTTCAGCGACGCGGCGCAGACCTACACCCTGCTGACCATCGGTGATGGTCTGGTGGCGCAGATCCCGGCGCTGATCATCTCAACCGCCGCAGGCGTGATTGTCACCCGCGTCGCCAGTGATGATGATGTGGGCGAGCAGATGGTCAGCCAGCTGTTCCGCAGCCCGCGCGTGATGATGCTCTCTGCCGGGGTTATCGGGCTGCTGGGGATCATCCCCGGTATGCCGAATATGATCTTCCTGCTGTTTACCCTGTCGCTGCTGGGGATGGCCTGGTGGTTACGCGGTCAGCAGCTGAAGCAGCCCGCGGGCGCGGGAGGCGACCTCAGCAAATCGCATGGGGCGCTGAGCGACGCCACCCAGGCACCGGAAGCCTCCTGGTCCGATGTGGAGATCGAAGATGTGCTCGGGCTGGAGGTGGGCTACCGGCTCATCGCCATGGTCGATGATGCCCAGGATGGCCAGCTGCTGATACGGATCCGCGGCATCCGCAGGAAGTTTGCTCAGAAGATGGGCTTTCTGCCGCCGCCGATCCACATCTGTGACAACCTCGATCTGAAACCGGCGGGCTATCGGATCATGCTGAAGGGCGTGGAGATCGGCCGCGGCGAAGTGATGCCGGAACGGCTGATGGCGATCGATCCCGGCTGTGCCGAAGGGCAGCTGGAGGGCGTCGCGGGCTGCGATCCCACCTTTAACCTGCCCGCGATCTGGATCGATGAGGTGCTGCGCGAGCATGCGCAGATCATGGGGTACACTGTGGTCGATCCGGCGTCGGCCATCGCCACGCATCTGAACCACCTGATCGGCCTGCACACCGACGAGCTGTTCAGCCGTCAGGAGACACAGCAGTTGCTGGAGCGCCTCTCACGGGATATGCCCAAACTGGTGGAGGACTTTATTCCGGGCACGCTGTCACTCTCCCTGTTCCACAAAGTGTTGCAGAACCTGCTGGCAGAGCAGATTTCGATCCGCGATATGCGCACCATTATCGATACGCTGGCCGAACATGCCGGAAATCAGTATGACGCCGATGAGCTGACTGCGCAGGTGCGGATCCGGCTGGGCCGCGCCATCACACATCACTGCTTTGGTCAGGATCCCGATATTCATGTGGCCGGGCTGGACCCGCAACTGGAGGGAGTGCTGATTCAGGCCAGGCAGAATGGCAATGCGCTGGAGCCCGGCATTGCTGAACGGATCATGGAGCAGACCGGGCAGGCGATCGCTCAGCTGGTGGCGCAGGGTGCCACGCCGGTGCTGCTGGTCAATCCGTCGCTGCGGCTGATGCTCTCCCGCTTTCTGCGGCGGGTCTATCCGCAGCTGGTAGTCCTGTCGAATGCGGAAATCAGCCCCAACCGGACGGTGCACCTCACCTGCCTCATCGGCGGTGCGCCGTGAAGGCGCTGGCGCTGACTGCAGGGCTGGTGGCGCTATCGGCCCTGGGCAGTCCGGCCCCTGCCGGCAGCTGGAGTGCCACCAGCGTGGGCGGGCGGGTCAGCGTGGGGGAGCAGACGCTGATCGGCCGCCCGCTCTCCCCGCCGGGGCCATTACCCGCCAGCACTCGCGTCCGGCGTCTGAGCTGGCATATCGCGCTGCTGAGTCCGCCGCCGCCAGAGCTGCAGATCCGTCTCTGCACGCCGTCCGTCTGTTATCCGCTGCAAAGCCTGTCGGGCACGCGGCCGATTAGCAGCCCGCTGTCGGCCAGTCAGACGTTCTGTTTTCACTATCGGGTCGCACACCCAGGGCCGCTGATCCCGGCCCTGCAGGTGGTCAGCAACCAGCTGACCCTTAATTATCAATAGACAGGGCTGCTTATCACGCCAGGTTGCCAGGGAGCTGCGCCGCATAGAGCTGGCAGCCCGATTTGCCCTGCTGCAGCTTCACCATCCTCTCTTCCAGCCAGGCCATCCGGCTGCGCAGCCGTCCGGCGATCGCCGCCTGATCCTTCAGCGCCTCCTGCAGAAGCGCGGCGATCGCCGCCTTCTCGTCCGGGATCGCCGCCTGCTGCCAGGCCTGCATCAGCTGCGCTGTCGCCGTGAGATAGCGCGGCAGAAGATCGGCGACCGCGTCCCACTGCTCCTCGCTCAGGGCTTCCAGCACGCGCAGGCGCAGCGCAGGCAGTGCCTGACCCTCCTCAGGAATCGCCGTCATCCTCTGCGCTCCTGAATCAGGGGTAAAATCTCCTCCCAGACGGTAGCCATCTCCATGAGCAGCCTGTCCGCCTCCAGCAGCTTTTCCACATCACTGCCGGTATTGGCTTCCAGCAGCAGCCGTGACACATAGTCATAAAGGCGCTCAAGATCGGCGGCGATCGCCTGACCCTTTTCAAAATCCAGCGAGGCGCGTAAGCCATTGTCGACAATGTTGATCGCTTTACTGATCATCTCGCACCGTCTGGCCACCATGCCTTTGTCAAAATAGATTTTCGCGCACATCATCGCACTGTGCGCGGCCTCAAACAGCATCGCGATAAGCTGATGCGGGGTGGCACCCGCCAGTCTGGCTTCCAGCGACACCTGGTCATAAGCCTTAGAGCTCTGTCGTGCGTACATCCTCTGCTCCCGAAAAGAAAAACAGGGACAACGCCCTGTCTGATAAAGTTACTGGCTGGCGGACTTACATCTTCTTGAACATTTCGATCAGCGTGTTGCTCAGATTGTTCATCTGGTTATAGAGCGCATCCGCATTGGCATACTGGCTTCTGAGCAGTTCAATTTTGGTGTCGATCATCGCCTGGGTTTTGGTGATCTGCGTGGCTGCATTCTGGATCTGTGTATTGAGATCTTTAGTGACGCTCTTGATGATGCCGTCGGTTTTGGTCGTGGTGTCACCCACATATTTTGTCGCGATGTCATTCAGGGTGGAGGCCAGGCCACTGTCCGTGCCGCTGCCCTTAAAGATTCGCCCGATAGTGTCAGGATCGTCCGCGATGGCTTTATCCAGCTTGCTCTCATCCAGCGTCATCTGCCCGGTCTGGGAATCGATCGTGATGCCTAACGCAGAGAGGGAGCCGCCCTTTGCACCGCCATAACTGTCGTTGACCGCCGAGCGAAAATCGTTAACCAGGCCGCGCAGGGTTGAGTTCCCCATCAGCACGCCGCTCTTTTCGGTTGAGGTGTCACTGTCGCCACTGCTGGCAACAAACTTACTGTTTGCGGAGGTTTCCGTCAGCAGCGCATTATATTGCTTCACAAAATCCTGCAGGCTGGTCTTAATCGCGCTGGAGTCGACCGTCAGGGTCAGCTGCTCGGTGTCGCCGCCTTTGGAGGTGGCATTCAGGTTAAGCGTGACGCCGGTAATGATGTCGTTGATGTTGTTGCTGGTGCGGGTGTAGGCGATCCCGTCGACGGTCAGTTTTGCGTCCTGTGCCACCGACACCACCGTCATCTTATCGCTGCTGTTTCCGCTGCCATCGGCACTTTTTCCGCCGTTACTCGTATCAAGGATGCCCGCGAGTTTTTCATCGTTTTCCACGCTGACGGACATTTCACCGCCGGTACCGGTTTTTCTGGAGCTGAGCATCAGCTGATAGGTGCCCTTGCCGTCACGCTGAACCGACGCCGTGATGTTACCGCCCTGCGCGCTGTTCTGCGTATTAATCGCTTTGGCAATCTGGTTGAGCGAGGTCTGATCCTCGTTGAGGGTCACTTTCACCTGTGAACCGTCACCCTGTTTGATGATAAGGGTGCGGGTGCCCGCCGTGCCGGACCCCAGCTGACTGTCGGCACTGTCAAAGGGGTCGGTTCTCAGCTTGTGCGCGACGGCCAGCTGCTGAACGCTGACGGCGTGCGTGTCAGCACTGGCGTTGCTGGTGGCGGTGGCGGTAAAGGCGCTGTTTTTGCTGACGGTCAGGGTATTGAACGCTTCACCATCCAGTTTTTTCGCGGTGCTCTGCAGTTTTGTTAACAGGCTGCTGATATTGCCCCACGCGGAGATTTGATTTTTGCACTTCGTCTGAAGCGTGGTGTAGGGTTTCAGACGCAGCTGTTCGTTCTGCGCGATCCCATTTAACAGATCTGAATAATCCCATCCGCCGACGCCAGCACTGGCATTGGGTGATATTGCCATGTTAACCCCCTGTGAAATGAATAAATAAAGATGAATCCTTTGCTATAAAATATCGGCTCCGTACTGAAAAAATAAAATCCTCACCGCGAAAATAAATCAGAACTGAGTAAAAGACCTTATTGCAGCAGCGATTAAAACGGCGCCCTGGCTTTTCTTTGCGTCATCGTCAGAAATAGCGCCAGAAATGAAGTGATTTAGCCGGAACAGAATTCGCGCAATCTCTTCCGACAATAAATCGGGCTCGCTGCTCTGCTTTTCTTTACAGGATCGATTACATAACCTGACAAGAAAAAATTTCAGTCAATCTCACTCGCGCCGATATTTATTATCATGCGAAGCGAATACGCATAACTCAACCCTCCCTCTAATACTTTATTAAAGGAATGAATCATGCAGGTAATTAATACTAATACCCTCAGCTTAATTGCACAGAACAACCTGAATAAATCTCAGGCGACCCTCGGCACCGCGATTGAGCGTCTCTCTTCCGGTCGCCGCATTAACAGTGCAAAAGATGATGCCGCCGGCCAGGCGATCAGTAACCGCTTCAGCGCGAAAATCAACGGCCTGACTCAGGCAGCCCGTAACGCTAACGACGGCACCTCGATTGCGCAGACCACGGAAGGCGCACTGAACGAAGTGAACGACAACCTGCAGAAAATCCGTACCCTGACCGTTCAGGCCAAAAACGGCACGAACACGGATTCAGATAAACAGTCTATCCAGGACGAAATCAAACAGCGTCTGGCTGAGATTGACCGTATTTCCGAACAGACTGAGTTCAACGGCATCAAAGTCCTGAGTAAAGATCAGTCTCTGAGCATTCAGGTGGGTGCGGATGACAAACAGACTATCGACATTGAGCTCAAAAAAATGGATTCAGCCGAGCTGAAAATGGACGATTACGACGTCACCGGCACCGATACGGATACGCTGCTGGCCACCGTTGACGCCGCGCTGAGCACCGTCAGCTCGCTGCGTTCCGGTCTGGGTGCGGTGCAGAACCGGTTTGATTCCGTGGTGAATACCCTGAACAGCACCGTGGTTAACCTGACCGCATCCCAGTCTCGTATCCAGGATGCGGACATGGCGACGGAGGTATCGAATATGTCCAAAGGCAATATGCTGCAGCAGGCCGGTACCGCCGTGCTGGCACAGGCTAACCAGTCACCACAGAACATTCTGTCACTGCTGCGTTAATCCCGTCCGCTCTCCCGACCTGACCCTCTGGGGGGTCAGGTCACACCCCGCCCGAGGCTGGTTTGCTGCCAGCCTCGGGCTTTTTTGTGGCGGGTGCTTCGCGTCCGGGTCGGCGCTTATTTCATGAGGGATGCAGGCGAGGGAAAACGTCTGTTACGCGGATCGGGCAGGATGCCGGGGAGAATAAAAAAGGCCCGGCCAGCGCAAAACGGACCGGGCAATGAGGCAGCAGGTTCAGGATAGCAGGGCGCTGTTTTTTTCGACCAGCTCCATCTCTTCGCTATTCAGCAGCTTTTCGATGTTGACCAGAATTAACATTCTCTCATCGACCGAGCCCAGTCCCTGTATATATTCTGTCGACAGCGTCACTGAAAATTCGGGAGCCGGACGAATCTGCTCAGCTGCCAGGGATAAGACGTCAGAAACGCCATCCACAATAATGCCCACGACGCGGGTGGTAAAATTGAGGACGATGACTACAGTATTATGATCAAATTCCGCCGAGCTGAGCCGGAATTTCACCCGCAAATCGACGATCGGCACAATAACGCCGCGCAGGTTGGTGACCCCCGCAATAAAGTCCGGCGAATTAGCAATGCGGGTCACCCTTTCGCAACTGCGGATCTCCTGCACTTTGAGAATATCGATGCCATATTCCTCTTCCCCCAGCCTGAAGACCAGATATTCATGACCGGCACTGTCGCCGCTAACCTTCTTTTCCGAATCAGATAAATTCATTTTTCACCTTAAGAAAGCACGCTGTTAAACCGCTTTTGTAGCCTGTCGCTTCTCTTTTGCCAGCCTGGCTAAAACGGCCACATCCAGGATGAGCGCCACGCTGCCATCCCCGAGGATGGTCGCGGCGGAGACGCCAGGCACCTTGCGGTAATTAAGCTCCAGATTTTTGACCACCACCTGATGCTGACCAATCAGCTGATCCACCAGCAGGGCATAGCGGCAGCCCGCGCTCTGCACGATAACCGCAATCCCCTGATGCGGTTCTTCTGGCTGATCCGGCAGGTTGAAGACCTGACGCAGCTCCACCAGCGGCAGATACTCCTCCCGGACCTGCAGCATCATTTCGTTACCGGCCATGCGATAGAGCGCTTTTTCTGAGGGCAGACGGGATTCCATGACGGTGCCAAGCGGCAGCACGTAGATCTCCTCGCCAACCCGCACCGACATGCCGTCGAGGATGGCCAGGGTCAGCGGCAGGATAATGCGGATCGTGGAGCCTTTGTCCCGGACAGAGCGGATTTCAACATGGCCGCCCATCGCCTGAATGTTACGTTTCACCACATCCATGCCCACCCCGCGGCCGGAGACGTCGGTGACTTTTTCCGCCGTGGAAAAGCCCGGCGCGAAAATCAGCATCCAGACCTCTTCATCACTGATATTGTCCGGCACCACCATGCCCTGTGCGTGCGCCCTGGCGAGGATTTTCTCGCGGTTCAGGCCCGCGCCATCGTCAATCACCTCTATCACGATATTGCCGCCATGGTGCTCCGCCGAGAGGATCAGATTGCCTGTTTCGGGTTTGCCTTTGGCGAGGCGGGTTTCCACTGACTCAATGCCATGATCGAGGCTGTTTCGCACCAGATGGGTCAGCGGATCGATAATTTTCTCAATCAGCCCCTTGTCCAGCTCGGCGGAACCGCCGCGCAGGGTAAGCTCAATTTTCTTATCCAGCCGCGCCGCCAGGTCATGCACCAGTCGCGGGAAGCGGCTGAACACATACTCCATCGGCATCATGCGGATCGACATCACCGACTCCTGCAGATCCCGCGCATTCCGCTCCAGCTGACTCACGCTGCTGATTAAGGCGTCATGCTGCGTGGGGTCAAGACGGGAGGAGAGCTGGGTCAGCATCGTCTGGGTGATAATCAGCTCGCCCACCAGGTTGATAATCTGATCCACCTTGTCGACCACCACCCGAATGCTGCCGCTTTCACTCACCGACGATTTCGCCGGCGCTTTAGGCCGGGGTGCCGCCGGAGGGGCTGCCTGCACGGCAGGCGTGGCCTCACCCCCCTGCGGCGCGAGGCACGCCGCGTCGCCCTTTTCCGCTGGCCGGGGAGTGCCCGCCTCCGTAATCGCTATCTGATGCGGTTCCAGAACAAAGCAGAGCACCGCACTGATGTCATCGGCCGTGACGCGGGTATCAAGGATCACCGTCATCTGATCCCCCTCCTGCTGCTGGCTGACCACCGTTCCCAGGTTCGCCAGCTCATCGCTCAGTGACGCTCTGTCCGCGGCTTTTACCTCCCGCAGCGTCACGGCGAGCAGCGTGCCCGTCGTGGGAACCGCCGGCAGTGGCATCACCTCACTGGTTTCAGGCGCAGCGGGCGGCAGGGAGACGGCCTGCGCCGGAGATGAGTGACTCTCTAAGGCAATCTGCCGGAGCGCTTCGCAGATAGCGTGAAAACGCTCTTCGTCAGGGGCCTGGGATGATTTATAGGCATCCAGCTGTTCCTGCATGATGTCCTTACTCTCAAGAAATAACGTGATAATGTCGCTGGTCAGCGTGAGATTTCCACCGCGCGCCTCATCGAGTAAATTTTCCAGAATGTGCGTGGTCTGCTGTAAAACCGTAAACCCGAATGTGGCCGCCCCGCCTTTAATGGAGTGTGCAGCACGGAAGATGGCGTTCAGTAAGTCTTTATCGGGTGAATGAATATCAAGTGCCAGCAGATGCGTTTCCATATCCGCCAGTAACTCATCAGCTTCATCGAAAAAAGTCTGATAAAAATCACTAATGTCCACTATTGACCCTCTGCGGTTCTGTTTTCCCGGAAGCGTTATCCGGCTGCCCCGGTGCGTTCGCCTCGACAGGTGTGAATGTCAGCTGCGAACGTAGTGACGCTTTCTCTGGCGCGGCCGGCATTTTGGTTAAAATGGACTCCTGATTCAGGATCTCCTGCTGATTTTCTTTGCTGTGAACCAGAATCGTAATGCGCCGGTTCAGCGGATTATCGTGACCGCTGCTGTCGATACTGATGCTGTCCGCCATGCCGACGATGCGCAGAAACTTGCTGGCTGAAAGACCGCCATGAATTAACGCCCGCCGTGAGGCGTTGGCGCGGTCGGCAGAGAGTTCCCAGTTGCTGTAAGCTGCGTCACCCCCGGCATAGGGCTGCGAGTCGGAGTGCCCGGTGAGCGTAATGCGGTTAGGCAGTTCATTCAGCGCCGGGGCCAGCGCTTCGAGGATCGCCCGCATATAAGGCTCAGGCTCGCGGCTGCCGACCTTGAACATGGGCCGGTCGCGGCTGTCGGTGATCTGGACTAACAGGCCATTCTCCGACAGCGAAAGCTGCAGGTTCGACCGGTAGTTACTCAGGCGGGGATCCTGCTGAATCAGGCTCTGGAGCTTCTGCCGCAGCGCCTGCAGATTCTGATCGGTTTTGTTGCTGGCGCGATCCCGATGATCCGGCAGCGGTCGGGAGACTTCGCCCTCCTGCTTCGTCATATCATCACCGCCACCGGGGATGACGCTGTCACTCAGGCTCGATTTATCCCCCTTCGACAGCGCGACGCTGAGCGGCATTTTGAAATATTCCGCAATCTGCTCGCGCGCTTCAGGTGTGGAGGTTGAAAGCAGCCACATCACCAGAAAAAAGGCCATCATCGCCGTCATAAAGTCGGCATAAGCAATTTTCCAGGAGCCGCCATGGTGCCCGCCATGTTTTGCTTTACGCTTCTTTCTGACGACAATGGGGGCGTGATTTTTCCTGCTCATGCGCCCTCTTCCGTCGCCGGGGTGTGCGATGACGCTTTCACCTGCTGGATATGCGCTTCCAGCTCCAGAAAGGAGGGGCGCAACGTGGAGAGCAGCGTTTTGCGGCCAAACTCAACGGCGATCTGCGGAGCAGATTCATTGATGGTCGCCAGCAGCACGGCCTTGATACAAAAAAGGATCTTAATTTTTTCGGCACTTTTCTGCCGCAGCAGGTTAGCCAGCGGACTGATAAAGCCGTAAGCCAGCAGGATACCGAGAAAGGTGCCGACCATCGCATGTGCAATGAGCTCGCCCAGCTCCGCGGCTGGCCGGTCAGCAGAGGCGAGCGCAATGACCACGCCCATCACCGCCGCCACAATGCCGAATGCCGGTAAACCATCGCCCAGCGCGCCGATACTGTCGGCAGGCATCTCCGCCTCATGCTCGGCGGTTTCAATCTCCTCATCCATCAGCGCTTCAATTTCAAAGGCGTTACTGCTGCCGCTGATCATCAGACGCAGATAGTCCTGCAGGAAATTCATCAGAAAAGGATCGTTGAGTACGCGCGGGTAGTTCACAAAAATCGCGCTGTTGTGCGGATCTTCAATCTCCCCCTCCAGTGACATCATGCCTTTCTGCCGGGCGCTGACCAGCAGCAGGTAGAGCAGGGTCAGCACATCGACATAGACCTCCCGGGTATATTTCGATCCTTTAAACAGCGAAGGCAGCGCTTTCAGGGTCATCTTAATTGCCTTGGCATTATTGCCGACAATAAAGGCCCCCAGGGCTGCACCGCCGATAATCAGTAATTCATTTGGCTGAAAGAGCGCGCCCATTTCGCCGCCCGACAGCGTGAATCCCCCCAGAACGGAGGCAAGAACCACGATATAGCCCAGAACAACCAGCACAATAACCTCGTCATTATTCATGCCTTTGTATGACCCGGAATCGGTTATCCGGGGCTGGCAAAGGCACAGTTTCCACAGAGTCGGGCCGCCTGGCGCACCCGTCCGGACAGCCTGTCAGGCCAGGTGACGCCTTATCCGCGATCAGGCCTGGAACCGGGAGTCAGGCACTTTCACCTTTTCTGGCAACACTGACCTGCGCTGACCCGCCGCGTTACTGCGGCTATCAGCCAGCAGCGGATCGGGTCTCGCCTGCAGCAGTCCGGTCGATAAAATAATGCCGGTATGAATGCTCTGCAGTGCCTCAAGGCGCGAACGGCGGGTAAGTACGTCCACTATCGATTCGTTGTCGAACCGCAGCTGGCAGATCAGCTGGTCTACCGACGCCATGCGCAGCAGCTCTGGCAGGGGCAGATTTTTCAGCCGTGTCAGCAGCCTGTCGCTGATGCCCAGATAGAAGCCCGCCGTCGCGACATCCTGCGCAATAAGATGCTGGGCAAGCAGTAAATAAGAGAGATTGAAGGCGTATATTTTTTGCAGCCGATCGCCGTAGCTGTACAACCCTGTTTTCATCATCTGTTCACTCGCTGATCGTTTATATGCCTGCAGGAAAAGGGCAACCCGACGTTATTGATGTAAATCCAGCCTTGCGCGCAGCCGTTTAATCGCCTGACTATGAAGCTGACTGACGCGTGTTTCGGTAATTCCCAGGATATAGCCGACCTCTTTCATATTCAGCTCCTGCTGATAATAGAGATTCAGCAGCGTTTGCTCTCTTTCAGGCAGATGCTTTATTTCATCGCTGATCTGAACGGCCAGCCGGGAAAACATGGCGCTGTTTAAAGGATTTAACGCTTCGTGATGGCTGTCGGGCTGTTCGAAACGATCGCCATACTCTTCCTGCAGTTCGTCCAGCGAATAGATCATGCTGTTGTTACTTTCGGTCAGCATCGACTGATATTCGCTCAGTGACACGCCCAGCTCTTTCGCGACGTCAGCCTCGCTGGCCGTCTGACCACTCGCCTGCTCCAGGCGCTGAATAACGGCAGAGAGGCGACGTGAGTTACTGCGCACCCGGCGCGGCACCCAGTCACGCTCACGCAGCTCATCAATTAATGCCCAGCGCACCCGCTGAGTAATATAGGTATTCAGCGCAATCCCTTTTTTCGGGTCATAATCGTCAATGGCATTTAATAACCCGATAGCGCCTGCCTGAATGAGATCGTCTAATTCTACGCAGGCCGGTAATTTAACCTGTAAATTAAGGGCTTCTCTGCGCACCCAGAAGCGATACTTTAACCACAACCCCTTTTTATCAATGACACCGTCCGGGGTATAGATACCATCCAAAATTAGCGCTTCCACGAGGTAAAGGTTATGCGAAATTATTAACGATACAAATAAAATCAAATAGCCTGATAAGCGAAAACAAACAGCGCTATTTCGCCAGCCTGATCATGACCGATAACATTCTGATAAACAAATAACCGCAGACCGCCATTATTTGTTTATCTGTTCAGCGCGGATCTGATTAAAAGCTGGTCCAGTCACTTTCTGCTTTATTTTTACTGAACGAAGGCTCCTGGTGAGTCAGCGGTTTTTTTGTCGCCAGCGGCGCGGTGAGATGACTGTCACGCGCGGTGTGATTACCCCCCTTCTCCTGCAGCAGGAACTGCGACACGGCCTGCTCCAGATTGTGAGCATACTCTTCAACGCTGCGCGCCACAGAGGCGGCCTCTTCCACCATGCTGGCATTCTGCTGCGTGACAGAATCCATCTCATTCACCGCCTGCGCGATCTGATTGATGCCGGTACTCTGCTCATCCGAGGCCGAGGTTATCTCCGCCATAATATCCGTGACCTGCGTAACCGACTTCACCACTTCTCCCATGGCTTCGCCCGCCAGCTCCACCTCCTGTGAGCCGGTGTGCATATTGGCCACACAGACATTAATTAACTGACGGATCTCTTTGGCCGCATCCGCACTGCGTTTTGCCAGGCTGCGCACCTCCCCGGCCACGACCGCAAACCCACGCCCCTGCTCACCGGCGCGCGCCGCTTCTACGGCCGCGTTCAGCGCCAGGATATTGGTCTGGTTGGCGATGCTGTCGATCACGCCGTTGATATCGGCAATCTGCCGCGAGTTCTCGGTGATCTCCTGCATGATGCCATCCAGATTGACCATCACCTCACCGCCTTTGCGCGCGCTGTTGCTGGCGCTCTCCACCAGCTGTCTGGCGCTGTGCGCATTATCTGCATTCTGGCGAACGGTAATTTTCAGCTCTTCCATACTGGCCGCCGTCTCCTGCAACGCGGAAGCCTGCTGTTCGGTACGGGAAGAGAGTTCATTGTTGCTGTGCGAAATCTCCTGCGCGCTGCCGTAGATGCTGGTCACCTCCTGACGAATGTCTGACACGGTACGGGTCAGCGCGACGCGCATCTTCTCCAGCTCAACCAGCATGTCGCCAATTTCATTGCGGGCACCCGTTTCCACAGGCTGACTCAGATTGCCGGAAGCGAGTAATGCAAAGGTCTCCCGGGTCTGACGCAGACGGGAAAAAAGCGTTTTTTTCAGCCAGATCCGCGCGATGACCACCATGATGACCGAGACGATCACCAGGAGGATGGCGACCGTCAGCATCCGGGCATTGACCCTGTCGCCCTCCGCTTTGTGCTCCAGGATGGTGGCGCTCAGCACCTCATGATAGGCATCTAATTCACTTTTCAGTGCGGCGCGAAACTCACTGGTCTGTTTCTCTAGTACCGCCACCTCCTTCAGCGGCAGAGCGGGATCGAGCATGGCACTTCTCATGCTCAGCGTGAAATTCAGCAGATTATTATAGGCCTGTGTCACCTTCTGAACCTGAGTACGCTCCGCAGTTGACAGCGCAGGCTGACGGGTAAATTTTTTATATTCTTCATCCGCCAGGGCCACCAGTTTATCGATGCTCTCGATTGACTCTTTATTAGCCGCGCGGATACCGGTTCTTTCGAAGTTCCCTTTTTCAATAAAGGTGGCGATGACCGCGATGCCGACGGCATTATTCAGACTGGTCGTGGCATCCTGAATATGATTATCCGCAGAGGCGATACTGATAGCCTCACGGATCTGGCTGTCGAAGCGGTGTGAGCTGCTGATATTGAAACAGGAGATGGTGGCCAGAAAAATGACAAAGAGCGTCATCAGGGAGTTTATCCCTGTCGAAATTTTTATATTTTTAAACATGATGATCCCGCTGATTTAAATGATCAATAAAGTCGTGCTGACGCGTTTACCATATCGTCAGAATGGATTTACGTGCTTTATCACCTGAAATTAAAAATCGACATTTTCTGCATGGTCTGAAATACCGTCATCGATGCGGTAATGGCAAACTCAGACATTCTGGATTGTGTAATCAGGCTAATCTGCGTTTCAGAATCGGTGCCCAGCGCCTGTTGCAGTCGCGTGGTTAAATTAATTTTTTCTGCATCCGAGGTGGTACTGAGTGCATCCAGCTGTTGCAGGCCGGTGCCTACATCAGACTGCATTTTCCCGATATTATCGATATTGTTCTTTACCGCTTTATTCACGCTGTCCAGGGTATTCTGCAGGGCCTGACGATCGTCATCGCTGGTCACCGGCGTATTTAAGGCATTAACCGCCTGATCAATCGCCGCCAGCAGATCGTCTCCGGTGCCGCTCATAAAAAGCTGCTGTCCGGTATGCCCCACCTGCAATGCAACGTTGTCGCTGACGTTTTGCGTCAGCGGCGTGTCACCGCCGGCATAACGGCCTGTTTTGTCGAACGCTTCACTGCCCGTTTTATAACCGGCAAAGATAAAACGGCCGCTGCTGTCGCGGGTATTGCCCAAATCAAGCAGGCTGCTGCGGATCCCTTTTAATTCATCAGCCAGCGACTGACGATCCTGGTCGGAATAGGAACCGTTACCCCCGGCGACAATTTTTTCCGTCAGGTTTCCCGACAGCAGGTTCTGAATCGTGCTCAGCGTGGTATCTTCCTGACCCAGCGCGTTCCGGGCATACGTTCTGGCGGTGTCAAACTGGCTGAGTCCGGATAACGCATTTTGCAGGGTCACCGCCTGCGATGCCCGCGCAGGATCATCAGACGGTGTTAACAGCGTCTGTCCTGCTGAAAGACGTGAACTGACATCATTTCCGCTCGCCATTGATTGAGTGATGCTTTCAATATGCTGCTGATACATATAGTGAGTGCTGAAGCGCATCGCGACATTCTCCCCGGGTGATAAAACGCATTACGGTAAAGGTCTATTTAATATTCAGGATGGTGTCGAGCAGCGTGGTCGCGGTTTGCAGTACCTGAGAGTTCGCCTGGTAATACTGGGAATACATCTGCATATTGATATATTCCTCGTTAATATCGACGCCGGAGACCGACTGCTGTTGCTGACTCCATTGTGACAGGACGCTTTTTGCGGTGGCGCTGCTGGTTTTCACGGCATTGACGGAGGAACCGACCGAACTGACCAGGCTGGCATAAGCCTCATTCAGGGTGGAATTGCCGATTAGCTGCTGGTTTTTAATATCCAGCATCTTCTTCAGATTTTCGTTGTTGCTCTGCTCACTGGCATCCGCCGACGCTGAGGCGGCAATGCCGTCGCCGCCGCTGATGGCGACCGTCAGCGATCCCGCCACGCCTGACAGGGGATTGAGCTGAAAACTGTCGTTCGCTTCTGGCGTCCCCTGCGGTTTCACCGCCAGCCCGTCAAAATGCAGTGTGCCATCCTCGTCCACGGTCGGCGTCAGGGTGTTTCCCTCCGCTGTTTTCACCGTCCAGTCGGTGCTGGCGGGGCCGGTAAAGGTCAGTGTGTACTCCTCCGCTTTGATGGCGCTGCTGTCGCTACGGGTTACCGCCAGTGACGCGTCACCGCCGTTGCCGCTGTTGGCGATCGCCAGGGGATCGGCGATGGAAAAAATTGCGCCGCCCGCGTCGCCCTGTTGATCGTAACCGCCTCTATTGACCGCGTTGAAGCGGGTGGCCATCTGAAGCGCCAGCTGGTTCAGCTGATTTTCGGCATCTTTGAGGTCGGTGTTGCGAAAGGTAAACAGACCACCCAGCCTGCCACTGCTCATCTCACTCTCATCCAGTAACATCGGGTTACCGGCGCTGTCGGTGTAAGAGACGACTAATTTTGCGGGATTGTCAGCGGCAGGCTGGGTTTTCAGTTCACACACGCTGTCGCCATTCACTAACGAGTAGCCGTTCGCCAGCGTGACATCGGTGCGGCCGGTGGTGCTGTTTTCATTCACTTTGATCCCGGTTAAACCGCTCAGTTTCGTCAGCACCTGATCGCGTTGATCGAGCAGATCGGCCGGCAGGTTGCCGCTGGTCGCCTGGACTTTAGCGATCGCTTTATTCAGCGAGGCGAGCTGTTTTGCGCAGCCGTTAATATCATCCACAGTCTGACTGATTCTGGTGTTGGTGCTTTTTTCCAGGCCGGTCAGGGTCTGACTGCTGGTCTGATACTGACTGGCGAGGGTTTTAAACTGCGCATAGACTTCCTGACGCGTGGCTGAGCTGGCGGGATCGCTGCTCATTTTGGACATTGCGCTGAAGAGATTGCCCAGGGTGATGGAGACATTATGCGTATTGTCGCCGAAAAGGTTATCGATCTGCGCCAGCTGCTCATACTGACCGTTCAGCGCCTCAAACTGCGAGGTGGAACCCCGTACCTGATTATTCAGGAAATTGTCACAGCAACGCTGAACATCATTAGCCTGGACGCCGTAGCCAAAAAAACCGCTGGCCGTCGTGCGGCCGCCCGCTTCGCCCAGAATAATATTTTGCCGACTGTAGCCATCCGTCATGGCATTACTTAAATTATTGCCCACCACATTCAGCGCGGATTGGGCAGTACTCAATCCGCTCCGGGCGATATTAAACAGATTCATCGGTACACCAGCCTCATAGCTCAGAAGTCGGGGCCGCTTGTGGGCCTGTCAGTTTACGTCGTGATCTATTTATCGTGAGTTTCAGAAAAAACTAAAACGGCCGCACTAAAATAATTCGTCGACGCTTTTTTTATAACCTGCCGCGCTTTTCGCGAGGTTATTTTTCACGTAGTGAATAATGTTAATTAATTTTTTCGCATAATCGGGATCGGTGGCATAACCACTTTGCTGTAATACGTGCGCAGCGTTTTCAACAGACGGATTATTTATCACGTTCCGGTAACGGGGATTCGCTGTTAAAAAATGGATGTAGTCTGATAAGGCCTCAGCGTAATTTTTATAAACCCTGAATGAGGCTTTAATTTTCCGCAGTGCGCCACCCCTATATTCCGAGGTCATGACGTCGGCAGACTCCCCTTTCCAGTCCGGCGTTGCCTTAATGCCAAACAGGTTATGCGTGGCCCTGCCGCTGGCGGTGATAATTTCGCGACGCCCCCAGCCCGATTCCAGCGCCGCCTGCGCGATGATCAGCTGATGAGGAATGCCGCTCAGCCGTGCGGCCTCCCGCGCCGGTGAGAGCAGGCGGGAGATGAAGCTATCGCTATCGGGTCGGGCAGGCGCGTCAGCCGCCTGAAGCCGTGGGCCGTCGTGCTGCACACCGCTATGACAGAGCGGCGGCATGAGAGAGGTGAGCGCAGCCGGCATCGGTAATGCTGACGGCGGAGGCGCGGATGAGGCGTCGCGGCCCCCCATCTGACGGGTCAGGAAGCCGGCCAATCCCAGCGTTCCCTGCGTCGCGATATCCTGTGAAATCTGCTGGTCATACAGGGCGGTAAACATCTGTGACTGCGGATTATCAAACAGCCCGCCCTGGAGCGATGCCGCACGCATGCTTTTCAGCATCATCTGGATAAACAGCCCCTCCATCTGCTTTGCCGCCGCGCTAAGCCCCTGCGCTGGCGAACGTTCTGCCGCCCGCTTCAGAGCCGCCAGATTGCGCACGTCAAACGCGGCCCCGCCCTCTAATCCGGCGCTGCGCATCAGTCGGTTTCCAGCCGGGCATGCAGACAGCCTGCGCTTTTCATCGACTGCAGAATCGCCATGAGATCGTTGGGCGTTGCGCCAAGCGTGTTCAGCGCCCGGACAACACTGTTGAGATCGGCGCTGGTGCTGACCCGCTGTAGTGATCCGCCGCTGTTCCGGACCGAGACCTGGGTATTGGGCGTCACCACGGTCTGCCCGCCCGCCAGCGGCGTATCGGGCTGACTCACCTGCTGCGTGCGCGCCACCTCTACGGTTAAATCGCCCTGCGCCACCGCGCAGGCATCCAGCCTGACGTGGCGGTTCATCACCACCGAACCGGTGCGGCTGTTAATAATAATGCGCGCCTCTCCGGGGCCGGCCTGGATCGGGATGTTCTCCACGCTGGCCAGAAAACGGACCCGGGCGGCCGCATCCTGCGGCGCTGCCAGCTGCACCGTTCTGGCATTTTCCGCCAGGGCGGTATCGCTGCCAAAACGACGGTTAATCTCATCGGTGATCTGCTGAGCAATCGAGAAGTCATCTTCATTCAGCTGCAGCCGGATCACGCGCTCACTGGCAAAGCTGCTCGGCACTTCCCGCTCGACCGTTGCCCCGCCGCTGATGCGGGCGCCGTTCAGCTGATTAACCTGCACCCGGCTTCCGCCCCCCTGCGCGCCTGCGCCGGTCACCAGCACGTTCCCCTGCGCCAGGGCATAGATCTGGTTATCTACCCCTTTCAGCGGGGTCATCAGCAGCGTGCCGCCGCGCAGGCTTCTCGCATTCCCCATGGAGGAAACCACCACATCGATTTTATCGCCCGCGCGGGCAAACGCCGGCAGCTCGGCGGTGACCATCACCGCCGCCACATTCTTCAGCTGCATGTTGGTGCCGCTGGGGACGGTGATCCCCAGCTGCGAAAGCATATTGCTCAGGCTTTGTGTGGTAAACGGGGTCTGCATGGTCTGGTCGCCCGACCCGTCAAGACCAACGACCAGCCCGTAGCCCATCAGCATATTGCTGCGCACGCCCTGCACGGAGGTTAAATCGCGGATGCGCTCAGCCTGCACCCACCCTGGCAGGCACAGGCTCAGGCAGGTGCAGAGCAGGGTGAGATAACGTGTTAAAGGTGACATGTTCATAACCCGTGAATTAAAACGGTGAAAGATTGAGAAACAGGCGTTGCAGCCAGCCCATCTGCTGCGCTTCGTTGATGTAGCCATTGCCCACATACTCAATTCTGGCGTCAGCCACCTGGGTTGATGAGACGGTGTTGCTGCCACTGATGGTGCGCGGATTCACCACGCCAGAAAAACGGATAAATTCGGTGCCCTGATTGATCTCAATCTGCTTTTCGCCCACCACCCGCAGGTTGCCATTTTCCAGCACCTGCTTCACCGTCACGGTCAGGGTGCCGCTGAAGGTGTTTCTGGCCGCAGCGCCCCCTTTGCCGGCGAAATCGTTCTTGCCAGTGATGCTGGTATTCGCCCGGTCGCTGCCAAACAAGCCGGCTAAAAAGCGGGGCGTCGCGTCGAACGCCAGCGAGTCACTGCCGTCACGGCTGGAACTGGCCGAGGAGCTTTTGCTGGCGCTGACATTCTCCTGCAGGACGATGGTCAGGATATCGCCCACGTTGCGGGGCCGGCGATCTTCAAACATCGGCTGATAGCCATAGTTCATGGTCTGACCCGGCTGAAATATCGCGTCATTGTGGATGACGGGCGGCATGGCCATCGGCGCGGCGGTGGTGCTGCCCTCAATCAGCGGTTTGCGGGGCAGATAAGCGCAGCCGCTGAGCATCAGCATCAGCGTAATGCTGCAGAGCCGCCAGCCGCCACGGCGCGGCATGGGCAGCAATCCCTCCTCCGCCGCTATCCGGTACAGGTTACCGTTCATATCAGAATCCCATCCCAGGGAGCCGCGGCGCGATCCGCCGCCCGCGGTCGCCCGCATTACAGATTCGACAGGCGCTGCAACATCTGATCGGATGTTGAGACGGCCTTGCTGTTGATCTCATACGCCCGCTGGGTCTGGATCATGCTGACCAGCTCTTCCGCCACGTTGACGTTAGAGGTTTCAACGTAGCCCTGCTTCAGCGTGCCGCCGCCGTTCAGCCCTGGCGTGGTTTCATTGGGGGCGCCGGAGGCCTGGGTTTCGTGGTAGAGGTTTTCCCCCAGGCTTTCCAGACCCGAATCATTGATAAAGGTGCTGAGTGTCAGCTGGCCCACCTGCTGGGGTGCGGTCTGGCCAGGCATCGTGACGCTCACCAGCCCATCGTTGCCGATGGTCAGCGTCTGCGCTCCCTGCGGGATGGTGATGGCGGGCTGGACCGGATAACCGCTGGAGGTCACCAGCTGGCCGTTCTGATCGAACTGAAAGGCGCCATCGCGGGTGTAGGCGGTGGTGCCATCCGGCAGCTGCACCTGAAAGAAGCCGCCGCCCTGGATCGCCACATCTTTGCTGTTATTGGTCTGTGTCAGGCTGCCCTGACTGTGGATACGTTCGGTTGCCACCGGCCGCACACCGGTGCCGATTTGCAGGCCCGACGGAATGGTGGTCTGTTCAGAGGACTGAGCGCCAGGCTGACGCAACGTCTGATAAATCAGGTCTTCGAACACCGCACGCTGACGCTTGAATCCATTGGTGCTGACGTTAGCCAGGTTATTGGCTATGACATCCATATTGGTCTGCTGGGCTTCGAGACCCGTTTTAGCAATCCACAGAGAACGGATCATAGAGTGGTTTCTCCTCGCGCGCCCTTATCCCAGCGTAAACAGCTGGTTGGCGCTTTTTTCATTTTCATCAACCGTGCTGATGAGCTTCATGTGCATATCAAAGTTGCGGGCGGTGGCGATCATCTCGACCATGGTGTTTACCGGGCTGACGTTGCTGCTCTCCAGCATGCCCGGCATCAGCCGCAGGCTGGGGTCAGCCGGTAACGGTGCGGCGTTGCCCGGCTGTGTACGACCGGCAGGATGGAAAAAGCCATCATCGCCCCGCTGCAGCGTGGCGGCCGGGGCATTAACCAGTTTTATTTTGCCGGTCTGTGCCACGGCGGTGGGTTGATCGCCCGCCCCCAGCACGCTCAGCGTGCCATCCGGCGCGACGGTGACCTGTGACTGCGGTGGCACCGACAGCGGCCCGCCATCACCCAGCAGCGGTAATCCCTGCACGTTCAGTGCGCCTTCGCTGCTGACCTGAATGCTGCCATTGCGGGTGTAGCCCTCACTGCCATCAGGTAACTGCACGGCCAGCCAGCCATCCTTTGGTAACGCCACGTCCAGATCACGGCCGGTCTGATGCACCGCGCCCATCGTGCTGTCGCTGCCCGGTGTGGACTCCACCACCAGCGTGCGGGTGGGCACCGACGGCCCGTTCACCGGCACGGCCCGATAGGCGGTAAGCTCAGCGCGGAAGCCGGTGGTGGAGGCGTTAGCCAGATTGTTTGCGGTAATCGCCTGGCGATTGAGCGCGGCACTGGCCGCCCCCATCGCGGTATAAATCGCACGATCCATAGTGAGCCGCCGTTAGCCGAGGTTGACCAGCGTCTGCAGCAGCTCAGACTGGGTTTTGATGGTCTGGGAGTTGGACTGATAGTTGCGCTGATAGACGATCATATTGACCATCTCTTTGCTGAGATCGACGTTAGAGGCCTCTACCTTATTGCCATACAGGGTGCCCAGATTGCCCGTGCCGGAGATGCCGGTCACCGGCTGGCCGGAGGCGGGGGTTTCGGTCCAGCAGTTGTTACCCTCTGAAGAGAGTCCGCCCGCGTTCGTAAAGTTACTCAGCACCACCTGCCCCAGCAGCTGCTGCTGGCCGTTGCTGTAGGAGGCAATGATTTCACCGCTGTCCCCGACGGTGTAGCCATTCATCAGGCCCGGCGCATAGCCGGTGGTGGTCGGACTGTTCATCGCCGTGTCTGACGCCTGCTGGGTCATGCCGGTCAGATCGAAACTGAAATTAAGCGGCTCGCCGCCTTTGTAGGCCGCCCCCTGGACGGGGAGCTTAGCCGGACTGGTCGTCAGCTGACCGGCGGTATCAAACTGCAGCGCAACCTGCTGAACACCGTTGTCAGCCGACGTCATATCTCTGGTGTAGGCGGTCCACTGGTTATCCGCCGTTTTGGCGAAATAGATATTGATGGTGTGCTTGTTGCCGAGGCTGTCATAGGCATCGGCCTGAGTGACCGAGCTGTAGGTGCTGCTGTCCGTGGGATCAAACGGGGTTTTAGTGACCACTTTGGTGCCGGAATTGAGGTTACCGTTCAGCGTGCCGCTGTCTGAGGCGCGGGCCGCCATCTGTCCGGTAGGGATCTGAATCGGGCCCACCGCCGCGCCGGGCTGGATCACTGGCGGTGTACCGGTCGCCTGATAACCGGTCAGCGACATTCCCTGATTATTGACGATATAGCCATTGGCATCGGTTTTGAACTGGCCGTTACGACTGTAGAAGACGCGTCCCGCGTCGTTGACCAGCCGGAAAAACCCGTTGCCCTGAATCCCCATATCCAGGCTGCCGGTGCCGGCCCCCAGCACCCCATCGGTGAAGCTCTGATTCACCCCCGCCACCTGCACACCCATCCCAATCTGCGAACCGGCAAAGACATCACCAAACGCGACGGAGCCTGACTTAAAGCCCACGGTCTGGGAGTTGGCGATGTTGTTCCCGACAACATCCAGGGCTTGTGACGCTGCGTTCAGGCCGCTGAGGCCTTGTGAAAAGCTCATTATTCTGGTCCTTGATTACTCAAAACAGTCAATAACTAGTCGATTTCATAGACTTTATTCAGCGTGGCGGTGCCATCCACACCCAGCTGCAACAGAGCACCGGTTGAGGAGAAGGCCACGCTTTCCACCTTCGCTTTTTTCAACGCGACGATAGCGGGCGCGTCGCCGTTACTGTCTGCGGCAGCAAATGAAACGGTGCAGGTCGCGCCTGCCGGCGGCGCCGACGGCTCAAAATTTTTCAGATCATCAAGGGTATAGCTGTGCGTACCAGCCTTGACGTTTTGCAGCGTGGCGCGGTAGGCATTGCCCGCGGTGTCGGTCAGCGTGACGGTCACCGTGTCGGCATCATGTTCCGGCAGTGAAAAGGCGAATGACTTATTCGCCTCCGTCCTTTCTGCGTTCTCCACCTCCGGTGTGCCTTCCACCAGCACGGAACGCCCTACCCACTCCGCCGCATTCATCTGCTGCATACTCGTCACCAGGGTGCCGACGTTGTTTAACGTGCTGTTGAGCTGCTGAACGCCCGATGCCGTGTTGAACTGTGCCAGCTGGGTGGTCAGCTGGTTGTTATCCATCGGATTGGTGGGGTCCTGGTTCTGCATCTGCGCAACCAGTAGCGTCATGAAGTTATTCATCAACGCTTCCGCACTGGTTCCGCTGGTTGCCGCGGCACTGGCACTCACTTTCGGACGGCTGTCCGCACTGCTCATCAGGGGCGCAATGGCCATGGTGCAATTCCTTTACTGGCCCAGCGTCAGCGTTTTAAGCATCAACGCTTTGGCGGTATTCATGACATCAACGCTGGCCTGATAGCTGCGCGAAGCGGAGAGGGTGTTGACCATTTCGCCCACCACATCCACATTCGGCATGTGCAGGTACCCTTTCTCATCTGCCAGCGGATTCCCCGGTTCATACCTCAGCCGATCCGGCGCGCTGCTTTCGACCACATCGCTGACGCGAACGCCGCCAACAGGCTGATCCGGTGCGGCATCAACGCGGAAAATAACCTGTCTGGCCCGATAGGGTTTACCGTCCGGCCCGGCCACGCTGTCGGCATTCGCCATATTACTGGCGCTGACATTGAGCCTTTTTGATTGGGCGGTCATCGCCGAGCTGGAAATAGAAAAAATGCTGAATAGCGACATAATGACAATTACCCCTGACTGATCGCGCTCATCATATTTTTAATCTGCGTGCTGAGAACGGTGAGGCCCGACTCATATTTCACACTGTTATCCAGAAAATCAGCCCGCTCACGATCCATATCCACGGTATTACCGTCAGCCGACGGTTGATCGGGGATGCGGTAGAGTAACCGGGCATCATCCATTCCCTGCGACCTGGCGGCAAGGTGCTGGCCGGAAGTCCGGGTTAACGCCAGAGGCTGCAGGCCGTTCTGGCGCGAGACGGCCTGCTTTAGCTGTGAGCTGAAATCAATATCTCTGGCCAGATAACCTGGCGTATCGGCATTGGCGATATTCGCTGCCAGAATAGTCTGGCGCTTATTAAGCAGAGATAACGCGTCCTGCTGGAATCCAAATTCCCGGTCAAGTCTGTCAAGCATAAATAATTCATCCCGAGCCAGGGTGATTTTATTGCGGTGATAGTAAATGAGTGCAGCTGGAATCTATAATTTGAAAAATCGTCATAAGCGTCATTAATTAGCAAGTTAAGCAGAGAATAAAATCCCGCCACCCTGGCCATGCCGGTAAATAGCGTCATTTCTGATCTGACTTTGCCCGTTATAAATCCGGCGTTGCGCTGTAGACTGATCCTGAAGCCCCATCCGCGCGGCACAGCGGATATTCAGCCTGCTCTTTTCCTCTGTTTTCAGGAAACGTTACCGTGAAGAAGACGCTTATTTCATTCGTTAATATCGGCGGGTTAATTCTGCTGCTGGCCGTGGCGACACCTTCCCGCGCAGCGTCCGATCGTAAGGCGCTGACGGATCAGATTACCCGGTTACTGAATGAGACGATTAACCGGCCATCGCCATCGAGGTCCGCACTCGAGGTGACACTGCTGACCCCGCCCGCCCGGCTCGACACCCTGTGTGCCAGGCCGGTTCTCTCGCTGAGCGGCAATCCGGGACGGCTGCCCGGTCTGCACACCCTCATTGCGCAGTGCGATGGCGCGCGACATTTTCTGCAGATCAGGGTGAAGGCGACCGGCACCTGGTGGCAGGCGACCCATTTGATTGCGCGGGGTGCAACGATAACGTCGCAGGACATCCGGCCACGGCAGGGATCGCTTGAGCATCAGCTTGCCGGGCTGATTGTCGATGCCCGTAACATTATCGGCTGTGTCGCACTGCGAGCCATCCACCCTGGCGAGGATCTGCAGCAGGGGCAGCTGCGTCTGCCCTGGGCCATTCAGGCAGGCGATGAGGTTGAGGTCAGCTTTCAGGGCGCGGGATTCACCCTCCGCACCCGCGCGAAAGCGCTTGATAATGCCGCCCTGGCACAGCGGTTACGCCTGAAGAGCGCGTCAGGTAAGATCCTCATCGCGACCGCAACCGCCGATCATCACGCCGCGGTCGACGCGGAATAACCGGCGCGCAGTGCGCCCTGTGCCTTCAGTAATTTTGCAAACGCCCGATAATTTAAGAGGGAGAGTTTTAACGAACATATTGCATAGGATAACGATGAGCATAACCCGCCCCCTCAAAATCTCAGCGGCGCGATTCAGTGAGATTCACCCGGAAGCGTCAAAACCCGTTGATCGGCAACCGGCACGTCAGGCCAGCGCCAGTCGCGACACCGGCACCCGGGTGCGACTGAGTCATCAGATTCAGGCTCTGCAGAGTGACGCCAGCCAGGACATTAACACCGACCATCTGGATAAGATTAAAGCCGCACTGGCGTCGGGCGAACTGCCTATCGATACCGATAAGATCGCCGTCTCCCTGGTGCAGGAAATGTTGCAGATAAAGTGACCGGGGGAACGAAGAATGAATGCGCTACGTGAGACCTTGATTACATTGCAGAGCCTGCTGGAGGAGCTGCAGCCGGTGCTGTCTGAGGAGCTGAAGCAGCTGAACCGGCTGCAGCTGAATCCGGTGACGCTGCAGATGCTCTCCGACAATAAAAGCCGGCTGCTGTCGACGATTAGCTATTACGAGGCGCAGCGGAAAAAGCAGGAGAGTGAACGGAATGTGGCAGCGCCATACACGCACCAACCGCTGCTCGGGCCGCTGTGGCAAAACATTCTGGCCTCTGCCCGTCTGAACAGTGAACTCAACGCGGCCCTCTGTCCCATCCTGGAACTGCAGATGCAGAAAGCCATGACATTAAAAAGCATGGTGAAGCAGGTGAGTCACTCTGCGGCTATCTACAATGCTGACGGAAAAGCTTCGCAGCACATCACCGGCA
>Ga0209371_1000327_pt1 | contig 51947 bp, 55 predicted proteins | sample AgamicAtAmrz_FD_187165 | JGI IMG/M metagenome (GOLD analysis project Ga0209371, IMG submission 187165) | Agave microbial communities from Guanajuato, Mexico - At.Am.rz (SPAdes) (version 2) | ecosystem: Host-associated > Plants > Roots > Rhizosphere | place: Guanajato, Mexico | collected 2012-06-07
GGGGCACGATCACGCAGCGGTTCCAGCGGTAGCACGGCATCATCACCAGGTCGTTGTAGAGCTCCAGGCCTTCGGTGGCGATGGCGAAGTCCACGGTGCCGTCGGCAGCCATTTCGGCGATCTGCGTCGGCGTGCCCTGATGCATGTGCAGGGCGACTTCCGGGTACTGCTTGATGAAGCTGCTGATCACCGGCGGCAGCGCGTAGCGCGCCTGGGTGTGGGTGGTGGCGATGGACAGCGTGCCCTTCTTCTCGTTGGAGAATTCCTGGGCGATCTGCTTGATGCTCTCGACCTTGCGCAGGATTTCCCCGGCGGTGGTGATGATCCGCTCGCCGGCCGGGGTGACGCGGGTCAGGTGCTTGCCGCTGCGGGCGAAGACTTCGACACCGAGCTCGTCTTCGAGCAGGCGGATCTGCTTGCTGATCCCCGGCTGCGAGGTGTACAGGCTCTGCGCTGTGGCGGAAACGTTGAGGTCATGGTGCGCGACTTCCCAGATGTAGCGCAGTTGCTGAAGCTTCATATAAACCCCTCAAAGCGGATAGGCCGCCGCCTGATCATCGATCAGCTATATAACCATATTAATGGTAAAGGCGGTATATATAGATTTTTTATCTGGGTTCAGCCACTCACTCATGGCGGGATCGATGCTGCAGCATGGGCACCAGGTAAACCGGCACGTCGCATAACTGCAGGAGCCGGGCAGCCGTGCGGCCCATGGGCACCTCGAGCGCCGCGCCGTGGCTGTGACTGCCTACGACCAGCAGATCCACGGCGAGTTTCTGGGCGTGCTCGAGAACGGAAATCGGCGGATCACCGCGCAGGACGCTGACCGAGCCGATCAGCTCGAGGTCCTCGGGATTGTCGCCCAGTTCGTCACGAAACCCCTCGAGCACGCGCAGCTCGATATTGCTCATGACGGTTTCCAGCCCCGTGCTGCGCAGTTCTTTCAGGCGGGCTTCGTCGACGTAGGTCTGCAGAACGGATTCGGCGAACAGGCCCATGGGTTCCACCACGTGCACCACATGCAGGCGCGCCTTGAAACTTCGGGCCATCGCCAGCGCGTGCTGCAACACATAGGGCGCATACAAACCAAGATCGGTGGCGTAGAGAATCGAACGGATCATGCGGCCTCCTCGACTGCCGGCACGGCGGGGCCTGGCTTGAGCTTAGCAGCGTCATGGAAAAGCCACCGTAAAAGGCTAGCCCATGGCCAGCCCGACCGCTGTAACGGCCAGGGCACTTCCCTCAGGGCAGCTCTTCGGGTGCTCTGGCAAACGCCTCGGCCATCGCTGCGCGCAGCTCGACAGCCGCCAGCCTGGCATGCAGCGCGCCGAAGAACGCGCCATCGCGCACCAAAAAAAGCGCCGGCAGCTGGAAGACCTCGTAGCGCTGCACCAGGCCGAAGTTCTCCTGCGCGTCGATCCATACCAGACGTTCGATGGGCAACGCCATCCCTGGAAACTGCCGGCGCGCATAGCGGCAGCTCGCGCAGCCCTGGCTGGTAAAGATCACCAGTGAGGTGCCGGGCAGATCGAGCAATCGCCGATCGGCATCAAAATCGGTCAATTCCAATTGCGTGGCTATACTCGGCAGGACAATATCATTCTGATGGCAACCGGGGTGCTCGTTCATGCGTCGCTTTCTTCGTCATAGCAGCAATCTGCCTGTGGAGTTGAGGCTACGCCGCCACTCGCCCAGCGCCAACCAATGCCTGGACAACATCAGCCTGGGCGGTGCCGCCTGCCAGTCCGGTCACCCCCTGGCCCGGGGCACGCCGGTCACGCTGCACATTCCCGTGCTGGGTGCACAGCTAGCCTACCCGGGTCAGGTCGCCTGGTGCACGCAGCAATCGGAGCATTATCTGCTAGGCGTCGCCTTCAGCGAGCACGCACCCGAGCTGCGCGCACGCATGGTCGAAGAAATCTGCAACCTGGAACGCTACCGCAGGCATCGCGAACAGCAGGCCGGCCAGGTGCTGCCCCTGGAGCTGATTGCCGAAGAATGGCGCGAGCAGCGGCTGGCCATCTTTCAGCCGTCCAAGCCCTAAATACCATTGTCTCGACGGGCGCTAACGCGCTAAGGTTCGGCTTCCCCGCTGTGCCCATACTGCTGTGCCCGCTGCACGGGGATCGCTGGCGGCCGGCTCCCGTGACCCGATGACCCACCCGATGAAAAGCACGACAGCTGAATTACCGATCAACGACCTCAACGTCGCCTCCAACGAAACCCTGATCACCCCGGAACAGATCAAGCTCGAGATTCCGCTGACCGAACGCGCGCAACGCACCGTATCGGCCGGCCGGCAGGTGGTGCGTGACATCCTCGACGGCAAGGATCACCGCCTGTTCGTGGTGGTCGGCCCCTGCTCCATCCACGACATCAAAGCCGCCCACGAATATGCCGAGCGCCTGAAGGTGCTCGCCGAGGAAGTCTCCGACACCCTGTACCTGGTCATGCGCGTGTACTTCGAGAAGCCGCGCACCACCGTTGGCTGGAAAGGTTTGATCAACGATCCCTACCTCGACGACTCCTTCAAGATCCAGGACGGCCTGCATATCGGCCGCAAGCTCCTGCTCGACCTCGCGGAAATGGGCCTGCCCACCGCCACCGAAGCCCTGGACCCGATTTCCCCGCAATACCTGCAGGACCTGATCAGCTGGTCGGCGATCGGTGCGCGCACCACCGAGTCGCAGACCCACCGGGAAATGGCCTCGGGCCTGTCCTCGGCGGTCGGCTTCAAGAACGGCACCGATGGCGGCCTCAGGGTGGCCATCAACGCCCTGCAGTCGGTCTCCAGCCCGCACCGCTTCCTGGGTATCAACCAGCAAGGCGGTGTATCCATCGTCACCACCAAGGGCAACGCCTACGGGCACGTGGTGCTGCGTGGCGGCAACGGCAAGCCGAACTACGATTCGGTCAGCGTGGCCATTTGCGAGCAGGAACTGAAAAAGGCATCGATCAAGCCGAACATCATGGTCGACTGCAGCCACGCCAACTCCAACAAGGACCCGGCGCTGCAACCCCTGGTGATGGACAACGTCGCCAACCAGATCCTCGAAGGCAACCAGTCGATCGTCGGCCTGATGGTCGAAAGCCACCTGGGCTGGGGCAACCAATCGATTCCCAAGGACCTGCAACAGCTCAAGTACGGCGTCTCGATCACCGACGCCTGCATCGATTGGGAAAGCACCGAGAAGACCCTGCGCAGCATGCACGGCAAACTCAAGGACGTGCTGCCCAAGCGCCAGCGCGGCTAATACCGCCACCATAAAAAACGCCGAGCAGATGCTCGGCGTTTTCGTAGGCGCGTGTTTCAATCCTGCTCGGCAGCGCCTTCGGTACGCGCCATGTAGCGCTCCACATAGGAGCAGGACGCGATCACCGTGTAGCCCATGCTGTCGGCGTAATCCAGCGCCGTCTTGGTCAGGGCCGCGGCGATGCCACGACCGCGCAACGAGTTGGGCACGAAGGTGCGATAGATATCCAGGGTCTGCTTGCCCAGATCCATATAGGAAAGATAAGCGCGATCCCCATCCACTGTGGTCTCGAACTGGTGACCGGCAAGGTCATGATGAATGGACAGTGGCTCGCTCATTACTACTCCTCTCGATTGGGCCAGGCACGACATCCCCGGCAGGGCCTGCGTACATCCGGTAACAATAGGCTATAAAGCCACTGTAGAACGTAAAGGGCAAGGCAAAATCCGTTCACCGGAAAATTGCCGACCCGGCAGAAATCCGAGACGTGAAAATCCTCGCGCTCAGTCGCGTACACGGCTGCCATCTGTACAGCTATTCGGCGCTAGCGCATTCATTTCAGAGAAAAAATTCGGAACCCTTGCCCCTCGTCCGTTTACTTACTAAAAGTTACAGGTAGTATGTACGCCGGCCATTTTCCGGGTTCGGGAAAGGGCTTCAATAAGCAAAAAACTGACCCTAAGGGGAACACGATGAACAACGTTCTGAAATTCTCTGCTCTGGCTCTGGCCGCAGTTCTGGCTACCGGTTGCAGCAGCGTCACCAAAGAAACCGAAGCTCGCCTGACTGCAACCGAAGACGCAGCAGCCCGCGCTCAAGCTCGTGCCGACGAAGCCTACCGCAAGGCTGACGAAGCACTGGCTGCCGCTCAGAAGGCTCAGCAAACTGCTGACGAAGCCAATGAGCGCGCTCTGCGTATGCTGGAAAAAGCCAGCCGCAAGTAATCGCCCTCGGGCAATGAAAAAGCCGGCTTTCAAGCCGGCTTTTTCATGTCCGCATGACGGCCTGCGCGGGGCACTCAGAGCGCGCCGTATGCGCCGCCGTCAGAGCGCAGGCGACTGCGCCTGGATCACCGCATCGCGGGGCGAGGCGATCTCCACCGGCAGGCCGTCATGGGCCGCCACCACCTCGCGCACCACGTCCCAGTCCAGGCTATCGGCGCTAAGGTCGTTACGGCGGATCAGGGCATTGACCACCTCGGTGTGGTGATCCACCGCCGGGGCATCCTCCTCGCCCAGCGGCGTGTGCGCCTCCAGGTAGACCTTGCCGCCGCTGACGCCGAACTTGTACGGCTCGTTGACGATACGCACCGGCGTGCCGACCGGCACCATGTCGGCCAGCTCGAGCACGTTGTTGTTGAGCATGCGGAAGCAGCCATGGCTCACCCGCATGCCGATGCCGAACTTCTTGTTCGAGCCGTGAATCAGGTAGCCCGGCACCGACAGCGTCATCTTGTAGGGCCCCAGCGGATTGTCCGGGCCTGGCGGCACGTAACTCGGCAGCGGGTCGCCGTCGGCCGCGTGCTCGTCGCGAATCGACTGCGGTGGGTACCAGCCCGGGTTCGGTGTCTTGGCGGTGATGCGCGCCTGGGTTACCGGCGAACTCCAGCCCTCGCGACCGATGCCCAGCGGATAGGTGTGGACCACGTTCTGGCCTTTCGGGAAGTAGTACAGCCGGTATTCGGCGAGGTTGATCACGATGCCTTCACGCGGCCCGGGCGGCAGGATGAAGCGGGTCGGCAGCACGATATCGGTGCCCTCGCCCGGCAGCCAGGCATCCACACCCGGGTTGGCGGCGACCATTTCCAGATAGCCCAGGTCGTTCGCCGTACCGATGTCGGCGAAGGTGTCCTCGTAGCGCGCCTTGATGACCTGAATCTCGCCGACGATGTCCTCGCTGGGCGGTGGCAACGGCAATTCCAGTGCGGCAGCGGAACCTGCCAGACAGACAGCACCCAACGACAGACAGCGGGCAAGAGCTGAAACGCGCGGCGACATGCAGAAAACCTTCGAGGTGGTGGTGATGGTAGGAGTTGATTGTATACCGTGGCGCCCCTCAGCGCCCCGGCCACGCGGGCCGCTCACCACGGCGCTGGGCCTCCAGCGTCGCCAGGCAGGCGCGGCACAGGCGGCGGTCCTGCAACATCGGCCGTTCCAGGTCGCGCCACAGCGGCTGCGCGGGCAGCAGGCCACCGCACAGGGTGCGATCGGCGTGGCCACCAAGCTCCAGCTGGCGAGCGACCAGGTGCACCTTCACCTCGCGGCAGGCGAACAGATCCAGCTGTTCGTCCGGCTCGATCAGTTGGTAGGCATACAGAGACCAGACGGGTCGCAACATGGGGGGCTCCAGAACGGGGGCGCCACATTAGCCGAAACACCGTCAGCGGAAAAGCCCGTTACAGCAATGGTTTCAAGCTCGGCCAGACATTCTCGAGCAGCCGCGGCTGGGCGGCTACGGCAGGATGCACGCCGTCATCCTGCATCAGGCTGGCGACACCGCCTACGCCCTCGAGCAGAAAGGGCACCAGCGGCACATTCTTGTCGGCGGCCACGTCGTCGAACACCTTGGCGAATGCCGTGGTATAGCGCTCGCCGTAATTGGGCGGGATGCGCATGCCCAACAACAGCACCTTGGCACCGGCGCCACGGGAAGCATCGATCATCGACGCAAGATTCTGTTGCAATTGGCCTGGTGGCAAACCACGCAGGCCATCGTTGCCACCGAGCTCGACGATCACCAGTTGCGGCTGGTGCTCGGCCAGCAGCGCCGGCAGCCGCGCCGCCCCGCCAGCGCTGGTGTCGCCGCTGATCGAGGCGTTCACCACCTGGTGCTCGAACCCCTCGTTGCGCATGCGTTCATCGAGCAAATGAACCCAGCCCTGCCGGGTATCCATGCCAAAAGCGGCGCTGATACTATCGCCGACGACCAGCACGGTCCCCGCCTGCGCCATCTGCCCTATCAGCAGCAGGCCCAGAATGGCCCCCTTCACTATTGCACGCATCGGATTCCTCATGAGCTCAAGCATTCTGTCTGCGCAGAACCTTAACAAAGTGGTCTCCAGCGCGGAAGGCGAGTTGACCATCCTGCACGACCTGTCGCTGGAGCTGGAAAAAGGCGGCAGCCTGGCCATCGTCGGCAGTTCGGGGTCCGGCAAATCCACCCTGCTCGGCCTGTTGGCCGGCCTCGACCTGCCCAGCACCGGGCGCATCCTGCTGGCCGGCAACGATCTCGGCAGCCTGGATGAAGACGCCCGCGCCCGGGTGCGCGCCGAGCACGTGGGGTTCGTGTTCCAGTCGTTCCAGCTGCTCGACAGCCTCAATGCCCTGGAGAACGTGATGCTGCCCCTGGAGCTGGAAGGCCGTAGCGATGCCCGTCAGCGTGCCAGCGAGCTGCTCGAGCGCGTCGGCCTGGGTGCACGCCTGACCCACTCGCCGCGCCAGCTTTCCGGTGGCGAACAGCAGCGCGTGGCCATCGCCCGGGCGTTTGCCGCGGAACCCGATGTACTGTTCGCCGACGAACCGACCGGCAACCTGGACACCCACACCGGCGAGCGCATCAGCGACCTGTTGTTCGAGCTCAACCAGGAACGCGGCGCGACATTGGTGCTGGTCACCCATGACGAACGCCTGGCCGCGCGCTGCCAGCGCATCATCCGCCTGGAGGCCGGCCACCTGGTGGCAGCGGTGAACGCCTGATGCGCAACCTGTCCTTTGCAAGCCTGCTGTCACTGGCGGGCCGCCAGCTGCTGCGCGATGCGCGCTCCGGCGAGTTGCGCGTGCTGTTCTTCGCCCTGTTGATCGCCGTGGCCTCCAGCACCGCCATCGGCTATTTCGGCGCCCGCCTGAACGAGGGCATGAGCCTGCGCGCCACCGAGTTTCTCGGCGCCGACCTGATTCTCCGCGGCAGCGCCCCCGCCAGCCCCGAGCAGATCGAGGCCGGCACCGGGCGCGGCCTGCAGCACGCCCAGGTAGTCGAGTTCACCAGCGTGATCGCCAGCGACGCCGGCATTCAGCTGGCCAGCGTCAAGGCCGCCGGGCAGGGCTACCCGCTGCGCGGCCAGCTCAAGAGCGCCGCCGCGCCCTACGCCGAAGAAACCGTCAGCGCAGGCCCAGGGCCTGGCGAGGTATGGGCCGAATCGCGCCTCTTGGTGGCGCTGGATCTGAAAGTCGGCGACCAGATCGAAGTCGGCGCCAAGAGGCTGCGCCTCACCCGGGTGCTGACCTACCTGCCGGATGAAGCCGGCGACTTCTACAGCCTGACGCCCCATGTGCTGATGCACCTCGACGACCTGCCGGCCACCCGCGTGGTGCAACCGGGCAGCCGGGTGCGCTACATCGAACAGTGGAACGGGCCGAGCGATGCCCTGGCCAGCTATCGGCAGGCCACCGAGCCGGGGCTGGCGGCCCATCAGCGCTTCGATGACGCCCGCGACGGCAGCCGCCGCGTCGGCGGCGCCCTGGATCGTGCCGAGCGCTACCTGAATCTCGCCAGCCTGGCCGCCGTACTGCTGGCTGGCGTGGCGGTCGCCCTGTCGGCGTCGCGCTTCGCCAGCCGCCGCTTCGACGCCAGCGCGCTGCTGCGCTGCCTGGGCCTGTCGCGCCGCCAGGCGCTGAGCCTGTTCGGCCTGCAACTGGCGATGCTCGGCGTGCTCGCCAGCCTTGCCGGCGCGCTGCTCGGCTGGCTCGCCCAGCAGACGCTGTTCCACCTGCTGCAGGGCCTGCTGCCCACGCAGATTCCCCCTGGCGGCGTCTGGCCCGCCCTGGCCGGTATCGCCACCGGCCTGGTGGCTCTCGCCGGTTTCGCCTTGCCGCCATTGGCGGCGCTGGGCCGCGTTCCACCGCTGCGGGTGCTGCGCCGCGACATGCTGCCGGTACCTGCCAGCTCCTGGCTGGTCTACGGCACGGCCCTGCTCGCCCTGGGCCTGATCATGTGGCGTTTGAGCCTCGACCTGACGCTGACCCTGGCCCTGCTCGGAGGCGGGCTGATCACCGCCCTGCTGCTGGGCGGCCTGCTGCTGCTCGGCCTGCAGAGCCTGCGCCGCCTGCTGGCACGCGCCGCATTGCCATGGCGCCTGGGCCTTGGTCAGTTGCTGCGCCGGCCGCTCGCGGCAGCCGGGCAATCCCTGGCCTTCGGCCTGATCCTCCTGGCGATGGCGCTGATCGCCCTGCTGCGCGGTGAACTGCTGGACAACTGGCAGGAGCAGCTGCCGGCCGACGCACCCAATCATTTTGCTCTCAACGTGCTCCCTGCCGAGCGCGACGCCTTCGCCGAACGCCTCGCCCAGCTTTCTCCCCACCCCGCCCCGCTCTACCCGGTGGTGCCGGGGCGCCTGACCCAGGTCAATGGCGAGCCGGTGCGTCAGTACGTCAGCGAGGACTCACGGGGCGAACGCGCGGTACGCCGTGACCTGAGCCTGACCTGGAGCGCCGACCTGCCCGATGGCAACACCCTGACGGCCGGACAGTGGTGGACGGCAGGTAAACAACAGGAGTTGCCTGGCGTGTCGGTAGAAGACGAACTGGCGCAGAGCCTGCACATCAAGCTCGGCGACCGCCTGACCTTCAATGTCGGCGGCGTTGATCGCGATGCTGTGGTGAGCAACCTGCGCACGGTGGACTGGAACAACTTCCAGCCCAACTTCTTCATGATCTTCGAGCCCGGCACCCTCAAGGACCTGCCGGTGACCTACCTGACCAGCTTCTACCTGCCCCCGCAGCATGAGCAGCAGCTGGTGGAGCTGTCCCGCGCCTTCCCGTCGGTATCGCTGCTGCAGGTCGAAGCGCTGCTCAACCAGCTGCGCAGCATCCTTGCCCAGGTCACCATCGCCATCGAGTTCGTATTGCTGTTCGTGCTGGCAGCGGGCCTGGCGGTGCTGTTCGCCGGCCTGCAGTCGACGCTGGACGAGCGTATCCATCAGGGTGCCCTGCTGCGCGCCCTGGGCGCCGAACGCAAACTGCTGGTGCAGGCCAGGCGTGCCGAATTCGGCCTGCTGGGCGCCGCCAGCGGCCTGCTGGCGGCATTGGGCTGCGAGCTGGTCAGTTTCCTGATCTACCGCTACGCCTTCCAGATGGCCTGGCAGCCCCATCCGTGGCTGCTGGTGCTGCCGTTGATCGGTGCGCTGCTGGTCGGCATCGCCGGTGTACTCGGTACCCGCCGCGCGCTGAACGCCAGCCCGCTCACCGTTCTGCGCGAGGGTTGATAGACTGCGCGTCCGCACCAGACAGAGCCGAGCATGAGCCGATATCGCCCTCCCCGCGCCGCGGGTACGCCCTTGATCACCCCGCAAGGCGAAGCGCGCCTGCGCGCCGAGCTGCATGAGCTGTGGCACGTGCGCAGGCCCGAAGTAACCCGCTCGGTCAGCGAGGCAGCGGCCCAGGGCGACCGCTCGGAGAACGCGGAGTACACCTACGGAAAGAAGATGCTGCGCGAGATCGACAGTCGCGTGCGCTTTCTGACCAAGCGCCTGGAAAAGCTCAAGGTCGTGGATACCCGCCCCAGTGATCCGGACAAGGTGTACTTCGGCGCCTGGGTCACCGTCGAAGACGAAGACGGCGTTGAGGCGCGCTATCGCATCGTCGGCCCCGACGAGCTCGACCTCAAGCTGAACCTGATCAGCATCGACTCACCCTTGGCCCGCGCGCTGGTCGGCAAGGGCCTGGACGCCGAGGTGCGGGTGCAGACGCCCACCGGCGACAAGTACTGGTACATCGTCGCCATCGACTACCCCTGAGAGCCGGTTCAGCGCAGGGTGATCAACCCCTGCCGGGCGATACGCGTCAGTTGCCCGAGCGCCTCGGCACTCGGCCGTTGCAGCACGGCGAAGTCGAAACTGTCAGCGGCGAAGCGCTGCAGCGACTCGCCCGGTTCCGCGAACTGCACGAGAAAGGCGCGCTGGCCTTCACGGCGGGCGGGCCAACCGTCCAGATAACGCAGCAACGTTGGCTGATGAGTACCGCCCAGCAGTATCCGCGGGTTGCGACGAACCAGTCGGGTGGTGATGGGGACGATACGAATTTGCGCAGCCTGGGAACAGGTCATGGTGTTTGTCTCCGCCTCGGAAATCCCGCTGGGCAGCGGTGAGAGGCAACACCGAACCAGCGCTTTAGCGGAATTTCGAGACTCGTGACAAGTCCCTGAGGCGCCCCGCAAGTAGCTGTCTAAATCGGCGCAAGTGGCAATCCTAGAGAGTTGCCGATCAGCCTGTCAATAACCAGGAAAGCCCGCATGGGCGGGCTTTCGCAAGTGAGGCAGTGATCAGCCGGCGATGCGCTTGTCCAGCGACAGCCGCCCGGCGCCTTCGATCAGCAGCGCCAGCGTGGCGGCCAGCAGCGCCAGGGCGAACTCGTAGCCATTGTTGGCCATGAAGAAGCCATTGCCGATATGCACCGAGAAGATCGCCACCAGCATGGTGATCGCCAGTACCGCCGAAGCAGGCCGCACCAGCAGGCCGATGACCAGGGCCAGGCCGCCGAAGAATTCGGCGCTGCCGGCCAGCAAGGCCATCAGGTAGCCCGGCGCCAGGCCGATGCTCTCCATCCACTGGGCCACGCCGGCGAGGCCATAACCGCCGAACCAGCCAAACAGCTTCTGTGCGCCATGGGCCATGAAGGTGATGCCGACCAGCACGCGCAGGACGGTCAGGCCGAAGCCGGCGCGGGTGGCTGTCAGGGATTTGATGAACGGGTTCATGGGGCGAATCCTTTGCTATGCGAGTGAGATGGCGGCATATTAATTCAAATAAGCAATATGAACACCGAATAAAACCGCTAAAGATAATCGAATAAATCGATTATTTACCCATACTCACTTTTTGCCCCGGCTCCAGGGAATAACGCTCGCGGGCGTAGGCGAGGTAGTACTTATTCACCGCGTTGACGTAGCTGACCACGCCCATACCCAGTTCCTCCATCGCCACCCGCTCGACCTGAAAAAACCACTGATCGGGGTTGAGGCCGCGCCGCCGCGCTTCTGCCCGCAGGCTCTGTACCCGCTGCGGGCCCAGGTTGTAGCCGGCGAGCACGAACGCCATGCGTTCGCGCTCGTTGAGCCGCGGGCTGTTGAAGAAACCGCGGCGAATCTTGGCGAGGTACTTGGCACTGGCCTGCACGTTGTTCTCGACCCGCGAGATATCGCTGACGCCAACGCTGCGCGCCGCCGCCGGGGTGATCTGCATCAGCCCGGTGGCGCCGCTGCTGCCGCGAGCCGCCGGGTTGAGCGTCGACTCCTTGAAGGCCAGGGCCGCCAGGGCCAACCAGTCGAAATCGTGCTGTTCGGCGTAGCGCTGCAACACCGGTCGCACCCGCTCCAGGCGCTGACGCTCGGTGCGCCCCATGGGCGAATGCACCTTATAGAGCCGCCGGTACACACGCTGGAAGGCGGCGTCCTGGTCATCGGGCACTCGGTAGCCGTCCAGAAAGCGGTCGACGCTGGCACTGAGCATGGGTGCGTCACGGCGCATGTACCATCGCATGTCGCCACTGCTGTCGAGCACCAGATGGCGGTCGACACGCAGCTTGGGCATCACCTTGGCCCAGCGCTCGGCGATGTGCAGCTCCACGGCGGTAAAATCGAAGATACCGGCCTGGACCATCTCCAGCACGTCCTCGACGGCCAGGGTCGGATCCACCCACTCGACGACGATGGGCGGCAGTTTGCGCGCCTCGAGCCGGCGGTTGATGTCGTGCAGTGCCTCCTTGGCGACGCTGCCGGTGGGCAGCGACAGGCTGCGCCCGGCCAGCTGCTCGAGCCGCTGGTAACGCCGATTGCCCTGCCGGGCGACGATCACCACCGGTACGTCACGGCGTATCGCTTCGCTGGCCAGCACGTTGCCGCCCTGGCTGCTGAGCAGTTCGCCTGGCGCCACCAGATCACCCTCGCCACGCTGCAGGGCGGCGAGCAACTGGTCCTTGGCCTTGGGAATCAGTTTCAGGCGCAGGTTGCGGCCATCGCGGGCGTTGCGATTGAGATACTGCTCCAGAGCACGCAGGCGCTGGTACTCCACGCCGATGCTCTGCCCCTTGACCTCACCCGAGCTGTTGCGACTCTGGTTGACCAGCACCCGCAGCTCGCCGCTCTTGCGAATACCCGGCAGATCCCGTGGCGCGGCTGTGCCGGTGACCTCCAGCGGACCGGCGATACGTGCCATTGCCGGCATGGGCAGGCAGAGCAGCAGGCAGATGATGAACAGGACGCGCAATATCGATGCTCCGATAGCGGAAATCGGCTGATAGCCAGAGCGGGTGATTCGAAGATGGATCGCCAGGCACGGCATGTGCCGACACCCTAATGGCTCGGCTCTTTATTTACCTCACGAATCGACCACAAGTTTTTGTAATCGTTAGCTTTTTATTGGCGACAAAAAGCTCTGTTATGCTGCGCCCTCTCGTTTCACAGGGTCACACCATGCAACTCATCGACATCGGCGTCAATCTGACCCACGCAAGCTTCGACGACCAGCACACGGCCGTGCTCGAACGCGCCTTTGCAGCCGGCGTCTGTCAACTGGTATTGACCGGCACCAGCCTGGGTGAAAGTGACCATGCGCTGAGCCTGTGTCGGAAGCTGGACGAGCGCGGCGAGCGGCTGTTCAGCACCGCCGGCGTGCACCCCCATGACGCCAAGCATTGGAGCAGTGACGACAGCAAGCGTCTGCGTGCCCTGCTCGCCGAGCCGCAAGTCAGGGCGGTGGGCGAATGCGGGCTGGACTTCAACCGTGATTTTTCGCCACGCCCGCAGCAGGAAAAGGCCCTGGAGGAACAACTGAGCCTGGCCGCCGACTTGCAGATGCCGGTGTTCCTGCATGAGCGCGACGCGCACCCGCGCTTCGTGCAGCTCCTGCGCGACTATCGCGATCGCCTGCCAGCCGCCGTGGTGCACTGCTTCACCGGTGAACAGCGGGCGCTGTTCGACTACCTGGATCTGGACCTGCACATCGGCATCACCGGCTGGATTTGCGATGAGCGCCGCGGGGCGCATCTGCATCCTCTGGTAAAGGAGATTCCGGCCGGCCGTCTGATGCTGGAAAGCGACGCCCCCTACCTGCTGCCGCGTAGCCTGCGCCCGAAACCCAAGGGCGGTCGCAACGAGCCGGCGTTCCTCCCCGAAGTGCTGCGCGAAGTGGCCCTGCACCGCCAGGAATCACTCGATGAAGTGGCCAGGCACACGACGGCCTGCGCCCGGGCGTTCTTCGCCCTGCCGACCCTCGCCGAACCGGCCGATGATCGGGAACATGACTGGGAGCCCTCAAGCCAGGCGGATCGTCGCCGTTAACCCGCAGGCAACTGCGCTGCTTGCGAGCCGTGGTGGCCGAGTCGTCGGCTGCCGTTGACTCATATCAAGGGATGATGAATTTGCCCATGAAAGAATAATGGCGCCTTGCCAGCACTTCATTCATGTCGAGAGCAAAAGAACATGCCCGTGTGGATTCGCGATATCTCCCTGAAACACAAGTTCTGGGCGGTGAATGCCGTCGCCTTCGTCACGACCCTGCTGCTGGTGCTGTTCGCCATGCTTCAGGAGCAGGACACCTTCGCCCAGGCCGCCCGCGTCGATGCCCAGCAGCGGGCGCAACTGGTCGCCGCCTGGCCAGCCACCCAGGCGCTACCCGCCAGCGCAGGACTGATCGCCTTCAAGGCGGGTGAAACGCCAGGGCTGCCCGGTGACGCGGACGCCACGCCGCTGCGCAACGGGCGCGGCTGGGTTGCCCTCGAGCACGAGGTGCTGTTCGGCAGCGAGCCGCTGCTCGGCGCGCAACTCGTCGAGCGCGGCGCCGGTCAGCGTATCGCCGTCCTCGCCACCGGCCGCAGCCTGGGCCAGGTGTTCGCCGCGCGTGCCGGCAGCTACGCCGTGGCGGTCGCCGTGCTGATGCTGGCCCTGCTCGCCGCTTCGCAACTGCTGATCCGCTTTCTGCTCACCCACCTCAATACCCTCAAGGACGTCATGCTGCACGTCGAGAAGAGCGGTGACCTGGCCGCCCGCGTGCCCCTGCAGAGCCGCGACGAGGTCGGGCAGATGGCCGGCGCCTTCAATGCCATGCAGGCGGGCTACCAGCGGGTCGTTGGCGCCGTCATCCAGGCGGCCTCGCAGCTCGACGAGGGCACCGGGCGCCTGGCGCAGAGCATGAAGGACGTGCGCCAGGGCATGCTCGGCCAGCAGAGCGAAACCGATCAGGCCGCCACCGCCATCAACGAGATGTCGACCACCGTTCACCACATCGCCGAACACGCCGCCACCACCCGCGACCAGTCGCAGGCCGCCGACCAGCTCGCCGGCGCCGGGCAGACCGTGGTCGCCCGCGTGGTCGATTCCATCACCGGCCTGTCCAGCGGCGTGCAGCAGACGGCCACCATGATCGAGCAGGTGGCCGCCGACAGCCAGAAGATCAGCGGCGTGGTCAACGTCATTCACGGCATCGCCGAACAGACCAACCTGCTGGCCCTCAACGCCGCCATCGAGGCGGCGCGGGCCGGTGAAATGGGCCGCGGTTTCGCCGTGGTGGCCGATGAGGTGCGCAACCTGGCCAAGCGCGTGCAGGACTCCACCGACGAGATCACCAGCATGATCGGCACGCTGCAGGCCGGCACCCGCGATGCCGTGGAGTTCATGCGGGAAAGCTCGCTGAAAGCCGACGATTGCGTGCGCGCCGCCCATGAGGCCGGCGACGCGCTCGCTGCGATCACCGGCGCGGTGGCCCAGATGCGCGAAAGCAACACGCAGATCGCCGTCGCGGCCGAGCAGCAGAGCCTGGTGGCCGAGGAGATGACCCGCTCGGTGATCGGCATCCGTGATGTCACCGAACAGACCGTCCAGCAGACCCTCGAGTCCGCCACCACCAGCAGTCAGCTGGCCGAGCTGGCGGGCGAGCTGTCGCGGGCCATCCGTCAGCTAAAACCCTGACGGCCAGCGCCTGCGGCAGATAGTAGAAACCCTATCTGCCGTATAGCGCGGATCAATTCGCGACCCTTGGTGCCTGCGCCATAGACTGGCTCCATCTGATGCAGGAGACCGTTCATGAGCACCCAAGCCGCTACCCTTGCCCGTCACACCGAATCGCTGGACATGCCGATGCTGGCCATTGCCCTGCCCTTGCTGCTGGTATCCCTGGCACTGGCAGGCAGCGGTTCCGGTGCCCTTGCCCTGGTGCTGTCAGGCCTGGGTGCCATGGCCGCCTATGCCCTGGCGCGCCAGGCGCTGCTGGGTGGCGCTCAGCCGAACACCGTTACGGTCTGACGGCTGATGGCCAGCAACTCGCCGTCCGCGCTCCACAGCCCGGCCGCCACGTGCCCGTAGCCATCGCGGGCATGCTCGATCTCGGCGCGGTACAGGCACCACTGATCGGAGGTGATAGGGCGCAGCGGCTGAATGAACTCGATGGTCCAGGTCAGCGAACTGCCAGGCGCCGGCTTGTCGAGCAGCGACAATACCGCCGGTGGCCACGCATCGACCAGCCCGAGCAGGTGGGCTTCGTCGAGGGTTTCGATGCGCTGCTGGTCGCGAAAACGTACCCAGCCGCCCATTTCCCGCGACGGGTTTCCACTGAACGGCAGACCACCCAAGCCCCAGCGCATCGCCAGATGGCGGGTGAATTCCGGCGTGACCCGAGCAATGTAGGGCAGCTCCTGGCTCTGCTCAGGCGCCTTGATCACCGGCGCCGGCAGCGCCTGCACGCTGATCGAAGAGCTGCGCGGGGTGCCGAAACTACCCTGGATCAAGGCCACCACCTGGCCGTTCTGCACGGCACGTCCCAGCACCTGGCTGACCGCCGATCCCGCGCGCAGCACCTCGGCCTCGAAACCGGTGGCGATGCCGGGGGCGACAGGCGCGACAAAGCTGATCGCCAGGGACCGCGGCGGGCGATCGGCGGGCACCTTGCTGCGCATCACCGCATAGATCAACGCCGCCACGATACCGCCGAAGCTGGCACGGCCCTGGCCCCACTCAGGCGGGATCGACAGCGCCTCGGGTCTATGCTGCACCTGCTCCAGTAGCTCGAAGAAATCCATGGTCACCTCCCCTTGTCATCGTTGGGATGGTAAGAGACGCACCACGCGACCGCGAGCCCGGCGCAGACGGCAGATCGGTCATTGTTGCGGCTGAAGTGTTGCCAGCAGACGCGCCTGGATGGTTTGCGCCGAACGCTCGGCGGCCTCCATCGAGGCGCGCCAGGCGGGGATGAAGCCGCGCAGATCGGGCTCGCGCTCGGCAGTCGCCAACCACTGCACATGGTCGTGCCAATCCCCGAGCACCGCCTGGCCTTTCTTGAGCAGTTTCACCTGGGCAGCCGACAGCGGCGAAAGCTGCGGGTAGGCCTCGGCGGTGTAGCGCACGCGCTTGATCAGCAGACGTACGCGGTGGCGATCGTGCTCTGCATCGCCCAGGGCCTCGACCAGCTTGGCAAGCTGCTTGCGCAGGTAGCGCCGTACCTTCTTGCGCAACTCCTCGAGCTCGCCACTCGCCTGCTGGGCAGCCAGTTCCCGGGGCCACTCGTCCAGGGCGCGGAATAGCGCGGGTAAGGCGCGGCTACCGAGTACCAGGGCATCGCCCTTGCGGCGCTGTACCAGGCGGCGCTGCGCCGCGGCGTGCTCACCACTGGCGCGCAGGGTGCCGATCAGCACCTCTAGGTCCCGTATCGGGCCCGTCAGACGCCCGAGTTCGGCAGCGCGCTTCTGCAAGGGATCGCTCCCGGCAGCGCCCTTGAGCGGCTTGAGCAGGCTGCGCAAGCGGCGCAGGCAGACCCGCAGATCGTGCAGCGCCTCGTCATCGGTCTGCGCCTGCAGACGCTCGCGACAGGCGTAGAGCGCAACCTCTAGGCGCAGCACTTCGCTGCGCAACGTACCGACAAAACCACTCATCACGGAACTCCTGAAAAACCGTTCAAGGGGATCGGCTCCAGCGCCAAGGCAGTTGGCGGCGCAGCGCGTTCAGCTGTTGGAGCAGCGCCCGGGGGGAAATGTTCTGCCCCGCGTAACGCTGCGCTTCGAAAGCCTGCACGAAGGCCAGAATGGCGTCCGCCTGGGCGGGCAGCGCCTCGCCGGCACGCTGCGCGAAGCCCCGTGGCCCTTCGCCGGCATGACGCCGCACGCCGTGCTGGGCCAGCAGTCGCTCGAAGCGTTGAAAGAGGCGCAGCAGGGGGTCACGCTCGACCCGCCACGGCTTGAACAGCCACAGCGAGAGCAGGCCCAGCAGCAAGCCACCGCCACCGACCAGCGCGAATATCAGCCTGCCGGCGTCGACCTGGCCGAACCAGCGCTGCAGCAGTTCGAACTGCTGCGCGCCCTGGTAGCCCAGCACCCAGCGCTGCCAGCCGTAGTTGAGGTCGTCCCAGCCCAGGCGCAATTCGTTCAGCCAGGTCAGGTTGCGGTAACGCAAGGGCGAGAACGGCGAGTCGGCGAGAAAGCTCTGTTCACCGGCCAGGGCCTGCTCCAGGCCTTGCTCGATGCGCTCGGGGGCGACCTGAAAGGTCGGATCCACACGTGTCCAGCCCCGCTCCGGCAACCAGTACTCGACCCAGGCATGGGCATCGAACTGGCGAACCTGCACGTAGCTGCCGTTGCCACTGAGTTCGCCGCCCTGATAACCGGCCACCACGCGGCTGGGAATGCCGGCCGCACGCAGCACGAAGGTCATGGCCCCGGCATAGTGCGCGCAAAAGCCGCTGCGGGTATCGAACAGGAACTCGTCGATGGAGTCCTCGCCCAGGGGGGTTGGCGTCAAGGTATAGACGTAGGGCTGGCGGTTGAAATGGCTGAGCAGCGCCGCGACCAACTGTTCATCCTGCGCGTACTGGCTGCGCAACTCCCCAGCCCAGGCGCGACTGCGGGCATCCCCCCCACGGGGTAGACGCAGCAAGGCCTGCCGGCGGTCCGGCGGCAGCTGCGGCTCGCGCAGCGCGTCAGGCCAGGAGCTCACGTCATAGAGCAGCGCGCGCTCCACCGGCCGGTTGCGCTGCAGCCGGAAATCCCCCATCTGCCGTGTACCTGGCATGTCGGTCCGGGCCACGTCGAGGGCGAACAACCAGGGCCGCGTGGTGGGCTGCATCACCACGCTGTAGTGCAGCGCCTCACCACGGGGCTGCCACTGCGGCGCCGCCGAGAACTGCTCCCCAGGCGACTGCGACCAGCGTCGGCCATCGAAGTGATCGAGCGTCAGCGCGCGCCAGTACAACTCGCCACGCGCTGGCACCCGCCCCTCGAAGCTGGCACGAAAGGCCAGTTCACCGGAACGGGTCAGCTCGGCGATATCGCCGGGCGCCATGCTGTCGGCCAACCCAGTGACCGCGCCACGCTCGTTGGGTACCGGTAACGACCACAGCGGCCCCAACCGCGGGAAGAACAGGAACAGCAGCAGCATCAACGGCAGCGCCTGCAGCAGCAGGCTGGCCGACAGGCGCAGCGTGCGCCACGGCCGTGTTGCCGTGCCGCTCTGCTGCAGCCCGATCAGGGCAGCCAACAGGGCACACACCGGCAGCAGGCTGAATAGCGCGACGAGCATGCTGTCATCGAACAGGTAGGCGGTGACCACCACGAAGAAGCCGAGAAAGATCACCACCAGCGCGTCGCGGCGAGTGCGCATCTCCAGCAACTTGAGACAGAACGCCGCGACCAGCAGCACCACCCCGCCGTCCAGGCCGACCAGGGTGCCGCGGGACAGGAACACGCCGGCCGCCGCCAGGACGATCAGGCCGATACGCACGAGGAGGCTGGGGTAGCCGGCACGCATGCGGAAGATCTGAATGCGCCACGCCGCACAGCCCAGCCACAGGCCGATCACCCAGACCGGCAGGTGGAAGGCGTGCGGCAGGATCACCAATGCCTGGGCGACCAGCAGCCAGGTCAGGCTGATACGCGGAATACCGGCGACGCTGCTCATGGGCGCGCTCCATGCAGCGCCAGCGCGCGCAGGCACTGCTCACGGTGGCGCTCGCCGATAGCCACCGGCAACGACTCGCTCGGCAGTTGCAGGGCGAACGGCTGCTGACGTTCGGAGAGCACCAGCACCCAGTGGCAGAGCAGCGACAAGCGGCTTTCCAGGTCGCCGCTGAGCACATCGAAATCCAGCAACAGGTCACGGCCGGTCTGGGCGGCGAAGTCCTTGACCAGCAATCCCTGCCCGCGCGAGTAAGCCTTCCAGTGCAGCCGCCGGCGTGAATCGCCTGGCTGATAAGTGCGCAGCCCCTGGAAGTCATCGCTGCCCTGCCCCTGGCTGACCAGCCCGGCCTGCTCGTCATCCTCGCGGCCGCCAGCCGCCAGCGGCAACTCGCCCTCGAGTGGCCGCGGATACACCAGCACCGCCTGATCGAGATCGACATGGCTCCAGGCGACCAGCAGCCCCAGGGGAAAACGGCTTTCCACCCGCAAGCGACCGGGTTCAAGCCAGCCGCGGCGCTGAGTCTGCAGGCCCAGCTCGCACTCGACCGAGCCTTGCGCCGGCACGTCCTGCTGCTGCAGGTCGGCAGGCGGCCAGCCCAGGGCGATGGCTTCGTGGGCCCGGCCGCGACTTTCCAGACGTACCCGCAGGCGCGCCGCCTCGCCGGCAAACACCGCACCGGCACCACCGGCGTGCAGCACCAGCCCGGCCAGGTTGCGGTAGGTGTGCAGGATGGTGACCACGAACACCGAGCCGAGCAGAAAGGTCAGCCCGTAGGCCAGGCTGTTCTGGTAATTGATGGCGGCCAGCAGCATGACCAACAGGGCGAACAGAAAGGCCACGCCCACGCGGCTCGGCAGGATGAAGATGCGCCGCTGGTTGAGCTGAACGCTGGCCGCCGCCGGTATGCGCCTGGCCAGCCAGCGATTCCAGCGCTGCCTGAAGGCGCCGGTCAAAGTGCCGGCACCTCACGCAGCAACCATTGCACCAGGGCGCCGCCGCCGTGACCCGCCGGGTCCGCCTGATCACGCAGGCGATGCCCGGCCACGGCCGGCAGCACGGCCTGGACGTCCTCGGGAATCACGTAATCGCGCTCGGCCAGCAGTGCCCAGGCACGTGCTGCCGCCAGCAGCGCCAGGCTGCCGCGTGGCGACAGGCCCCAGGCGAACTGCGGCTGGGTACGGGTGGCTTCGACCAGACGCAGCACGTAGTCGACCAGGGCATCACTGACGCGCACCTTGGGCACTTCGGCCTGCAGCTTCGCCAGCTCCGCGTGATTGAGTACCGCGTCCAGCGTCGGCAGCACCGAGCGACGGGGCTCGCCAAGCAGCAGGGCTTTCTCCGCGGCACGGGCCGGGTAACCCAGCGACAGGCGCATCAGAAAGCGGTCCAGCTGCGACTCCGGCAGTGCGAAGGTGCCGCTCTGGCTGATCGGGTTCTGGGTGGCGATGACGAAGAAGGGATCGGGCAGCGGCCGTGTCGCGCCCTCGATGGTCACCTGCCCCTCCTCCATGGCCTCGAGCAGCGCGCTCTGGCTTTTCGGCGTGGCGCGGTTGATCTCGTCCGCCAGCACCAGCTCGGCGAACACCGGGCCGGGGTGGAACAGGAACTGGCCGCTGTCCTTGTCGAACACCGAGGTGCCGAGAATATCGCCCGGCAGCAGGTCGGAGGTGAACTGGATGCGCTGGAAGCTCAGCCCCAGCACCTTGGCCAGGGCATGGCTGAGGGTGGTCTTGCCCATGCCGGGCAGGTCTTCGATCAACAGATGACCGCGGGCCAGCAGACAGGTCAGCGCCAGGCGCACCTGCGCCTCCTTGCCGAGCAGCACCTGGTTGATGGTATCCAGGCAGGCGTCCAGTTTCGTGTGCATCGTCCACTCCTCGTGCAAGTGGCCTGATGCTACTGACCTGACGGCGGTGGGCAAAGCGTTACGTAATGTTTGCTGACGAAACTGTGCACCAGGCCCGGGCCTGCAGCGAACCGCGCGGACGCCCGCTAGAGGCGAAAATGCGCGGCCATGCCCTGCAATTCGCGACCCAGCGTCGCCAGTTGCTGGCTGGAGCCGGCGTTTTCCTGCATGGCGGCGGCGGACTGCTCGCCCAGGTCGCGAATCGACGTGACGCTGCGGTTGATGTCCTCGGCCACCGCGGTCTGCTGTTCGGCGGCAGCGGCGATCTGCTGGTTCATGCCGTGGATTACCGCAACGGCGTCGGCGATACCGGTCAAGGCCTCTTGCGTAAGGCGAGCGTCGCCCACCACCTGCTCGACCAGTTCGTCGCTGCGACGCATGTCGGCCACCGAGCGGGTGGCGCCAGCCCGCAAGGTGCCCAGCAGCCCTTCGATTTCCTCGGTGGATTGCTGGGTACGCCGCGCCAGCGCACGTACCTCGTCGGCGACCACCGCGAACCCGCGTCCCTGCTCACCGGCCCGTGCCGCCTCGATCGCCGCGTTGAGCGCCAGCAGGTTGGTCTGCTGCGCCACGCTCTTGATCACCTCCAGCACCGCGTCGATATTGCGGGTGTCGGCGCTGAGCTGTTCGATACCTTGACGGGTCACCGCCATGGCCGCGACCAGCTGCTCGATGCGTTGCAGGGTTTCCCCCACCACCTGGCTGCCCGCAGCGACCCGTGAATCGGCCAGGGCGGTGGAGGCAGCAGCCTGCTCGGCGTTTTGCGCCACCTCATGGACCGTCGCCGCCATCTGGGTGATCGCCGTGGCCACCAGATCGGTTTCTTCCTTCTGGCCGCTGACCCCCTGACGCGCCTGCTCGGTGACCGACGACAGCGTCTGCGCCGACGTGGACAGCTGCACCACGCCGTCCTGCAGGCGCCCGACCATGCCGCGCAGGTCCCGCGACATGCCTTGCATGGCAAGCAGCAGTTGGCCGATCTCGTCGGTGCGGCGTACTTCGATCTCGGCGCAGAGGTCACCGGCGGCGATGCGCTGGGCGACCGCGGTCACCTGCTTGAGCGGGCGCACGATCACCCGGGTGATGAGCAACGTCGCCAGCAAGCCGACCAGCAAGGCGGCAGCGGCGGCGACCAGAATCAGCAATGCGCTGCTGCGCACCAGGCTGTGAAGCGCATCTTTCTGCTGGGCATAGGTCTGGCCGACCCGCTCGACCACGTTGTCCGCACGCGCCACCAGTTGCCCGTGCTCCTGCTGTTGCTGTTGCAGCAGGCCGGTGTATTCCTGCAACCGCTGGTTGAAGGAGTCGATATTGCCCACCACCTCGGCAAGCACCGAACGGTACCCCGGGTCACCCAGCGCGTCGCGCAACTGGGCCGCCTGGGTCTGCGCATCGAGCGCTTCCTGGATGCTGCTGCTCGGCACTTCGCCACTGCTGCGGCTGTTTTCCAGGAGAACCCGCGCCTGCTCCAGGGCCTGCAGGAGCAGCACATGCACCTTGCCGATCTGGCCGGCCTGGGTGACCGCCTCGCCGCCCTGGTTGCCCTGGCTCTCCTTGAGGGCGTAAACCCCGTCCTCGGCCAGCCCGTCCTTGAGCAGATCCAGGCTGTTGGCGGCGCCGACCACCAGCCATTTCGCGGCATCCAGCGACAGGCGCATATTGTCGCTCTGCTCCACGTAGCGATCGAAGACCTGCACGTATCCGGCAATGTCCTCGTCGACCTGCTGCAATGCCTCGCGCTCGCTACCGGCAACCTGATCGTGCAGCTGTTGCACCTGTTCGCGGATGGCCTGCGCCTGTTCGTGCAGACGCTGGGTCTGCGCCGTGTCGCCGCTGGTGATGAAGGCCTGTTCGGTGCGGCGCATCTGCGCGACGCGATCATTGATGTCGCTGAAACGCTCGAACAGGGAAAACCTGGCGCCCACGTCACCCAGGGCGAAAAACCCGGTAGCCGCCACCACCAGGGTGAGCAGCAGCACCACGCCGAATCCCAGGGACAATTTGACCGCCGTTGCCAGGCTGGCCAGTGCGCGTAGAGAAACCATTGCCGACCCTCCCGTGCTGGGCAGTAGCCCTCCAGGGGTCAACAGTGATACAGGCGACTAGTGGCGACAAGCCAGCAAGGCGTCAGCGGGTGGTTTTAGCTAAGGCGATGTCGTTTTCAGGATATGGCCGGCTGTCGGAGAGTCACGCCAGCTGACGATCGCACATCGCCATCAGCCAAGGCCCGTTGTTAGAATCGGCGTGCATTCAGGCTGACGACGGCGTCGGCAGGACAGTCATCATGCCCACCCCATCCCGCCACGCGTTCCCCCGACTCGCGCTGCTCATCGCCGGCCTGCTGGCGAGCGCCCAGGGTCTTGCCGAGATGGCAGGTGGTGAAGTGGGCATTCGCCTGACCGTGCACAGTGCCTGCCAGGTGGACAGCAGCACCGAGCAGGAAACGCTGCTGCTGACCAACCACGATTGCCGGGATGGCTACCGCATCCGTTACCAGAACGCCGACCTGCAGGTCGACCGCGAGGCCCTGGCACAGGCCAGCACGCGGGTAGACGAGCGCTTCCCGCGATCGCGCATCGAGCTCTATTGGTAGCTCAGAGCGGGCGCTGCAGGTCGAAGGTGTCACGGGTGCGGCTGTAGGCCGTGCCGCCCAGACGCCCGATCAGATCGAGGCGCTGCGGGTCGATCCGCCCTTTCTCGTTGAGCACCTCGTCGCTGATATGCGCCAGCAGCACTTCGGCGAAGATCAGGTGATGGTTGGGCTTGTCCTGGGGGTACCCCATGATCTGCGTGACCCGGCACTCGAACGCCACGGCAGCGCCCTCGACCCGTGGCGGGGCGACGCGACTGCTGGCTATCGAGCCGATGCCACACTGGACGAATTCGCTGGTGCTGCGCGGCAAAAAGGCCGCGCTGGCATTCATGGCCTCGGCTTGCGCGAACGCCACCAGGTGGATGACCAGTTCTCCGGTTTCCTGGGCATTGCGCAGGGTGTCTTTCAGCGCGCCGTCGTCGCGGGTGCCGACGTTGACCATCAGCGTCGCCGGCTCGTCGCTGATCACCTGAAAGAAGCTGAAGGGGGCCAGGTTGGTCACACCCTCCTTCGAGATGCTCGACACCCAGGCGATCGGCCTGGGTGTGACGGTTGCGGCGAGCCAGCGGTAGCGGTCCAGCGGGGTCAGGTCAGCGAAATCGAGCAGCATTGCGATCTCCGGCATTCAGATTGCCGCAAGCTTACTCCACTGCGCGACTCAACGGCCCGCTCGGGACTCGCGAATATAGAAGCGCGCCTTCTCGGACTTGTTGGTGCAGCCGCGGTAGGCCTCGAACTGCTGCTGGGTTTTTGCCGCGGTCATCAGCGAGGCGGCCTTGGAATAGCTGACCGTACCGGCAAAACCTTCGGCCTTGGCCAGGTCGAGTTCCTGCCAGGCCGCATCGAGTTGAGTCGCACAGCTGTCACGGTAGGACGTGGTCGCTGAGCAGCCCGCCAACAGCGCAATCGGTAAGAGAATCCAGGCTTTCATGTCGCATACTCCAGAGGTTGGCCGGCAATCAGGTCGCCGGTGCTGTGTAAGACGATGGGCCAGTGAAAAAGTGCCACTATCGAGGTGCGACAAGGCGCAGAATGCGCGTGGACAAGCGGCACGAATCAGGGAGAGCTGGATGAGCAAGAAAGTGGCCTTGGTGCTGGGCTCGGGCGGTGCGCGTGGTTACGCGCACATCGGCGTGATAGAGGAGCTGGAGGCGCGCGGCTACCAGATCGGCTGCATCGCCGGGTGCTCCATGGGGGCGGTGGTCGGTGGCATCTACGCGGCCGGCAAGCTCAAGGACTACAGCGACTGGACCCAGAGCCTGGACTACCTGGATGTGCTGCGCCTGCTGGACGTCAGCTTTCGCCTGGGCGCCATACGCGGGGAGAAGGTCTTCGGGCGGATTCGCGACATCGTGGGCGAAATCACCATCGAGTCGCTGAACATCCCCTTCACGGCGGTGGCGACCGACCTCACCAACCAGCAGGAAATCTGGTTTCAGGAAGGCTGCCTGCACCAGGCCATGCGCGCCTCGGCGGCGATTCCCAGCCTGTTCACCCCGGTGATCCAGGGCAAACGCATGCTGGTCGATGGCGGCCTGCTCAACCCGCTGCCCATCGTGCCGGTGGTCTCGAGCCACTGCGACCTGATCGTCGCCGTCAACCTCAACTCGGCCCATCAACAGCACTACCAGTTGCCCGTCATCGAGCGCCCTGCCGCCCTGAAGGGACGCTTCGATCAGATGATGACGTCGCTGGGCTCGCATCTGCCGTCGCTGCGTCGCAAAGGTGGCGAGGACGATCCGCTGCTGCTGGAGGCAACCCAACCGGCGGTGCCGCGGCAACCCGACCTGTGGCTGCAGGAGCCGGTCGATCTCCATGGCCAGCAGCCAGCCGCCGCGCCCCAGGACGACAGCGCGCCCAAGTCGGCCAGCGGCTCACGGGTCGCCCATATGGCCGGGCCGGCGTCGCTGCTGGAGTTGATCAACCAGAGTTTCGAGGTGATGCAGACCTCGCTCTCGCAATACAAGATCGCCGGTTACCCGCCGGATATCCTGATCAACGTGCCCAAGCGGGTGTGCCGCTTCTTCGAGTTCTACAAGGCGCCGGAACTGATCATGCTGGGCCGGCAGATCGCCCGCGACACCCTCGACAGGTACGAACGCGGCGACCGTTGAGCCGCCGCGCTACAACGGCGGGCTGCGTTCCTCACGGGGCGGCAGACCCGCCGGCGCTTTGTGGGCGACCCAGTCGCTGAGCAGGCTGTAGGCCACGGCGAGCAGGGTCGGCCCCAGGAACAGGCCCATGAAACCAAACGCCAGGATGCCGCCGAACACGCCGAGCAACACCACCACCAGCGGCAGGTTGCCACCGCGACTGATGAGATACGGCTTGAGGATGTTGTCCACGCCGCTGATGATGAAAAAGCCCCACACGCCGAGAAAGATCGCCATGCCGATCTCGCCCTGCCAGATCAGCCAGCCCACCGCCGGGCCCCAGACCAGGGGCGGCACCATGATCAGGCTGCAGGCGAAGGTCAGCAGGCCCAGCAACAAGGCGCCCGGGATACCGGCGATCATGAAACCGATGTAGGCCAGCAGCGCCTGCGCCACCGCGGTGCCGATCACCCCGTTGACCACCCGCTGCACGGTCCCGGCGACCAGTTCGAGGTAATGCTGGGCGCGATCGCCGATCAGGCGCTCGAGCAGGCTTTCGACGAAGGCGGCCAGGCGCGGGCCATCGCGATAGAAGAAGAACACCAGGATCAGGCTCAGGGCGAGTTCGAGAATGCCGCCGCCGATCTTGGCGCTGCGCACCAGCAGGAAGTTGCCGACCTGGCCGAGATACGGCTGCACCGTGGCGAACAACGCCGAGCCCTGCTGATCCAGGGTTTCCCAGATGCTCACCAGGCGGTCGCCGACCAGGGGTACCGAGGCCAGCCAGCCTGGCGGAGGCGGCAGGCCCTCGACCTGCACGTCCTTGAGCATCGCGGTGGCATCGCGAATATGGTCGGCGAGGTTGAAGCCCAGCATCACCAGCGGCACCGCCACCAGGACGATCCACACCCCGGTCAGCACGCCGGCGGCAACCGATTGCCGACCTTTCAACACGCGCGTCAGCCAGCGCATCACCGGCCAGCTGGCGAAAGACAGCACGGCAGCCCAGAACAGTGCTGACCAGAATGGCGCGAGCACCCAAAGGCTCGCACCCAGCAGCCCCAGTAGCAGGATCTGCACCAGCAAGCGGTCGTTATTCGGCATTTTTCAGGACTTCCAGAAAACCAGACTCAGGCCCGTGGCACGGGCGCGCTCAACGTAGCACGTCGATGCGCAAACCGTCGCCACTGCTCTCGCCGATTTCCAGACGCGCGGCCCTGACCCGCTCGTCGATCAGCGCTTCCCGCCAGGCCTCGGCATTGACACCGGAGAGGCTGACACGCAGGGTGCTGTCCAGGTTAAGGCTGCGCGCCAGCAGCTCCGTCCACTCCGGTTTGGGCTCATCCTGGCCCGGCAAGCGCAGCTCGCCGGTGCTCTTGAGCTGTCGCGACAGCGTGGCCGGAGTTGGCAGCACCTTCGCCAAGGGCTGGTCCGCCGCCAGTTGCTCGGCATGCAGGTAGGCGCGGCGATTACCGCGGGTGATGCTGTACAGCGCCACCAGGCTGTTCTCGTTGGGCTCCGCCAGGCGCAGCAACGCATAGGCCTGCTGGTCATCGGAGCCGTACAGCGTGGAGTTGCCGAACACTGAATTGGCCCACAGGCTGCTCGAGCCGCACTCTCGTCCCTGGCACCAGTAGAGCAGTTGCGCATCCTGATCCTGCAGGGCCTCGCGCGCCTGGGCGAACACTTCGTTGGCGCTGTGGGTGCGCGGCAATTCGTAGGTGACCGCCGTCAGCGCGCCCTGAACGAGTACTTCGCGCTCGTAACGCAGGCGCCCGCTGATACGCCGGATGGTCCCCTGGGGATACAGGCGCTCCTGATCGGCCTGTTCCCTGAAGGTGACGATTTCACTGCCTGGGAAACGCGGCAATACATCCAGATCACGGCTACCGGCTACATCGGCACCGGCCAACGGGCTGAACACCAGCAGCGCAAGCAGGTAACTCAGACGCATGCCGCCCCTCTTACCCCGATGGCGAGAGGCGTCGGCGAACAGGCAGATGGGGTGGGCAGCGCATCCGGCGCGACGGTATACAGGTCGGTCATGCAGATCTCCATGGCAGTGCCCGACACCTTTCCCCAGTTGCAACGGGCCGTCAAGGCGCACTCAGGAATGGATTGAAACAGTCTGCTACGAGTTGCGCGCCCCGCTCGTCATCCAGATGCAGGTGGTGCCCGCCGGGCAGGCGCTCGACCATGATCGGCGTCCGCCTCAATAATTCGTCCAGGCCTTCACGGGACGCCAGGAGCCCCTGCTCGGCAAGCACCAGGCGGGTGGGACAGCTCAGCGCCATGACGAATGCCTGCACGTGGGCCATGGTCAGGCGCATCGGCGTAGCCAGCGTCAGGCGGCTGTCGGTGCGCCAGGTCAGACCGCCCTCCACCGGCATCAGCCCGCGCTGCGCCAATAACCGGGCCGCCTCGAAACTGACGTGGCCGACACCGCGCTGGCGTATCTGGGCAGCGCGCTCGAGACTGGGATACAGCGGCTTGCGCTTGGCAGCCAGGGCCAGGCGCCCACGCAGCGCCTCGGCCAAGGTGGCCACCGCTGCATCGGCCTCGACGGTGGGTGGCACCAGGCCGTCTATCAATGCCAGGCGCTGCACCCGTTCGGGGAAGGTTGCCGCCAGCAGCACCGAAACGATGGCCCCCATGGAATGGCCGAGCAGGCTGAAACGCGGCCAGCCGAGCTGTTCGGCGGCCAGCAGCACGTCGTGCACGTAGTCCCACAGGGCATAGCCAGCGCCTGGCGGGCGGTGCGCCGAGTGGCCATGGCCGGCGAAATCCACCGCGACGATGCGCAGGCCCCGAAGCTTGGGTGCCAGGCGGGCGAAGGTCGCCGCGTTGTCCAGCCAGCCATGCAGGGCGATCACCGGTATGCCGTCGGCCGGGCCGTACACCTGAGCGGCCAGTTCGATATGCGGCAATCGCAGGTGTATCTCTTCAGGTGCCAGGCTCATCGCACGCCCTCGGCAGGTTCCTGCCAGCGCGTGAACAGACGGCGGATCAGCTGCGCGGTGGCGTCCGGGTGTTCGAGCGGAAACATGTGCCCGCCCGGCAGGGTCAGGAATTCGCCCCGGGGGGCGCGCCGTGCCATGCGCCCATGATGGGGCAGCACCACACGGCTCTGCGCCCCTTTCACCAAGGCCAGTGGCACCTGCAGCTGGTGCGGCCGCCCCGGGCTGGTATGGGGCACGCTGCGATAGATGCTGATTTCGGTCGCCGCTTCGAAGCGCAGGCGCAGACCGTCCTGATGAGGGTGCAGGCCATGCTCGACATAGGCGTCCAGGCATTCCGGGTCGAAACGGCTGAACAGCGCACGCTCGGCGAAATAACGCCGTGCCTCCAGCCCATCGACGAAGGCTTCGCGCCTGCCCAGCGTACGCCCGGCAGGCGTGAGGCGGTCGATCAGGCCCAGGCGTTTGGCCGCCTGAATCACCAGCTGATCGAGGCGACTGAGCACCGGCGAGTCGAGCATCACCAGGCCGCGATAGAGATCCGGTCGACGCAGCGCCGCGTGGTAATGCAGCACCCCGCCCAGGGAATGGCCCACGCCCCACACCGGCTCGGCGCATTGCTCGAGGTGATGGAGCAGCTCGTCGACCAGGTTGCTCCAGTTGTCATTGACCGGGAAACGCGGGTCATGGGCATGCTGCGCCAGGTGCCGCACCTGGTACTCCGGCGCCAGCGCCGCGAACAATTTGCGGTAGGTGGCCGAGGGAAACCCGTTGGCGTGAGCAAAGAAGATCAACTGGTGCATGGCAGTCGTGCTGGTGGCGGGCAGTGAAGGGATTGTCAGGCAGCCCCCTTGAAGGCGGCAACGCCCGTAATGGTCAGGAAGGACGACGCTCCGGCCAAGTACCTGGCGCGCCTAGCCCTGTGGCGGCGGGCTGCCATGCGGCACGATGGCCACGGTCAGCCGGGAAATGCAGCTGGTCCTGCCGTCGTCGCCATGCAGACGGATGTCCCAGACATGGGTGCTACGGCCCAGGTGCACCGCCCTCGCCACCGCGGTGACGCGCCCGCTGCGCAGCCCGCGCAGGTGGTTGGCATTGACCTCCAGGCCCACGCAGAAGAATTGCTGCGTGTCGATGCACTGGTAGCTGGCCGTGGAGCCCAGGCTTTCGGCCAGCACCACCGAGGCACCGCCGTGCAGCAGGCCGTAAGGCTGATGGGTCCGCGAATCGACCACCATGCTGGCGGTGAGCGACTCGTCATCGCAGGCCTCGAAGCGGATGTCCAGCAGCTCACCGATGGTGTTGCGCTGGGCAGCGTTGAGTTCGTCGAGGTCGGGGGTCCGGCGCCAGATGCTCATGCTCGATCCTTGTTCTTATGAAGTGTTCCGACACCGCCCGTTCAGCGCTCCTCGGGGTGCGCCAGCAGGCTGAGGGACATCAGCCCGGCGATCAGATCATCGCCTTCGAGCAGCGCCAGGCTGGCCGTATGCATGGTCAGCGGCTGCTGGCGATGACCGTGTACCAGAAGCCCGCCCAGTGCGCCGATGAAGGGCTGATGGGAAACCAGCAGGATTTCATCGCCAGCCAGTTGCTGCAACCTGGCCAGGCTGTCACGCGGGTCGCTATCGGGGGTCAGCCAGGCAACCGTCTGCAGCGCACCCGCCACCGGCAGAGCGTCACGCACCAGCGCAGCCGTCTGTTGCGCTCGCACATAGGGGCTGGCGTAAATGTTGAGCGCGCGACCTCGCAGGTGCTCGATCGACTGCCCCACTTCGTCGCGGCCATGGGCCGTCAATTCACGCGCCGCATCGGTACGCGCCTCGGCCTGGGCCTGCCCGTGGCGCAGCAACCACAGCCTCATGCTGGCAGACTCATGGCTTTGGTTCCTCGTCGCGGACCGGATGAGGCGCCGGCGGCACGCTGTGCGCCGCCTCGCCTTGCGATGGGCGCGCAGCCGGCCAATCGGCGAACGGCCAGGGCTTGGTTTCGGTATTGAAGGTGCCGAAGCGGCCGATCTGCGCCAAGTACTGGCTGAGGCTGTCGCCGAAACTCAGCAGACCGGCATTCGGCGCACCGTAGACGAGACGGTAGACGAGCTGCAGCAGCACGACGCCAGCCAGCAGCAGTTCGGCCAGTTGCCAGACGAACAGGAACAGCAGCATCCAGACGAGGCGCAGGCCGATGGGCTCGCCCTTGGGGTGATCATTCATACGATTTGTCCTCAGAAACCCGTGGCTGAAATGAAGTCGACATCGGTCTTGGGTTCGGCGCGCATCAGCGCCTCGATCACCTGATCGAGGGTACGCCCTTCGAACAGGATGGCATGCAGCCCCGCCACCAGCGGCATGTACACCTGCAGCTCTTCGGCCTTGGCCTTGAGTACCTTGATGGTGTTGACGCCTTCGGCCACTTCGCCGAGGCGCTCGACGGCCTCCTGCAGGCTCAGGCCCTCACCGAGGGCGAAACCGACCTGGTAGTTGCGGCTTTTCGGCGACGAGCAGGTAACGATCAGATCGCCCACCCCGGCCAGGCCCAGGAAGGTCATGGGATTGGCGCCCAGGTGCACGGCGAAGCGGGTCATCTCCGCCAGGGCGCGGGTGATCAACATGCTCTTGGTGTTCTCGCCCATGCCCAGTGCGGCGGCCATGCCGGCGATGATGGCGTAGACGTTCTTCAGCGCACCGCCCAGCTCGACGCCAAACCGGTCGGTACTGGCGTAGACCCTGAAGGTGCGCCCGTGCAGCACTTGCTGCACCGCGCGGCACAATGCTTCGTCCTCGCTGGCCACCACGGTGGCGGTCAGGGTGTGCGCGGCAATTTCCCTGGCCAGGTTCGGCCCGGAGAGCACGCCAATGCGTGCCTGGGGAGCGACCTGCTCGATGATCTCGCTCATCAGCTTGAAGGTCTGCGCCTCGATGCCTTTGGTGGTGCTGACCAGTTGCTTGCCGGCCAGCAGGTCGGATACCGGCTGCAGCACCTGACGCAACGCGCTGGACGGCAGCGCCACGAACGCCAGCTCGCACGCCTGCAGCGCCGCCGGCAGATCGGTGGTCGGTTCCACGCCGTCGAGCACCTTGACGCCCTTGAGATAGCGAGGGTTTTCGCGCCGGGTGCGAATGGCTTCAGCCTGCACGGGGTCGCGCATCCAGTGCAGAACGCGATGCCCATTCTGCGCCAGCAGGTTCGCGATGGCGGTGCCGAAGCTGCCGCCACCCAGTACTGCGATAGGTTGCTGTTGAGTCATGACCAGTCCGTTGTGAATGCTGTGCAAGTGCCGGGCATTATACGGTTAGCCGTTGCGACGACCAGCCTTGTGGCATCGCCAGGCATGGCCGGGCATCCGAGAGGCGGTCGCGATTTTGCCGGTGCATGGCTGGCAATGCGCCGCGGCTCGGTTAACATGCCCGCTCTGCGCGAACAGGGCCGTTGCGTGACGTCTATCATTGTCGTTGATCAATCCATATTGCTGGCGACTTCACTCGCCTGTGCGTGCCCAGCCTCATGCCGCCTATCGGATCCGCTGCCTAGATGACCCGCAATTGCCTTCGCAGCATTGCGCGCTGCCGCCCGTGGATTCGCCGCGCCCTGGTGGTGTTCTGCTTGCTTACCCCTCAGTTACAGGCCGCGGAACTGCTGCTGAGCACGGCAGGCGATACCACCACGCTGGAGCATTTCGGCAACGCGCTGGCAGCGGCACGCCCCGCCGACCGCGTTCGCATCGTGCCTCTGAACGAAATGCCGCCCCTCGACCAGATCCCCGGTGAGACGCGCCTGATCCTGTTCGGCCAGGCGGCGCTGGCCTGGCGCCTGGAGTCGTCGAATGGCCCGCCGACGCTGGTGCTGCACGTCAACAAAACCCGGGCTCGCGAAACCCTTGGCGAGCATCTGCCCGCGAACCTCAGTGTGCTCTGGCAGGATCCGGCACCCCGCCGCCAGCTGCGGCTGCTCAAGCATCTGCTGCCCAGGGCCACGCGCGTAGGTGTGCTGCATGACCCCCATAGCGAGTTTCTGGTTGAGGAGCTGCGGCAGGCCGCCAGCGGGCTGGGTCTGGAAATCGTGGCCCAGGGCTGGCCGGACACCCGAGACAACAAGGCGGTGATTCGCCTGCTCGGCATTAGCGACGTGCTGCTCGCCGTCGCCGATGACGACCTCTACAACCCGCTGACCGCCAAGACCCTGCTGTTGACCAGCTACGGCCAGCAGCATGCGCTGATCGGCCCGAGTGCAGGCTTCGTGCGCGCCGGCAGCCTGGCCAGTACCTACGCCGACCAGGACGACTGGCTCGCCACGCTCGACCAGCTGCTCGACCAGGCGCCGGACAAATGGCCCGCGGGTACCTATTCGAAATCGTTCAAGGTGCTCGGCAACCCGCAGGTGGCACGCGCGCTGGGCATCACCCTGCCCAGCGATGCGGAGCTCGCCCGGCATCTATCGCAAGGAGATACGCCATGAAACGGTGGCGAGGCTGGAACATTCACGCCCGTACCCAGCTCATCAGCGTCGGCCCTGCCCTGCTGCTGACCCTGCTGTTGACCGGTTTTCTGACCTTCAATCGCCTGCAGGACCTGCGCGCGGAGATCAACCACACCGGCCAGCTGATCGCCAGCCAGCTGGCCCCCGCCACCGAATACGGGGTCATTTCCGGTAACCGCCGGGTGCTGGAGTCCCTGCTGCAAGCCACGCTGAAAACACCCCACGTGCGCTTCGTCGAAGTACGCGACCGTGACGAGAACATCCTCGCCTACCTGGAACAGCCCGACCACCCACATGCCGGCAATGGCCATCTGGACATCTTCCAGGCGCCCATCCAGCAGCAGCAGATCGATCTCGACACGGATTTCGGCGAAGCCCGATCATCCGCGGCCGAGCTGCCGGGCGCCGACTACCTGGGGCGCGTGGTCGTCGGCATGTCCAGTGACGCCTTCAATTCCCGGCAACAGGAAATCCTCCTCAAGGTCACGGTGCTCGTGCTGTTCGCCCTGCTGCTGACCTTCCTGCTGGCGCGCCGCCTGGCTAGCCGCCTGTCCAGGCCACTGAGCGCGATGAGCGACGCCGTTACCGCCATCCAGGCCGGCAACTACCAGGCCACGCTTCCCGAGGTCGGCGGCGGCGAACTGGCGACCCTGGCCAGGCATATCAACAACCTGGCCAACGGCCTGAACAATGCTGCCCAGGAGCAACAGCAGGCCATGACCCTGCTGATCAAGGCGCGTGAGGAGTCCGACCTGGCCAACCGGGCCAAGTCCGACTTCCTGGCCATGATGAGCCATGAACTGCGCACCCCCATGAACGGCGTGCTCGGCATGCTGCAATTGCTCGACACCACCGACATGAGCGAGGAGCAGCACGAATATGCCGCACTGGCCATGGAGTCCACCGAGCACCTGCTGAAGGTGATCAACGACATCCTCGACTTCTCCCGCATCGAACGCGGCGCACTGGAGCTGGAACTGATCAGCTTCAACCTGCCGGCCCTGCTCAAGGCCGCCCAGCAGGCTTTCCAGCACAGCGCCCAGCAGCGCGGCCTGCAGTTGCGCCTGCAGCTGGACGACGCCCTGCCGGCGCCACAGGTTCAGGGCGACCCGACCCGCCTGCGGCAGATCCTGGTCAACCTGATCGGCAACGCCCTGAAGTTCACCGAGCGCGGCGAGGTGCGCATCGAGGCCCACTGGCAAGCCCTGGACAATCAGGTGCTGTGGTTCACCTGCAAGGTCCACGACACCGGAATCGGCATCAGTGCCGAGCGCCTGGAGACCATGTTCGACGCCTTCCAGCAGGCCGACAACTCCATATCCCGGCGCTACGGCGGCACCGGGCTGGGCCTGCCGATCGCCCGCACCCTCGCCGAATGCATGGGCGGCACGCTCAAGGCGCAGAGCGAACCAGGCCGCGGTTCCTGCTTCACCCTGGAAATTCCCCTACCCTTTTCCGCCCAGCAGGCACAGCTGCCCATCCATACCGCCGGCACTGCACCTGTTGCAGCGCCGGTACGCTCGGTGTTGCTGGTGGAGGACAACGCGGTCAACCAGACCGTGATCGAAGCCATGCTGCGCAGCCTGGGCTACCAGGTGGAGCTGGTCGCCGATGGTGCCCAGGCGGTCGCGGCGGTCAGGCAACGGCGATTCGCCGCGGTCCTCATGGACTGCCGCCTGCCGGTCATGGATGGCTACGAAGCCACCCGGCGCATTCGCGATCTCGGCCCTGCCGGCCGCCTGCCGATCATCGCGCTGACCGCCAACGCCCTGCAGGGCGACCGCGAGGCTTGCCTGCAAGCCGGAATGAACGATTACCTCGCCAAACCGTTCAAACGCATGGAGCTGCAGGAGGTGCTCGAGCGCTGGCTGTCGGCCGGCGGTGCAGCGAACTGACGCCAGTTGCGCAGCAGCCAAGCGAAATCGCCCCAGCCGGGCGCGCGACGCTCGCAACCTCTAGTCAGATGGGCGAAAATACTGCACGCTTGCTGGTTGAAGTGGGCATCAAAGGGGCATCTGTGACACCATTGCCGCCTGCAGAGTACAACTGTACTCACCACACTGTGACTTTCACCACAACGCAACAGTCTATGACTAGGCTGCTGGCAGTCGCATCACTCATGCGCAGCCGGCCAGGACGATTTACCCAGCCGAGGCGCGTGGGGATTATTGAGGAGCTCGCATGACCAAACAAAACGCCTTCACCCAGGAAGATCTGTTGCGCTGCAGCCGCGGCGAACTGTTCGGCCCGGGTAATGCGCAACTGCCCGCCCCCAACATGTTGATGATCGACCGGATCGTCCACATCAGCGAAACGGGCGGCAAGTACGGCAAAGGCGAAATTGTCGCAGAGCTCGATATCAATCCTGATCTGTGGTTCTTCGGTTGCCACTTCGAAGGTGACCCGGTGATGCCAGGCTGCCTGGGCCTCGATGCCATGTGGCAGCTGGTCGGCTTCTTCCTCGGCTGGCAGGGCAACCCCGGCCGTGGTCGCGCCCTGGGTTCGGGCGAAGTGAAATTCTTCGGCCAGGTGCTGCCGACCGCCAAGAAGGTCACCTACAACATCCATATCAAACGCACCATCACCCGTTCGCTGATCCTGGCGATCGCCGATGGCACCGTGAGTGTCGATGGTCGCGAGATCTACAGTGCCGAAAGCCTGCGGGTCGGCCTGTTCACTTCCACCGACAGTTTCTAAAGGATCCTTTCCATGCGTCGCGTCGTTATTACCGGTCTAGGCATCGTTTCCTGCCTGGGCAATGACAAAGAAACCGTCTCCGCCAACCTCCGCGCTGGCCGCCCCGGTATCCGCTTCAATCCGGAATACGCCGAGAAGGGTCTGCGCAGCCATGTGTCGGGCTCCGTCGACCTCAACCTGGAAGAGTTGATCGACCGCAAGCTGTTCCGCTTCATGGGTGATGCCGCCGCCTACGCCTACCTGGCGATGGAGCAGGCGATCAAGGACTCGGGCCTCAGCGAAGAGCAGGTATCGAACCCGCGCACCGGCCTGATCGCCGGCTCCGGTGGCGCCTCCACGCTGAACCAGATGGAAGCCATCGACACCCTGCGCGAGAAAGGCGTCAAGCGCGTTGGCCCGTACCGTGTGACCCGTACCATGGGTAGCACCGTATCGGCCTGCCTGGCGACCCCGTTCAAGATCAAGGGCGTCAACTTCTCGATCTCCTCGGCCTGCGCCACCAGCGCCCACTGCATCGGCCAGGCCATGGAGCAGATCCAGCTCGGCAAGCAGGACGTGGTCTTCGCCGGCGGCGGTGAAGAAGAGCACTGGAGCCAGAGCTGCCTGTTCGATGCGATGGGCGCCCTCTCCACCCAGTACAACGACACGCCGGAAAAAGCCTCCCGTGCCTACGATGCCAACCGTGACGGTTTCGTCATCGCCGGCGGCGGCGGCATGGTCGTGGTCGAGGAGCTGGAGCACGCCCTGGCCCGTGGTGCCAAGATCTACGCGGAAATCGTCGGCTATGGCGCGACTTCCGATGGCTACGACATGGTCGCCCCGAGCGGCGAAGGCGCGGTGCGCTGCATGCAGCAGGCGCTGGCTACCGTCGACGGCCCGATCGACTACCTGAACACCCACGGCACCTCGACTCCGGTCGGCGACGTCGCGGAAATCAAGGGTATTCGTGAAGTCTTCGCAGACAAGGCCCCGGCCATCAGCTCCACCAAGAGCCTGTCCGGCCACAGCCTGGGCGCCGCTGGGGTGCACGAGGCGATCTACTGCCTGCTGATGATGGAAGGCAACTTCATCACTGCCTCGGCCAACATCGAAGAGCTGGACCCGGCGGTCGCCGACCTGCCGATCCTGCGCGAGACCCGCGAAAACGCCAAGCTGGACACCATCATGTCCAACAGCTTCGGCTTCGGTGGCACCAACGCCACCCTGGTGCTCAAGCGCTGGGCCGGCAACTGATCGGCTGCCCGCAAAAAAAAACGGCGCCCTGTGGCGCCGTTTTTTATTGCCTGGCGATTTACTCAATGCACGTCGAAGCGTTGCGCTGCCGTGCTGCGATCGCCCTGGAACGGCAGGAAACTCCGCGGGCAGCACCTCATGGTTCGCGGAGAACTCGAAGGCCATGACGGCCCGGGACGAGCCGCCCCCGCTTCAGCGCCACCACGAACTTGTCGTGGCGCTGACAGCCTGATGACAATCAGCGAGACGCGGGCAGCGCTTCTTGCACCGTGCGCGGCAGGATGGACAGGAAATTGTCTCGGGCGACCCTGTGGGCGACATCCTCGGGCAGCGCATCGAGAAAGCGGTCGAAGCCATGCATGTACTCGCCCATGCTGTCGAAGCGACCGACCACGTCGGAACCGACCATGAAACGCTCCGGATAGCGTTCGACCAGCTTTACCCACTTGGGGTCCGGCGTGCCGCGCTCATCGGTCAGGTACGGCCGCAACATGGTCCAGGACAGATCGATGTAGAGGTTGGGATAGCTTTCCAGCATGCGCGCAAGGGTGTCGAAGAGAAACTCCAGTTTCTCCTGGTGGCGGTGAATCTCCATGCTGGTGCCCGCATGGGCCCAGATGAAACGCACGTGGGGGTGATTGCGTAGCGGCTCCTCGATTTCCTGCAGATACAGCGGATTACGCTCGCGCTTGGAGGTGATGTTGGAGTGCATCATCACCGGCAGGTCGTATTCGGCAGCCAGGTGATAGACCCGCGTCATCGCCTCGTTATTGGCCCGCGGCGTGCTGCCCTCGATCAGCGAGGTGAGGTCGTCATGGCGGGTGAACACCTCGCCGATGCCCTGCCACAGCCCGGGGTCGAGTTCCAGCATCCGGCGGATGTGGGAATCGGAGTTCTTGTCGTTGGGGTTGAAGCCGGACAGGAAGGGATGAAAGCGGTGCCGCTGGGCCTCGGGCACCTGCTTGTAGGCATGGGCGATCAGCACGTCGGTGGCGCTGTACCAATAGGCCGCGGCATCGTCGCCAGCGTAGTAGCGCGGGCGCTTGGGCTCGTCCTCGTGCCATTTCTTGGCCACCGGAATACCCGAGAACATCACATGGTCGACCTTGGACTCGTCCATGCGCTTGAGCAGCATGTCCATGCCAGCGCTTTCCTGGAAAAAATCCACGTAATGCAGATGGGCGTCGCTGTATCGATACTCGCGAGCGTCGGCAAAGCCCGCCAGCAGCCCTGCCGACAATAAAAAACCGAGACGAATCAGGCGCATGCAGACGCTCCTCTGGCATTGAGCAGCATAGACTGCCGCCGCTTCGCTCAAGTTCAGGCTATCGGCGAGCGTTGCCAAGGCGTTGCCGAGACCAATTGTTTCATTGCCGGCACATCCAAACGCCCCGGTCTCGGGTATAACCCTTGCCACCCCCAGGACGCAGCCCACCACAGGACGACGGCATGTCTGACCCGATGTTCGATTACGACCGTACCCTGGAAGCCTGCGCACGCCATGACGAGCGCGCCTTCCAGGCGCTGTACCGCCAGGAATCGGCGCAGATGCTCGGGCTGGCCATCAGCCTGCTGGGCCAGCGCGACGCGGCCGAAGACTGCCTGCACGATGCCTTCGTGCAGATCTGGCGCAATGCCGGGCGCTTCCAGCGCTCACTGGGCAGCGGTCGGGCATGGATCTACAGCATCCTGCGTTACCGCGCCCTGAATCAGCTGCGTCAGCGCGGCCGCACGATGGCCCTGGCCGACGACATCGCCGAGCACCTGATCGACGACAGCCCGTCGGCCGCCCAGCAGCACGAACAGCAGTCGGACAGGCGTCAGCTGCGCACCTGCCTGCAGAAGCTCGAGCGTCCACGGCGCCATCCGGTTCTGCTGGCCTTCTACCGGGGCCTGACCCATGAGCAGATCGCCGAGCGCCTGACCACGCCGCTGGGCACCATCAAAGGGCGCATTCGTAGCGGCTTGCGCGCATTGCAGGAGTGTTTGCAACGATGATCAGCACCGACCCCGCCGAACGCCGCGCGCTGATCGGCGAATATGTGCTTGGCCTGCTCGAGCAGGAGCAGGCCGACGAAGTCGCCGAACTGATCGAGCGCGACCCGAAGGCTGCCGCCATGGCGCTGGAATGGCAGCAGCACTTTCTCGAACTCAGTGATAGGCTCGAACCCAGCGTGCCCTCACCCGGGCTCTGGCCGCGCATCCAGCAAAGCCTGGAGCTCGGGCAGCGAGCCAACGCCTGGCAGGCCTGGTGGTCGAGCTTGAGCGCCTGGCGCCTGACCAGTGCAGCCCTGGCGATGGCGCTGATCATGGCCCTGTTGCCCATGCCCTGGCAAAGCGACACTCCGCAAGCGAGTTTCACCGCCGTGCTGCAACCGCCGGGCGAAGCGGCAGCGCCAGGCTGGGTGGTGCATATCGATGCAGCCGGCGCCTTGCTGCTCGAGCCACTGCGCGAGGACCGGGTCGCGGCGGACCGCTCGGTGCAGTTCTGGACCCTGGTCGATCCCAAGGACGGCCCCCGTTCGCTGGGTCTGGTCGAGCCGGGCGAGCGGCTGACCCTGTCCGCCGAGCAGATCGGCGCGGTACGCGCTGGCCAGCTGTTCGAGCTGACCCTGGAGCCGTCAGGCGGCTCACCACTGAACCGGCCAACGGGTGAAGTGCTGTATATCGGCCGTGCAGTGATGGCAGCAATGGACTGAGCGGATGCGTGCAGATCTGCGGCAGATGTAAACAGATATGTCTGCGGACATCTGCCCGCCACTTCCGTGGGTATGGATAACAGGTGCTCTATTTCACGGTGCCTGGATGCGAGCGCGAAGAGCCCTTCGCGCCTTACCCATAGAGAGGACGCTCATGAACATTTCCAAGAAAATGCTCGCTATCGCCATCACCACCGCTGCCCTGGGCTGCGCCACTGCCAATGCCGATGACCTGCTGGCCTTGAGTGCGGACGGCAAGCTGCTGCACCTCGACACCAAAACCCTCAGCGTCGCTTCCAACGTGGAACTCAGCGGCGCGTCGAGCCTGCGCGGTATCGACGTACGCCCGGCCAATGGCGCGATCTATGGCCTGGATGACGCCGGCCAGCTCTACACCGTAGACGCCAAAACCGGCGCGGTGAGCAAGGCCGCCAAGCTGAGCCAGGCGCTGCCAGGCAGGGGCCAGGCGGTGGTGGACTTCAACCCGGTCGCCGACCGCCTGCGCCTGCTGGCAGCCGATGGCACCAGCCTGCGCGTCAACGTCGACAGTGGTGAAGTGGTGATGGACGGCAAGGTCGCCTACGCCCAGGACGGCCCGTACGCCGGCAAGACCGCGAAGGTGGTAGCCGGTGCGTACACCAACGCCTACAAGGGCACCGAGAAGACTGCGCTGTACACAGTCGACCTGGCCAGCGGCAACCTGATGCTGCAGAACCCGCCAAATGACGGTATTCAGCAAGTGGTCGGCAAGATCGCCGACGGCCTGAAGAGCGTCGCGCTGGATATCAAAAGTGACGGCAAGGGCGGCAACACCGCTTACCTGCTGACTGGCACCACACTGCACCAGGTCGACCTGGAAACCGGCAAGGCCAGTGCACTGGGCGAGATCAAGAACCTGCCGGCCGACATCATCGACATCGCGGTTCTGCCAGCCAAGTAAAACTGCGACAGGGGAAGGCCAGCCGGCCTTCCCTTTCTTCGCGTCAGGCTACTCGAACACCTCATCGAGCAGATTGTTCATCGCCTTGAAGGCTCGCGCCGCGACCAGTGGGTGATACTGATTGCTACCCGGCGTGTTGGCCAGCGGGTTGGTGAACGAATGCACCGCACCACCATAGCTGACCAGTTGCCAGTCCACCTGGGTTGCCTTCATCTCTGCGACGAAGCCATCGACCTGCGTCTGTGGCACCGCGGGGTCATCCGCCCCGTGCAGCACCAGCACCGGCGCCTTGATGTTACGGGCATCGGCCGGGTCGGGCGTATCCAGGTTGCCGTGGAAGGACACGAATGCCTTGAGGGGCGCCCCCGAGCGAGCCAACTCCAGAACGGTTCCACCGCCGAAGCAGAAACCGATCGCACCCAGCTTGGCGGTATCCAGCGCCACCTGGCTGGTTTGCGCCTTGAGCACCTCGACGGCCGCCTGGGCGCGCTTGCGCATCAGCGCGCGATCGCTACGCACGGTGGTCGCCGCCTGTTTGGCTTCATCGGCGTTGCTGGGGCGGATGCCCTTGCCGTACATATCGGCCATGAACACCACGTACTTGTCGCCAGCGGCCCGTGCGGCCTTTTCGGCAGACGCGTCGTTGACGCCCATCCAGTTCGGCACCATCAGCAAGCCGGGGCGCGGGTCGGTAACGGCGTCGTCATAGATCAGCTTGCCTTCGAAGGGCTCGCCATCGATCTGGTAGGGCACGTTCTTGACGACCACACCCGCCTCCGCCAGCCCTGCCAGCCCCAGCAACGCTGCCGACAACAATGATTTCTTCATCCCATGACTCCCTCAATGAAGCAGCAGACGCTGCGCCTGGCACACAAGGAAGCACATTTGCGGCGCCAGGAGAACCCGGGCGCCGCCAGCGGACGTTCGATCAGGCGGCGGCGAACAGCCCGTCGATCTGCGCGTGGGCGCTACGCAGTGCGTTGGCTTTCGGCTCCTCACCGTATGCCAGACCTTCGGCACGCACCACCTCGATATCGGTGATGCCCAGGAAATTCAGCACCAGAATCAGGTAGTCCTCATGGGCCTGGCCACTGGCTTGCCCGGCGTGGATGCCGCCGGCAGTGGAAGCGATGATCACTTTCTTGCCACCGGCCAGGCCCTTCGGGCCGTTCTCGTCGTAGGCGAAGGTCTTGCCGGCTACGCAGACTCGATCGATCCACGCCTTGAGCTGGGTAGGGATGGTGAAGTTGTACATCGGCGCGCCGATCACGATGGCGTCGGCGGCCAGGAATTCTTCCAGGGTCGCCTGGGCCAGGGCCACTTCGTGAGCCTGGGCAGCGTCACGCAGTTCGGCTGGCGTGCCACCGGCAACCAGGCTGGCGGCCGAGAAATGGCTCAGGGCGTCGCTGGCCAGGTCACGGTAGGTAACCTGAACATCCGCCAGGCTGCTTTTCCAGGCTTCGGTAACCGCCGCGCTGAGCTGACGGGAAGCAGAGGCATCGCCAAGAATGCTGGAATCGAGGTGCAGAAGTTTCATGAAGCGCTCCTTGAAAGAGGTCGGTGACTGTCTGATGGGTTAATCCTACCGATGGCGACAATCACTGATTAGCCGGTGAAAATGCGATGATGCGTTCCACCAGTGGAACAAATCATTATTCACGCGCCCGGAGTCCCCATGCAGGACCTCAATGACCTGATGTACTTCGCCAAGGTGGTCGAGCACGGCGGCTTCAGCGCTGCCGGGCAACAGCTGGGCATTCCCAAGTCGCGCCTGTCACGGCGCGTGGCCGAACTCGAGGCGCGGCTGGGTGTGCGCCTGCTGCAACGCACCACCCGCAAGCTGGCGTTGACCGAAACCGGCGAGCGCTACCTGCGCCATTGCCAGGCGATGCTGCTCGAAGCCGAGCAGGCGCAGGAGGCCGTGGCCTCGCTGAGCAGCGAGCCACGCGGGCGGGTGCGCATGTCCTGCCCCGTGGAACTGGCGCGCGCCGGGCTGCACCCGGTAATCACCAGCTTTCTGGCCAAGTACCCCTTGGTGCAACTCGATGTGGTGCTGACCAATCGCCGCGTGGATCTGCTGCAGGAGGGCCTCGACGTCGCGCTGCGGGTGCGTGATCAGAACGATGAGGATCCGTCGCTGATCGCCCGCCAGCTGGCACCCGCCTCCGCCTATCTGGTGGCTGCGCCGGCGTTGCTGCACGGCCTGGACATCCGTACCCCCGACGATCTGCAGCGGCTACCGGCGCTTGGCGCCGCGGCAAGCGACCGGCGCATCCATCACCTGCTCAGAAATGCTGCGGGCATCCGCCGCGAAGTGACCCTGGAGGCCCGTCTGAGCATCGAAGACTTCGATATCCGTCGCGAGGCCGCCCTGCAGGGGCTGGGTTTCACCATGCTGCCGCACACCAAATGCGTGACCGATCTGCAGACCGGCCGCCTGGTACGCCTGCTGCCGGACTGGAACCTGCCCGGTGGGCACCTGCAGGTCGTCTACCCTCACCGGCGCGGCATGTTGCCAGCGGTACGTGTCTGGCTCGACCACATGATCCAGGCCAGCAGCAACGGTTGGCTGATGCCTGGAACGGACCTGATTGGCCCAGGGTCAGAGCAACCTGATAACGTTATCTACCCCCCTACCGAACAGGACAGCCGATGACCGCTCGCAAGCCCCAGGCTCCCGGCCAGACCGCGCGAATTCTGGGCGTGGTGTTTTTCACCTTCATCGGCTTTCTCTGCGTTGGCCTGCCCTTGGCGGTGCTGCCCGGTTTCGTGCTCAATGACCTGGGCTACGGCTCGGTGATGGCCGGCCTGGTGATCAGCCTGCAGTACCTGATCACCCTGGTTTCACGACCGGTCACGGGCATGCTGATCGACCGCATCGGCCCCAAGCGCGCGGTGGTGTACGGCCTCGGTGGCACCCTGGGCAGCGGCGTACTGACCCTGGCGGCGACCAGCCTGCATGGGGTTTCCGGCGAGATCGGCCTGGGCCTGCTGCTGGCCGGGCGCGTCGCCCTGGGCGTTTCCCAGGCGCTGATCGGTACCGGTTCGATCACCTGGGGCATCGGCCGGGTCGGCGCCGAGAACACCGCTCGGGTGATCTCCTGGAATGGCATCGCCTCCTACGGTGCCATCGCCATCGGCGCACCGCTGGGCGTGCTGATGGCCGCCACGCTCGGCCTGTGGAGCATCGGCGCGGCCATCACCCTGCTCAGCCTCGGCGCGCTGTGGGTGGCGCGCGACAAGCCGGCCATCCCGGTGATTCAGGGCAAGCGCCTGCCGTTTCACAACGTGTTCCTGGCCATTGCCCCCAACGGCCTGGCGCTGGCCCTGGGTTCCATCGGCTTCGGTACCCTGGCGACCTTCGTCACCCTGTATTACGCCAGCCTGGGTTGGGAGCACGCGGCCTATTGCCTGAGCGCCTTCGGCCTGGCGTTCATCGCCGCCCGCCTGCTGTTCGCCGGGGCCATCGAGCGACGCGGTGGCTACCGGGTCGCGACCATCTGCCTGGCGATCGAAACCCTCGGGCTGTTGCTGCTGTGGATCGCGCCGATTCCCGCCCTGGCCCTGTGTGGTGCGGCGCTGACCGGCTTTGGCCTGTCGCTGGTGTATCCGGCGCTTGGCGTCGAAGCCATCGGCAATATTCCAGCGGCCAGCCGCAGCTCGGCGCTGGGCGCCTATGCACTGTTCTTCGATCTGGCGCTTGGCGTCGCCGGCCCGCTGATGGGCCTGGTGGCCGCCGCCCACGACTACGGTGCGGTGTTTCTCGCCTCGGGCCTGCTGTCGCTGCTCGGCCTGGGCCTGAGCCTCCTGCTGCTGCGCCGGGCGCAGCGGCCGAAGGCGGTGCAACCATGACCCGTGAAGAGCTGATCGACTTCTGCCTGCAGCTGCCGGGGGCTCGCGTCGACTACAAGTGGGGCAGCAACCAGGTGTTCTCCGTGGCGCACAACAAGATGTTCGCCATCGTGGATTTTCTCGGCGACAACCTGGCTTTCAAGGTGGATGACGCGCTGTTTCTGGGTTTCACGGATCGCCCAGGCATTCGCCCTGCCCCCTACCTTGCGCGTGCCCACTGGATCAGCATGAATGGCAGCCAGCCGCCACTGGCTGACGAGGAACTGCGCGACCTGCTGGCCCGCTCCCACCAACTGGTGGTGCGGCGCCTGCCACGCAAACAGCGGGCCGGCCTGCTGCTCGATCTATAACAGGCTGCGCAACCAACCGCTGGTGTAGGTACCGCCGAGCAGGAGCTGATCGATCCAGACCAGTTGGTGCAGCGCCACGATGGCCCAGAACACCAACTGGTAGGACACCTTGCGCGTCTTGTGCCGAAAGGCCTGCTGGGCCACCAGCGCACCCGGCCAGCCGCCTGCCAGCTCGATCAGGTGCAAGGTGTTTTCCGGCGTACGCTGGCGACCTTGCTGGGCGCTGTTCTTGTCGTGCCAGTAGAGCAAGAAGCACAGCGCGCTCGCCGCGGGATAGAGCAGCGCCGGCCACGCCGTCCCATTCGCCGACCAGCGCAATGCGCCGACCACCGGCAGCAGGCACAGCGCGGCGAAAATCAGCCATTTGGCGAGCGGGTTACGCAGCGCGCCGGTTGGCCGTGCAGCCCTGCGCGGGGTTGGCCTGGCAGACTTGGCGCGGGGCTTGGTGGCATCGGGCTTGCCGGTATCAGGTTTGACACGAATTTGCGGTTGGTCGATGGCCAGCTCACCTGCCAGGCGCACGTGTTCGGCACGCAGACGGCCGCGCTCATCACGTCCGGCAACGAAGAGCACCTGGTCACCGGCCGTGGGCCGACGGTCGCCGCGCATCGCCGAGATATGCGCGAATACGTCATTTCCGCCGGCAACGGGCTGGATGAAACCAAAGCCCTTGTCATCGTCCCAGCGCCTGATGCGGCCAGCCTGCTCCCTGCTCTGCATATGCGTCCTTGACGGCCGGGCAATCAGCCCTCGGCCGTGCTCCAGTCGATCCAGCCGAATTGCCAGGTGGCCAGAATCAGCAGGCCGAAGGCGATCCGGTACCAGGCGAACACCGCATAGCTGTGGTTGGCGATGAACACCAGCAGCGCGCGCACCGTCAGCATGGCGACGATGAAGGTGGTGACGAAGCCGATGGCGAATACCGGCAGATCGCTCCACTGCAGGATGTCCCGGTACTTGTAGAGCGAGTAGACGGTGGCGGCGACCATGGTCGGCATCGCCAGAAAGAACGAGAACTCGGTGGCCGCCTTGCGCGACAGACCGAACAGCAGGCCACCGATGATGGTCGAGCCGGAGCGCGAGGTACCCGGGATCAATGCCAGGCACTGGGCGAAGCCGACCTTGAGGGCGAGCTTCCAGTCCATGTCGTCGACCGTTTCGGCAAGGATGCGGTGCTGACGCTTCTCGGCCCAGAGCATCACCACGCCCCCAATGACCAGCGCGGCGCTGACCGTGATCGGGTTGAACAGCCAGTGCTCGATCAGGTCGGCGAACAGCAGGCCGAGCACCACCGCCGGAAAGAAGGCGATCATCAGATTGACGGTGAAGCGCCGCGCCATGGGGTCGCTGCCCAGCCCGCTGACCACCGCCAGGATGCGCTGGCGAAACTCCCACATCACCGCCAGGATGGCGCCAAGCTGGATGATGATCTTGAAGGCCGTGGCACGCTCGCCATTGAAGTCCAGCAAGTCACCCACCACGATCAGGTGTCCGGTACTGGAAATGGGCAAGAACTCGGTAAGACCTTCAACGATACCCAGAATCAGCGCCTGAAACGCGAGCCAGCTGTCCATCGAAACTCCTCGGAAAGGTGCCAGATGAACTGGCTGTAAAGGGATTGCTTCTCGGACTAGAGCCGCTGGTGGAGGTTCCAGCAGGGCCGAAAAAAGCGGCAGTTATAAAGCACCTGCATGCAATTTCAAAACGCTATCAAAGCGAAATTGCATTTTCCTGCCAGCCGAGCGGCCCTCCCGGGCGCGACAAACGATAGAATGCGCGACCGCCCGCCGTCACACCCATGAGGTCCCATGTCACCGCTCGAAGTCTGCGCCTCGTTGCTCGGCCTGGTCGCCGTCTGGCTGACCGTGCGGCAGAACCCCTGGTGCTGGCCCATCGGGCTGGTCATGGTGGTGCTCTATGCGTGGGTGTTCTTCCAGGCCAGGCTCTATTCCAACACGCTGCTGCAAGGCGTGTACGCCGCCCTGCAGCTCTACGGCTGGTGGCAATGGACGCGCGGCGACCGTCCTGACGAGCGCTTGCAGGTATCGAGCCTGGGCCTGGGTCAGACGCTCTCCGGCCTCGGCCTGGGCGTGCTCGGCTCGGCTGTACTGGGCCTGCTGATGATGACGTACACCGATGCCAGCGCGCCCTGGCAGGACGCGACGCTGTGTGCCTTCAGCCTCGTCGCGCAGCTGTGGATGGCCAAGAAGCGCCTGCAGTGCTGGGCGCTGTGGATCCTCCTCGACGTGCTGTTCGTCGCGCTGTTCATCGACCAGAGGCTGTACCTTACCGCTGCGTTGTACGCCTTGTTCACGCTGCTTGCCTGCCACGGCTGGCTGACCTGGCGCCGTGAAGTGGTCGCTGCGCGGCCATGAAGGTCCTGGTTCTGACCGGCCCGGAATCCACCGGCAAGAGCTGGCTGGCGAGCGAGCTGCAGCAGCGCTTCGGCGGTATCGTGGTCGGTGAATACGTCCGCCACTTCATCGACAGCCTGCAGCGCGATACCTGTTACGCCGATATCTCCACCATCGCCCGCGGCCAGCTCGCCTGGGAAGACGCCGCCCGCGCGCAACGCCCTCACCTGCTGATCCTCGACACCCACCTGCTCAGCAACATTCTCTGGAGCCGCACCCTGTTCGGTGATTGCCCGGACTGGATGGAGCCGGCCCTGCTGGCCCGGGAGTATCACCTGCATCTGCTGCTCGACCCGCGCGGCGTCGAGTGGGTCGGCGACGGCCAACGCTGCCAGCCGGATCTGGCAGAGCGCCTGGCTTTTCATCAGGGCTGCGCACACTGGCTCGCGGCCAACGGCCAGAACGTGGTGGAAATCACCGGTACCTGGCATGCACGCCAGCGCGCAGCGATAAGTTGCGTAGCCGACTGGCTAGGCATCAGCAACTAACCGTTCGGCTAATTATCCAAGATATCCCCATGGCATCTTGCCATTAACCGGCAGCATGGGCATAAAGGAGCACGACCAGAAAAACGCAACAAGGACGTCCCCCCATGCGCCTCATCCGCCGCGCCGTGCAGATCATCATTCTGCTCCTGCTGACCGCCCTGCTGGTCATCGTCTACTACATCGCCAGGCCCAATATGCCGGCTTACACGCCGGTGGAAAAGGTGCACTACCTCGGCCAGTGGAACGATCAGCAGCGTCAGTTCTATTACTACACGCCCCAGGGCACCTCGGTGAAAGGCCTGCACTATGCCTGGTTCTCGGCTCTGGAACTGCCGTTCGGCAAGGCCAAGTTCGCCGACCCGGATTATCTCGCCCGCTTCGGTTTTCTGACCCAGCCCGGACAGAAAGCCACGGCCCTGAACCCGGGTAACCTGCCGGTGGGTTTCGCCCGCCACCAGGACGATGACAGCGGCGTTCAGTACCTGGACATCACCTGTGCTGCCTGCCATACCGGCGAGCTGCGCTATCAGGGCCAGGCGGTACGTATCGACGGTGGCGCCGCGCTGCACTCGCTGGCCTCCACCGTACCGACGCTCAAGGGCGGCAGCTTTGGCCAGGCCCTCGGCATGAGCATGGCGTTCACCTACTACAACCCGCTGAAATTCCGCCGCTTCGCCCATGAGGTGCTGGGTGAACATTACCAGCGTGACTACGACAGCCTGCGCGTGGAGTTCAAGCAGGTGCTCGACCGCTTGCTGAGCACCGCCTACAACGACTGGCACCGCGGCCTCTACCCGACCGAAGAAGGCTTTGGCCGTACCGACGCGTTCGGCCGCATCGCCAACACCGTCTTCGGTGACAGCATTGATGCGGCGAACTACCGCGTGGCCGATGCGCCGGTCAGCTATCCGCACCTGTGGGACATCTGGAAATTCGACTGGGTGCAATGGAACGGTTCGGCAATGCAACCCATGGCTCGCAACGTCGGTGAGGCGCTGGGGGTCGGCGCTTCGCTGCATCTGCTCGACGACAACGGGCGCCCCGTGCCCCACGACCAGCGCTACGCCTCCAGTGTACGCATCAACGATCTCTATCAGCTGGAAGAAACCCTCAAGCACCTGCAGCCGCCCACCTGGCCGGAACAGGTCTTTGGCCAGGTCGACCTGGCCCTCGCCAGCCGCGGACGCGCCCTGTTCCAGGAAAACTGCGCCCTCTGCCACGCACCGAAGGTCGTTCCGCCGGAGCATCGCAGGGCGCCGGAACGGGACCCCGAGTGGCACATGGAGGTCATCCAGACATCCGTCGTGGGCACCGACTCCACCACCGCCGACAATATCGCCGACCACCGCTTCGATATCCGCAAACTAGGCTGGAAGAAATCCGAGCTGGCCAAGCTGGACGTGGAACTGCGCAGTAACACCCTCGACAAGATCGACTTCAGCGCCATCTCCACTGCCGAGGCGCTGGCCTATGTCACCGCCTATGTCGAAGACCGCGCCTACCGCGACAACGGCATCGCACCAGAGCAGCGCAAGCGCATGAATGGCTACGGCCTGCCCATTGGTGTCCAGGAAATTCGTGGCTACAAGGTACGCCCCCTGGACGGCATCTGGGCAACCCCACCCTTCCTGCACAACGGCTCGGTGCCAACGCTGTTTCATCTGCTGTCGCCCGTATCGGAACGTCCCACCAGCTTCTGGGTGGGTAATTTCGAATTCGATCCCAAGCACGTGGGTTTCGTCAGCGACAAGTTTCCTGGCGGCTTCCTTCTCGATACGCGGATCAAGGGCAATGGCAACGGCGGTCATGAATTCCGCGACGGCTGCCGCAATGACGGCGTCATCGGCCGCGGCCTGCAACCGGAAGAACGCTGGGCGCTGGTCGAGTACCTGAAGGTGCTGGGTAATACTGCCCTGGAAAGCCAGTTGAGTGACGTGCCGGCCAGGCCCTGGAACCCGGGGCAATACTGCCAGGGCAGCGTGAAAGCCAATCTCGAGGAGTCCAACGATGCTTAAACGATTCTGGCTGTGGCTCGGACGCCTGCTGGGCAGAACGCTGGTCTTGCTGCTGGTCGTCGGCCTGGGAGGCTGGGCCGCGGGTAGCGCCTATTACAGCTGGAAATTCTCCGGCCCGGTTTCCAGCGAAGAGCAAATCCCGGCAAACGAGGCCGCCTATACCGCCGGCATCATCGATGACGCCATTCGCGTCGTCGAGCAGCACCGCGACAATACCCGCGTCCTGCGTGACGCCCATGCCAAGGCTCACGGCTGCGTCAAGGCTGAGGTCACCGTGAAGGCGGATCTCGAGGAGAGCCTGCGCTATGGCGTGCTCGCCCAACCGGGCAAGACCTGGCAAGCGTGGATGCGCCTGTCCAACGGCAACGCCTACCCGCAATTCGACCGCGCTCGCGATGCGCGGGGCATGGCCATCAAACTGCTCGACGTACCGGGCACCAAGCTGATGAGCAATCCGCGTAATGCCGGCGATCAGGATTTCGTGATGTTCAATCATCCGGCGTTCTTCGTTCGCGACGTGGCGGAGTACCGCAGCAACTTCGCGGCGCAAGCGGACGGCAAGAAAGCCCTGGCCTTCTTTCCCAGCTGGGACCCGCGAAGCTGGGAGCTGCGCCACCTGATCATCGCATTGAAGACCCTGTCGCCGGCGCCCAGCAGCCCGGTAGAGACCACCTACAACTCCATCGCGCCATTCAAGCTGGGGCCGCACAACATCAAGTACCGGGTCATTCCAACCCCTGAAAACTGCCCGGCTTATGCCATTCCCAAGCCCAACACCGACTTGCCCAATTTCCTGCGTAGCGCGCTCTACCAGCAGCTTTCACTGGATCGCATGCCAGCCTGTTTCGCCCTGCAGGTACAGCGGCAGAACCCGGACTACTACATGCCGATCGAAGATCCCAGCGTGGAGTGGGACGAGAAGATCGCGCCATTCGAAACCGTCGCCGATATCCGCCTGCCGGCCCAGGACTTCGATAGCACGGAGCAGAACCTGTTCTGCGACAACCTGTCGTTCAACCCCTGGCACGCCTTGCCCGAGCATCGGCCGATCGGCGGCATCAACCGCTTGCGCAAGGCCGTGTACGAAGCCGTGAGCGTCTATCGCCATGATCGCAATGCCGCTCTGAGCCAGTGAAGGCCCTACAGGTCGCAGCAGGCTGCTAGAATCGCAGCCTGTTCGCCCTGTAGAAAAGAGATTGGCCTTGGAACTGTTCAAAGAATTCATCTTCGAAGCCGCCCACCGGCTTCCCCACGTCCCCGAAGGCCACAAATGCGGCCGCCTGCATGGTCATTCGTTCCGCATCGCCGTCTATATCGAGGGCGAGGTCGACCCCCATACCGGCTGGATTCGCGACTTCTCCGAGATCAAGGCCATCTTCAAGCCGATCTACGAGCAGCTCGACCACAACTACCTCAACGACATCCCCGGCCTGGAAAACCCGACCAGCGAGATTCTCGCCAAATGGGTATGGCAGCAACTCAAGCCCTTGCTGCCGGAGCTGTCGCGCATTCGCATCCATGAGACCTGTACCAGCGGCTGCGAATATCGCGGGGACTAGGACGACCGAACTTCCGCGGAAGGACAAGTGCAGAAACGACGAAGCCCGCGCTATGCGGGCTTTTTCGTTTCTGCAGATCGGGCATTAGAGTCGGCTATCGACGAGCCCAGGAGAGAATTAGACGCTAGATGCGCTATGCGTAAGCAGGAGATAGACGAACGGCGCTGAGCTCCGCCCGGCTCACTGGGTTACGAGAGTTCTATATGCACCGTAGGGTGGAAGACGCTCCACCCTTCCACCAGCAACTTTGCCACGGTGTAGCCTGAGCCTTTAGGCTATATCGTCCGTAGCCTGCGGTCGAGCAAAGCGATACTCAAGTCAGCCTGCCCTGCATCTTCCAGTTTTTGTGATGCCGAAAAGACGAAACCCCAGATCTCTGTCGAGACCTGGGGTTTCTTATAGAAGCTTGACGATGATCTGGCCGGCACTCCGGGACTCTCACAGCCACACCATCATTCGAGCGAAAAAGAGAAAGCCCTGATCAGTTAACTGATCAGGGCTTTCGGGTAGAAGCTTGACGATGACCTACTCTCACATGGAGAAGCTCCACACTA
>Ga0209371_1000331_pt1 | contig 51486 bp, 47 predicted proteins | sample AgamicAtAmrz_FD_187165 | JGI IMG/M metagenome (GOLD analysis project Ga0209371, IMG submission 187165) | Agave microbial communities from Guanajuato, Mexico - At.Am.rz (SPAdes) (version 2) | ecosystem: Host-associated > Plants > Roots > Rhizosphere | place: Guanajato, Mexico | collected 2012-06-07
TTTTTCAGGGATTTTTTCCGGCGACTCAGCGAACCGAATCTCCTGAACACCGCATTCCGTAAGCCGTTGTGCCGTGTCAGTGGAGGCGCATTATAGGGAGTTCTTCTCAGGTGACAAGTGCTAATTTCAAAAAAATTACCGTTCGCATCAAATTTCAACAATTCGCTGTTAATCACCGCATTTTGGTGGGTAACTGAACAAATTCTCGCGCAAAGCGTTCAACCTGATGCCAGTCGGTGTACTCCACTTCTTTCGAACTATCTGTTTCGCCGCCGGTCATGCGCATAATTAACTGAATCATTACCCGGTCAAACCAGCGATAGCGTGGGTAGCGCAGTGCGCCAGCAAATACTGCGCAGCACTCTGGCTGCCACAGTGAGTGCTGCAGGAACTTACGCGTATAGGCATTCGTTTGTGGCGATCGCTTTTCTGGTTTACGTGCCGTCAGGTTAACGGAAAAGAAACCCGTTGTACGCTGTTGCAGCTCGTTCAAATTTGCCTTCACAAACTTCGCGACTGCCGGATGAAAATTGCCATAGCGAATAGAAGCGCCAATCAGCACGCGATCGTACTGTGTCCAGTCAACCGCCCCAGCGTGCAAAATATTAATGACGTCACATGCCTGCTGCCCCTTTATCTCATTAGCTATATAAGAGGCGATTTCACGCGTTTGCCCATCGCGGCTGGAAAAGAGGATTAACGCTTTCATCTTTACATCCTGTTTTGCTTATTCACGCCAGAAGGTCGGCGTGAACAGAACTAATAAGGTAAACACTTCAAGACGACCAAACAGCATGGTCGTGATCAATATCCATTTCGCCACATCGTTCATTGAAGTGAAGTTGTCGGCCACGACGCCCAGGCCTGGCCCCAGGTTATTCAGCGTTGCTGCAACCGCCGCGAATGCAGAGAAATCATCGACTCCGGTGGCAATAATGGCCAGCATGCTGACCAGAAACACTAGCGCGTAGGCTGAGAAAAATCCCCACACCGCTTCAAGGATACGTTCCGGCAGCGCACGGTTGCCAAGCTTAATGGTGTAAACCGCATTGGGGTGCACCAGGCGCTTCAGCTCACGCGAGCCCTGCTTACACAGCAGCAGAATACGAATGACCTTTAGTCCACCGCCAGTCGAACCGGCCATTCCCCCGATAAAAGCGGAGCAGAGCAGCAGCACAGGTAAAAACAGCGGCCAGCGCGCAATACTGTCGGTGGTAAACCCGGCAGTCGTTGCCATCGACACCACCTGGAAAAACGCCTGATTAAGCGTTTGCCAGCCGCTGGCATAGACATTATGAAACCAGAGCACGAGGGTGCAGATAACCACCAGCGTAAGCTGTACGCCGATAAAAGTACGAAACTCTGGATCGCGCCAGTACACGCGCAGGTTACGATTGCTCAACAGCGAGAAGTGCAGGCCGTAGTTACAGCCAGAGATCAGCAGGAAGATAGCGATGATGGTATTGATCGTACCGCTATTGAAATAGCCAATGCTGGCGTCATGGGTAGAAAAGCCGCCAATGGCGATGGTGGAAAAGCTGTGCCCTATCGCATCAAACATCGGCATGCCCGCCAGCCATAGCGCAATAGCGCAGGCGACCGTCAGCAACACATAGATCAGCCAAAGCGTTTTAGCGGTTTCAGCGATACGCGGCCGCATCTTGTTGTCTTTCAGCGGGCCGGGCATTTCCGCGCGGTAGAGCTGCATGCCACCAACACCCAGAATAGGCAGAATCGCCACCGCCAATACGATGATCCCCATACCACCCAGCCATTGCAGCATCTGGCGATAAAACAGGATGGCTTTCGGCATGGTGTCGAGTCCTACCAGCGTAGTTGCGCCGGTTGTCGTCAGGCCGGAGAAGGATTCAAAAAACGCATCGGTTACGGAAAGATGCGGCTGCTCGGCGAAGATAAAAGGCATCGCCCCGACGCTGCCCAGCACCGTCCAGAACAGCACCACAATCAGAAAGCCCTCGCGCGGCTTGAGCTCGGTACGCTTTTTACGGTTCGGCCACCACAGTAGTGAGCCAATCGCCAGCGCCATCAAAAAAGTCTGGCTAAATGCGCGTCCGGCACCATCGCGGTAAATGAGAGCCACCAGCCCAGGCAGGATCATGGTGACAGAGAAAAGGATGACCAGCAGACCGACAATGCGAGTAATGGCGCGAAAATGCATTCAGCCGTTCCTTAGAAAAGAGTTGTCAGGGTGTTAACGGGTCGAGGCTCAGTGCGCCCCGGCTAAAATCAGACAGCGTTTGTTTAAACGCATCAATATGCGCATAGGGCAGCGCCAGCGTCAGCGCGATACGATCGAGGTAAACGACGTCATCGATGCGACCGTCGAACCGGGCCAGCAGACGTTCAATATCGCTGAGCTGCGCATAGTCGCACTTTAACGCAAACTGCTTCATCGGCACTTTGCGCGTGCGCGCCAGCTGCCTTAACCCTTGCTGCACACCGCCGCCGTAAGCTTTTACCAGCCCGCCGGTGCCTAACATAATACCGCCGTAATAGCGCACCACCACGGCGGTGATCTCACCAATATTTGCGCCCATTAGCTGCGCCAGCATCGGTTTCCCTGCGGTTCCAGACGGTTCACCATCATCAGAAAAACCCAGCTGCTGCGAATCCTGCGGCGCGCCCGCTACCCAGGCCCAACAGTGATGGCGCGCGTCAGGATGTGCTTCTTTAACCTGCTGAACAAAGGCACGCGCCGCCTCCACGCCGTCGGTATGCGCCAGCAGCGTGATAAAGCGGCTTTTCTTGATGATCTCCTCGCTGATGCTGACAGCATCGGCGGGTATATCGAATGCGTCCATCAGGCAAGTTGCAGATCGCGCGTCATGTTCTCAATGCGGTTCGCATGGATCACCACATTGTCTTCAATGCGAATGCCGCCATAGGGCTTCAGCGCATCAATCGCCTGCCAGTTTAACGCATGGCTAAACGGCCCTTCACGCAGCGGCGCAAGCAGCGATTCGATAATATAGAAGCCCGGCTCGATGGTCAGCACCATGCCAGGTTCCAGCACGCGCGTGCAGCGCAGGTAAGGATACGGCGCCGGAGCCGCCAGATGCGTGCCCTCTTCATCCTGCATAAAGCCTGCAACGTCATGCACCTGCAACCCGAGTGGATGTCCCAGACCGTGCGGCATAAAGGGGCCGGTAATGTTCTCTGCCACCAGCGCCTCTTCGCTCAGCCCTTTCACCAGATCGAACTTAAGCAGCAGCTTAGCGATACGCTGGTACATTTGCAGATGATAGTCGGTGTAGCGCACGCCCGCTTTTAGCGTGCCGATCAGCGCCAGCTCTTCGCTGTTCATGGCCGCCACCATGCTGGCGTACAGCGTGTTCTTCTGTGCGGCATAGCTGCGCGTCAGGTCAGCCGCATAGCCGAGGTACTCTGCCCCGGCGTCAATCAGGAAACTGTGGCGCTTCGGCGGCGGCTGGTGATCGAGCCGGGTGTAGTGCAGCACGGCGGCGTGCTCATTCAGCGCAATGATATTGCCGTAGGGCACATCAATATCACGATGGCCGGTGGCAGTCAGATAGGCCAGATTGATATCGAACTCGCTCAGGCCAGAGAAAAAGGCCTCTTTTGCGGCTCGATGTCCGGCAACGGCCAGCTTTTGCGCTTCGCGCATACAGGCCAGCTCATAATCGGTTTTAATACTGCGGTGATAATGCAGGAAATCGATCACCGCTTTCGGATTGGTATTGTCGGCGCTAATGCCCAGCTGCGCAGCGCGCTGCACTACTGGACCAATGTAAGCCACCTTTTCACGCTGTGCGGGCAGGAGCTGGCCAATCTCATCGGCGTTTTTCAGGCCGATAACCTCGACGGCATCAGTCCAGAAGCTGTTCGGCAGCGGCTCAACGTTATGCCAGTAATCAACCGGCGAATAGAACCAGAGCTTCGGCTTATTCACGCCATCAATCCACAGCCAGCAGTTCGGCACCTGCGTCACTGGCACCCAGGCTTTGAACTGGGGATTCACCTTAAAGGGATAGTCATGATCGTCGAGAAAAACCGTCAGTAGTTCGCCGGAATGAATCAACATCGCATCCAGTTTATTGCGCGCCAGCACCTGCTGCGCCCGCTGTTGCAGCGTGGCGATATGCGTCTGATACAGCGTTTTCAGTGAATCCATTGCTCGCTCTCCCGTGTCGCGAAAATCGCCGCAGTGTAGCACAGCCACAGCCTGAACGCCGCGTTGCCGACGCTGTGATCCTGTTAGCAAATAAGCAAACATTGGTTTGCAAAAAATTAACATGCCTCGCACACTCCAGATCATCTGGTATGACCAGATCACCTTTCGCGATCAGGAGACGCACATGCTCTACCAAGGCGAGACTCTTTCCCTGCGCTGGCTTGAAGACGGCATCGCTGAACTGCTGTTCGACGCGCCCGGCTCAGTTAATAAACTTGATACCAAAACCGTTGCCAGCCTCGGCGAAGCGATTGGCGTGCTGGAGCAGCAGACCACGCTGCGCGGTGTGCTGCTGAGCTCGGCAAAACCGGCTTTTATCGTCGGTGCCGATATTACCGAATTTTTGTCGCTGTTCGACGCGCCAACCGAAAAGCTCAGCCAGTGGCTGGCCTTCGCTAACTCTATCTTTAATCGGCTGGAAGATCTGCCCGTGCCGACCATCGCCGCTATCGACGGCTATGCGCTGGGCGGCGGCTGCGAATGCATTCTGGCGACCGATCTGCGCGTCGCCACGCCAACCGCGCGTATAGGATTACCGGAAACGCGCCTCGGCATCATGCCAGGCTTCGGCGGCAGCGTGCGCCTGCCTCGCCTGCTGGGAGCCGACGCTGCGCTGGAGATTATTGCAGCCGGTAAAGACGTTGACGGAGCCAGTGCGCTGAAACTTGGGCTGGTCGATGCGGTGGTCAGCAGCGATAAACTCCATCAGGCCGCCGTCACCATGCTGAAAGAGGCAATTAAACAGGGTGACTGGCAGGCGCGCCGCGCGCCGAAGCTTGCGCCGCTGCGCCTGAGCCCGATTGAAGCGGCGATGAGCTTTACTATCGCCAAAAGCGTGGTGATGCAAACCGCAGGCAAACACTATCCCGCACCTATTACCGCAGTGAACACTATTGAGGCCGCTGCCTCGCTGGGCCGTGACGATGCGCTGAAGCTGGAAAATGCCGCGTTTGTGCCGCTGGCGCAGAGCGATGAGGCACGTGCGCTGGTCGGTATCTTCCTCAACGATCAGTACGTCAAAGGGCTGGCGAAGCAGCAGGCCAGCGCCAGCAGCACGCCCGAACAGGCAGCAGTATTGGGCGCAGGTATTATGGGCGGCGGCATCAGCTATCAGTCAGCGTGGAAAGGCGTGCCGGTGAAGATGAAAGATATTCAGCCGCAGGCCTTAGCGCTGGGGATGAGCGAAGCGAGCAAGCTACTGAATAAGCAGCTGGAGCGCGGCAAGATAGACGGCGGCAAGCTGGCCAGTACCATCGCCATGATCCAGCCAACACTCGACTACGCCGGTTTTGAACGCGCCGATATCGTGGTCGAAGCGGTAGTCGAAAACCCGCAGGTCAAAGCAAAAGTGCTGGCTGAAACCGAGCAGCATCTGCGCGCGGATGCGGTGCTCGCCTCCAATACCTCAACGATCCCCATCAGCCAGCTGGCGCAGGCGTTACAGCGCCCTGAGAATTTCTGCGGCATGCACTTCTTCAACCCGGTGCCGCGTATGCCGCTGGTAGAAGTGGTGCGCGGCGAAAAAAGCAGTGACGCCACTATCGGCAAAGTGGTGGCCTGGGCCAGCAAGATGGGCAAAACGCCAATCGTGGTGAATGACTGCCCCGGCTTCTTCGTCAATCGTGTGCTCTTCCCCTATTTCGCCGCCTTCAGTCTGCTGCTGCGCGACGGCGCGGATTTCCGCCAGATCGACAAAGTAATGGAAAAGCAGTTTGGCTGGCCGATGGGCCCGGCGTGGCTGCTGGACGTGGTCGGCATTGATACCGCGCACCACGCGCAGCGCGTCATGGCGGAAGGTTTCCCCACGCGCATGAAGAAGGATTACCGCGACGCTATCGACGTCCTGTTTGAGGCCGGACGCTACGGCCAGAAAAATGGCAAAGGCTTCTATCGCTGGGAAGAAGATCGCAAAGGTAAAGCAAAGAAGGTAGCCGACGTCGAAGTAGATACGCTTTTGAACCATGTCTGCGAAGCTAAACGCGTCTTCAGCGATGAAGAGATTCTCAACCGCATGATGATCCCCATGCTTAACGAGGTTGTCCGCTGCCTTGAAGAGAACATTATCGCTTCTCCGGCCGAAGCGGATATGGCGCTGGTCTACGGCCTCGGCTTCCCGCCGTTCCGCGGCGGTGCGCTGCGCTACCTCGACACGCTGGGTAACAGCAACGTCGTCGACCAGGCCAGACGCTATAGCACCCTCGGCCCGCTGTATGAACTGCCCGCGCTGCTGTTGCAAAAAGCGCATCAGCACGAAAGCTGGTATCCGGCGGCCCAACCCATAGATGAAGCTGCGCTGCAAAGTGCCTGAGGGAGAGAGAATGGAAAATGTAGTAATTGTTGATGCGATCCGCACGCCGATGGGTCGCTCGAAAGGCGGCGCGTTCCGTCATGTGCGGGCAGAAGATCTCTCTGCACATCTGATGCGCGAACTATTGAGCCGCCATCCGGCGCTAAATGCGGCCAGCCTGGATGATGTGGTCTGGGGATGCGTGCAGCAGACGCTGGAACAGGGTTTCAACATTGCGCGCAACGCCGCGCTGCTGGCAGAGATTCCTCACCGTGTGCCGGCTACAACCGTTAATCGCCTGTGCGGATCGTCGATGCAGGCGCTGCACGATGCGGCACGGGCCATCATGGTCGGTGATGCACACGCTTGCTTAGTCGGTGGCGTTGAGCATATGGGCCATGTCCCGATGAGCCACGGCGTCGATTTCCATTCCGGTCTTGGCCGCACGGTCGCCAAAGCGGCGGGCATGATGGGCCTCACCGCCGAGATGCTGGCACGTATGCACCATATCAGCCGTGAGCAGCAGGATGCCTTTGCCCTGCGTTCGCACCAGCGTGCCTGGGCCGCGACGCAGCGCGGCGACTTCCAGCGGGAAATCGTCCCCACCTACGGGCACGACGCCGATGGCGTGCTGAAACGCTATGACTATGACGAGGTTATCCGCGAAGAGACCAGCCTGGAAGGGCTGGCGGCGTTAAAACCCGCCTTCGATCCGGTCAATGGCACGGTAACGGCGGGCACCTCATCGGCGCTTTCCGACGGCGCAGCCGCGCTGCTGGTGATGAGCGAAAGCCGCGCACGCGAACTGGGCCTGACGCCGCGCGCGCGCATCAGAAGCATGGCGGTCGTCGGCTGCGATCCGTCCATCATGGGCTACGGCCCGGTGCCGGCCAGCAAACTGGCGCTGAAGCGCGCGGGGTTGAGCATGGAGGATATTGAGGTAGTGGAGCTGAACGAGGCGTTCGCTGCGCAGACGCTGCCGTGCATTAAAGATCTTGGCCTGCTGGAACAGCTGGACGATAAGGTGAACCTGAACGGTGGCGCCATCGCGCTCGGTCATCCGCTCGGCTGCTCCGGTGCGCGCATTAGTACCACGCTGCTGAACATCATGGAACGACGCGATGCCCGCTTTGGCCTTGCCAGCATGTGCATTGGCTTAGGCCAGGGCATCGCAACCGTATTCGAGCGTCTGTAATACGTTGGATCACGTTGGAAGTCTTTTCCCGCCTGTCAGGGGCGGGATTTTTTGCCTGCTGCGCCTTAAATAAAGGCGAACGCGTCCCCAAACATCTGTGCCTCTTTCGCACCACGCTCAGCGCAGAAGCGATCGCGGGCAATCTTCGCCATCTCAAAACGCCCGGCGATATAGATGTCATGCTCCGCCAGCGTCTCGAAATCCTGCATCACGGCGGTCAGCACCGTGCCGGAACGACCCTGCCAGCCCTCTTCCGGCTGTTCTACCACCGGGATTACCTTCAGGTTCGGATGCTTCACCGCCAGCGCGTTCAGCTCATCCAGATCGTAGAGGTGCTGCAGTTCACGGCCGCCCCAGTAGATAGCGATATCGCGATCCGGCTGCTGCGCCAGCGCGGTCAGCAGAATGGAGCGCGCATAGGAGAAGCCGGTGCCGCCCGCGATCAGCACAATTGGACGCGTGCTCTCTTCGCGCAGCCAGGCGTCGCCGTGCGGAATATCAACGGTGATCTGGCGATCGTCGCGGATACGATCCATTACCGCCATGGCGTAGAGATTAAGATCGGATGCACCGATGTGCAGTTCGATAATCTCTTTTTCCATTGGGGTCGAGGCCAGCGAGAACGGACGCTTGTCGCGCTCGTCCATTACCACCATCAAATATTGTCCGGCGCGAAAAGAGAAATCCGCTTCGGGGATCAGGCGAACGCGATATACGGTATCGGTAATCGCTTCAACCGAGGTTACTTTACAGCTCAAGATTGTCATGCGTTCCCTCTGTCGGGTCGTCATTATGGTTATGCGCGCCGTCAGCGCTGCGGCGGCTGATTAAATATGCCTAAGTCATCCCAGATCGCGTCAATGCGCGCCGTTACGGCAGGATCTTTAACGATCGGACGTCCCCATTCGCGCTGGGTTTCGCCCGGCCATTTATTGGTGGCATCCAGTCCCATCTTGGAACCGAGCCCGGACACCGGCGAAGCGAAGTCCAGGTAGTCGATAGGCGTGTTCTCTACCAGCACCGTGTCGCGTGCAGGGTCCATACGGGTGGTAATGGCCCAGATCACGTCGTTCCAGTCGCGCGCATTAACGTCGTCGTCACACACAATAACAAATTTGGTGTACATGAACTGCCGCAAAAATGACCAGACGCCAAACATTACGCGTTTCGCGTGCCCTGCGTACTGTTTCTTCATCGTCACTACCGCCAGGCGATAGGAGCAGCCTTCCGGCGGCAGATAGAAATCAACAATTTCCGGAAACTGTTTAATGAGGATCGGCACCAGCACCTCGTTCAGCGCCACGCCCAATACCGCCGGTTCATCTGGCGGACGGCCAGTATAGGTGGAGTGGTAAATGGCGTTTTGCCGCTGCGTTACGTGCGTCACGGTGAAAACCGGGAAGTTATCTACTTCATTGTAGTAGCCCGTATGGTCGCCATAAGGCCCTTCAGGTGCCATATCACCCGGCTCAATATAGCCTTCCAGCACAATCTCCGCGCTGGCAGGCACTTCCAGATCGTTAGAAAGACACTTCACCACTTCGGTTTTATTGCCGCGCAGCAGACCGGCAAAGGCATACTCTGACAGCGTGTCTGGCACCGGCGTGACCGCGCCGAGGATGGTGGCAGGATCGGCACCGAGCGCCACCGACACCGGAAAGCGCTCGCCGGGATGGGTCTGACACCACTCCTGGAAATCGAGCGCGCCGCCGCGATGGGAGAGCCAGCGCATAATCAGACGGTTTTTGCCAATCACCTGCTGGCGGTAGATACCGAGGTTTTGCCGCTCTTTGTGTGGGCCGCGCGTCACGGTGAGCCCCCAGGTGATCAGCGGCGCGGCATCGTCCGGCCAGCACTTCATTACCGGGATGCGTGACAGATCGACCTCATCGCCGCTGAACACCACTTCCTGGCAGGGTGCGTTACGCAGCCGTTTGGTCGGCATGTTCAGCACCTGTTTGAACTGTGGCATTTTGTCGAACAGGTCACGGAAGCCTTTCGGCGGCTCCGGCTCTTTCAGAAACGCCAGCAGTTTGCCGACTTCGCGCAGGGCGCTGACCTCCTCCTGGCCCATGCCCATCGCTACGCGTTTCGGCGTGCCGAACAGGTTGCACAGCACCGGCATGTCATAGCCTTTAGGATTTTCAAACAGCAGCGCCGGCCCGCCAGCGCGCAGCGTGCGGTCGGCAATCTCAGTCATCTCCAGTTCAGGATCGATAGACTGGCTAATGCGCTTCAACTCGCCGCGCTGTTCCAGCAGGGTGAGGAAGTCTCGTAAATCGTGATATTTCATGCGGCTTTCGCTTCCAGCCAAAGTGAATCGGCCATTATAGGGCCGATTCTTAAGGCGTGTTGGGTTTTATGCGGCAACCTTAGTCGCAGCGAAAGGGAACCAGCGGCTGCAACGCCGCTGCATCGCGATATGCCTGAATCGGCTGGTTATGGCGAAACACTTTAAAATCTTCGCCGCGCACGCTGAAGTAACAAAGCTGATTTTCATGCACGTGCAGGAAACTGCCTTCGCGCAGCGCAATCACGGATTCGTCAGGATTGACGGCGCAAAACTCCGCCAGACGTTCATCGCGCGTTTCGCCCATATGACCGCTGGCGTGGGCATCAAGATAGTGTGGGTTGATCTGGACCGGAAACAGGCCCAGCGCAGGCAAGACCACGCTGCTGCGCACCGGCATATCGTTGGTGGTGCGAATAGAGGGCGTTGCCACGTTGCAACCGGCGCTCCAGCCGACGTAGGGCACGTTGCGTTCACGCACTGCGCGCTGAATGGCCACGATCAGACCGGTCTCGTGCAGCATCTGGTTAAGTAGCCAGGTATTGCCGCCGCTCACCAGAATCAGCTCAGCCTGCTCGATAGCCGCGACTGGCGTAGTAAATTCCTGCACGCAGCGAACCTCAATACCCAGCGACGCGCTCAGCTCGTCGGCGCGCTGCTGGTGGTCTCCGCGAATAATGGCGTAAGGCACCAGCACCGCTGAACGGATGCCGCGCTGGGCGATCATCGCGTGCAGCTGCGGCTGCGCATAACCGAGTAAAGGCGCATCGTCAGCCAGCTTGCCGTTGCTTAACAAAAACAGTTCCATCAGCCGATCCTTTTCGCAAACGTTAAGGGCAACGAGTCTGTACCAGCGCACCGCCGCTCGTCAATTTTCCTTCACCAGCCGGGCGGTTTGCTGAAACCTCAGCCACTTTACCCGTATCGGCATCTTTCCACGCTGCGATGCGCTATAACTCTGGCAGCAGGTTTGCTATTCTTAGCGTCCATTCGATGGGAGCATTTATGGAATCCTGGTACTTACTCTATTGCAAACGTGGACAGCTGTTGCGCGCGAAAGAGCATCTTGAGCGGCAAGAGGTGCATTGCCTCAGCCCGATGATCGCTCTGGAAAAAGTGGTGCGCGGCAAACGGACCACCGTGAGTGAGCCCCTGTTTCCTAACTACCTGTTTATCGAATTTGATCCAGAAGCGATTCACACTACGACCATCAGCAGCACGCGCGGTGTCAGCCACTTTGTACGTTTTGGCACGCTGCCAGCGACAGTACCCTCGGCAGTTATCGAAGCGCTGCAAACTGATGCACCGCAAATTCTGCTCGATCCCGAAACGCCTCAGATCGGTGATGAAGTCATCATCACCGAAGGTACATTTGAGGGCCTGCGAGCCATCTTTGCCGAACCCGACGGCGAAACCCGCTCCATGCTATTGCTCAATCTGCTGAACAAGCAGGTAATGCGCAGCGTCGACAACAAACAGTTCCGCAAGCTTTAGGCCAGCCGAAACAACGCACGCGCGTTGCGATCGATCTGCGCTGCCAGCGCATCCTGCTCCTCTCCGCGCCACTTCGCTACCTGCTGTACGATATGCGGCAGGAAACAGGGTTCGTTACGGCGTGATGTTGGCCGTGGATGCATATCGCGTGGCAGCAGATAAGGCGCGTCCGTCTCCAGCAGCAGGCGATCTGCCGGTATCAGCGGCAGCATCTCGCGCAGCGCAATGCCGCGACGCTCATCGCATACCCAGCCGGTAATCCCAATATACAGCCCCATGGTCAGACAGGACTCCAGCTCCTCGCGCGTGCCGGTAAAGCAGTGCATCACCGCGCCCGGCAGCTTCGGCAGCCAGGGGGCCAGCACCGCAGCAAAGCGATCGTGCGCCTCGCGACAGTGGAGAAACACCGGCATATTCAGTTCAGCGGCCAGCGCCAGCTGCGCATCAAAGGCATATTCCTGCTGCTCGTGCGCGGCAAGATTGCGGTTGAAATCAAGCCCGCACTCGCCAATGGCGACCACCTGCGGCCGCTCCGCCAGCCGACGCAGCGTATTGGCCGTCTCATTCGACCATTCACTGGCGTGATGTGGATGCACACCCGCCGTAGACCAGCAAAAGTCTGGCTGGCGCTCGGCCAGCCGCTGCGCCTGCTGGCTCTCCAGCGCATTGGTCCCGGTGATTAACATGCCGGTGACGCCCGCTTCGCGCGCACGCTTTACCACCTTGTCGCGGTCGGCGGCGAATTGTGTGCTGGTCAGGTTTACACCGATATCAAACATAGTTTTTCCCATGGCTCATTAAACAAAAACCGCCCAGATGGGCGGTTCGGTAACAGTGTCTACCCGCCAGGTGCGGGAAGTCTCCTGATTAGGGGTCAGGAATCTGTGTGCTGTTCCTCATCCTGCGCCCGACGCCCCTTCCCGACGTAGTAACGGGAAAAGAATACGCCGACTTCAAACAGGCAGTACATCGGAATAGCGAGCAAAGTTTGCGAGAAAACGTCTGGTGGTGTGAGCAGCATCCCAACAACGAATGCGCCGACCAGAATGTAGGGACGTTTCTTTTTCAGATCTTCCGGAGTGGTGATGCCGGTCCAGCACAACAGCACAATCGCAACCGGGACTTCGAACGCCACACCAAACGCCATAAAGAGCGTCATGACGAAGTCGAGGTAGTTAGTGATATCGGTAGCGATGGTTACGCCTTGCGGCGCGGTTTTGGCAAAGAAGCCGAACGCCAGCGGGAAGACAACGAAATAGGCAAAGGCTACGCCAACGTAAAACAGCAGGGTGCTGGAGAACAGCAGCGGCATGACCAGCTTGCGTTCGTGACGATAGAGCGCCGGGGCGACAAAGGCCCACACCTGATACAAAATCACCGGCACGGCGAGGAAAACCGACACAATAATGGTGAGCTTAATCGGGGTGAAAAACGGCGAGGCGACGTCGGTGGCAATCATGCTCGCGCCTGCCGGCATCTGGCTGATCAACGGTGAGGCGACCAGATGGTAGATGTCGTTGGCGAAATAGATCAGCGCCATGAAAATCACAAACACTGCGACAATGCAGTAGAGCAGACGCTTACGCAGCTCAATCAGATGGCTGATAAGCGGTTGGGTATCTTCAACGGCCATGGTTATCGTTCATCACTTGCAGAAGAGGTTGTTGCCGGGCTGCGTGAAGCGGCAGGTTCAGATTTCACAACCGGCGCTTCCTGGTTCACATTGGATTTAGCGGTTACAGCGGTCTCTGCGGTCACACTGGGAGCTTGTGCAGGCGCACTGGCCTGGGTTTCAGCCGTCGCTGGCGTTACGGATTCAGCCGCGCGCTGCTGCGGCGCGTGTATGGTATTGGCTTCATCCTCGGCTTTTTCTATGTCAATGCTCTGCTGAACCGAACGTTTCATGGAGTCTGCGGTTTTACGCAGCTCTTCCATTGACTCTTTCAGCTCTGGCGACATGGTGCCGCGACTCGCCTCTTCCACTTTTTTCAGACTGTCCTGCAACTCTTGCAGCTTCAGTTCCTGTGCCAGCTCGTGCTGTACGTTGGCGGCCAGCGAGCGCATCGCCCGAATCCAGCCTACTACCGTTTTTACCGCAACCGGCAGTCGCTGCGGGCCGAGTACAATCAGCCCGATCACGAACACCAGTACCAGTTCACTAAAACCAATGTCGAACACGGTTTACACCTGCTTGTCGTTTTTAACGTCTTCTTTATTAGCCGAAGTTTGCTGTTTATCCGCCAGCGTTTTGGCATTGAAATCAGCGTCCTGCTGGTTTGGTTGGCTCTTTTTCTCATCCTCATCGCCCATGGCTTTTTTAAAGCCTTTAATAGATGAACCGAGATCTGAACCCAGGTTTTTTAACTTATTTGTTCCAAACAGGAGAACAACGATGACGGCAATAATTAATAATTGCCAGATACTGATACCGCCCATGAGATAGTGCCTCTGATGTTGCGAGATATTGAGAAGAGTAATGTCAGCCAAAAGCCCTGATGACGCCGGGCTTAAGGCTGCGACATTACCGCGATTCAGGCGTGGCTGACAATTAGTTTGTCTTGCGCCAGCCGATTAACCAGGTGACGATGCCCGCCGCCATTAACAGGGCCGGGAAGAAATCCCAGTCCGGGCGGCTTAACAATACGGCTGTACCGCTTAACAGCAGGGTCGCACCGATGCCAAACAGATAGCGCGACTTATGTTGCCGCGTGCGCTGCTCCTGCATATCGTTAGTCAGCTTATTAACGCTGTGCTGCAGGAGTTTATGGTGCCGCATACTTTCGTAAAACAATTCCGGAAGCTCCGGCAGTTTTTCTGCCCAGAAAGGCGCTTTGTCTTTAACGGCGCGCAGGATGGCAGGCAAACCAATCTGGTCTTTAATCCACTCTTCCAGGAACGGCTTCGCCGTTTTCCACAGGTCGAGTTGCGGATAGAGCTGACGGCCGATCCCCTCAATATAGAGTAGCGTTTTTTGCAGCAGTACCAGCTGCGGCTGCACTTCCATATTGAAACGACGCGCAGTGCTGAACAGGTTGAGTAGCACATGACCGAAAGAGATCTCCGCCAGCGGCTTTTCAAAGATAGGTTCGCAGACGGTGCGGATGGCGAACTCAAAATCTTCAACGTTGGTATCCGGCGGTACCCAGCCCGAGTCAACGTGCAGCTCCGCGACTTTACGGTAGTCGCGGTTAAAGAAGGCGATAAAGTTCTCTGCCAGGTAGCGCTTATCCTCTTTGTTCAGCGAGCCGACGATGCCGCAGTCGATACCGATATATTGCGGATCTTCCGGATGGTCATAGCTGACAAAAATATTGCCCGGATGCATATCGGCATGGAAGAAGCTGTCGCGGAACACCTGGGTAAAGAAAACCTGCACGCCGCGCTCGGCCAGCAGTTTCATATTGACGCCGTGCTGCTCCAGCATCGCCACGTCTGAGATGGGAATGCCGTAGATGCGCTCCATCACCAGCATGGTTTCGCTACAGTAGTCGGAATAGACTTCCGGCACGTAGAGCATGCGGCTGTCTTCGAAGTTACGGCGCAGCTGGATGGCGTTAGCCGCTTCGCGCAGCAGGTTAAGCTCGTCGATCAGGGTCTTTTCATAGTCGCGCACCACTTCCATCGGACGCAGACGACGTCCATCTGGCAGCAGACGCGGCACCCAGCGCGCCAGGCGGTAGATCAGCTTCATATCCGCTTTGATCACCGGCAGGATGTCCGGGCGAATCACTTTGATCACCACTTTCTTGCCCGTGGCTTTCAGGGTCGCGGTATGCACCTGAGCGATCGACGCCGACGCCAGCGGTTTGATATCGAAATCATCGAACCAGGTTTCAACCGGACCGCCAATAGACTTTTCGATCTGCTCTTTGGCTTTTACCCCGTCAAAGGGTGCAACGCGATCCTGTAAGATCGCCAGCTGATCGGCAATGATCGGTGGAAACAGATCGCGACGCGTAGAGAGCATCTGGCCGAACTTAATCCACACCGGACCAAGCTGCTCCATTGCCAGGCGCATACGGACGCCAATCTCTTCATCTTTGTGGCGGTTAGGGATCCAGAAAACGCCGCGACGCCAGAGGCGAAGCGGAAGGGTAAGGCGCATGCGGGGGATCAGTTCATCAAGACCGTAAGTCAAAAAGACCTTGATGATGAAATATAAACGGCGAATTTCTCCAAACGTCATTTCGCCTCCAGCTGCGCTAAACGCGCATTCAGCGCATCAAGCGAACGTTCCATCGCGTCTACCTCCTCAGAAAACCACGCCAGTTCCAGCGCGCCGGGCGCGACGCGCCACTCTTCGGTTAATGCTTGCCCCAGATAATCCTGACGACGTGAGAACTCGCCACGAAACAGCCGCAGCGCGCGCTGCGCCGTCTGGCTGACGCCCTGCGCGGCAATGTCGCCAATCCAGGGCGCGAGATATTCAGCCGGGTCCAGTTCCGCCAGATCGATTAGCGCAGAAAAGCGCTGCACTACTTGCAGATCGCCTTCGACCTGTAGCTCGCCGCTGCGAATCAGGCTCGTGAGCTGCTGGCGGTCGCGCAGCTTTGGCAGGGTTTTCAGCTGCGTGATGACCGTACAGTCGCTGCTGTCCTGCCAGTCGCTCAGGACGTCGAGCTGCTGCTCGCTGAAGACCAGCACCAGCGGGTGCGACAGCTCATCGAGGCGCAGCGTAAGAACCTGCCCTGCCAGACGCTGGCGCGCGGCTTTCAGGCTGCGATCGCGATAGAGCACGCGGTTTAGCGCGGTCTCAAGACCGGCAGTAATCAGGGGCGTTAAGCGCATCACCATATCCGGTTAAAACTTAAATCCACGATGCAGCGCGACGATGCCGCCGGTCATGTTGTAAAAGTTGGTGTTTTCGAATCCGGCATCGTTCATCATCGCCTTCAGGGTCTCCTGATCGGGATGCATGCGGATCGACTCCGCCAGATAGCGGTAGCTTTCGGCGTCCTGCGCCACCAGCTGGCCAACGCGCGGCAGAATATGGAACGAGTAAGCGTCATAAGCTTTGCTGAGCGGATCGAACACGGGCTTAGAGAACTCCAGCACCAGCAGGCGTCCGCCCGGCTTAAGCACGCGGAACATGGACGCCAGCGCTTTCTCTTTGTCGGTCACGTTACGCAGGCCGAAAGAGATAGTGATGCAGTCGAAATGGTTATCCGGGAAAGGCAGCGCTTCCGCATTAGCCTGTACGTAGCTGACGTTGCCGACTACGCCGAGATTGCGCAGCTTGTCGCGGCCCATTTTCAGCATGGAGCTGTTGATGTCCGCCAGTACCACCTGGCCGCTCTCGCCAACCAGACGGGAGAACTTCGCCGTCAGATCGCCTGTGCCACCCGCCAGATCCAGCACGCGCTGTCCACGGCGCACGCCGCTGCTGTCAATGGTAAAACGCTTCCAGATGCGATGGATGCCTAACGACATCAGATCGTTCATCAGGTCATATTTCGCCGCTACGGAGTGAAACACGTCCGCGACTTTGTCAGCTTTTTCGCTTTTGGCGACCGTCTGAAAGCCAAAATGGGTAGTTTCCTGCTGTGATTCATCTGCCATCGGTTTTACCTGTTCCACAAACAATACTTCCCGAAGTGTATCAGAGTCAGGGTAGTCAGGCACGCGACGACCAGCTTATTCGTGGAGCCGCCTCACACGGGCACCCATTGGATCGGATACCTCATCGGACACCGGCTCTTCGTCCCATGCCTTTTCTGGCATCGCCTGCTCAACCAACTGGGGATTAATCGAACGTTTAACTTCAACGCCCAGGGATTTAAAGGCCTCACTCTGCGCGATCAGGTTGCCGCGCCCTTCCGCCAGCTTTTTCATCGCCTCGCGGTAGCTATTGTGCGCCTTGTCCAGATTATGGCCGATGCCGCTCATATCATCGACGAACAGCCGCATTTTGTCGTACAGGCGCGCTGCACGTTCAGCAATTTGCTGGGTATTGCGGCTCTGGTGCTCATAGCGCCAGAGGTTATTAATGGTGCGCAGCGCCACCAGCAGCGTGGTAGGGCTCACCAGCATGATATTTTGCTGTAGCGCCTCGCTGATCAGCTCTGGCTGGCGGTCGATCGCCAGCAGAAACGCAGGCTCTACCGGAATAAACATCAACACATAGTCCAGCGAGCGTAAACCAGCAAGCTGCTGATAATCTTTACGGCCCAGCAGGCGGATGTGGCTGCGAACGGCGGCAACATGCTCCTGTAGCGCCTGCTCGCGCGTCACTTCATCCTCTGCGTTGAAGTAGCGCTCATAGGCCACCAGCGTCATCTTGGCGTCTACCACCACATCTTTGCCCTGCGGCAGACGCACGATCACATCCGGCTGCATTCTGCCCTGCTGCTCCGACTGCAGGCTAACCTGCGTCTGGTATTCATAGCCTTCACGCAGCCCAGAAGCCTCCAGTACGCGGCTCAGCACCACTTCACCCCAGTTGCCCTGAATTTTGTTATCGCCTTTCAGCGCTTTGGTAAGGTTAATCGCCTCCTGCGCCATCTGCGCATTCAGCTGCTGTAGCTGGCGGATTTCATGCGCCAGCGTGTGGCGCTCGCGCGCTTCCTGGCCAAAGCTGTCATGCACCTGACGACGAAAGCCGTCCAGCTGTTCGCGCAGCGGGCCAATCAGGCTATCGATACTCTGGCGGTTCTGTTCGTCGACGCGGCGGCCGCTGTTTTCGAAGATACGATTGGCGAGATTTTCGAACTGCGCGCTGAGGCGTTGTTCGCTGTTGGTGAGCAAACGCTGCTTCTCCTCGGCGGCGAAGCGCGTCTCTTCAAGGCGGATAGTGACTTCGCGCAGTTCGGCTTCCTGTGCGCTGTTGACCTCCAGCTGATTGCGCAGCTCGCGGTTGAGCTGTTCGCACTCGCCGCGCCAGTAATCGAGCTGTTGCAGCCGCTCCTGCGCACCGCTCAGGGAGCCGTGCAGCTGGCGAAGCTCCTGTTCGCGCTGCTGGAGCTGGAGCTGGAGCTGTTCAAGCTGCTGCTGCTGACGCTGCTGCGCCTCCTGCTGCAAACGCCGCTCGGTGGTAAAGCTGGCCGCCTGATGGCTGGCGCGCAGCTGCGCCAGCATCCAGCCGATACCCAGTCCGGCGAGCGCCAGACAGGCGCTGATAATAATCTGCTGATCCATAATTCCCTCGCGACGCGCGTTGCTCGGGAAAAGGTAAAGTCGGCCTGTATGAATGTCCAGACTATTTTAGGCCTGAACGCCGTGTTATAGCGCTTTCACCGTCAGCTCACCTGCTCTCCAGGCATCCGTCAGGAAGAACGGCATCGGCATGATCCACTCATCGCCTTTTACCCGAGCGGGATAAACAAAGGCATTGCCACCGTAGGTCAGCTCAACGGGCTGCGTCTCGCCCTCTTTTACCGTTGCCTTGCCCACCATACTGGCGAAACCGGCATTGCTGCCGACATGGAAGCTTTCCGTTTGCCAGCGCACCGGCGCATGCGGCGGCCAGGGCTGCGCCTGGTGAAAATGAAAGATCTCATCGTGGCTGAGCAGGCTCTCGCGCACTGTCGGCCAGAGCGCGGCCTTGAGGAAATATTGATCGGTGAAGCGCTGGTTACCGCTGTAGCGAGCGATAAAGTCGCGCATCGCCTGCGCCACATTGCTGAAAACGCCGTTGCAGCCGCCCCACATGCCCGCCAGCAGTAGCTCGGTATGAGAGAAGTAATCGCGCATATGGTGAAACCAGTAGGATGAAGCCAGCCACGCCTCGACCGCAGCCGCCTCGCGCTCCGACAGCAGCGAATCGGCATCGCGAATAATGAAACGTTTGACGCTGGGATCGTCCATCACCAGGAAGCGCCACAGCGTAGGGAAAATCGCTTTTTCCTGCGACATATCGACCAGCTGTACGTGCGGCTGGTTGAGCCGCTGCCATACATGCTGCGGCACGCTCTCGTCGAGATAGATACGACAGGTCCAGCCGGGATAAAAGTCCTGCGCCACCTCAACGTTTTTGAGCAACGTTTCACAGTAGCGCGGATGGCCGCCGTACAGGCTAAAAGCGATGATGTTCTGTTCCGGTTTGCTGAGGTCGATTGGCTCTGGCTGTTGCATGGGAAAGGCGTAGCGTGGCCCCTGACGGAAACGCGCATCTGCATTATTTAATGATTCAAGGCCATATTTCGCCAGCTCATCCTGTTTACCCATCCAGCCGCACAGCTCCGCCAGGCCATCCAGCCAGGTTTCCGAGGCGGTGGCGCGCGCCGCAGGCGGTGCCTGATAGATTTTTTGATAGACCCTGTAGGACTTGCTGTAGTGGCCCAAACGCAGCAGACAGAGCGCATAGTCGCTCAGCACCTGCATCTGGTTAGGCATAGCGCGCAACACCTCCTCGCAGCATTTCGCGGCGGCGGCATAATCCTGCTGCGCCATATGCTGGCGGAAGCGTGCGGCGGTCTCATTAAGGCGCGCCTGCATGGCGGCGGGATGGGTGGATAAAGCCGGTTTCTGACGCATCAGGCGGTCCTCGCTTTTGCTGTAAAGAGCAGAGGCAGCGCGCACGCTGCCTGAAAAGCGTTATAACAAACGGCGCGCCGCTTCGACTACAATTTTTACCGCATCGCTTTCGGTCTGTTTCATGGTTTGTGCATCCGGGATCTCTTTCTGGGTGCGGTTGACGATGACGCCCGCTACCATTCCCGCGCGCAGTCCCTGGCTGGCACACATGGTCAACAGCGTAGCAGACTCCATCTCATAGTTGAGCACGCCCATTTGCTGCCACTCTTTCATTGAACCCTGAAAGCGGCTAACCACGCGGCCGGAGAAGGTGTCATAACGCTCCTGGCCCGGATAGAAGGTGTCAGAAGAAGCGGTGACACCGATATGGGTTGTCGCGCCGCTCGCGTCTGCCGCCGCGACCAGCGCAGTGGTGCAGGCAAAATCCGCCACGGCCGGGAACTCCAGCGGCGCAAAGTGCTGGCTGGCACCGTCAAGGCGCACCGCGCCGGTGGTCACCAGCACGTCGCCGACGTTAATGTGCGGCTGGATCGCGCCGGTGGTGCCGACACGCAGGAAGGTGCGTACGCCAAGCTGCGCCAGCTCTTCTACCGCGATAGAGGTTGAAGGGCCACCGATGCCGGTCGAGCAGACCACCACAGGTTTGCCATCCAGCTTCGCCAGCCAGGAGGTAAATTCGCGGTGTGATGCCAGCGGCTGGGCATCTTCCATCAGTCCGGCAATTTTCTTTACGCGTTCCGGATCGCCGGGAACGATAGCCAGGGTTGCGCCTTGCAGATCGGCTTTGGTCAGGCCAAGGTGGAAAACGTCAGACATAGCAGACTCCTGAAGAGGAAAGTGAAGCGCGCCACTCTACGCGAGCGCAGCACAAATTTATGTGATAACAGTCACCTAAAAAAATGAATGTTACATTCAACCAGTAACATAATGAGACATCAATCACATAACCAATCCATTCAGAGTCTCATCGCTACAAGCTGTGTGCGTCAGGGTTTGTAGCAATGTTAAAGAGAAGAGTGTTTTTGCTCGCCCCCTATTCTGTTCCCGGTCTATGGTCCAGACGCGATCTGGCCAGGCTATAGTTACGTGATTGCGCTACTGCCAGCACGGAGAGAAAAATGAAAACCGAAGACAATATGGCACAAAAATCATCGACGGGCGGCTTTGCACCCGCAGTGCAGCCGACCGCCTCGACCACGATTCATACGGACAGCCCAGCAATTCATGCTGGCGAAACCTCCGTCCCCAGCCAGGGCGAGAATATGCCTGCCTGGTATGCAAAACCGAAAGAGGCCAGCGGCCCGCTGCCGGTTGTGCTGGTGGTACAGGAGATCTTTGGCGTACACGAGCATATCCGCGATATTTGCCGCAGGCTGGCGCTGGAAGGCTACCTGGCCGTCGCGCCTGAGCTTTACTTCCGCGAAGGCGATCCTAATGACTATAACGATATCCCGACGCTGTTCAGTGAACTGGTGAGCAAAGTGCCGGATAGCCAGGTGCTTTCCGATCTCGATCACGCGGCTAACTGGGCGGCGCGCAACGGCGGCGATATTCGTCGTATGGGCATTACCGGTTTCTGTTGGGGTGGCCGCATCAGCTGGCTTTACGCCGCGCACAACCCGCAGCTGCGCGCCGCTGTCGCCTGGTATGGCCGTTTGATCGGCGAGAAAACCATGAAGCAGCAGAAACATCCCATCGATATTGCCGTGGATTTAGGCGCGCCGGTGCTCGGCCTCTACGGTGGCCAGGATGAGGGCATCCCGCTGGAAAGCGTGGAGCAGATGCGTCAGGCGCTGCACGCCGCCAACGCCAAAGCAGAAATCGTGGTTTACCCGGACGCGGGCCACGCCTTTAATGCCGACTATCGCCCGAGCTATCACGCCGAGTCAGCGCAGGATGGCTGGGCGCGCATGCTGGCATGGTTTAAGCAGTTTGGCGTGGAATAAACCGCTATAAAAAGGGGCGCCGCAGCGCCCCCGTATCAACCCTACAGAGAGATTAAGCCGTTTCGCCGCGCAGTTTCTTCGCCGCTTCCACCATATTTGCCAGCGCCTGACGGGTTTCCGTCCAGCCGCGCGTTTTCAGGCCGCAGTCCGGGTTCACCCACAGGCGCTCTTCCGGGATGCTCTGCGCCGCTTTACGCAGCAGATCTTCTATCCACTCCACGCTCGGTACGTTTGGCGAGTGAATATCGTAAACACCAGGGCCAATTTCGTTCGGGTAGGCAAACGCTTTAAAGGAGTCCAGCAGATCCATATCGGAGCGCGAGGTCTCAATCGTGATCACGTCGGCATCCAGCGCGGCGATAGCGTCCATGATGTCATTGAATTCGCAGTAACACATATGGGTATGGATCTGCGTGTCATTTTTCGCTACGGCGGCAGTCAGACGGAAGGCGTCAACGGCCCAGGCCAGGTAGGCGGCCCAGTCGGACTGGTGCAGCGGCAGACCTTCGCGCAGCGCGGGCTCATCAATCTGGATGATACCGATACCTGCCGCTTCCAGATCCGCGACTTCGTCACGCAGCGCCAGTGCGATCTGTCTGGCGATGGTTTCGCGCGATACATCTTCCCGAGGGAAAGACCAGCAGAGAATAGTGACCGGGCCAGTCAGCATCCCTTTGACCGGCTTGTCAGTCAGCGACTGGGCATATTTCGCCCATTCCACGGTAATCGGCTGTGGGCGGCTAATATCGCCAATAATGATCGGCGGCTTAACGCAGCGTGAGCCGTAGCTCTGCACCCAGCCGTTCTGGGTAAAGACGAAACCGTCGAGGTTCTCACCGAAATATTCCACCATGTCGTTACGCTCGGCTTCACCGTGCACCAGCACATCCAGGCCCAAACGCTCCTGCTCGGCGATTGCCTGTTTGATATGTTCTGCGATGCCGGTACGGTAGCTGCCGCCGTCAATGTTGCCCTTTTTAAAGTCGAGCCGCAGGCCGCGAATTTCAGTGGTTTGCGGGAAGGAACCGATAGTGGTGGTCGGCCAGGCGGGAAGGTTAAAGCGGCTGCGCTGCGCGCTGGCGCGTTCGGTATAGGCACTTTGACGTTCAGTATCTTGCGCCGAGATCGCCGCCAGACGTTTGCCAACGGCGGCATTATGCACGCGGCGGGAGTGGGCGCGGTTGCGGATCGGTGCGCTCCACGCTTCCAGCGAGGCCGCATCGTTGTTATTCAGCGCATCGCTCAGCAGCTTCAGCTCACCACATTTTTGCAGCGCAAAGGCGAACCAGCTTTTCACCTCATCATCAAGACGGGTTTCGACGCTCAGATCGATTGGGCTGTGCAGCAGCGAACAGGAGGAGCCGATCCACAGCCGGTCACGCTGGCTGACCAGCGGCTGTAGACGTTTAAACCAGCGGCTCAGGTCAGCGCGCCAGACGTTACGGCCGTTAATCACGCCGAGCGACAGCAGCCATTCAGCCGGAAGCTGCGCATTGAGCTGGGCGATATCATCATCGCCATGCACCAGATCGACATGCAGTCCCTGCACCGGCAGCGCGCGGATCGCATCAAGGTTTTGGCCAATGCTGTCGAAATAGGTGGTCAGCAGCAGCTTTACGTTGCCCTGTAGCGCGGTATAAGCCGGTTTGAACGCGTCGCGCCACGCCTGTGGCAGTTCCAGCGCCAGCGCGGGCTCATCAATTTGTACCCATTCAATGTCACGTTTTTTCAGTTCAGCCAGCACCTGTTGGTAGACCGGCAAAATGTCATTCAGCAGCGACAGGCGATCGAATTGTTCGCCCTTCACTTTGCCCAGCCACAAATAAGTGACCGGGCCGAGCAGCACCGGCTTCACTTTATGGCCCAGCGCCAGCGCTTCGTCGACTTCATCCAGCAGCTGCGTCCAGGTCAGCCTGAACTGCTGCCCTCTGGTAAATTCCGGCACCATGTAGTGATAGTTGGTGTTAAACCATTTGGTCATCTCGGCGGCCGCCGCAGGTTCACCGGTCGGCGCGCGACCTCGTCCGATACGGAACAGCGTATCCAGATCCACAGATCCCTTTTTATTCTGATGCCGCACCGGTACGTTGCCCAGCAGCAGGCTGGTGGTCAGCACATGATCGTACCAGGCAAAATCGCCAACCGGCAGCAGATCCACACCCGCTTCTTTCTGTTGTTGCCAGTGACGGGCGCGCAGCTCGCGACCTACGGCCAGCAGCTCTTGCTGAGAAGATTTACCCGCCCAGTAGCTCTCCTGCGCTTTTTTCAGTTCGCGATGCAGGCCGACGCGGGGAAAGCCGAGGGTATGGTTCAGAATGGTCATTTGCGCTTCTCCAGATATGTATTCTCTTGGGCTTCGCCTGGAAGCCAAAGATGTTTAGCCGTCCAGATGTTTACACCGCTATATTCTGCGGGTACTGTATGTTGCTCAAGCGCAAATTGTTCAATCTCGATGTGAAGGACTCTCATGATCGAACTCAAGCACCTGCGGACGCTCCAGGCTCTGCGTAATACCGGCTCGCTGGCCGCCGCCGCCGCACAGCTTCACCAGACGCAATCTGCATTGTCCCATCAGTTCAGCGATCTCGAGCAGCGGCTGGGATTCCGCCTGTTCGTCCGCAAAAGCCAGCCGCTGCGATTCACGCCGCAGGGCGAAATCTTGTTGCAGCTGGCAGAGCAGGTGCTGCCACAAATCCAACAGGCGCTTCAGGCGTGCCATGAGCCACATCAGGCCACGTTGCGCATTGCAATCGAATGCCACAGCTGCATTCAGTGGCTGACGCCCGCACTGGATAACTTCCGCCAGAACTGGCCGCAGGTAGTAATGGATTTCAAATCAGGCGTGACCTTCGATCCGCAGCCCGCGCTGCAGCAGGGCGAGCTGGATGTGGTGCTGACCTCGGACATCCTGCCGCGCAGCGGTTTACACTACACACCAATGTTCGACTTCGAGGTACGACTGGTGATGGCTCCGGATCATCCGCTGGCGCAGGTTAAGCACATTTCTCCTGAGGATTTGGCGGAAGAAGTGCTGATGATCTATCCGGTGCAGCGTCAGCGGCTGGATATCTGGCGTCACTTTCTGCAACCCGCAGGCGTTAGCCCCGCGCTGAAAAGCGTGGATAACACACTGTTGCTGATCCAGATGGTGTCGGCGCGTATGGGTATTGCCGCACTGCCGCACTGGGTCGTAGAAAGTTTTGAAAAACAGGGGTTAATTGTGACCAAAACGCTCGGTGATGGCTTGTGGAGTCGCCTGTATGCCGCCGTACGCGACGGCGAGCAGCGTCAGCCCGTGCTGGAAGCCTTTACCCGTTTCGCGCGCCAGCACGCCTGCGCACATCTGCCATTCGTGCGTGACGCAGCGCATCCTGGCGCGATTTTGCAACGCTAAAGCGTAATTTCCCCTATAATGCGCAGCCTGTTTATCGACCATGAGAAAATCTCACCATGACCAATAATGATATTCTGCGCAGCGTGCGCTTTATGCTGAATTTAAGCGATGCCAAAGTGGTGGAGATTTTCGCGCTGGCCGACTGTGAAGTGCCGCTAAGTGACGTGCAGACGTGGCTGAAAAAAGAGGATGATGCGGCATTTAAACCGCTGCCTGATGTGCTGATGGGATATTTTCTAAACGGCCTGATTTTTTTCCGCCGCGGCAAAAGCGAAGAGGCACCTGCACCTTCCATTGAACGCCGCATGAACAACAATATTTTCATGAAAAAGTTGCGTATCGCTTTTGACCTCAAGACCAGCGACATTCCGGCCGTACTGGCGAAGGCTAATTTCAATGTCTCTCAGGCGGAAATCGGCGCTATTTTCCGAAAGCCGGATCATAAAAATTATCGCGAGTGTGGCGATCAGATTATGCGTAATTTCCTGAAGGGATTAACGCTGACGCTACGCCCGGCACAGGTCACGAAAGCAAAATAAAGCGTTTCTTCCGGCAGGTTTTAATTAACTTGTCGGATATCAAATTTTACTCTTTTTAAATAAATTACTATTCCATTTATTCCATGAACAGATTAATCCTTTCCTGCTGCGACTGAAAAGCCGCTCAAATTTAAATGCTTATGGAGGAAAATAAATGCGTGAATTAAGCTCGAATGAGATCGATTGCGTCTGTGGCGCAGCCAACAACACTGATTCGTCACCTGGTTACCAACTTGCAGACGATATGATTGAATTAATTGCCACCACTGCTAAAAAAAACCTGGCAGTAAATAAAGCGATAAGATTATTTAACTACTTATTTGGTTCAAAAATAAAATACGTATAAAACCGTCACTAACCGCACGCTTTAAGAAAATAACTCGTCAGGGCTTAACACAATTCGGTTACTGCCCTGACTAATCATTTTTTAAACTGTCATTTATTACCTGTTATCCAGCGTTTATGCACATAGAGCGAAGCGAAGATTACCAACGCCCCGGCAATAAAGCTGGGCCAGTGTGGTTTCTGCTGCCAGATAGCCAGGTTCACCAGCAGACCCGCCGGAACATGCATATTGTTCATGATGCCCAACGTACCCGCGTCAACCTGCGTCGCACCATAGTTCCACATAAAATAGCCCAGGCCAGAGGCTGCTACACCCAGCCATACCAGAATTTCCCACTGCAAAGACGTGGTCGGCAGCTTGCTGGGATTGCCCCACAGGCACCAGGCAATCACCGCAATTAAGACTGCACCCAGATAGAACCACGAAAAGGCGGTGTGCTGCGGCATCGGGCGGGTTTCCTGAAGTCGTTTATAACCGACCATTCCTACAGCAAAACAGATATTTGCCAGCTGTACCAGCAGCAGCCCAAACCAGAAGTGATCGCTGACCTTGTCATAACGAATGATGGCGGCACCCGCCACTGCCAGCAGTGCGCTAAAAGCGTAGCCGATGCGCAGCGGCCGTTTGCTAATCAGGTCATAGATCAGCGTCACATAGAGCGGCGTCATTACTGTAAACAGTAAAAACTCCGATACGCTGAGGTAGAGATAGGCCTCAAAGCTAATCAGATACATGATGCCGAGCTGGAGCATTCCCACCAGCATATAGAGCAACAGCGTCGACGGACGATAACCGCGCCAGCGCAGGAAAGGTAAAAACACCAGCGCCGCCAGCGCCAGACGCATTAATACGGAGAACCAGGTATCCACCTGCCCCGCCAGATATTCCCCAATCAGGCTAAAAGAAAAAGCCCAGAGAATGGTCGTAACGATCAGTAACAGCACAGCTTCGATCCTGAAAAGATAACAGGCCGCTAGTGTAATCAAAGTGCAGTAATCGTGCGGCGCTTTCTGGTTTACAAGTGGCGTTAAAAACATCGCCTGACCCGGTCATGCCATGTCATACAACTGAGCGAATAGTGTCAAAATGGAAAATTTTCCTGCCGTGATTGTCATAAAAGTGTAACAAATGTGTCAATTATCACAGCCCGCGCGCGCGAAAAAAGACAAAATAAACGCGGAAAGGAACATCGCGCTTCGCTTCTGCGCGAAACCGCTAATTCTACTAATGACAATGCGCCCTGGAGGGCCTTTATGCTGAGTATTTTTAAACCTGCACCGCATCGACCGCAGGTCTCTGAGGATCGCGTCGATCCGCTCTATCGTCGTCTGCGCTGGCAGATTTTCTTTGGGATTTTTTTCGGCTATGCCGCTTACTATCTGGTCCGTAAAAACTTCGCTTTAGCCATGCCTTATCTGGTTGAGCAAGGCTTTTCACGCGGCGATTTGGGTTTTGCCCTTTCCGGTATCTCGATTGCCTACGGTTTTTCAAAATTTATCATGGGTTCGGTCTCTGACCGCTCCAACCCGCGCATATTTTTGCCGGCCGGGCTTATCCTCGCTGCTGCCGTCATGCTGTTCATGGGCTTTGTGCCCTGGGCCACCTCCAGCATTATGATCATGTTCGCCCTGCTGTTTATTTGCGGCTGGTTTCAGGGCATGGGCTGGCCGCCGTGCGGGCGCACTATGGTGCACTGGTGGTCGCAGAAAGAGCGCGGCGGTATTGTGTCAGTATGGAACTGTGCGCATAACGTTGGCGGCGGCCTTCCTCCGCTGCTGTTCCTGCTCGGCATGGCCTGGTTCAATGACTGGAAAGCGGCGCTCTATATGCCTGCTTTCGGCGCTATCGCCGTCGCGCTGATCGCCTTCGCGTTAATGCGTGACACGCCGCAATCTTGCGGCCTGCCGCCGATTGAAGCCTATAAAAATGACTACCCGCCGGACTACAGCGCCTCTCATGAAGAAGAGCTGACGGCGAAGCAGATCTTTATGCAGTACGTCCTGCCTAATAAACTGCTGTGGTACATCGCGCTGGCCAACGTATTTGTCTATCTGCTGCGCTACGGCATTCTTGACTGGTCGCCGACCTACCTGAAAGAGGTGAAGCACTTCACGCTGGATAAGTCCTCCTGGGCTTATTTCCTGTATGAATATGCGGGTATTCCGGGCACGCTGCTGTGTGGCTGGATGTCGGATAAGGTGTTCAAGGGCAACCGCGGCGCGACCGGCGTTTTCTTTATGACGCTGGTAACCATTGCAACGGTAGTTTACTGGTTCAACCCACCGGGCAACCCAGGCGTCGATATGGCCTGTATGATCGTTATCGGCTTCCTGATTTATGGCCCGGTAATGCTGATTGGCCTGCATGCGCTGGAGCTGGCCCCGAAGAAAGCGGCAGGCACGGCGGCAGGTTTTACTGGCTTGTTCGGCTATCTGGGCGGCTCCGTTGCCGCCAGCGCCATCGTTGGCTACACCGTGGATTTCTTTGGCTGGGACGGCGGCTTCCTGGTAATGGTTGTCGGCTGCGTACTGGCTGTTATCCTGCTGCTGCTCACGATGATTAACGAGCGTAAACACAAGCAGCAGCTCGCGTCACAGTAATAAAAAGGCCGGTATCGCACCGGCCTTTTTTTCATGCCAAAAACAGCGTGCGCAGCGCATGCGGCACTGCATCTTCTGCATTGCTACCAATCACTTCCAGTTCAGGCAGCGTATCTTTCAGCCGCTGATGCGCGTTGCGCATAATGCAGCCTTTGCCCGCCATGCTCAGCATTTCGACATCATTCATGCCGTCGCCGAACGCGATGCACTCTTTCAGCGAGTGGCCAAGCTGTTTCGCCACAGCCTCCAGCGCATGCCCTTTTGACACGCCACCGGCCATTACTTCCAGACAAGTTGGCAGCGAGAAGCTGACGTTAACGCGATCGCCCCAGCGCGCTTCTAGTGCCAGCTCTAGCGGGATGAGCGCTTCGGGATCGTCACTGGTGAAAAAAACTTTGCTGATGTTATCGCCGGGCAGCAGGCCCGGCTCGTAGACCTGATAGTTGAACACTGACTCGCGGAAATAGTCCTGCTCCGCTGGCCGCGCCTGGCTCATAAACCACTCATCATCGCGATAGACGTGGGTGAGAATGTCGGGGTTAGCGTAGTGCAGGCCGAACAACTCCAGCGCAATATCTTCATCAAGGTTATGGCTAAAGACCAGCTCACCTTCAGCGTTGTGCACGCGCGCGCCGTTCGAGGTGATCATATAGGCAGGAATGCCTAGCTTGTCGCGCATCTGCCCCACGTCGATGTAGTGACGCCCGGTGGCGAAAACAAAGTGAATATCGCGCGCCACCAGCTGTTGCAGGATGTCGTGCGCATAGGGCGTCAGGCGATGTTCGGGAGAAAGCAGCGTGCCATCCAGATCGGATGCGACGATTTGAAACATGAAAACCTCAGGTCGTGTTTTGGGCCGTAGCCGGTAAGGTAAGTATTCGGATTAAGCGTGTGCCATAAAAAAGTCGACCAGCGCATTCAGCGCTTCGGCGCGCATGGCATCTTTTTCAAACAAAATCTCGTGGCGCGCCTCTTTTATCACCCGCACTTCACACGCATGGCCCGCCTGCGCCATAGCCGCGCAAAACAGATCTTGCGAACGGTTATCTACCACGCGATCGTCGCCAGCCTGCAACAGCAGAACAGGCGTGGTAATGGTGCTCGCCAGGCTCAGGATATTGCGTCCGGCATGGATGCCTTCACGCACCCAGTGATAGGTCGGGCCGCCGACGCGAATCGCCGGATCGTCAGCGTAGAAGCGCAGGCTGCGGCGATAGCGTTCGGCGCTGTGCGTCAGGCGGTTGATGCCAAACGGATGGGCACGCCAGCGCCCGGTGCCGAGCGCATAGCCATCGCGGATTGCCGGACGCTTCTCCGCCCAGTCAAGAATGCGGTTCGCCAGGAACGAGGGCATCGGCAGAGCTATGCCGAACATCGGGGCAACCAGCGTCACGGCGTGAAACGCCTGCGGCTGGCGCGCCAGAAACAGCGTCAGGATCGCGCCACCCATAGAGTGCGCCAGCGCGTAGCGCTGCTGGTAGTGGCCGCTGACAATCTCTTTCAGATAAAGCGTTTCCAGGTCGTCCACGTAGTGTGTGAACTCCGCCACATGGCCGCGATGCGAATCCTGCAACAGGCGATCGGAACGTCCCTGGCCGCGATGGTCGAGGATTATCACATCAAAGCCGCAGTGAAACAGGTCATAAGCGAGTTCAGGATACTTGACGTAGCTTTCAATGCGTCCGGGTACGATCAGGATAACGCGCGTATGGTGCGGTGCGGTGAAACGCACGTAGCGTAGGGTAACGTTTTCCACGCCGACAAATTCGCGCTCTTCGCGGCTGTGCCAGAAGTCGAGCAGCGGACCGTGTGCAAAGGCAGCAAAGGCTTTTTCCCGATTGAGCCAGCTCGCTTTATGTCGTTCCATCTCTCCTCCTGCGGACGCACAATAAAAGAGTTCAGGGCGCGCATGCAGCCCGTAGCGTCACGCTTGTTTCTGGCGTATTGTGTCACATTTCCGCCCAGACAGGGAGCGCAACCCATGACCACTGAATGGTGGCTGACCTACCTTCTTACCACCACAATCCTTAGCCTTTCGCCGGGTTCTGGCGCAATCAATACTATGAGCACCGGCATCAGCCACGGCTATCGCGGCGCGGCGGCGTCGATTAGCGGTTTGCAGCTGGGCCTGGCGGTTCATATCGTGCTGGTGGGGATTGGGCTGGGCGCGCTGTTTTCACAGTCGCTGCTGGCGTTTGAGATCCTGAAATGGGCAGGCGCAGCCTATCTGGTGTGGCTCGGCATTCAGCAATGGCGCTCGGCAGGCGCGATCGATCTGGATGCCGTGTCAAAAGCGATGCCGCGTCGTCGCCTGTTCCAGCGTGCGCTGCTGGTAAACCTCACCAATCCCAAGAGCATCGTTTTTCTCGCTGCGCTGTTTCCGCAGTTCATTCTGCCGCATCAGCCGCAGGCGATTCAGTACCTGATACTCGGTGCGACCACCATTGTCGTCGATATTATCGTGATGATTGGCTATGCCACATTAGCGACGCGTATTGCGGCGTGGATTAAAGGGCCGAAGCAGATGAAGCTGCTGAACCGTATTTTTGGCGGACTGTTTATGGCGGTAGGTGCGCTGTTAGCCAGCGCCAGAAGAATTGCCTGAAAATAGCACTCATGCTTAGGGCCATCGGTGTCGCAGCCAGTTCGGTGCCGGCCAGCGCGCAGTCACCGGAGCGTACGACAGTACGTGAGGATGACGAGCACTGCCCGGTGCCGAAATGGCAAGTAAACCAGGCCTTATCGAGAAATGATCAGGTGGATGCCGAAACCGGCGAACAACACCCCCGCCACGCCATCTACCCATTTCGCCGCGCGCTGATACTTATCGCGCATCCACGGCAGCGCAAAAATCGCTGCTACCAGCGTAAACCACACAAACGTCTCGCCAATAATCAGCAGGAAAAGTCCCCAACGCGCCAGCGCGCCGACGTCATTACCGACAAACAGCGAGAAGACACTCCCGAAATAGATAATCGCTTTCGGGTTTGACAGGTTGGTGAGGAAGCCTTTCAGAAAGCTCATGCCCTTTTTCGGCAGCTCGACCACCGGCTCATCCTGCACGGGCTGCTTGTGGCGCTGGCGGGCCGAACAGAGCAGTTGCCAGCCCATCCACAGCAGGTAGATGCCGCCGCCCACCATAATGATCTCATGCAGCCACGCCATTTTTTCCAGAATCAGGTGCAGCCCCATTAGCGCTACACCCGCCCAGATCACAATGCCGAGCGTAATGCCGAGCACGCCCATCATCGCCTCTTTACGTGAGCGGCTGGCAGCTGTTTGCGAAACAAAAAAGAAGTCCGGGCCGGGGCTCATTAGCGCAACCAGATGCACCAGCGCGACCGTGGCAAATAACATCAGCATAAGTATTTTCCTTTACTCTTCATCGAGATGCTCTTTGATCATCACCAGGAAAGGTCTGCCAAAGCGCTCCAGTTTGCGATGCCCTACGCCGTTGACGCTCAGCATCTCCGACGCCGTCATCGGCATCTGCTCCGCCATCTCAATCAGCGTGGCGTCATTGAATACCACATAAGGCGGGATATTCTCTTCGTCAGCAATCGCTTTACGCAGCTTGCGCAGCTTGGCGAACAGCTTGCGATCGTAATTGCCGCCGTAAATTTTTGGCGAGCCGCTGCTTTTTGGCTTCGCCGCATTCATTCGCGGCACCGCCAGCATCAGCGGCACTTCGCCGCGCAACACCGGACGCGCCGCTTCCGTCAGCTGCAACGCGGAGTGCATGGCGATATTCTGCGTTACCAACCCAAGGTGAATAAGCTGACGCAGCACGCTGACCCAGTGCTCGTGGCTCTGCTCGCGGCCAATGCCGTAAACCGGCAGCTTGTCATGGCCCTGGTCGCGGATGCGCTGATTATTGGCCCCGCGCAGCACTTCAACCACATAGCCCATGCCGAAACGCTGCCCGACGCGATAGATGCTGGAGAGGGCTTTCTGTGCCTCCACCAGGCCATCGTAGCGCTTCGGCGGATCCAGACAAATATCGCAGTTGTCGCACGGCTGCTGACGGCCTTCACCAAAGTAGTTAAGCAGCACCAGACGACGGCAGGTCTGCGCCTCGGCGAACGCGCCCATGGCGTTCAGCTTATGCCGCTCAATATCCTGCAGCGGGCCCGGCGTTTTCTCTTCCAGACATTTGCGCAGCCAGGCCATATCCGCCGGATCGTAAAGCATCATCGCTTCGGCGGGCAGCCCGTCACGCCCGGCGCGGCCGGTTTCCTGATAATAGGATTCGATATTGCGCGGAATGTCGAAGTGCACCACGAAGCGCACGTTGGGCTTGTTGATGCCCATACCAAACGCCACCGTTGCCACTACGATTTGCAAATCGTCGCGCTGAAAAGCTTCCTGCACGCGGGCGCGCTGTGCGCTGTCGATACCGGCATGATAGGCCCCGACGCTCAGCCCACGGCTTTGCAGGCGCGCGGCGGTGTCTTCCACTTTGGCGCGGCTGTTGCAGTAGATAATGCCGCTTTTCCCGCGTTGATCCTGCACATAGCGCAGCAGCTGCTCGGTGGGCTTGAATTTCTCTACCAGCGTGTAGCGAATGTTAGGACGATCGAAGCTGCTGATCTGAATCAGCGGGTCCTGCATATGCAGCAGGTGGACGATGTCGTTGCGCGTGGTTTCGTCGGCCGTGGCGGTTAGCGCCATGACCGGCAGCTGCGGGAAGCGCTGGCGCAGCTGGCCCAGCGCACCATATTCAGGACGGAAATCGTGACCCCACTGCGAAATACAGTGCGCTTCATCAACTGCCAGCATTGCGGGCTGCCAGTGCGACAGGCTGTCGAGGAAGTTATCCATCATCAGACGTTCAGGCGCGATATAAAGCAGCTTCACGCGCCCGGTGCGGCAGTCCACCATAACCTGCTGCTGCTGCTCGCGTGTCATGGTGGAGTTGAGGCACGCCGCCGCCACGCCGTTCGCCAGTAGCTGATCAACCTGATCTTTCATCAGAGAGATCAGCGGCGACACCACCAGCGTCAGCCCTTCTTGCACCAGGGCCGGGATCTGATAGCAGAGCGATTTACCGCCGCCGGTAGGCATCACGACCAGACAATCCCGTCCGCTCAGCGCCGCATTAATAATGGTTTGCTGACCGGGACGAAACTGCTGATAGCCGAAAGTATCCTGCAATACCTGCTGCGCCAGCGATTCCTGATTATGTACTGCCGAGATTGCCACTGTATTCCTGTTGTTTTCTGGAGGGTCAGAACAGATCGTTTAGCATGACGCCAACGCCAACACGCGTCTGGCGATGGTTATAGTCGATAAGCGACTCGCCGTAACCGCTAAACACCTGGGTATAGAAACGAACGTGTTCGCTGATGGGATAGCTCCAGCCTAGTGTCGCGCCACCAAAACCGGTATTCCAGTTGTAGTTGCCTTCCACGCTGAAAATGTTGTCGCCCGCCACATAGCCCAGTTTCAGGCGGTAATAACCCATATATTTGGTGATGTCCGGGTTATCGTCTTCGCTGTCTGGAATACGATACCAGGGTTTGACTTCAGCCAGAAAGTTGCCGTTTTGCGCCATCAGGCGCGCATAGACGCGGTTCCAGCTGCGTGAGGTCGGATCGCTGCGGCCGTTAGAATCGTGATTGAAGCCGACTTCCACGTCGCGCAGCGTCCAGCCAGCAAAATCGTAATCCGTCGCCCAGCCGAGGAAAATCTGCGGCTCGTAATTGGTCTCGCGGAACGGTGATGATTCGCCGCGGTTCGACAGCTGCCACCATGAGCGCTGCGTATAGGAGGCCGCCAGCACGGAGTTGTCACCCAGAATACCGCGCCACAGCGGAAATGCCAGACTGAGCTGAAATTTCACCTCATCTTTACGCGCGTTATCAGCCCAGTTATAGGAAGAGATCGCCTCTTTGTTAATATCGCTGGTGTACGTATAGAGCAGATAGTTGCTCTCGTACGGATAGAGCACGAACGGATTGTCGTGCTTCTCCAGCAAGTTAGCGATAATGCTGCCGCGCACTTGAGGAGTATCGTGGACATCTTTAACGGTGGCTTCCTCTGCCTGCGCCAGTGCAGGAAGTAACAGTGCGGCTGCTAACAAGGCGCGATGCTTGCGCATAACATTCTCCGGTGAAGGCTGCATGTCAAATTAATGGGGAGTCGTAAAAAGGAGGCCATTCTACACGCAAAAGTCGGTGAAGATGAGCCCTGATTTCTGAAACTGGAAAGCCCCTCGCGCGCGGCTTAGAATACACAACTCGTTAACATTTTACGTCGTTAAAGGCGTACTCGCAGGATTGTCATTATGTCTTCAGCGCTGCTGTCTCAGCAGGAAGCCCGCCGCATGGTGGGCGAAATCTTTATTTATCATATGCCCTTTAATCAGGCGCTGGGTCTGGAGCTGGATCGGCTGGAAAGCGACTACGCGGAGATCAGTTTTGCTAATAAAACCATGCTGGTCGGCAATGCGGCGCAGCAGATTCTGCACGGCGGCGTTATCGCCTCAGTGCTGGATGTTGCCGCCGGTATGGTCTGCGTCAGCAACGCACTAACGCGCGCGGAGACCATCAGCGAGGAGGAGCTGCGCCAGCGTCTGTCGCGCATGGGCACGATCGACATGCGCGTGGACTACCTGCGGCCCGGTCGCGGCGAGCGCTTTATCGCCACCAGCAGTTTGCTGCGCGCTGGCAATAAAGTAGCTGTGGCACGCGTAGAGCTGCATAACCAGCAGGGTGACTATATTGCCACGGCGACGGCGACCTATTTGATTGGTTAATCGCCGACGCCGTGCGAGAATCGACTTTTTTCCGGACGCTATATATGGATACGCAACAAACCCGCCAGGGCATTGGCTTCGCGCTCGGCGCTTACTTTATCTGGGGCATCGCCCCGGCCTACTTCAAGCTGGTCAAAACCGTTCCGCCAACTGAGATCATGACGCACCGCGTCATCTGGTCAGCGCTGTTTATGCTGGTGCTGATTAGCCTGAGCCGCAGCTGGAAGCAGGTGCGCAGCGTGCTGGCGCAGCCGAAGAAGGTGCTGCTGCTGGCGCTCACTGCCGTGACGATTGGCGGCAACTGGCTGCTGTTTATCTGGGCAGTGAATAACCAGCATATGCTGGAAGCGAGCCTCGGCTACTTTATCAACCCGTTGATCAACGTAGTGTTCGGCATGCTGTTTCTGCGCGAGCGCTTCCGCCGTTTGCAATGGCTGGCGGTAGGGCTGGCGGCGGTTGGCGTGCTGGTGCAGCTGTGGCAGTTTGGTTCAATTCCGCTGATCGCGCTGGGTCTGGCGCTGAGCTTTGCCTTTTACGGGCTGGTGCGTAAGAAGATTCAGGTCGATGCGCAGAGCGGCATGCTGATTGAGACGCTGTGGCTGTTTCCGCTGGCGGCGATCTATCTGTTTGGCGTCGCCGATACGGCGACCAGCCACCTGAGCGCTAACCCGCTGAGCCTGAACCTCAAGCTGGTGGCAGCGGGCATCGTGACCACCATTCCGCTGATGCTGTTTGCCGCAGCCTGTACACGCCTGCGCCTCTCCACCGTCGGCTTTTTCCAGTATCTTGGCCCAACGCTGATGTTCCTGCTGGCGGTGCTGTTTTACGGCGAGACGATCACGCCCGACAAGATGGTGACGTTCGCGTTTATCTGGCTGGCACTGGCGGTGTTCATTTTTGATGCGGTGGTGGCGACGCTGCGTAGCCGACGCATAACAAGGCGGCAGGAAGTTTAATCTAACAGCGCCTTCAAAAGCTAAAACGCGAGTGACACGAACCGAAGAGCAAAGCGTCCCGCGCCAGCAGGGATGCAGCTTTTGCGTCTTTGCGATCGGTTCGTGCCACCCGCGTCGGCACTGTACTACCCGCAATGCGGGTCTTGTCAGTTACAGCCAGTTCTTGCGTTTGAAATAGAGATAAGGTGCCAGACCGGCCAGGATCATCAGGCCAATCGCCGCCGGATAACCAAAGCTCCACTTCAGCTCTGGCATAAACTCAAAGTTCATACCGTAACTGGACGCCACCAGCGTTGGCGGCAGGAACACCACCGATACGACCGAGAAGATCTTGATAATGCGGTTCTGCTCGATGTTGATAAAGCCCATCGCCGCCTGCATCAGGAAGTTAACCTTCTGAAACAGCGATTCGTTATGCGGCAGCAGCGACTCGATGTCGCGCAGGATCTCACGCGCCTGCTCCAGCTGGTTATTCGGCAGACGCGCCTTACGCACCAGGAAATTGAGCGCGCGCTGGGTATCCATCAGACACAGCCGCACCTTCCAGCCGATATCCTCCAGCTCAGCAAGACGCGACAGCGCCTGGTCATACTCTTCGCCCTGCTGGCCTTCCATAATCACGCGGCTCAGCTTCTCCAGCGCGCTATAGATGTTCTCAATCTCATCCGCCAGCTGCTCGATTTTGGTCTCAAACAGATCCAGCAGCAGCTCAAAGGCGTTGCCGTCGATCAGCGTCTGGTTGCGGGCACGCATACGATACAGGCGAAACGCCGGCAGCTCGCGCTCGCGCAGCGTATAGAGACGACCTTCACGAATGGTAAACGCCACGGTAGAGTTGCCCGCGTGATCCTCCGCATCTTCATAGAAGAAGAAGGAGTGAATATGCAGACCGTCTTCGTCCTCAAAGAAACGCGCCGAGGCTTCGATATCTTCCAGTTCTGGACGTGTAGCCAGGCTTTGCCCCAGCTCGCTCTGTACGCGGTCGCGCTCGCCCTCTTCCGGCTCGATTAAATCAACCCAGACAGAGGTCGTCAGTTTGTCGTTTTCGTCTTCCAGTTCCAGACGCGTCAGGCGGCTGCGATCCAGTTTAAATGCGCTCAGCATAAGCAATACTCCCCATTGCAGACTAAATGGGACAAGGCCATTGGCCAATCGACGGAGATGCCGATCGGGCACGGCAAACGCCTGAACACGGAAACGCTCGTTCAAAAGGTGAATCAGTGCTGACTCGTGCGACGGGATAGAAAGGGAGGTCGCTGATAACCGCTAAGGCTACCCGCTAAAAGAGGAAGCCTTAGATGTTATTCCTGGTAACCAGGTGACTGAGCCAGCATCGACTGGGCGTATCCAAGGCATTGTCCTCTCATGATAATAGTGCGCGCATGTTACGCTGAGACGAAAAAGTCGTCAACCGGTGACTAAGCGGTTTCCAGCTTCGCATAAGCGGCTACCAGCCACTTGATGCCCTGCCCCTGGAACGCCACCTGAACACGGCTGTGTTCACCGCTGCCTTCCAGGTTGATGATGGTGCCTTCGCCAAACTTCGCGTGCTTCACGCGCTGGCCGAGCGTAAAGCCGCTGTCGCTTTTCGATACCGGCGCACCCATGCGCTGATGGCTGACCGGGCGGCTGACGCTGGCGCGCAAACGCACCTCTTCAATGCACTCTTCCGGCAGCTCGCCGATAAAGCGCGACGGCCGGTGATAGACCTCTTTGCCGTAAAGGCGTCGCGACTCGGCATAGGTCAGCGTCAGCTTCAGCATGGCGCGCGTTACGCCAACATAGGCAAGACGGCGCTCCTCTTCCAGGCGGCCACCCTCATCAATCGACATCTGGCTCGGGAACATGCCCTCTTCCATACCGACGATAAACACCTGGCTGAACTCCAGACCTTTGGCGGAGTGCAGCGTCATCAACTGCACCGCATCCTGCCACTTATCGGCCTGGCCTTCGCCCGCTTCCAGCGCGGCGTGCGACAGGAACGCCTGTAGTGGCATCAGGTCTTCATCTTCATCCTGATAGCTGAACTGGCGCGTCGCTGTGACCAGCTCCTCAAGGTTTTCAATACGCGCCTGGCCCTTTTCGCCTTTCTCCTGCTCATACATCACCCACAGGCCGGAGTCTTTGATCACGCGGTCGGTCTGCACATGCAGCGGCATCTCAACCGTTTCCGTCGCCAGCGAATCGACCAGCTCGCAAAAACGCTGTAACGCCGACGCCGCACGGCCCGCCAGCGCTTTGGTTTGCAGCAGCTCGCGTGTCGCCTGCCACAGCGTCATCTGGCGTTCGCGCGCGGTCTGGCGCACCACGTCGAGCGTGCGATCGCCCACGCCGCGCGTCGGCGTGTTCACCACGCGCTCAAAGGCCGCGTCGTCGTTACGGTTAGCGATCAGGCGCAGGTAGGCGAGTGCATCTTTGATTTCCTGACGTTCGAAGAAGCGCATACCGCCATAGATGCGGTACGGCATGCTGCTCTGCAACAGCGCCTCTTCCAGCACGCGTGACTGGGCGTTGCTGCGGTAGAGAATGGCGCAGTCCTGCAGGGCGTTGCCGTTCTCATGCCAGCTTTTGATGCGGTTGACTACGAAACGCGCTTCATCCAGCTCGTTAAAGGCGCAGTAGATCGAGATAGGGTCGCCGTCGGTGCCGTCGGTCCACAGCTCTTTGCCGAGGCGGCCGTTGTTATTGGCAATCAGGGCGTTAGCGGACTTCAGAATGTTATTGGTAGAACGATAGTTCTGCTCAAGACGAATGGTTTCCGCCGCCGGGAAATCCTGCAAAAAGCGCTGGATGTTTTCGACCTGCGCGCCGCGCCAGCCGTAGATCGACTGGTCATCATCACCAACGATGATCACGCGCCCACTGTCGCCCGCCAGCATGCGGATCCAGGCGTACTGGATGTTGTTGGTATCCTGGAACTCATCGACCAGAATATTGCTGAAACGCTCGCGATAGTGGTTGAGGATATGCGGCTTATGCAGCCACAGCTCATGCGCGCGCAGCAGCAGCTCGGCAAAATCGACCAGTCCGGCGCGGTCACATGCTTCCTGGTAGGCCTGATAGATACGCAGCCAGGTCTGTTCGACCGGATTACCGTAGCTTTCAATATGCTTCGGGCGCAGCCCCTCATCTTTTTTGCCGTTGATGTACCACATGCCCTGACGCGCCGGCCACTGCTTCTCATCAAGGTTCATCGCCTTGATCAGACGCTTCAGCAGGCGCAGCTGATCTTCGCTGTCGAGGATCTGGAAATCCTGCGGCAGGCCTGCGTCCAGATGGTGCGCGCGCAGCAGACGATGGGCGAGGCCGTGGAAGGTGCCGATCCACATGCCGCCCTGGCTGGTACCAATCAGCTGCTCGATACGGTGGCGCATCTCCGCCGCCGCCTTGTTGGTAAAGGTCACCGCCATAATCGAGTAAGGCGAGCAGTTCTCTACCGACAGCAGCCAGGCGATACGGTGTACCAGAACGCGTGTTTTTCCGCTGCCCGCGCCTGCCAGCACCAGCAGGTTGCCGCGCGGAGCCGCTACGGCTTCGCGCTGTTTGTCATTCAAACCATCGAGCAGATCAGAAACGTCCATAAGCACCGTTCACTAAAGAAAACAAAAAGCGAACCCTGAATCATTCGGCTTGCAGCAAGGCGCATGATTCAGGGTACGACTGGATAAATCCACAGCCATTATAACAGTGAGGTCAGGGATGCCAATCGCGAAATTTCAACGTGCGGCAGCAGGCGTGCATCGCCAGCCTGCATCAGGTTGCCGCCGCGCAGGTTGATCCAACACGCCTGCATGCCGCAGCGCAGCGCGCCAGCGACGTCGGTGGTCAGGTCGTCGCCGACGTGCAGGATATGCTCAGGCGCAATGCCAAGCCGTTCTGCGGCGAGATGGTACATATCCTGATAAGGCTTGGCGCGGCCGTCAGGCCCGGCGCGCAGCGCGAACTGGAAATAATCGGCAATGCCGAGCTGTTCCGGACGCGCGTTACCGTTGGTGATCGCCACCAGCGGCACTTTCTCGCCCAGCGCCTTCAGCGTCTGGTGCGTCTCTTCCGGCATCTCCACCTGGCTGCGCCAGTGGTGGAAGACGCTCATGATCTGCTCTGCGCCCGCGGTCGCCTCTTCGGCTGGCAAACCTGCATTCAGCAATGCCAGCTCGACGGAGCGACGACGCCACTCCGACACGTCATGATAAATATCGGGCTCACGCGCCAGCAGCTCGTCGCGCAGCGCCTGATAATCAAGCGGCGTGAACTCGCGCAGCGACGGATGGAAAGCCTGCAACGCCGCATGCGACTCAGCGGTGGTTTTGCGGATCACCGGATAGTTGTCGTAGAGCGTATCGTCGAGGTCGAAAGTGATCGCCTTAATGGCGCGTAGCGGACGGTAAAACTTCATTCGTTCTTTCCTCGTTTGGCGCGGGGATGCGCAGCATCATACACCGTAGCCAGATGCTGGAAATCGAGATGGGTATAGATTTGCGTGGTCGAGAGATTGGCATGCCCCAGCAGCTCCTGCACCGCGCGCAGATCGCCGCTCGACTCCAGCAGATGCGTGGCAAAAGAGTGGCGCAGCTTGTGAGGATGGATATGGCTGGCAACGCCCTGCTTCACGCCCCATTCGGCGAAGCGCTTTTGCACGTTGCGCGCCGAAATGCGGCGTCCACGGCTGGAGAGAAACAGCGCGTCATCCTCGCCGCCAAAACCGGCGCGCAGCGGCAGCCAGTGCGCCAGCCAGGCCACGGCAGTGCGGCCAATCGGCACGCGACGCTCTTTACTGCCCTTACCCACCACCCAGACTTCACCTGTGTCGAGATCGACATGGCGGCAGTCCATATTTACCAGCTCCGACAGGCGCAGCCCGCCGCCGTACATCACCTCCAGCATCGCGCGGTCGCGCACTGCCAGCGGGTCGTTAAGGTCAATTTCCAGCAGTTGATTCACTTCATCGACGTCGATGTTTTTCGGCAGATGGCGCGCGTTGCGCGGCGTGGTGATCCCTCTGGCGGGATTGGCGGAAAGCTTGCCCTGGCTGACCTGCCAGTCAAGAAAGCTGCGCAGCGCGGAGAGGCGCAGCGCGAGGCTGCTGGCGCCTAACCCGGCGCGACGGCTGCGCGACGCCATGCTGCGCACCTGCGCAGGCTCGAGCTTCGCCCAGCTATCCAGCTTCATCTCTTCGGCCATCTCCGTCAGCGCCATAAGCTGGCGCGCGTAATTCTCCTGCGTCAGCGGGCTGAGCTGGCGCTCAACCTTAAGGTAGCGCAGGAATTCGTCGACGGCGGCCTGTAGCTCACTCATGCGCGCTCTACCCAGCGCGACAATAGCTGCGGCATCATTTGCGCCAGATGCTGCAACAGCAACGTGCCCATACCCGCCTGATAGTGCTGGCTGTCACGGCTGCTGAAAATCAGCACGCCCAGCTCGCCATGTTCGCCCATTAGCGACATCGCCACTGAGCCGATCGCCTTCGCCTGCGGTAACAGCAGCAGCAGTTCCGGCCCGTTCAGGCTACCGAGAAAATGGTGTTGCTGGCCAAAACGCTGGATGCGCAGCGGCTCAAACGCCTGCCGCGACAGTCCCAGCTGGACAAACTCCGACGGCGCGCCCAGCCGCCACTGATCGGCGAAGAGGCGCAGGTTCGCACCCGCCAGCCCCAGTTCGCGCGCCCAGCGGTGCAGTCGGTTGAGCATATCCTGTAGCGAACCCGCTGCGGCAAGGTGTCCCTGTAGCGCCAGCAGCCGGTCAAACAGCTCGTGGTTGGCGCTGGCCTGTTCCATCAGCAGGGTAATCTCTTCCTCAAGCCGCTGGATATGGTTGCGCTGGCGCGCCATATGCCATTCCACCAGCGACACGCTGCCGCGCACCGGATGCGGCACTGCCATCTGCTCTACCTGGCGGGCGTTGCGGATAAAGAAGTCAGGATTTTGTTGCAGATAATCGTTAACAGCCTGATCGTCCAGCAGGACAGTATTGTCAGCCTGCTCTTCGATATTTTTCATAGATGAATAAACCCATCGTAGACGTGTGTGGCGGGGCCGGTCATAAACAGCGGCTGACCCGCTCCTTTCCAGGCGATATGCAGCGTGCCGCCCGGCAGATCGACGCGCACTTTCGGCGACAGAATCCCCTGCTGGACGCCGCAGGCAACCGCGGCGCAGGCGCCGCTGCCGCACGCCTGGGTTTCACCCGCGCCGCGCTCGTAGACGCGCAGACGGATATGTTCCGGCGAGACGACTTCCATAAAGCCGACGTTAACGCGCTCGGGAAAGCGTTCGTGGCTCTCCAGCGCCGGGCCCAGGGTCTCGACCGCCGCAGTCTGTACGCTGTCGACCTGGATCACGCAGTGCGGATTGCCCATGGAAACCGCACCGAACATCACCGTTTGCTCGGCAACGCGCAGCAGATAGAGGTTTTCCGCTTTATTGGCGCGGAACGGCACCTGCTGCGGTTCGAAGTTGGGCTCGCCCATATTGACGCGCACCAGTTCGTCCGGCGTCACGCTCAATACCATGCGTCCGGTTTGTGTGCTGACGCGGATCTCGCTTTTATTGGTGAGGCCTTTCAGCCGCACGAAGCGGGCAAAGCAGCGCGCGCCGTTGCCGCACTGCGCCACTTCGCTGCCATCGGCGTTAAAGATGCGGTAGTGAAAATCGAGATCGGGATCGTAGGGCGGTTCGACGATCAGCAGCTGATCAAAACCGATCCCCAGATGGCGATCCGCCAGCCGGCGAATCAGCTCCGGCGAGAAAAAGACGTTTTGCGTCACGGCGTCCACAACCATGAAATCGTTGCCGAGGCCGTGCATTTTGGAGAACTGCATTTTTTGCTCCGCCGGGTGCGCCATTACAATTATTCTGCTGACATGCTGGCGTTGCCGCCACTCACCAGTCCCTTCGTATCTGCCTGCGCCGCACGCTTTTGCTGCTGCAGTTTCTGCTGCTCAGCCTGCTGAGGGGTTTGCGTTTTTGGCTGGTCGGCGGGCGGGAAATATAGCGGTCCTTTCAGTCCACAGCCTGCCAGGCTCGTCAGCGCCAGCGCCATTGCCAACAGGCTTTTTACTCTCTTCATCTGTTCTGCTCTTCTGTCCTTAACCTGGTTGCTTATCATCGCAGTTGAAGATGGAAAAGCAACAGGAAATCCCCGCAATTCGCGTGCGCGCGGTGACGTTCTAAGGAAATGGCCGCGCGGCAGGCGCGGCGTCAGTGCACCTGATAACGCGGCTGGTAATCGCCGTTGTCGTTATCCGGCTGCGTGGCGCAGAGTTGAGTCAACGTCTGGCTACGGAACGGGATCACCTGGAAGCGGTCGCCGGTATTCACGATCTGGTAGAACTGCGGCAGGTTAAAGTTGATAAAGCTGGAGCCGTAGGTAAAACGGTCGTGCGAGGAGGAGTAAAAGCGGCTGACGTCGCGCACCAGCTCCTCTTTGCTGCCTTCGCAATGGTGATAGACCTCGACGCGGTTGGTCTCATCCAGGATATAGATGTTGAAACCCTGCTCGTCGGTGGTGTCTTCAAAGAAGAACTGAATAATGCCTTCGCTGGCGTAACCGTTCACTACCGGCGGCAGCGGCGTCTGGTTCGACTCAACTTTGATCGACAGGCCGTGCAGCTTGTTATTGGAAATCGCACCATAAAATTCCACGGCATTTTCCAGCTTCTGCACCGACACACTCATACGTTCAAAGAACAGTCCCCAGGTTTCACCGGCCATACGCAGCGCTTTAAAGCGGCCCGGCTCCAGGCGTGTGCTGGAGAGACGCAGCTCGATGCATTCGGAGACCAACTGCTGCACACGGGTGCGGATCAGCCCGCGCAGATGATGGCTGTAGCAGAATACTTCCACCGTATCCGGCGGCGCGGCATCCTGGTGCATTTTGCCGAGAATGGTCTTCAGCGCTTCAATCATCGCCTGCTCGCCGCTGAAGTGCAGCGTACGCACCTCATTCCACGAGTTGCGATAGAGCAGATCGATGCTGCCAATCAGACACTGCTGCTGCTGGCCGAAGCTAAACACATCGAGCTTACGGAAATCGAAATGCACGACCTGATTACGGAAGGCGGAAGTGGGATCGTGCTCAAGGTTAACAATAATCGCCAGATGGCGGATTTCGCACGGGCTGTAGAGCGCTTTTGGCGTCGGCGCTGGCAGACGCAGCGGGAAATGGGACGATACGTCGTTCACCAGCTCCTGCAGCCGCGCCAGATCGCAGATCTCATTGCCTTTGATATGTAAACGCGTTCTGCTGGTCAGCAAGCCATTGAACCATGCCCAGGCCACCAGCTTATTCAGATAGCGGTTATATTCCAGCGGCTGATGGCTGATAATCGAGCTCATGTCTGGCGACTGGTTATAAAGATACCAGCCTGAGCGGTTGGCGCGTCCCGCTGGCACATGAATAAAGGTCAGGTTCTCTTCCGACAGATCGGGCGAAATTTGTGGATTGACCAGCGTGACCTTGCCCGGCAGCGCCTCAAAGGCGGCGTACAGTTTACGCGTCAGCACACCGATATCCTGCGGACTCGCACTGACGCTTAAATTGTTGCGGCGGGCAAAGCGGATCAGGTTGCGATAGCTCTGCATCATCGCATCCAGCAGCTCATTATGCGCTTCGCGTACGCGCTCAATTTTCCAGCCGCCACGGTTGTCGAGGATCGCCAGTTTTTCGTCGTCCCAGCCCCACTCTTTCACCAGCTGTAGCAGGATTTCGCGACGCCAGCCCGAACGGCTGCTGTTCTCGTCGGCGCTCAGCTTTTCGCACACTTTCAGATAGAAGCAGCGGCGCACCAGATCGAGACGCGGCTGATCGTCCACGCTGGTCAGATAGTGCGTTACGCGTTCCAGCATCATGCAGTAGGGATCGAGGCCAAAGCTGACGATTTCCCCGTCGTGCAGGCGCTGTTTGATATCCATCGCCAGCAGCTGCGTATTAGGGTATTCCCAGCTGTAAGCTTCAAGCAGCAGAGTTTTCAGCACCGCTTTATAGGGCGAATCGATACTTTTATAGAGCTGCCACAGGCTCGCGCCGAAGTACTCTTCCGCCGACAGCGTGCCCAGCCCGCCGAGATCGAGCCATTCGTTTGGCGTCAGTACGCCCTGCGCGTAGAGCGACATCACATAGTCGTCGTAGTGATGTTCTTCTTCGCACGGCACCATGTTCCACAGAATGCGTTTACCCGCCATGCGCACAGCGGTGCGGTAGAACTCATCCAGCAGCAGGATATGCTGCGTCGAACCGCAATCTTCTGCACCGAGGCTGCCGCTTTCATTATGGCGGAAGCGGTTTTCATCAATCAGGAAGAAGCTGACTTCTACACCCATCGACATACACCACTTCTGCAACAATGTGCATTTGCGTTGCAGGTTGAGGCGCTCTTCATTATCCAGCCATGACTGGTGGCATACCCAGATGTCGAGGTCAGAAATGGTGTTCTGCCCGACCGATGAGGTACTGCCCATGGAATAAATGGCGGTGATCGGCATCTCGCCGGTGCGCGAGACGTCTAGCGTCAGCTCGCGGCTGCCGACCAGTTCGCGCAGCAGTTGCAGCTGGTTTTCTTCAGGCGTGAAAAAGCTGATGCCACGAGGAACGTTACCGTCAAAGTAACCTGGCATCAGCGGGTGATGATAATGTAATAAGGTCGGCAGCAGACTGTATACGTGCTGGAAAGCAGGTCCCATCGCAGCCAGCGCGCGATCGACGCGCAGCTGATTAATGGCATCCAGTCTCTGTTTCAGTGTCTCAATGTAGAGGTACAAGACGTTTCGCCTGATTGTCCCAGTGTTTAAGCAACCTGTTTCCGAAATCTGCCGCTTAATAATAAAAAAAGTTGAGCAGATTATTGCTGGAAACGTGATCAATCTAACACCTGCCAGATTGACCGTAAAGAAAGTTGCGCTACTTAACAGTTTAGCACGTTCCTGTTCGCATCCTGCGCTTTCGGACACCGGCGTCCGCTTTATCCTCTTTTGACTGGCAAATCTTCCCGCCCGTCCGGTCAAATCATCCGTTGAAACTGTCAGCCGTTGGCCGACAATGATAGGATATTCGGTGAACGATCAAAATGGTTAACAGCATGTTAGACAAAATTTTCAGAATTGCTACAAGACAAAGTCCTCTTGCGCTCTGGCAGGCACATTATGTCCAGCAGCGCCTGATGGCAGCACATCCGGGCCTGCAGGTAGAGCTGGTGCCCATGGTCACTAAAGGTGACATCATCCTTGACACGCCGCTGGCTAAAGTCGGCGGTAAAGGACTTTTTGTCAAAGAGCTTGAACTGGCGATGCTGGAAAATCGCGCCGATCTCGCGGTTCACTCAATGAAAGATGTGCCGGTCGCGTTTCCCGAAGGACTCGGGCTGGTCACCATCTGTGAGCGCGAAGATCCGCGTGACGCCTTTGTTTCGAACCACTACAACTCTCTCGACGAGCTGCCGCAGGGCGCGGTGGTCGGCACGTCCAGCCTGCGCCGCCAGAGCCAGATTAGCGAACGCCGCCCCGATCTGGTGATTCGTTCGCTGCGCGGCAATGTCGGCACACGCTTGTCGAAGCTCGACGCGGGCGAATATGACGCCATTATTCTGGCGACCGCTGGGCTAAAACGTCTGGATCTTGAAGCACGCATTCGCCAGCCGCTGCCAGCCGAAATTTCTCTGCCCGCTGTGGGCCAGGGCGCAGTCGGTATCGAATGCCGCCTCGACGACCATGAGCTGATCGGCCTGCTACAGGCACTTAACCATGACGATACCGCCGTCTGCGTTAAAGCCGAACGCGCTATGAACACGCGTCTCGAAGGCGGATGTCAGGTACCCATTGGCAGCTTTGCCGTGCTGGAAGGCGATGATCTTTGGCTGCGTGGACTGGTCGGTGCGCCAGACGGCAGCGTAATGGTGCGCGGTGAACGTCGTGGCCCGCGCGCAGAAGCGGAAGCAATGGGCATTTCACTTGCTGAAGAGCTGCTTGGCAACGGCGCGCGTGAGATTCTGCACGACGTCTATCAGGGGCAGCCGCCTGCATGAGTATCCTGATCACTCGCCCGGAGCCTGCCGCCAGTGCGCTGGTGACGCGTCTTCGCAGCCTCGGCAGCGAGGCGTGGAGCCTGCCGCTGATTGAGTTTGCACCGGGCAGCGATCTTGATTGTCTGCCGCAACAGCTTGCCGCGCTACGTGCAGGCGATCTGGTTTTTCTGCTCTCACAGCAGGTTATTCACCATGCACAGCCCGCGCTGGCACGACACGGCGCAGCGTGGCCGTCAGACCTGAACTATTATGCAATTGGTCGCAGTACGGCGCTGGCGTTTCACACCGTCAGCAGCCGCCACGTTGACTACCCGCATGCGCACGAAACCAGCGAAGAGCTGATTCGCCTTGCCGCATTGCAGCAGGTATCGGGTAAGAAAGCGCTGATATTACGAGGTAATCCTGGACGAGAGCTTCTGGCAGAGACGCTGGAAGAACGTGGTGTGGAAGTCTCTTTTAGCCAGTGCTACCAGCGTTGTCAGAAGCACTACGACGGTGCCATTGAAGGCCGACGCTGGCGCAACCGCGGCATCACGACGCTGGTGGTGACCAGTGGTGAAATGTTACAACAGCTGTTTTCTCTGTTCCCCGCAGTCGATCGCGAGGAATGGTTATTGCGCTGTCGACTGGTTGTCGTCAGTGAACGTTTGGCTACGCTGGCCAGTGAACTGGGCTGGCACGATATTCAGGTAGCCGATGGTGCCGATAACGATGCGCTGCTGCGTGCGTTACGCTGAACTTAATCATGGGATGTGCCACAGATGACGGAACAAAAAGCGACCTCCGCCCCGGTTGAAGAGACCACGCCAGCGGTAGACACTTCGCCCGCCTCTCCTCAGAAACCGCCACGCGATAAGAAAAATGGCGGACTGGTGCTGGGCGCCGTGGCGATTGTCATTGCCCTGGCGATGGGCGCAGGCTTATACCTTAATGGGAAACACCAGTCAGAACTTCAGGCGCAGGCGAACCAGAGCCTGAGCGACAAACTGAACGCCTTGCAGCAGCAGGCAGGCAGCGACAAACAGCAGCTGGCTCAGCAGCTCAGCAGCGCGCAAAGCGCTCTCAACGATGCGCGCAGCCAGCAAGACTCGACGGCAAAAGAGCTGGAGACGCTGCGTGAAAAAGTCGCTTCGCTTTCCGGTAATGACGTACGCACCTGGTTAATCTCGCAGGCCGATTACCTGGTTAAACTGGCGGGTCGTAAACTATGGAGCGATCAGGACGTTACGACTGCGGCGGCGCTTTTAAAAAGTGCAGACGCCAGCCTGGCGGATATGAATGACCCGAGCGTGACCAATGTACGTCGCGCGCTGACGCAGGATATCAGTACCCTCTCCGCCATCAACCAGATCGACTATGACGGTATTATCCTGAAGCTGAATCAGCTGTCGAATGGCGTCGATAATTTGCGCCTGGCAGATAACGACAGTGACGACACGCCGATGGACAGTGATGAAAGCGAACTGACTTCGTCGCTGCGCGAATGGCGCCAAAACCTGGTGAAAAGCTGGCACAACTTTATGGATGATTTCATCACCATCCGTCGCCGCGACAATACGGCACAGCCGCTGCTGGCACCCAATCAGGACGTTTACCTGCGCGAGAACATCCGCTCACGCCTGCTGATTGCGGCGCAGGCGGTACCACGTCATCAGGACGAAATCTATAAACAATCTATCGATACGGTATCCAGCTGGGTGCGTGCCTGGTACGACACCAATGATGCCGCCACCAAAGCCTTTCTGGCACAGCTGGACGAACTGAGCCAGCAGAGCATTAACATGAATCTGCCGGACAGTCTGGAAAGCCAGCCGCTGCTGGATAAGCTGATGCAGACGCGCGTGCGCAACCTGATAGCGCAGCCTTCCGTCGCCGCTGACCAGCAAGGAGGCTAAGCGCATGCTTAAGGTATTTATCCTGTTTGTGCTGTTGATCGCTGGCATCGTGGTAGGTCCGATGATTGCCGGTCATCAGGGCTATGTGCTGATCCAGACCGATAACTGGAACGTAGAAACCAGCGTCACCGGCCTGGTGATCATCCTGATTATTAGCCTGTTGATCATCCTGGGTGTCGAGTGGCTGCTGCGTCGCCTTTTCCGTACCGGCGCACGTACTCGCGGCTGGTTTACCGGGCGCAAGCGCCGCCGTGCGCAACGCCATACTCAAACCGCATTGATGAAGCTGGCCGAAGGCGATCATCGCCAGGTTGAAAAACTGCTGTCGAAAGATGCCGATCACGCTGAAGTCCCGGTGGCTAACTATCTGCTGGCAGCCGAAGCAGCACAGCAGCGCGGCGATGAAATCCGCGCTAATCAGCATCTTGAACGCGCTGCCGAGCTGTCAGATAACGATGTGATCCCGGTTGAAATTACCCGCACGCGTATTCTGCTGGCGCGCAACGAAGATCATGCCGCGCGTAATGGCATTGACCGTCTGCTGGAAGTCGCGCCGCGTCATCCTGAGGTACTGCGTCTGGCAGAACAGGCTTACGTGCGCACCGGCGCATGGGGCTCGCTGATTGATATCTTGCCAGCGATGGAAAAATCGCAGGTGGGTGATGAACAGCATCGCGCCGATCTGCAACAGCAGGCGTGGCTTGGCCTGATGAATCAGGCAATGGCCGATCAGGGCAGCGAGGGTCTGAAACGCTGGTGGTCGAATCTGAGCCGTAAAACGCGCCAGCAAGCCGCGCTGCAAGTGGCGATGGCTGACCATTTGATCGAGTGCGACGATCACCAGACTGCGCAGGAAATCGTGCTGGATGGCCTGAAACGCCATTATGACGATCGTCTGGTGCTGCTGATGCCGCGTATCAAAAGCAGTAATCCGGAGGCGCTGGAAAAAGCGCTGCGCCAGCAGATTAAGCAACATGGCGCGACGCCGTTACTGCATAGCACGCTGGGACAGTTGCTAATGCGTCACGGCGAATGGCAGCAGGCTGTTGAGGCGTTCCAGCAGGCGCTGGCGCAGCGTCCTGACGCGTTTGACTATGCGTGGCTGGCAGATGCCTATGACCGTATGCATCGTCCAGAAGAGGCAGCGAAAATGCGCCGTGAAGGCCTGCTGCTGACGTTAAAAAATAATCCGAATGCTTAATGTTGTTGTTACTTTTTGATGCCGGGCTTGCCCGGCTTTTTTTTGCCTGTTTTCAGCGCAAAAAAATACCTGCCAGAGGCAGGTATAAGATCAGGTCGGTAAGACAACCTTAAGGTACCCGACTCAACGGTGTGTCTGTTGACCCTGTAAGGCGTGAGCGATACAGGCAGGCAGACAACAGGTACCCAAATTTGGCTCTGCATCATTCCCAGGTTTATGTAGCATCAGCAGACATAAGAGGTGGAATGAGCATCTACGCGATAATTATTGCATAGAGCGTGCCAGGTTGCTGGAAATATAATAATCATTTAATTTTCAATAGGATGGAGCGCGATGACTGTCGCAGCGATAGCAAAGTTGTCGGTATCAGACGACAAAAGGCTGCCTCGCTGTCTTTGTTTTGAGACAAACGCAGCAGCTTGTTGATATTAATTTCCAAATCAACGAGTTAACTGTCTCAAGGAAACGACAAACCTGCTTCACATCACAACCAGCGCTTAAGTCAAAACGCGAATGGCATGGATGGAAAAGCAAAGCGTCCCGCGACAGGGATAAAGAATGCATCTCTTGCGCCGCTATCCAGACAGACAGCTCATCAGCTAAATCGTGGGTGGTATGAACGGAAGAGCAAAGCGTCCCGCGACAGGGCCGTCGCGGGCCGAGCGAGCAAGGATGCGTAAAGCGACTTTGCGATCCGTCCATACCATCCACGTCAGCACGCAACCTACAGCACTGGTTTCTTAAAAGCAGCGTCAGCTTTCCTACAGACGAAAAAAAACCTGCTTTTTCAAGCAGGTTTATAAAATGGTCGGCGAGAGAGGATTCGAACCTCCGACCCACTGGTCCCAAACCAGTTGCGCTACCAAGCTGCGCTACTCGCCGATAAT
>Ga0209371_1000334_pt1 | contig 51398 bp, 50 predicted proteins | sample AgamicAtAmrz_FD_187165 | JGI IMG/M metagenome (GOLD analysis project Ga0209371, IMG submission 187165) | Agave microbial communities from Guanajuato, Mexico - At.Am.rz (SPAdes) (version 2) | ecosystem: Host-associated > Plants > Roots > Rhizosphere | place: Guanajato, Mexico | collected 2012-06-07
AGATCTAACCTTTTGCCCCGTGGTTACGCTCGTAACCGGCCTCTCAGGGCCGATATAGCTCAGTTGGTAGAGCAGCGCATTCGTAATGCGAAGGTCGTAGGTTCGACTCCTATTATCGGCACCATTCTAACGTCTCCCCAAGTCTACTAAAGTTCACTGAAACCCCTTATACTCTGCGCTTTACAGCCCCTTTTAGTATTTCTACGTCTACTAAAGTTCCCTGAAATCTACGGTCATTTGGGGGTACTTATGGGGGTATGTGCTGTTCGGTCTAGAGGAGGTACCCCCAAGTGAAACTAAACGCCCGGCAGGTGGACGCCGCCAAACCTAAAGATAAGCCCTACAAGCTGGCTGATGGTGGTGGTTTGTATCTCCTGATTAAACCTAATGGCGGCAAATACTGGCGGCTCAAGTATCGTGTAGCCGGCAAAGAGAAGCTGTTAGCGCTGGGTGTGTATCCTGAAGTCACATTGGCCGATGCTCGGTCAAAACGTGAAGAAGCGAAAAGGGGTATCGCTGGGGGTATCGATCCTATGGAAGCGAAACGGGAAGAGAAGATTGCCCGTGAAACTCAGTTAAACAATACCTTCAAAGATCTTGCCCTTGAGTGGCACAGCAGCAAATTAAAAAAATGGTCTGCTGGGTATGCTTCAGACATCCTGGAAGCTTTCAACAAAGATGTGTTCCCTTACATTGGCAAAAAACCAATAGCCGATATCAAACCGCTTGAACTGTTGAATGTGCTGCGGCGCATTGAGGGGCGCGGCGCTACAGAAAAGGCCAAAAAAGTTAGGCAGCGCTGCGGGGAAGTTTTCCGTTACGCAATAGTCACCGGCCGTGCTGAGTATAACCCCGCTCCGGATCTCACCAGCGCCATGCAAGGGCATGAGTCCAATCATTATCCTTTCCTCACACCGAAAGAATTGCCTGATTTCTTCAAGGCGTTGTCAGGATATACCGGAAGCGCGTTAGTAGTTTTGGCCGCTCGTCTGCTGATTATCACCGGCTTGCGTACCGGCGAACTCCGCGGGGCATTTTGGGATGAAATCAATATCAGTAAGGCGGTCTGGGAAATACCCGCCTCACGCATGAAAATGCGTCGCCCTCATGTGGTGCCATTGTCCAGGCAAGCTCTTACGCTTATTGGTCAGATCCAAGAGCTAACAGGCAATTACCCGCTTGTGTTCCCAGGCCGTAACGATCCGCGAAAAACAATGAGTGAAGCCAGCATAAACCAAGTCTTTAAGCGGATTGGCTATAACGGAAAAGTCACCGGGCACGGTTTCCGGCACACCATGAGTACCATCCTGCACGAACAGGGCTACAACACCGCGTGGATTGAAACGCAGCTGGCACACGTCGACAAAAACTCTATACGAGGAACGTACAACCACGCCCAGTATCTGGATGGCCGCCGCGAAATGCTCCAGTGGTATGCCGACTATATGGAGGCGTTGGAAAACGGCGAAAATGTAGTGCACGGAATGTTTGGGAAAAGCGCTTAACTGTATGTATAGACAGTGCTAATTGACAGTAGTAGACTTCTGTAGACTATCGTTAGCAGGAAGCTTTTATGCGAGAAAACATCCTCAACATGCCCCACCATCTTCGCCGACAACGTGTGGTCACTGCTGAGCAGGCTGCAATGGCTATGGCTGGCGTGTACAGTTGTTCACGCTTAGATGAGTTGAAAGCTAAATTCCCTCCTGAGATCTACAACATTGCTTCCAGTTACTTGAGGATAATTTTGAGTGCTGTAAACGCAGAAGAACTACATCCCAAGAGAACATGGTCTAGCTCACCTGGCGGAGATATCACTGGAGCTGATTTTTATTCCAATGATATTTGGCCTTGGGCTGTTAAAGAAATATCAGCTACAGATAGTTGGTTTGGATGTGATCCAGATAGCTCTAGCGAAAAGTACCAGCCTTTACGAAGCGGGTGGGGCGAGTTTGCTGGTAAAGATACAGCGTTAAAACTGATCGCTGGAATGGCTATTGCGCTTGAAAAATCAGGTGGTAAATATGTCCGCGGTAAAAATTTGAACAAATCCGAAGTTGCTAGGAGTGCTTCAAGAAGCATATTGGAACATGGCGATGGCATCGATGTGACAGATAAGGCATTGACTATGCTAATTAATGAAGCTCTGAACACATACGCTTCCAAATAGCTCGTAAGGATTTCCAAAAAGTCGATCTACAGGTTCTAAAACTTCTGGCCGTACTTCTATTTCAGTGGAAGAGCTGCTTCCAACTGATTTACCGTGACTTCCACAACTACCCTCCCGTTTTTGCTGAAATATACCTCGTAGACCACATTAGACTTCGAGAGGTATATATGTCCCAATCCCTTATCCGCTTACCTGAAGTTCAGCGTAGAACCGGCTATAGCAAGGCTTGGATCTATCGTCTTCTTAAAGACAATCGCTTTCCTAAATCGGTCAAGATTGGTTCTCGAGCCATCGCATTTGTTGAAAGTGAAGTTGATGATTGGATAAGCCAGCGTATCGAAGAACGTGATGCATTAATTTCCACAAAACCTCAACTGTAACTTAGCCCGGGAAATTTATTATGACTAACAAAAATGCCCTCGCCGGGCAGGGTTTCGCTCAACCTGAAAACAGCAGCGATAATATTTCGGTCATTAAATTTGAGGCCGCGAAAGTTCGTATTGTTAAGATCAACGGTGAACCGTGGTTCGTTGCAAAAGATGTTTGCGCGGCGCTGGAACTATCCAATTCACGCATGGCGTTGCAGGCTCTGGATGATGACGAGAGAAATACCGTAACTTTAACTTACGGTATTCGCGGGAACCCAAATCATAGCGCTGTCTCTGAATCTGGTTTCTACAAGCTGATCGCCCGCAGCCGTAAAGCTATTACGCCGGGCACATTCGCCCATCGTTTCAGTAATTGGATATTTCGCGAGGTTATCCCTTCCATCCGCAAGACTGGCTCTTATGGTGTGCCGTTCGCGTTCCTGAACGACTTTAGCCGGCGCATGGCGGCTTATCAGCAGGAGGCCAGCAAACGCGGGTATAAGTTGCAGCAGTGTAAGTGGGCAAAAGAAGCTCTTGGGCGGGAAGAGATTCAGTTGTGGCGTAAGTATCAGCCCGAGCTATTGAAGGAAAATGGCGATGAATAAAAAGGCGGAAAGACGCCGGGATTTTTACCCGGCAGAGAGCATGCTTAATCAGCCCTTTGGCTCGATACCACGCTGCTGGAGTTCCTTGCGAATAATTCTCTTAAGCCATGCGGCTAGAGACTCATCACCATCTTGCTGTTGCGCTCGTTCCATCATCTCTCGAAGCTCTGGATCAAGCCGAAATTGGAATGGAGGATTGCCTCGTCTCTCGTTTTTGTGTGTTGACACGTCAATTACACCCGATGTAATGTGTTTATGTGTAATGACACATTACACACAGGAATTGAAAAAGACAACGCCCCGAAGTGCGGGAACACTTTCAGGGCGTCTAACCAAAACGTTAGTTGAGGTAACATTATGGCTTGCACTAAGTCTACCCAAACACGCCCTGAATTTACATGGCGTTTTCTCACCTTGGGTGAATTCACAAATCAGATCGTCAATGTTACTGCTTCCACCGAGCGCGAAGCCCGCGAAAAAACGCCAGAAGGATGTGTCTGTATCCTGGCGTGTAGATTTCGTGTTGAGGAGGTGCAGCATGTTTAACCTCCAGACCCTTACAGCTAAAGCCCGCGAGCTGCGCGGTAACGTGGTAAAAGCCACTACCACGAAGGGCACCCGCACCATGACCCCTGTTTACGAACGGGAAGAGCAGCGCAAACTGCGTGAACGCATACAGCAGACCCAGCCGGACTGGATATTACTCTGGTGGGATATTGCGACCGTTACCGGCTGGCGTACCAGCGACGTGTGCAACTTCCGTTACTCCTGCATCAACTGGGAAACCGGCATTGCCACAATCATCGTAGCGAAGCAGACCAAAGCAGCAGAAGCCAGGGCGACCCGGAAGGGGCTTGAGATTGTTCGCCAGCAGCGCAAGGACGCTGCCCGGCTTGCTGGCGATCACATTGGGTACATGCACTGGGATAGCGTGAGCTGCGACGAACTGGCCGCCGGCATGACGGAAGAAGAACAGGCGATAGTGTTTGAGCTGGTGGCAAAGGCTGAAGTGAAGCACGACACCAAACAGCTGCCGCCGGGCATCATCAAACGACTGCGCGAACGCATGGAGCGCAATCTTATCGGTGACGACCTGGTATTTTCCCGCAGCCAGATTGAAAGTAACCGTTGCCAGTCTCTGGAAGGTAGCGTGAGCCGCCAGACGATCTGGAAGAAACTGCACAACGTAATGGTGTGGTTTACCCGCGTCGTAAACACGCGTCTGCGCCTGAGTGCCTATTCCAGCCGCAAGATTGCCGCCTTTAATCTCATGTCCGCCGGGGGCGAACAGGGTTTGCTGGTCGCCTCTGAAATGCTCGGGCACAGTAACCCGGCAATCACCCGAACTTACCTCCAGTTAGGCAGCAAGGCCTCCGCCATTCAATCCCGTCTGGCCATGGAGGTATCTGTATGACAACGGTTATCCCAATTTGCTGTCTCGGTGCTTTCGCCGATCACATCTCTGCGCAATTAAATAGCGTGCGACTTTGTTTTACCAGCCAGTTATTAAGGGACGGGGAGGGGAAATTATGACTCCTGTTTACGATCTGGTTCGCCGGGCCGACGGCAAAAACGTATTCAGTTTTCCGGCCGGTGGTCGCTATCTGGTGGACACGTCGAACGGGTTGCAGTCGATGCGCCCCCTTCTGGACGACGAGATCATTTTTACGGTGGAGAGTGCCGCGCGCTTTCTGAGGAAAATCGGTTATCAGGTAATCCCGCCAGCGGCGTGAGGTAAAAAATATGACGATTAAAAATTCCGGCTTAGCTGCTGGTGGCCGCGCTCACCCCGAAATCAGGCCGGGCGATAAATGGAAGGACAGTCGGGGCAACATCGTAATTATCGAAAGTTACCGATTCGACAGAGTGACATATTGCCGCGAGGGGTACAGCTCACCGTGTTTTTGTACGCCCGAAAGACTGGTGCGGGAGTTTGAATTTGTTTCTTCCGCGCCGGTCGCCGGCGAAAAAGATATCGATCGAATTATGCGAGTGCAGGGCATCGAACGAATTCGGGTTATGCGGGAAATCATCAGGGAGCGAGGGAACAGAAAATGAAGAATGCACCAAACCTTAAAAAGCAGCCGGCGGATCTCATGGAGGAGTCAATCATCTTTGCCGGCGCCGATGCCTGGACGTTCGCCAAAGCATGGCAGGAAATGAACCCGATCGGTGACACCGTGCCGCCGGTCGTGCTGGATAAAAAGCAGCTGGCGGAGCTGGAGAATATCCGGATTGTGGATGATGGCCGGCTCTATGCCCGGGTTTGCCGCGGCGGGCATCTGACCGAACGGCAGATAACCATTCTCGCCACAAAGCTGGCGGTGGCCGGTGTGGAGCGCGCGCAATTCTACTCTGAAGGTTATCAGCTTCTGGAGGACTGGACGCCACAGCTGCCGCGCCTCAAAGCCGATGCGGAAGCCGGCAAAAGCATGGTGATCGGCAAACCCCTGACGGATGTAAACCTCCGCGACCTGGCTGATAACGAAAAGGCGCTCATACTGGCCGCGCGTTACACCGGCATTGCAATCAACGAAAACAGCGAGGGCGTGTACGTCTACCGCGCCGGCATCTGGGAGAAAACGTCTCTGCTCGAGCTGAGCCGCGAAATGGTGGCTATTTACAACGAGAACAAAACCAATTTCAGCAAGCGCGCTATCAACAACGTTATCGACGCCCTGAAAATCGTTATCCCGGTAATGGGGGAGCCGCGGCGCAGCCTGATCCCCTTTGCTAACGGCGTCTACGATATGGAAACCGGCGTTTTCTCCGAACACAGCCAGGATAACTGGCTGACCAACCATAACGGCGTGACCTACACGCCGGCGGTGCCGGGCGAAAACCTCCGCGACCACGCGCCGAACTTCCATAAGTGGCTAAGTTACGCATCAGATAGAGACGCAATTAAGATGCAGCGCATCGCTGCAGCGCTCTTTATGGTGCTGGCGAACCGGTACGATTGGCAGCTGTTCCTCGAGATAACCGGGGAGGGTGGCAGCGGGAAAAGCGTCTTTACCCATATCGCCACGATGCTGGCCGGCGCGCATAACACCGCCAGCGGGAACATGGCGGCGCTCGACAGCGCGCGTGGGCGGGCGCAGTTCGTCGGGAAAAGCATGATAACGCTTCCTGATCAGCCCAAATATTCAGGAGAGGGCACCGGGATAAAGGCGATTACCGGCGGGGATGCCGTGGAGATAGACCCGAAGCATGAGCACCAGTACACCGCTATTCTGCGGGCGGTGGTTGTGGCCACGAACAACACGCCGATGATTTTCACCGAACGTGCCGGCGGCGTTTCCCGGCGCCGCGTAATTTTCCAGTTTAACCGGCGCGTCAGCGAAGAGGATAAGGATCCCGACCTGGCTGAAAAGATATCCGCTGAAATTCCGGTGGTTGTTCGCCGGCTGCTGGCGAACTTTGCGAACCCGGAGAAAGCGCGGGCGCTGCTGCTTGAGCAACGGAACAGCGAAGAGGCATTAGAGGTGAAACAGAAAACGGATCCGCTTTATGCCTTCTGCGCGCATCTGGAGCGCCTGGCTGATTGCGTGGGAATGCTGGTGGGTAACCGTAACCCGCCTCATCGCCCCCGCATGTACCTCTATCACGCTTATCTGAAGTTTCTTGAGGCGAACGGTTTCGAGAAGCCGCTGACGCTGAATAAATTCTCTGAGGGAATGGAAAGCGCCATGCGGGAGTTTAATCACGAGTACCGCAAGGAGAGAAAGACCCGCGGCGTAGTGACGAACGTCGAACTTTCAGAAAGTGCGGAGGACTGGTTGCCGCTGGCGCATCCGCTAGCTGAGAAAAAGGGATGAATGTTTAGCTAAATAGCGTCAAAGGTGTTCATAGTGTTCATGGATTGATTAAATATCAATAAAAACATAAAGATAGTATATGAACACCTTTGTTTAAGGTGTTCATAGGGTATTCATGGTGTTCATAGAACACTTTAACCCAGTGCTTATTTAGTAAACAAAAATATGAATACCATGAACACTTCAAAGAGCTGTATGTACACCGGTATTCATAGGTTAATTACATGTTTTATAAGCAATTTACCCTCTTTATGAACACCATGTATACCTTGAGGGCAAATTCTTTAAAACGCATCCACTCTTTTCGGTTGTGGACCCCTGCGATTTCATTAACATCGTTTCATAAATCGCAATTGATTATTTAATTGTTGCGATTAATGGAACTTTAACGGTCGCTATAACAGGGGGCATCATGAGCAAGGTTAACGTTAAGCCCGTTCTGCTGAACGGGGAGCAGATTCAGGCCCTGAAAGCTATTCAGGAAAGGGAGCGCCAGACGTCGGGGCTAGGGATCGCGCCATCAATCCATGTTGTTGCGCGTAAGGTATTTGATGCAGGGTTATCTAAAATGGAGGCTGGCCAGTGAGCTACTCAATCAAAATAGGGAAACACAGCATTGAGCTGGCGGGTTATGCCGGTAAGGTTGTTGCGCCTGATTCGCGAATGGAAGCATTATTCCGCGGCATGGCCGGCGAACTGACTAACCTGCGCGTCACGGCGCAGCAGGCAGAAGCAGAAGCGGATTTGCTGGACGTTATCCGTAACGATCCGGATTTGAACGAGCAGGCAAAAAACCGCAGGGCAGGTGAAGCCAAAAATCCAGACACACTGAAAGCATTCACTCGCGGAGCTGCAGCAGTAAGTGATCAGGCCTCAAACATTCTCGATTACCTTAAGAACAAACTCGCTCCGGTTAATCCACTGGCAACTGATGACGTTCAGGGGTTCATGCGTGACAGCGAAATGCGCCAGGCATTCGCAAGGCTGGATCGCCGCAGTCAGGAAAAAATGCTTCTGTCGATGCACAGTGGAAAGCATCCGGAGCTGGCGGATGCCTTACTGAGGGCTCACGCAGTGTGTTCGGGACTCGATACGGAACAGCTAAAACGTCTCGGCTTCTCCCGTATCGCATCAGAGAACGGGCAGGTGATTAGCGCGGTTTCCGATCTAGTCGACGCGGTAAGGAAGGATGTCGCACAAATTACAGCCGTCCGAACCTGGTATAACAATCTCGTGTACGGGAAGAACGACGATCCATCAGATGTACAGCCACGTATGACCGGTCTTGATCAGTTAAGCGAACATGTCACCGCGATGCTCAAAGGCAGTCAGCGGCAGACACATTCAGAAGAGAAGCAGGCCGCCTGAGGGCGGCTTTTTTCTGCCCGGAGGGAAACACAGGATGCTGTTAAGTAAATCAGCCTACGCCAGGCATATGGGCGTTAGCCGGCAAACTGTTTACGGCTGGATAGCCCGCGGTGAAATTGTTATTTCAGGCGATAAAGTGGACGTTGACGCATCGCAGGCTAAACAAAATTCTGCCGGTGCTGGCGAACACCAGACTGAAATGACGTGGGCGCAGGCCGCCGCATGGGTATGGAAGCATGACGGCGGGAAAGCGCTGCCGGCAGATATTGATGCTGGCCAGAGGATAGAGGCAGCAGCTGCTGAGCTGGGTTTTGATGTTCAGCACGAACCCGAAGAGCAACTAATGATTCTCTTCCGGCCGGATGAAGAAACCCACAGCTTCTATGGCAAAGATCACATGGCTGGTGGTCTGCGTTTCCTGCGTTCCGAGCTGGCCTATGTGGCCGCAATTCATCCCGACACCCAGGATGACTGGAGCGAAACAGGATTAAAGGCACTCTGTCTGCTGGCAGGTGAAAAACTGTAAACCCCCGGCCAAACCTAACTCCTCTAACTTGACACTTTTTCGTGAAAAACAGGGAAAAGTGTCAACCCAACCTAACGGATCCTAACGTTCACGCACAACAGCTGCAGCCAACGTGTAAAGGGCTGATGCGAAGCAGGGCAGGTGTCAGCCTGTTATGGTTTGTTATGCCTCACCAAAAAAGTGTCAGCCGCTGCCGCTTCAGAAAACTTCAGGTACACGAACTCGTGAAGGGGAGGTGTTAAGCACTCCCCCTTTGCATCCATCCTCGAGCCTCTTTCAGATCGCTGTTCTGGTTTGCCCGGACGCTGGCGTTCAGATTGAGTTGTCAAAAGTTGTCACCCACCGGCAGCGCCACTGGGGATTTTTGGCTGTAGGCGCTCTAAGTTACAGTTGCTTCCGACAGTGAATTATGCTGAAACGATAGGCATAATTGACATGTTACGTGAGAATACTATTGCTTAAATAAATGTGATTGTAGTCTGCTAAAGACATGACTCAACTTGCTCTTTTATCGGATAGTATGTTTGAGTAAAACGTCATTAATGTTGAATAATTTCAAGAGAGTTCGCCAACTTGGAGTGCCGGGAAATCAAATGAACATATGTAAATGTTTTAGATGTGATACGTGTAATACTTTGATTGATTGCAGGATAGGTATGTCGAACAGAGGTATCCAGCCTTTCCAGTTTGCATGTCCCGTTTGTGAAGAAAGAATAACATTCACATTCGGCTCAGAAAATGGAGAGCTTATTGGAGCAACCGATATTATAGACTTTGAAGCGCCCTTTAAAGGTGAAAATCCCTTTGTTGATCTCCATTTGGATTTTCCTGTCTATTATGGGAAATATGTTAAAGGGATGACAACTTTTTTCAGAGTCTTAGACGAAATAGGGCATGAAGCATTTGAACATCTTTCTTTTCGCCTTGAACTGCTTAATAAATTACACCCTTTAAAAAGAGATTTAGAAAGAGTTATTACACAATTTAAAAAAGGCGATATTGATAACTTTGCAAAAGTATGTTCCCGCATCCCTTGTGTTGAGCTTAAAAGTCATAAGAAAGAGGATGTCTTAGCCGCACTTTATAGTGCAACTTCAATTATGTCGTCTCCTTTTACTATACACGAGCAAAATGAAGAATTAGTTGATGGCTTTACTAAATTATTCATTTATCTGCATCAAAAAAATGCTGATGCATTAATAGGTATGATTGATAAAATTATTGATAATAAATTCTTAGTTAATCTACATCATGATTGCTTAAGTCTTTATCCTAAAATCGTTGAAATGGATTTGCCATTACGTCCGGCATTTTTTTATGATTATGTCGAAAAAGAAAATTTTGGGGCCGTACCTGCTCGTGTTTCCACTGCTTATTTTGAACTTTGTAATAATCAATATAAAGATTTAGCAGAAGTATTTTCGCGTCAACTGACATTACTTGCTGGTTTGAACAACCTTCTAAAACGTGGTGATTTTAACGAGTTTGAACCAACTTTGAAAAAACCAATTGATAAAAAACCTCTGAGAGAACTTCAATCTCTAGATAGCTTTGCAGATGTTGATCTTGGTAAGAAAATAAAGTTTATAGATGATTGTTTTTACTCAATAGATATGAATGCAATTGATAACCGACTTAGAAATGGTATTGCTCATTATAAGTATGAGTATGTGGAGTCAACACAAATGATAACGTATTATCCCACAAGAGAAGGTATGGATAGAACGAAGGGGGAGGTGCTATCATTTATGGAGTTTCTCCGTAAAACCCTACTCCTTTTCAGGGAGGTGCATAATTTGAACCATCTTATTAAATCAACACTTTTCTATAGCGTATTGATTTTGAAGAAGAATGTTTAACTTATTAGAGGTTCGTTATGCAGTGATGATATATGAAGGAATGTTTATTTTTTTTGGTTTGTTTAACTAATGAAATATCGAGGCTGAAATGAATGAGACACCTATTTTAATATCAAATTTCAAACCATTCAGGTTGATTTCAAGAGATGAATCCGATGAATGGAGTCCTAGCCTTGACGAGATAAATAATGCTAATTACAACTATGTTAAATTGCATAGAGCAAGTAAGTTCTTTGATGCAAACTTACCGAAAAAAATGCCAGCATGCTTAGGTTTTGATGGGAGCCTTATATTTCCATTTATTGAAGAATTTCAAAATGATGACTTTGTTGTTGAAGAGGTTAATCGTATTTTAGCATCCATATTTGTTGGCGGACTTTATGTCGAGTCAATCTCACCTATGGATGTTTCTAGGGGGACGATGAACGTACTTGGTTACTATCGACATTCTTCTACATATAGTAGTCGTTCTGATTTTCATCGTGCTATAGGAGAATGTGATGCTGGAACATTAGCTTCTATTAAATTGTTAGAGCCCGAAGTAATAAATGCTGATGTAATTATTTCTGCTTATAATTATGGTCATGTTATTCTCTCTAAAATACCAAATCTATCCCCCTCTCTTTTTATTGGTTCGTTTACATATTATAAGCATCACCAACTTAGAGAAGCTCTAGCACATGCATGGATCAGTATTGAACAAATACTGGAGTTTATTTGGAATAAAACAGTAATTGAAGATGCAAAATCTGTAAATATACTAAAAAGACGTAAGTTTCTTGAGTCGCAACAATGGAACTCAGCGCATAAAATTGAAATGCTCTACCAGAATGATTTTCTATCTGAAGATCTTTATGTATATTTAAATAAAGCTAGATTTGCGCGTAATGATTTCATACATAAAGGTTTAACACCATCGTACGAAGACTCTCATTCGGCATTAATGTCCCTAATTTTACTTCTGGAAGTTACTTCTAAAATAAGTGAGGTTTGTTTCGAGAGATTTAGACTTGAGAAAAATATTGTAGATCATTCCGTTCATTGTATACCCCAGACTTATATACCTAAAAGTAATAAAGATGTCCCGGTGAATGTAAAATATTGGAGAGAGTTAAAAGTAATTCCAGGCGATCCTAAATGGGAGGGGGAATACGAGTCTTTCGCTGATATTACATTATCAGCTATTAATTCGAATAAAGACAAGTAAGACACAATTTTAAATGGATAATGATCATTGTAATTATTACTAGTTGGAATAACAGGCCATAAAATTATAGATTTACGTTATTAAAATTAGTAAATAAGATTTTGATACTTTGCGGAATGGAGGAGCAGATCCTAAGAATAGGTTATGTTTTGCACGACGGGTAATGATAGAAGCTCTTTAGGGGGTACTTATGGGGGTATCACCAAGATAAAATATATATAAATACTTTAAAATCAATACATTAATTGATTGGTTGTGTTCCTATTATCGCACCATCCTCAATTCACACACGATTAATCCCACGCTTTGCGCGGCCAGGGACGGATTAAAGAGCTAATGGATGCCCTGCCACCGGACGAGCGACAAAAAGCATTAGAACTTCTACTGGCAGCCAAAGAGAGCCAGTGAACGGTTCGCCGGGAGTAACTAAAATTTTCCTGGCTTCGGTTCATTAAATTTCAGCTGCTTAAGAAAAAATGTATATAAGAATCAGTTTGTTAACTTTTAAGTGTACCGTTAGTTAACATAAAAAATCTCACTTAAAATTTTATATCTCTTTACTATCAATATCTTAACTCAATTGATGAAGATGTTGGAGTAAAGCTAAACTGAAAAACCTGAAATTCTTTTCACTCTTTTCAGTTCCCTGCTCGCTGTATATCCCCAGTTGTGGCGCGGTCTGGCGCTATCATTTGTAAAAAATCCCAACTGAAAAATTTTTGTGATCTGAAAACCGCAGGCGGGTGCGGTGTAGTGCGATTTTGGTCGTTCATGTGATTATGTGATGTTTATCTAATCTCACTTTGAACTACGTCAACGACGACTTAATATGGATAGATTTTTCGCGTTTTGAGCTGTAAATTGTTGAGTGTAAGGCGATGTGGAAGATTGCCATAGTGCATATGATTTAGCTGATTATAAGGTTTAATTATACTGCGACTAAGCCATGAAGAATAAAAAATAATTTTATACCAGAATCTGGGAGGGCAGAATGAAATTAGAAGCATGTACCTTGAAATTATATGATTTCACGAAGTTTGCATTTTCTGATTATAAAGAGAATAAAGTAAGGTTGTCTGATATAGATAAATTCCTAGATCCAATGATTAAATTCTTAAATAGAAAAACTTTTAAGAATAGCAGAGTTTCTTCTCATGGGACTAGGGAAGTGTATTGCTATGATATCAAAAAGTTTAATGATGATTACATAGTGATTTTATGGATTGGAGTAAGTGGGAATAAAAATAATGTCCTTTCACTTCCGTATAATGGCAATGTAGGAGATAAGAAATCCGTTTCCCGCACACGTGTAGGAAAAACGATGATTCCGGGTGTTCCAGCGTATTTTTACATAGCTTCAAAAGAAAGGATGTTGGTAACTTTAGATTTTAAAGGCTCGTCTTCAGAATCTGGCATCCTTCTTCAGTACATAAGAGATTTCATGCATAATTTCTCAGCATTTTCTGATCATGTATTGGGTGCCAATGGGAAGTTTAGCGGTGGCTATAAAGTAAAAAAATCCGATACAAATTATTGTTATTTTTCACTTGATTGCAAGAGGTACATAAATGCTTCGGTGGAAAAAGATCTGATTTTGAATTATAAAAATATCACTAAAATCATTACGAAAGAAAAAATAACTGTTAGCACTAATTCTTCTCAATCTTTAGTTAACTTAAAACCAATAATAAAATTATTCACCTCCCAAAAAGATAAAACTACCTTGGAATCAGTAGTGAAGATGGAAGTTGATGTTGCTTTTGATAATGAAGCGCAGATTAAAAAATACATTGATAATATTAAAGGCACATATGATGTGGGCAATGTTAATTTCCTTGTGCAAAAGGAAAAAGGCGTTGAGACTGTAAACCTTCAAAATAGTTATGCAAAAGAGAAGGTTGTTTTAGAGGCTGCTTTGAATGGTGTTAATAGTATTATAACATGGCCTTATGATGCTAATGATATTATAATGGCATTGAGCAATCAAAATTATATTGATAGCTTCATCAAATTATCATGTAAAAAAATAGATGAAGTTAAGTTGGATAAAACATCTGATGCCGTTTCGGAAATTAAGGTTTCGGCGCAGTCTTGAATGTAGAGGCGAAAAATGACTAAAGGGAAAATGGTGGTTGTCATTCCACTAATAGTTTTTATCATTATCGCAGCAGCGATAGGGGTAGGAGCATATATTTATGAAGACAGTATTAAAAAGGCTTTGTTTGATGGGACATTGAAAGTTACGGATCTTAATAGCACTCTAATCAATATTGCATCAATTATTTTTGCAATAAGCGGTGCTTGGATTGCTCTTATATTCCCTAAGTCAATCAAAAAGCTTAAAAGTAATAAAGTTAAAGAAATTACATCTGAGGATGAGGAAGCCGCGTTTTATGATATATCTATATGCTCGGTGATAAGCTTATTAGTCTTGTTCGTAATAATGATAATAAATTATCTTCTTTCCATCGCTGTAATATATCAAAATAAGATTGATATATTTTATTATTGCTTGATTATTGTCAGTATTTTGTATCTCTTAGAATCGATAGTGGTACTTTGGACAGCTAAAACAACATTCAAAGTTTTTGCATCCTACAGTATGGCAATTATGAATCGTGCCACAGTAGAGAATGTTGAAAGTGTTCCACGTGAGGATGAAGAGTGATGTGCTAGGAATTGTTGTTGTGCTTTCGGCTGATGGTAGCAATGATGGGGGGCACTTTAGGGGGCATTTTATTATGCCTCTTTTTATTTTTTGTTTTAAAACAATCTGTTAGGCGTGTTTTTTGTTCCTATTATCGCACCATCTTTTAAAACCGCCTTCGGCGTATCAGCCATTTAATCCCTCCGACAGCTCCGGCAAACCATCACACATCTCCTGCAACTCATTAAACATCCTTGCCACATGGAAACCATCGCACACCGAGTGATGGACCTGCACCGCGAGCGGCAACAGCACTTTCTCATCCTGTTCGTAGTATTTTCCAAACGTGAACATAGGAGAAAAGAAGTTCTTCATGTGCGCAATGTTCATCGTAAAGTTCGTAAACGTTACCCAGGGAATAGACGATACGAAAAAGACATTTTCCCGGGACTCTTCTTTCGGCCAGTAAGAAAGGTTATTGCCATAGCGCGCAACATCTTCTGCATAGGTGTTCTGGAAGTGCTGAATATTGCCGTCGAAGTGACTCCACAATGAAGAAAAGGTCTCTGTTTCAGGGTGGAAAATGGTATAGCTGGGATGAATTTCATTCCATATGACAAGCTCATTGTCCTTCACGGCCATACGGAATTCCGGATGCCGGTTCATGATTTTAGAGAGGAGGAAAATAATCGTCGGATAAAACTTCCAGCCGACTTTTTTGATATGTTTTCGCAGCGCGGTGATGTCGATCAGAACCGTTTGGTTAATTGTACACTCAGCAAATGACTGGAATACTTCAAAATGCTCCTTCCTGGCCCAACGAGATAAATCAACAGGCGTATATTCCGGGGCTGTTTTTTTCATTGTTTAACCTTTGATTATCAATCGATTAAAGGGTTTAGGGCCAGAAAAAGCCGCGCAACCATTTCAACCGTATCTAATCTTCCTGTCAATCTCAGCCTGTGGTTTTCCGAACAGATATCCCTGGACGAGATCGCAGCCAAGCGCCTGAAGACGTTCAAGCTGCGCTTCGGTTTCAACACCTTCTGCAATGACCCTCATATTGAGGCTCTTCGCCATGCCGGTTATCAATTTAACGATATTAAGGGCATCATCCTGCGTGGATATCGGGTTCACAAAGGATTTGTCGATTTTAATTTTATCAAAATTCAGTTCACTCAGACGTGAGAGCGACGAATAACCTGTCCCGAAATCATCGATTGAAATTCTTACACCCAGCGTTCTCAGCTTTTTGAGAATAGTGATCGGCGTGTTGCTGTCGCTGAAGAGCGATGACTCCGTAACCTCTAATTCAAGACGGTTCGCCGGAAGTCCTGTCTCCTTCAGGATGGACTGTACCATTGCCGTAAAGGATTTCGTGCCCAGCTGAACGGGTGAGACGTTCACAGAGATCCTTGCCGGAACCGCCCAGGAAACAGCTTCCCGGCAGGCAAGCTCCAGCACGGTTTTGCCGATCTGGTTGATCATCCCCGTTTTCTCAGCAACGGAAATAAAGTAATCGGGTGACAGTAGCCCCTTCACCGGATGTATCCAGCGAATAAGCGCTTCATAGCCGTAAATTTCATTGCTGAATGAATCGACAATAGGCTGGTAATAAACAACGAATTCATGGTTATCGATCGCCAGTGCCATATCATGTTCAAGGGTTCTGCTTTCCTGTAACTTTTGCAGCATCCACTGACGGAAAACTTTTATCTGCTGTGAGCCCTCTTTTTTGGCTTCGTAGAGCGCCAGATCGGCAAATTTATAAAGGTAGTCAGAGCGCCGTTCATTATCAGATAAAACGATACCCACACAGGTGGCGATTTTTATCAGCTGGTTATTAATTGTATAGGGCTGGCTGATATGTTCGCTGATTTCTTTGGCGCGCGAAACGGCGGCTGCTTCAGTGAGGCCACTGGAAAGCAGGGCAAACTCGTCTCCGCCCAAACGGTAAAACGTATCAGTGGCGCTGCTCATTGAGGTGAGGCGTCTGGATACCTGATTCAACAGCAAATCTCCGGCATCATGACCATAGGTATCGTTGACCTCTTTGAAGCGGTCTAAATCAAATAACATCACCGTGACGGGGATATGGTTTTTATCTGCCTGAAGATTAATTTTGTTGAGATCGTCCCAGAAGAAAAGGCGGTTTTTCATGCCGGTGAGAGAGTCATGATAAACATCATATTCCAGCTTCGAGTTCTGAATTTGCAGCGTTTCTTTTGATATCTGAAGTTCATCAGCAAGGCTTTTAACCTGCATGTGCGCTTTGAGAATGTTTTTATTCTGGTAGATCATTAAGAAACCCAGAATAAAGCTTAATATCACCAGTAATAATGAAAGCACCGAATAAATATAATAAAGAATCTGTATTTTATGGTTGGATTCATTAACCGTGTTAATATCTTTCGTCAATGCCGTTGCAGAAAGCTGGCTCAGCGGCGCATCAAGGTCATGCATATTTGTCAGGTATGCCTGTAGCTCTGGGTGGCTCATTTTTTCAAGATGGCTATCCAGATAGGCCAGTATTTTCTCTAAGCGCAAAGCGAGCTCCTGATGCGCTTTATCACTGTCAATATAGCGACCTAAATCACCCCCTTTCATTAAATCGCTCTGGCTTAGCATAATTTCAAGACGCATGCGGACCTGGTCTATCGTAACGTCATCGGTATCGGTTGCGTATAGACCAAGCCATGATTCAAAACGGTAATACTCTGATACCAGTTGTGCCACGGACCAGGACTCAGTGTATTGAGTCAGTTTTTGCAATTCCTGCTGTCGATCGTAAACAAGAAATGCAATATATCCTGTCGTGATAAAAAGAGAAAAAATGATACCAACCAGTATCCTGTTCATTATGTTCTCCTGAACGACTACTCAATCTTCATTTTGCTAACCTGCCATGCTGATCGTGAGTAATAAATCTGATTATTCAACTCAGGAAGACTGTCATAGGGGTATACAATGAACGATGGGCCTTTATCGCGGATGCGCATATATTCGCCATTGACCTTTAAGGCAAGTATGGCGTTGTATTTTTTAAAGTCACTGAGAGGGATCACGGTAGAGTAATCATTGAGCGCAATAACATTAACGTTAGTTCCCTTCGCACCCACATACTCCATGAGTTTGTTCATTGGAACACCCTCAAACTTCGTACGACCATTATACCAGGGAGATGTCGTCTCGAAACTCACTACTCCGAGTTTTTCAAGGCTGGCGAGATCAAACACTGCTTTTCCATTTTCATTGGTATTTTCTATATTACCGTAAATCGTTAAAATGGGTTTACCAACTGGTTTTGGCAGGTCGCCAGCCCAGGTTACACTTTGTACGAGACAGCATAACAGCAGTAGGGTTAATCGCATTTTGACCTCCACCTTTTGAACATAAGTATAAGAATTATAATTTAGATATCACACGAGTTTATATATTTTGTTGAGTACTAATGGTTTTTAGAATTTTTATTGGTTTTATTTCAATAAAATCAATAAGTTATTGATTTGCGTTGAGCGGGTGTAAGACAGTGTGATGACGCTTAACTTTTTGAAAAAAGCTAAAGTTGCTTGCATAAGCTCTCTTGTGTTTAAAAAATGATCGCTTTAATTGATTGTAATCATCTTACACCATTGATTTTACCTGTGTTGAAACGGCGAGCGTGCAACCGCTCAGCATCTGTCCTTCGCGGGTATCGCCCCCCTGAAAGTGGTGCGGCCTGCGCTGTGCACAATTCGTCCACCTCACGTGAAAAGCCACAGGCTACGCTGCTCCCGACGGGATGAATACTATCCTGTCGGTTTGCGCGGGTAACACGCCCGCTAAAAACGCTAACGCCTGCAGAATGAGTTTTTTCTTATGCCATGGCAGAAAATGTAAATAATGAAGAGAAGAGGGTGTGAGATATTATCGATGAGATCGTCAGTTTACGGTTTCAATCTGTGTCTGAATAATTGCCTGATTTTTGGACGCTTCTTCCACTGGGAAGCGTCCACTTTTTTCTGCCAGCAAAAAGATATATATCCGGCATGTTAAAAATAGCGTTTATTCATTTTTTTGACGCAGGAGCCCTCTGTGCTATATGTAAACCGACTAAAATAGCGATCATGGTTCCCATATAGAATTGACCCATCACCGCTTCAAGCATCGCCAGATTACGTGCAAAAGGATGAATTGCCAGAATATCTCCATAGCCAAGGGTGGTTAGCGTGGTCAGGCTGAAGTAAAGCATCGTTTCAATTGAGTTATCGTCCGATATTCCTGTATATGCATCTGGAATGAATCCCACCAGTAAACAGTCCAGCAGCGCAAACAAAAGTGAGATATTCAGATAGATAACCATGGCGCCGCGAATGCGATGAAGCGTCACAACACCCTCATCGAAAACCTGTTTTGCCACAATCCAGCTAACGTTGAGACAGAAAAAAATCCCTGACAGGAGAACCAGTATCCCTGTGGTTTTGTGCGTGGTCGTTGTTGACCCGACGGCCAACCCGACCAGACAAAAAGAAAAACTGAGGATAGCCAGATACCTTTTTATATCCTTCGAAACAATGAATACCGAAATCAAGGCCATTGCTGAGAACAGCGCATTGTTAAGCCAGTGATAGTTTTTATGTTCGCTCTCCGTAACGGGTGAAATGATAAAAATGGTTAAAACCTGCAGTATTAGAAGAATGGTGAGACAAACATCCTTATAATCGCTGTTCTTTTCAATAAGACATTGAAAGCCACTCATTTTCATGATGTTAACCTGAATTTAGCGTTTTTATATATGTCACATCCGGAATGTTAATCGGCCGGGAAACGGCTTATTACGTTGCTTGCCCGATGGTTTCAAAGCAGAAAGCCCGTCAGCCATGTTCTGTCAGGATGGTTCTCAGGTAATTGTTCAAGGATATGAATTAACGTATTCTGGTTGTCCTGCCCGCTGTTGATAAATCTAAAGAAATTGCTGTCACATTTGCTTTTGTGATATTGCATTTTATAGAACTCTTTTTTTCTTAAAAAAGTACGTTCTAGCCAGTTGAACTTTTTTATTTCTCTTTCAAGGTATTTCATTTCGGAAATTGAAAGGAATATTTTCTTGTACAGAATATCCCGGCTGCCCGGCATATATGATTTACTGTCCATCAGATTTTCTCTGTTTTTTTGATACTCACGTCCTTGTGCTGAATAATTATCAGTGTCCTACAGACGCGGCATCCACCACGCGCGAAGGTTTAGGCGCTAATGCAATTGCGAATGCAGCGATAAAAAATATCACGCCGATCGACATCATCAGATTATTGGTCGACAGCATCATGCTCTGGCTGTTTACCATCTTGTCAAAAAGCTCACGCACAAATTGTCCACCTTGCTGAGGAGCCGAACTAATGTAGTGCGAAAGATCGCCAGTAGGGTCGACGACGGACGCCAGTTTGTCATGCGCAATATAGCGCTGGTCCTGCCATGACGTCGTTACGAGCGATGTGGCAAATGCACCCGATAACGTTCGAACAAAGTTCATTAGCCCCGCGGCTGAAGCCATTTCCGTTTCATCTACAGAGCCCATTGCAAGCCCCGTAATCGGGACATAGTACAGCGGCATTCCAACGCCCATGAATAACAAAGGTACGCAGATGGACCAGTAGTCCATATCGGTCGTCGCATAGGATCGCCAGAAGGTGTCGAGACCCAGCCAGGCGCAGCCAAAGAAGATAAGAATGCGCGGATCGATTTTGTTGGAGAGGTTAGCGGCAACCGGAGAAAATACCACCTGCAAAAGTCCGCCCCAGGCCACCACAATCCCTGCCCATGTTGTTGTATACCCTAAGTTATATTGTAGCCACAAAGGCGTGAGGACATTCAGACCAAAAAAACATCCAAACGCAAGTGCGAGCACAAACATGCTGGCCGAAAAACCGCGATGGCGAAACACTCTGATATCGACGATCGGATGCTCAGCGGTCAGCTCCCAGATACAGAAACTTAAAAAGCCGATACAGGCAATAATCGCCAGAACGCAAATTTCTTCTGAGGCAAACCAGTCAAGATCTTTCCCTTCATCGAGCATGATCTGCAGGGCACCAACCCAGATCACCAATAAAATAAACCCAACGATATCAATAGAGTTATTAACCAGCGTATCTTCGAAGATTTTCAGTACTGACCACGCCACGACTGAAAAAGCGATTGCCATCGGAACGTTGATGATAAACACCCACGACCAGCTGTAATGATCGCAAATCCAGCCACCCAGTACCGGGCCTATTACGGGCGCCAGCAATGTTGTCATCGCCCATAATCCCGTCGCCTGCATGGATTTTTCTTTCGGGAAAATACGCAGCAGTAACGTTTGTGATAAGGCCATCAGGGGGCCTCCCGCCATGCCCTGAAAAACCCTCATCAGCAGCAGCATTCCCAGCGAAGTGGAAAGGCCGCAAAGCAAAGAGAAAATACCGAACATGAACACGGAAACGGAGAAAACGCGCACGCCGCCGAACCGTGTGGTTAACCATCCTGATAGTGGTACCGTAATGGCTTCAGCCACGGCATAGGCCGTGATGATCCACGTGCCCTGGCTGGTTCCTGCGCCCAGGGCACCAGCCATGTTGGGTTGAGTGACGTTTGCAATGGTCATGTTGAGCACGGCTAAAAAGTTAGCCATTGCAAGTACCAGGGCACCAATCCATAACATACCGCCTTTCAGCGATGGCGGCTGATTATCGATAACTAATGTAGACATGGCCTGGTTTCCGTTATTCACTTTTTAAGTTAACTGTCGCTTTCATGGACAGCCCAACCCGCAACGGATGCGCTGCAAGCTCATCAGCATTGAGTTTGATGCGCACCGGCAAACGCTGAACAACCTTGATCCAGTTACCCGTTGCGTTTTGCGCAGGAATAATTGAAAACGCTGCGCCGGTGCCGCCATCAAAGCCTTCGACCGTTCCATGGAAAGGCACGCTATCGCCATACAGATCGCTTACCAGTTCTACCTTCTGTCCCACTTTCATATGCTGGAGCTGAACTTCCTTGAAGTTGGCATTGACGTGAATTTGCTGCACCGGCACCACGGACAATAACGGTGTGGAAGGCTGGACGCGTTGTCCAAGCTCGACCTGGCGACGAGCAACCACGCTATCGACTGGCGAACGGATCACGGTTCTTTCCAGATCCAGTCTGGCCTGATCGCGCTTGGCTCTGGCGAGAGCAACTTCCGGGTTGGTTTCGGTATTTGCATCCTCAATCATCACGGCATTCGCCTGTCTTGCGCCCACCGCCGCCTGTCTTGCTGCATCGGCTTGCGCCACGGCCGCTTTAGCGGCATTCAGGTTTGCCAGTGCGGAAGCGTAAACGTTTTGAATTCGCGTCAGTTCGTCGCCTGAAATCGCGCCCGTCTGCATTAACGCTTCGCGTCGCTTGAGGTCAACCGTCGCGCGCTGGAAGTCAGCGTTTGCGGCATCAACCTGGGCCAGCAGGCGTTTTTGCTCTTTTTCATTCGCCACAACTTCTGCGCCGAGTTTTGTGTCGGTGGCCTTGTATCCATTTACCCGCCGAATGGCCAGGTTCAGGTTTGCTTCCGCCTGATTAAGGGCTAACTCTGCGTCAGTAGGATCCAGCTGGATCAGAACATCGCCTTTTTTTACCACCTGAGAATCCGTGACCAGGATGGCACTGACCGTACCGGTGATCGCAGAAGAGAGCTGCGCGGACTCGACATCGGTATAGGCGTTATCGGTTTCAACATATCGGGAACCCACTAATTCCCAATAGGCGAACGAGCCTGCGCCTGCCAGCGCGATGCTTAATGCGAGATAAGAGAATAAACGTTTTCTTTTTTTCTTTTTGATATCGGATGATTCAATATTTTGATTTTCAATAGCTGCAGAATGACTCATTTTATTTCCTTTCTTTCCACTATTTAGTAATTAACCTGGTGTTAAAAAATCACTGTTTGCTCGAGGTATATCCGCCGCCCAATGCACGCGCTAATGCGACGTCAATCGTAAAAGCGCGAGAATTTACGTCGGCTAATTTTCGGCGGGCCGCGACCAGCTCATCTTCCGAGGACAACACGTCCAGATAATCAGCAACCTTTCCTTCATACCTTTGTCTGGTGAGGGAATACGCCTTTTCTGCCGACGTGACTGCGCCCTGAGAATAAAGCATCTCGTCTTTAAGAGAGGCTCTGCTGGTGAGCGCATCGCTCACTTCCCGAAGTGCATTCGTTAACGTGTCGTTATAAACCTGCACGGCAATGTCATATTCACCGCTGGCGTATTTCAAATCACCCTGGAGCTTCTGCGTATTAAATATTGGCAACGATATGGCCGGGCCAAAGCTGCCAATTGCTGAGCCACTCCGGGTAAGGTTGTTAATACCCAATGACTGGAACCCGGCAAAGGCAACCAGATTAACGCTGGGGTAAAAACCGGCTTTTTTCTGTTTGATTTGCTCTGCTGCCGCCTCGGCGCGTAAACGTGCCGCGACAATATCAGGACGGCGACCAATCAGATCCAGCGCAATATTGGGAGGAAGTTCCTCATGCGCTAAAAGCGTTGCCTTAGGCGCGGTTATTGCCAGCGATCTATCAGGCCCATCGCCGATCAGGGCAGCGAGCTCATGTTTTTTGATCGCAATAGCTTCATCTATTGCCACCAGGTTTGCTTTTGCGTTGAGTTGACGCGTCTCAACCTGTTGCAGGCTGGATAAATCTTCAAGCCCCGCGTCATGTCGTTGCTGGAACAACGCGAGCGTACTGGTTCGTATAGTGAGGGTGTCGTTAAGCGTTTCGCGAACGGTGTATAAATGCGCCAGCTCCGCGTAAACGGTAACAATAGAAGAAGAGAGCACCAGCCTTGTTTGTGCTTCTTCCGCTACCGCCGCCATTTCACCAGACGTCGCAGCCGCGAGCGCTGCGCGGTTTTTACCCCAAAAATCAATTTCCCAGCTCATATCAAGCGTGGTGCGCCCATAGCTGTTCCAGTTTTGAGGCGTTGCGCTTTCAGGCGTCACATAGTTGTAACTCATTTTGTCCCGCATAAAGCTGGCGTTTGCGGTGACCTCAGGGAAAAGCGAACCGCTCGCACTTTGCGTCATCGCCTGCGCCTGTTTCACGCGAGCTTCGGCGATGTTAAGCGTGGGGGAATTTTTAAGCGCGTCATCAATCAGCTCGTTGAGCTGCTCGTCACCGTATTTCTTCCACCAGTAGTCTTTCGGCCACTGGCCGTTCTGGTGCGGGAAACTTTGATCGCTTTTAAGTTGTGTGACCGTCTTCATAGACGGTGGGGTGCCAAGATCGGGGATTATGGCGCATCCGCTCATACTGATGGCGGAAATGACAACACAGCCCATCACTATCCTGGACCGGGTTAAACCGGAAATACGACACCTCGGAAGTGTCTCCTGAAAACCTTTCATCAGTACGCTCGTCATGCTGTTCATAGAGAAGTCCAAATGCAGTACCGTACAGTACGGTACACTTTATATCTTGACTTCTGAGCGCCGTCAAATGAAAATGTACTGGTCAGTACGATTACAAACCCTACTATCTGACGTGATTCCGAAATCAGAGAACAAAAAGTGTTGGTCCAGGCCAGACACCTAAACTAACGAGGAAACATATGGATAAAAGAGCGCTTAAACGGCAACAGATCCTGGAGGTCGCATCCGGACTGTTTCGACAAAAGGGATTTGATGCCACGTCTATCTCGGAGATTAACGCGATTGTTGGTGGCTCAAAATCGACAATTTACAGTCACTTTTCTTCGAAAGAAGAGCTATTTGTAGAATGCATGTCTTCAGAAACTGAACAGTATATAAAGAGCATGACTATTGAAACTGCGGGGCAGGTGCGCCTTTTCAGAAAATCACCACAGCTGGTCATCGAGCAATTTGCCGTTGCCTTTTTACGCTATATTTGCTCTCCGGATATTGTGGATTTGCAAAGATTAATGATTTCCGAGGCCGGAAGATCGGGTATCGGAGAATTATATTATGCGCGAATGCAAAAACTGCGTTCAAATGTTTCGGCGCTTTTTACCGATTTAATGAATCAAAATATTTTAAGAAAAGATGATCCTGTGCTGGCGGCCGAGTATTTTCGTTCTCTTCTCCAGGCCGACATACTGGAACCCTTGCTTTTAAAAGCAAGAAAGGATCAGCCTGACGAAAGTGAAATCGTCATGAAAGCGCAGGCCTCCGTTAATGCGTTTATGAAACTGTATGGTCCTGAAAAAATTGAGGATGTAGCAAAGACATCTTTATAAAATACAGTAAGCGTTCTTTCACCCTATTATTAGGGTGATTTTTCTTTTAGGAATATTTATTTTCAATTGTCATTGGATGACTTTGCCAACGGCCTTCTTGTAAATAAAATTTCGTGGATACTTATGTGTATAAAGTTTACTCTCTTAAAAGATCGTGAAGCTGTAATTAAGTCTCTTACTCACTGGATTGACTCGAATTTATACAGACCCATTACCGTTTTAGATGTGGCGCGGAAATCCGGTTATTCATTGGCTTACATTCAACGGAACTTTCGCCAGGAGTGTGGCATAAGTATAGGTCTCTATATCCGAAGCCGGAAACTTGAAAAAGCCGCGCATATGCTTAGACATACGCAGCTCTCTGTTTCAGATATATTCACGATGTTAGGGTACGAGGAGCCGTCAACGTTCAGCAGAGCATTCTCGAATCAATATGGGCTCTCCCCAACCAAATACCGCGAGCAGGCTAAAAAAAGTCACTACATGAATGGATTGTCGATGTTGATTACTGAGGTAACGCGCGAATAAAGCGATAATCCGCTAACCCGCCTCCAGCATCCCAAAGCTCACAATCCGCGCGCGGCCCAGCTCTTTCGCCCGGTACAAGGCCACATCCGCGGCGCGCAGCAGGTTGTCAGTCTGGGCATGTTGTGGGTAGCTGGCAATGCCAATCGACACATCCACCGGCCCAATCTCGGTCAGCCCGTAGCGAAGCGACAGCTCATGCACGCTATTGTAAATCTTCTGCGCGCAGGCGTGCGCCTCTGGTTCATCGGCACCGGGAAGCAGGACCAGAAACTCCTCGCCCCCGTAACGGAATGCGAGTCCGTTGTCATGTGCGGCCCGCTGAACAATTGACGCCACGCTTTTAATCACCTGATCGCCCGCTTCATGGCCGAAGCGGTCATTGATGCTCTTAAAGTGATCGATGTCGATCATCATGCAGCTTAACGGTTCGCCGGTGCGCAACGCCTGTGCCGTTTGGGTTTGCAGGGTATCTTCCAGATGATGACGATTACGCAGGCCGGTGAGCGGGTCGAACAAGGCTTTTTCCAGCAACGCGTCGCGCAGACGCTGGTTGGCCAGCGCCAGCCCGAGCGCTTCGGCCATCAGCTCCAGATAGGCGCGGGAAGGGGCGTTGTCCGCCGTAATATTCTGGAAGGAGAGCAGGCCAATGGCCTCGCCCTGGGCGATAAGCGGCACGCACAGCGAGCTTTCAGCTTGCGATGCCGGAAGATGGTAGCAGGCGATATCCGGCTCACCGTTTACCGGCGGGTGGCTCTGCCCGCGGCGCACGGCCCAGCACTCGTCCGGGTGGAAGCTCGTCTCTTCCCCAACCGGTGAAAGCCAGTGTGCGACGCAGCGCATCTGCCATGGCTCCCGGTCAAGGACGTAAAGTCGCCCCGCGATCCCCGGCGCGATATTAGGCGCAAACAGCTCCGCCACGTTAATCACATCGTTAAAGTTCTCACACCCCTGCAGCCGCTGGGTCATGCGCGCCAGCAGCTCGCGGATGGCCCAGTCGGCATCGCGCTCTTTTTCCAGACGCTGTCGCGCCAGGCCGTTTTCGCGGAAGATGCGGATGGCCTGGGCCATGTCGCCAATCTCATCAATCTGGTTGAAATTGGGCGTTTCAACCGCGTAATCCTGGGATGCCAGGCGGTGCACCACGTCGCTCAGGCGCACCACGGGACGCAGCACGCGGCGCTTTAATATAAAGCCGAGAACAAACAAGAACAGCAGGGCGGTCAGGCCGACCATCAGCTCAGAGGCCGTACGCAGCGCTTTCGATTTTTTTGTCGCGTCCTGAACGGAGGCGATGACGCGTTTGTCGAGTATCTGGCGGAAGTGATCGAGCTGGTTCTGCGCGCGCTCCAGCTCCTGCTCATAGGGCGCACCGTAGAGTAGCGCAACGGCCTGCGCGTCTTCTCCTCGCTCAAGGCTGGAAAGGGCGGTTTGCTGCTCGTCCTGCAGCTCATCGACGATCTTTATTCCTTCATGCAGCAGGGCCAGTTCTTCATCCGATGCGCCGTTATCCTGCAACTTTTCCAGCCGAAGCTCGATGCTCTTCAGGCTGTTTTCCGCCTGGTTATATTCCTTGAGAACCTGAGGATCTTTTTTAATGACGTACAGCCGTGCTAAATCAGACTGGGCCCAGATATCGGTTTCGATATCTTCCGTGAGCTGATCAAATTTCTGCCGTTGTTCAACGGCCTGACGCTCGAGGGTATCAGCGCTGGACGCCATCAGCATGATGATGCCGGAGGCGATGGTCAGGCAGACCGTGGCACCGTAGGCCCAGTTTGTTATCGTTGCGATTCGCACCTGATGATCCTTTTACGACATGAGTAGGATGGCGTTCTTTCAAATTATAGAAAACGTTTGATTTAAGGCGAAAAAAAAGGCGGCACAGCGCCGCCTGGTGTGGTCTATATCGTCACATCCTCACAATTCTGGAGGATTTTTTCCTTCTTCGATGAAGTCGGGGTCCAGCTCTTCGGCGTTACCTTCGTGATCGCGCCCTGAGAAGAGGTTCCAGCAGGCGATAAACAGCGCGGCAATGAGCGGCCCAATCACAAAGCCGTTAATGCCGTACAGCTCCATGCCGCCGAGGGTGGAGATCAGAATCAGGTAGTCCGGCATTTTGGTGTCTTTCCCGACCAGCAGCGGGCGCAGGATATTGTCCACCAGCCCGACGATAATCACGAAGAAGCCGACAATAAACAGCCCTTGCCAAAGCTGATGGGTGGCGAACAGGAAGATGGCGGCGGGAACCCAGACAATCGCCGAGCCGATGGCGGGCACCAGCGAGAGGAAGGCCATCAGCGCCCCCCAGAGCACGCTGCCGTCAATACCGGCAATAGCAAACGCAATCCCGCCGAGGATGCCCTGAACCACCGCTACCGCCGCCGTTCCTTTTACCGTGGCACGCGACACGCCGACGAATTTGGCGAACAGGTGTTGCTTGGCGAAATCAGACAGCGGCAGGGAGTCGAGGATTTGGCGCACCAGATACGGGCCGTCTTTCAGCAGGAAGAACAGCAGGTAAAGCATGATGCCGAAGCTAATCGCAAAGCCGAACGTGCCCTTGCCAATCAGGAACGCGCTGCCGGCGAGATATTGCCCGCCCTGCAGGGCGACGTCAGAGAGTTTTTTCTGGATCTGCGCCGCGTTGGTCAGGTTGTGATCCGCCAGGAAGCCGCTGGCCCAGTCAGGCAGATGGTTAAAGATGCTCGCTACCACTTCCGGAAACTGGGTGTTGTTCTCCTGGAGCTTCGTGTACACCACGTTCAGCTCAATGGCGAGCGAGGAGAGGATCACCATCAACGGAATAAAAACGATCAGGCAGATAATGCCAATGGTCAACAGCGAGGCAAGCCCGTTGCGATCCCCCAGCGCGGCGCGCAGCCTGTTTTTTACCGGATTGAAGATGACGGTCAGAATGGCGGCCCACAGTATCGCGGAGAAGTAGGGCGACAGTATGTCGAAGAAGGCCCAGGTGACGAGGGCGAGAATAAAAATGAAGAAACCTTTGGTCAGTCCATTAAAGCGCATAGTGATTCCTGGTAACGAATAAGCAGAGTCGACTATAGAACTGATTTGAGGATTTACCAATAATTCTGCCGCTGGCGTGCCGGGCGATGGCTTCGCGTCTGACCCGGCATACAGACCTCAATAATGTGTTATGTTTTGATGAGATTTTAAACAGCTCAGGACGACAGCATGGAAAAGGTCTTTTCAGGTGGGTGCTTATGCGGCTCGGTTCGCTTTACCGCTGCGAATGGGGGCAATGTGCACACCTGCTCGTGCGATATCTGTCAGAAACACACCGGCGCACAAACCGTCGTATGGATTGAGTTTCCGGCGGAAAACGTGCAGTGGATCGGTCCGGGCGGACGTCCGGCGACATGGCGATCGTCGGACTACTCCAGCCGGGCGTTTTGCCCCACCTGCGGCAGTTCAATTGGCGCGATTGATGATTCACCCACCGTTGCCTTATTTACTGGCGTGTTTGACGATCCGGACCAGCCGGAGTTTGCCCCGGAAAATCACTCCTTCGACGACATGATGCCTGCCTGGTGGCGACATACCATGAGGGAAGCGTAAAAGTATGATCCGAGGGTTCATCGTTACCACTTTCGACTGACCGAAGATCGCCGCTTCCCGCACCATGCTGTAAGTATCTGCTTGCGGAGGTGCTTATGGCCTGGCGTCCGATTCTCTATGTGATCCTCACGACCCACCCCAGACTCAGCGCGAGGCGTGCCCGTTTGCGTCTGGTCATCTAGCTTTTTATTAACAATCGCGGTATAACACACCTTCTTTGGATGTTTAGATGTCCATACGTATAGAAGGTAATATGCAAACACAACAAGAAAATGGGCAGCTCAAGCGCACCATGAAAACACGCCACCTGATTATGCTCTCGCTGGGTGGCGTGATTGGGACAGGGTTATTCTTCAATACCGGATACATCATTTCAACGACCGGGGCGGCGGGCACGCTGCTGGCATACCTGATAGGCGCGCTGGTGGTCTGGCTGGTGATGCAGTGTCTGGGCGAGCTTTCCGTAGCGATGCCGGAAACCGGCGCGTTCCACGTCTATGCCGCCCGCTATCTTGGCCCGGCGACGGGCTACACCGTGGCGTGGCTCTACTGGCTCACCTGGACGGTGGCGCTCGGGTCGAGCTTTACCGCCGCCGGGTTCTGCATGCAGTACTGGTTCCCGCAGGTGCCCGTCTGGGCCTGGTGCGTGGTCTTCTGCGTGGTGATTTTTGGCCTGAACGTCATCTCTACGCGCTTTTTTGCGGAAGGCGAGTTTTGGTTCTCCCTGGTGAAAGTCATCACCATCATCGCCTTTATTATCCTTGGCGGGGCGGCGGTCTTTGGCTTTATCCCGATGCAGGACGGTTCCCCCGCGCCGGGCTTAAGCAACATCACCGCCGAAGGCTGGTTCCCGCACGGCGGCCTGCCGATCCTGATGACCATGGTGGCGGTGAACTTTGCCTTCTCCGGGACGGAGCTCATCGGCATCGCGGCGGGCGAAACGGAAAATCCGCACAAGGTGATTCCGGTTGCGATCCGCACCACCATTGCGCGCCTGATTATCTTCTTTATCGGTACCGTGTTTGTGCTGGCGGCGCTGATCCCGATGCAGCAGGCGGGCGTGGAAAAGAGCCCGTTCGTGCTGGTGTTTGAAAAGGTTGGTATTCCTTACGCGGCAGACATCGTTAACTTCGTGATCCTGACGGCGATCCTCTCGGCGGCGAACTCGGGACTGTACGCTTCCGGGCGCATGCTGTGGTCGCTGTCGAACGAGAAAACGCTGCCGCGCTGCTTTGCCCGCGTGAACAAAAACGGCGTGCCGCTGACGGCGCTCTCGGTCTCTATGCTCGGCGGCGTGCTGGCGCTGTTCTCAAGCGTCGTGGCCCCGGACACGGTGTTTGTCGCGCTCTCGGCGATTTCTGGCTTTGCGGTGGTGGCGGTGTGGATCAGCATCTGCGCGTCGCACTTCGTTTTCCGTCGTCGCCATTTGCAGTCCGGTCAGCCGCTCTCTGCGCTGCAGTATCGCGCGCCGTGGTATCCGCTGGTGCCGGTGCTCGGTTTTATCCTCTGCGTGGTGGCCTGTGTCGGCCTGTGGTTTGACCCGAGCCAGCGCATTGCCCTTTATTGCGGGCTTCCGTTTGTCGCCCTGTGTTATGGTGCGTACTACCTGACCCGAAATATGACATCGCAGGAGCCTGAACATGTCGCAGAATAACCCGCTTACCGCCATCCTTGAAAAACAGCCGTTTGTGGTGCTGGATGGCGCGATGGCGACGGAGCTGGAAGCGCGCGGCTGTAACCTGGCAGACAGCCTCTGGTCAGCCAAAGTGCTGGTGGAAAACCCGGAACTCATTCGCGAAGTGCATCTCGATTACTACCGCGCGGGGGCACAGGTGGCGATCACCGCCAGCTATCAGGCCACGCCTGCGGGCTTTGCGGCGCGCGGTCTGGACGAGGCGCAGTCCCGCGCGCTGATCGGTAAAAGCGTGGAGCTGGCGCGTAAGGCGCGCGAAGCGTATCTGGCTGAAAACCCGCATGCGGGCACGCTGCTGGTGGCGGGCTCCGTGGGGCCGTACGGCGCGTATCTGGCGGATGGCTCAGAGTATCGCGGCGACTACGTGCGCAGCATCGAGGAGTTTACTGCCTTCCACTGTCCGCGCGTGGAAGCGCTGCTGGATGCGGGCGCTGACCTGTTGGCCTGCGAAACGCTGCCTTCGTTTGTGGAGATCAAGGCGCTGGCGGCGCTTCTGGCCGGGTACCCCCGCGCCCGGGCGTGGTTCTCCTTTACCCTGCGCGACAGCGAACACCTGAGCGACGGCACGCCGCTGCGCGAGGTGGTCAGCGCGCTGGCAAACTCTCCGCAGATTGTCGCGCTGGGCATTAACTGCATCGCCCTGGAAAACACTACGGCGGCGCTGAGGCATCTGCAAAGCCTGACGTCGCTGCCGCTGGTGGTCTATCCGAACTCGGGCGAGCATTATGACGCGGTAACCAAAACCTGGCACCACCACGGCGAAGCGTGCGAGACGCTGGTAGGGTATCTGCCGCAGTGGCTGGAAGCCGGCGCGAAGCTGATTGGTGGATGCTGTCGCACCACGCCGAAGGATATTGCTGAGCTGAACGCGCAGCGCTGAGTGCTTTGCCGGGTGGCGGCTACGCCTTACCCGGCCTACATCTAAGGTTTGTGCGCCTGATGCCCTCACCCTGATCCTCTCCCACGGGGCTGAGGGAACCCCACATAATAATACCTCCACGGACGGCTCCCTCTCCCTCAAGGGAGAGGGCTGGGGTGAGGGGGAACATACGGCTGTGGTGGTCATTCCGTTCACTTCATGTTCCTTGCTACTTTGTAACGACATGGCCTGTGAACGTGCCAGGGCGGCTCAATCGCCGCCGCCCTGGCGACCCGGGCTCCCGGCGGTAAATCGCCGCTTCGCGGTGCCCTCAGCTTATTCCTTCAGGCTATCGGGTCGGGCATGAGCCTGCATCCCTGCAGGCCACGCCCTCTCGGCGCATCCGTGCGCCTCGCCCCGGCCTTACGGAAACGCTTCGGCGATTTACAGCCGGACCGAAACATCGCTTTAAGCCATTTATTTTCCAGATACCACATGCATCGCTTCAGGTGAAAAAATTACTGGGTAACCCTCCGCCCACGGGGAGAGGGAAAAAAACGAACCGCACAAAATTCGCTATCCTTTCCCGCTTTTTATCTAAAAACGAATCGTTATGAGCGATTCATTTTTATTCCTTTATCAAAATTCCCGCGCCGGAAATACTGCCCTCATAACAACAAGGGGAGCAGGTACTATGACAATTTCATCGCGAATCACACTTCTCGGCGCACTGGCGCTGTGGGCATTTCAGGCGCAGGCGGTGGACGTCACCGTCGCGTATCAAACTTCTGCGGAACCGGCGAAAGTCGCGCAGGCGGACAACACCTTTGCCAAAGAGAGCGGCGCGAAAGTCGACTGGCGTAAGTTCGACAGCGGGGCGTCCGTTGTGCGTGCGCTAGCCTCCGGCGACGTGCAGATCGGCAATATCGGCTCCAGCCCGCTGGCGGTTGCGGCCAGCCAGCAGGTGCCGATCGAGGTTTTCCTGCTCGCCTCACAGCTCGGTAACTCTGAAGCGCTGGTGGTGAAGAAGAACATCACCAAACCGGAAGATCTGATCGGCAAACGTATCGCCGTGCCGTTTATCTCCACCACCCACTACAGCCTGCTGGCGGCGCTCAAACACTGGGGCATCAAGCCGGGTCAGGTACAAATCATCAACCTGCAGCCGCCGGCGATTATCGCCGCCTGGCAGCGCGGGGATATTGACGGGGCTTACGTCTGGGCTCCGGCAGTGAACGAACTGGAAAAAGACGGCACCGTGCTGACCGACTCTGAAAAAGTGGGCCAGTGGGGCGCGCCAACCCTCGACGTGTGGGTCGTGCGCAAAGACTTTGCCGAGAAACATCCTGAGGTGGTGAAAGCCTTCGCCAAAAGCGCGATTGACGCCCAGCAGCCGTATATCAGCAACCCGGATGAATGGCTGAAGCAGCCCGCCAACCTGGAAAAACTCTCCCGCCTGAGCGGCGTGCCGGAAGCGGACGTGCCGGGGCTGGTGAAAGGCAATACCTATCTGACCCCCGCGCAGCAGGTGCAGCAGCTGACCGGGCCGGTGAACAAAGCGATTGTGGATACCGCCACCTTCCTGAAAGAGCAGGGCAAAGTGCCTGCGGTAGCGGCGGATTACAGCCAGTACGTGACCGATCGTTTTGTGAAATAAGGAGTACGCCATGCTGAATATTACGAACCTGTACGCCGATTACGGCGGGAAACCCGCGCTGGAGGATATCAACCTGACGCTGGACAGCGGTGAGCTGCTGGTGGTGCTGGGCCCGTCCGGGTGCGGAAAAACCACGCTGCTGAATCTGATCGCCGGGTTTGTCCCTTATCAGCATGGCACCATTCAACTGGAAGGCAAAAAGGTGGAAGGCCCGGGCGCCGAGCGCGGCGTGGTCTTCCAGAACGAAGGGTTGCTGCCCTGGCGCAACGTGCAGGAAAACGTGGCGTTTGGGCTACAGCTTGCGGGCATCAACCGCGAACAGCGGCTGGAAACGGCGCGGGCGATGTTGAAAAAAGTGGGCCTGGAAGGGGCGGAAAAACGCTTTATCTGGCAGCTTTCCGGCGGCCAGCGGCAGCGCGTCGGTATTGCCCGCGCGCTGGCAGCGAATCCGCAGCTGTTGCTGCTGGACGAGCCGTTCGGGGCGCTGGATGCCTTCACCCGCGAGCAGATGCAAACCCTGCTGCTGCGCCTGTGGCACGAAACGGGCAAGCAGGTGCTGTTGATTACCCACGATATCGAAGAGGCGGTGTTTATGGCGACGGAGCTGGTGCTGCTCTCGCCGGGGCCGGGCCGCGTGCTGGAGCGCTTGCCGCTGGATTTCGCCCGCCGCTACGTCGCGGGAGAGCCCGTGCGCAGCATCAAATCCGATCCGCTGTTTATCGAACAGCGTGAATACGTTTTAAGCCGCGTGTTTGAACAACGGGAGGCTTTCTCATGAGCATCGTCTTCAGTGAAAAAACGCGCCGCACGCGTCTGGCGCTGCGCTGGCCTTTCTCGCGCCAAATCACGCTGAGCGTCGGTACGCTGCTGGTACTGCTGGCGGTGTGGTGGGCGGTTGCTGCCCAGCAGTGGGTCAGCCCGCTGTTTCTGCCGCCGCCGGGCCAGGTGCTGGCCAAACTCATTACCATCGCCGGGCCGCAGGGCTTTATGGATGCCACGCTCTGGCAGCACTTAGGTGCAAGTCTGGCGCGTATTCTGGTGGCGCTTCTGGCAGCGGTAATTATCGGGATACCGGTCGGGATCGCGATGGGCTTAAGCCCGACGGTGCGCGGTATTCTCGATCCGCTGATTGAGCTTTACCGTCCGGTGCCGCCGCTGGCCTATCTGCCGCTGATGGTGATCTGGTTTGGCATCGGTGAAACGTCAAAAATCCTGCTGATTTATCTGGCCATTTTCGCTCCGGTTGCCATGTCGGCGCTGGCTGGCGTGAAGAGCGCCCAGCAGGTGCGGATCCGTGCGGCGCAGTCGCTGGGGGCCAGCCGCACGCAGGTGCTGCTGTTCGTGATTTTACCGGGCGCGCTGCCGGAGATTTTAACCGGGCTGCGCATCGGCCTTGGCGTGGGCTGGTCCACGCTGGTGGCGGCAGAGCTGATTGCGGCCACGCGCGGCCTTGGGTTTATGGTGCAGTCGGCGGGAGAGTTCCTGGCGACTGACGTGGTGCTGGCAGGGATCGCGGTGATCGCCGCGATCGCCTTCGGATTAGAACTGGGGCTGCGCGCGTTACAGCGTCGCCTTACGCCCTGGCATGGAGAAATACAATGAGTGAACGTCTGACCATTACCCCGCTGGGGCCGTACATTGGCGCGCAGGTGTCGGGCCTGGATGTGACCCGTCCGCTGAGCGATAACCAGTTCGAGCAGCTGTACCACGCGGTGCTGCGTCATCAGGTTGTTTTCCTGCGCGAACAGGCGATCACCCCGCAGCAGCAGCGCGCGCTGGCCCTGCGCTTTGGCGATCTGCATATCCACCCTGTCTATCCGCATGCGGAGGGGGTGGAGGAGATTATCGTTCTGGACACCCACAACGATAACCCGCCGGACAACGACAACTGGCATACCGACGTGACCTTTATCGAGACGCCGCCCGCCGGGGCGATTCTGGCGGCGAAGCTGCTGCCGGAAACCGGGGGGGATACGCTGTGGACCAGCGGGATTGCGGCGTATGAGGCGCTCTCCGCGCCGTTCCGGACGCTGCTGAGCGGGCTGCGGGCGGAGCACGACTTCAAAAAATCGTTCCAGGAGTACAAGTACCGCAAAACGGAAGAGGAGCATCAGCGCTGGCAGGAGGCGGTTGCGAAACATCCTCCATTGCTGCACCCGGTCGTGCGGACCCATCCGGTCACCGGCAAGCAGGCGCTGTTCGTGAACGAAGGGTTCACGACGCGCATTGTGGATGTGACGGAGAAAGAGAGCGAGGCGCTGTTAAGCTTCCTCTTCGCGCATATCACCAAGCCCGAGTTTCAGGTGCGCTGGCGCTGGCAGGAGAATGACCTGGCGATCTGGGATAACCGCGTGACGCAGCACTACGCCAATGCGGACTATCTTCCGCAGCGCCGGATTATGCAGCGGGCGACGATCCTGGGGGATAAGCCGTTCTACCGTGCGCCTTGATCCCCTCACCCTAACCCTCTCCCCAAAGGGGCGAGGGGACTGCCCGGTGCGGTTTTCACCCTCTCCCTTTTAGGGAGAGGGCTGGGGTGAGGGTATTAAATGCGCCTCTATATACCGTTGATACCGGTTCGCCTTCAGGTAACACAAATCCACCAGCACCAGTCCGTCGACGCAGTCGTTAAATGCCGGGTCGCTGCCAAAATCAATAAACTGCACGCCGCCGGGTTCACACAGCTCGGAATACTGCTTGTAGAGCGGCGGAATGCCGCAGCCCAGATTGCCGAGCAGGGATTTCAGCTTTGTCAGGTCGTCCACGTAATCCATGCCGCCAAACTGCGCGAGCACGTCCGGCAGCGATGCGGGATACGGCTGACGTGACGCGGCCAGCGGATGCGTTGCCGGGAACCACAGGCGGTAAAAGGCCACCAGCAGATCCCGCGCGGCAGGCGGTAAGCCGCCGGAAATGGAGACCGGGCCAAACAGGTAGCGGTAGTTCGGATAACGCGCCAGGTAGGCCCCAATGCCGGACCATAAATAGTCCAGGCCACGGCGTCCCCAGTAGCGCGGCTGAATAAAGCTGCGTCCCAGCTCAATACCGTGCTCCAGCACGTCCTGCATTTTGTCGTCGTAGTGGAACAGGCTATAGCTGTACAACCCTTCCAGACCGCGACGTTCAACCTGTCTGGCGGTCGGCATAAAGCGGTACGCGCCGACGATCTCCAGATCCTCATCATCCCACAGGATCAGGTGCAGATAATCATCATCGTAGCAGTCGGTGTCCCGGCGTTTGCCGCTCCCTTCCTCGACCGCGCGAAAGGCAATCTCGCGCAGGCGGCCCAGCTCGCGCAACAGCGGGGCGTCTTCCTGACCGTTGCGCTGCCAAAGATAGATGGTTTTACCGTCGCTGGTATTGCCCAGACATTCGGCCTGCGCCAGCGCGCGTTTCAGGGTGGCCCGGTCTTCCGGACGGGCAATGGCGCACTGGGTTTTAAAGACGCCAGGCAATCCCTTGCCAAGACGCATCACATGCTGACGGCACTGTTCGGCCATCTCACGCGACGAAAGGGTGGCGCTGTGCCAGTGATGCCAGGCAATCTGCTGGCCGATTTTAATCGGCAGCTGGCTATGGCGGCGGCGGAACATCTGCTGCATCAGCAGCAGCATGGACAGCGTCGGGGAGACCAGCGTGCTGGCATAGAAGAGCAGGCTGTTATGCGCCTGAATATGCACCGGCAGCAGCGGGGCGCGCAGCTTGCTGGCGAGTTTGATAAAGCCAGAGTGCCATTTTTTATCGCGAATGCCCTTGCGCGTGGGGCGGGAAACTTCTCCGGCCGGGAAGAAGATCAGCACGCCTGCGTTTTGCAGATGCTGTTCCATCTGCACCAGGGACGATTTCGCCGTCCTGCCGCCCATATTGTCCACCGGAATAAACAGCGAGCTGAGGGGCTCAAGGTGGGTCAGCATCCGGTTGGTCACGACTTTAACGTCGCGTCGCACGCGGGAGACGGCGTACATCAGCGCCAGGCCGTCCAGCGTACCCGTCGGGTGGTTGGCAATAATGACCAGCGGGCCATGTTCGGGGATTTGTTCAAGATCGCGGGCGGAAACGGTGCAGAGAATATCAAGGTGTTCCAGAACTTGCTCCACCATATCCAGTCCTTTCAGGTGGCGGTGTGCTGCGGCAAATTGCTGAAATTCGTCTTCGTAAAACAGTCTTTTTAACAGACTTTTTTGCCAGGGTGCAGGCCTCGCCTGAGGCCAAAGATCGTCGAGAACGCTATCGAGGCTAAACATGGTTACTCCTCCTGCCGTCTTGCGAAGACAGTAGAAGGAGCAGATGTCGGTTGTATTGCAGTTTGGTGAAGATTAGAGCAGGCCGGGTAAGGTGAAGCCGCTACCCGGCGCTAGAGCGGATTAACGCAGGATTTTCTTCTCGGCCAGATCCAGCGCGAAGTAGCTGAAGATCAGATCCGCGCCTGCGCGTTTGATGGCGCCGAGGCTTTCGAGGATCACTTTCTCTTCATCAATCGCACCGGCCAGCGCGGCGAATTTGATCATCGCGTACTCGCCGCTGACCTGGTAAGCGCCCAATGGCAGCTCGGTGCGCTCGCGGATGTCGCGCAGGATATCGAGATACGCGCCCGCTGGTTTCACCATCAGGCAGTCTGCGCCCTGGGCTTCGTCGAGCAGGGATTCGCGAATCGCTTCCCGACGGTTCAGCGGGTTCATCTGATAGGTTTTACGATCGCCCTTCAGCGCCGTACCGGCCGCTTCGCGGAACGGGCCGTAGAATGAGGAGGCAAATTTGGTGGAGTAAGACATGATTGCGGTGTCGGTAAAGCCCGCCGCGTCCAGCGCCTGACGGATCGCCTGAACCTGTCCGTCCATTGCGGCAGAGGGCGCGATGAAGTCCGCACCCGCAGCGGCAGCCACGACCGCCTGTTTGCCGAGGTTCAGCAGGGTGGCATCGTTATCGACACCGTGATCGCACAGCACGCCGCAGTGGCCGTGAGAGGTATATTCGCAGAAGCAGGTGTCTGACATAACCACCATTTCCGGCACGGTCTCTTTGCAGATGCGCGACATGCGGGCAACGAGGCCATCTTCTTTCCACGCGTCGCTGCCGGTGGCATCGGTATGGTGAGAGATGCCGAAGGTCATCACCGAGCGGATCCCCGCGTTGGCGATGCGTTCAATCTCACGCGCCAGATATTTCTCCGGAATGCGCATTACGCCCGGCATGGCTTCGATGGCTTTGTAGTCATCGATCTCTTCTTCGACAAAAATCGGCAACACCAGATCGTTTAAGGTCAGGGTTGTCTCTTCAAACATAGCGCGCAGTGCAGGTGACTTGCGCAGGCGGCGGGGACGTGCAATTAAATCGGTCATGGTATGCCTGATGTTTGTGGAACAAAGAAGGCTAGTGTACCTCAAAGTGAAGACAGGTGTTTTGGTAAAAGTGGGCATTTTATTTTTGTAAAATGTGATGGGTCTGGCTTTCTGGCATCAATATATAATGCAGGGCAGTATAACGCCGAAATGGAGATGAGTTATTCATATTGTTTTTATATTAAATAGAAAACATCATTGAAAATGATTCATTATATATTTTTATATGTGTCTTATTGTTGTGTCTGTATTTTAATGCTTTGTTTTTATAATATTTATCTGTAGTGACAGATGCTTTCTCGGTTTTGATGTGTTATTAGTCTGGATACGGACTTAATGGAAACATTCATTGAACCTTTTCGAAATGAAAATGCATAATTCCCTCCGCAATTAAACATTGCAAAATCATTGATGGACAAACTTGCTTACGTCCCTGAGGAGGGATGACCCAATGCAAACATGGAAAAAGAAACTCGTTGTATCTCAACTTGCATTAGCCTGCACCCTGGCTATCGCTTCTCAGGCAAATGCGAAGGATATTTCCGGTACGACATATAATACATTCGGATACGATAATACCGCTTCCACTCCCTGGTATTATGGCTATGCCGACTGGGATTACTCAGGCGCTACCCATGACAGTGATATTTATCCGGTGATTAATAAAAGCACCGTGAATGGTGTTATTTCAACATACTATCTGGATGATGGCATCAATGGTCGGGCGAATGCATTAAGCATTTCCAACAGCACCATTAATGGCATGATTACCTCTAAGTGTATGACCCCCTCGTGTGCTGACGGCGTGGATACCGATGGCACCAACCATTCTCAATACGATCGTTTTAGCCTGACCGTAGATAATTCCACCATTAACGATACCTATGAGCATTATGCGTATGATGTCGTGAATGGGGAAAATACGGAAAGACACTATCTGGATACGTATAATCTGGGTAATGCGATCACCCTGGATGTGGAGTCCGATATTGTTATCCAGAACAATTCCCACATTGCCGGTATTACCCTGACGCAGGGTTATCAGGAGCCGGATAATACCCCTTACGACGGTGTGGAAGGCGTAGCCAACAGCAGCAAAGTATTTACCGACACGCTGGTGGTGAAAGACTCCGTTCTGACCTCAGGCGCGTACCGCGATCTGGGGACCAGCGGGTTCTACGGTCAAACCGCGAAGCCGAGCGACTACGGTGAAACGAATGCCACGGCAGCAGATGATGCGGCGCTGATCGTTGCCGCTAGCGCGTCTGATAACGCGATGCAGACCACTGCCACGTTCGATCATTCCACCGTTACTGGCGATATTCTGTTCTCCAGCACCTTCGACAACAACTTCCATCCGAACGGCGATCCGGCAACGGATACGACTGCAGACGGTGTCTATAACCCAACCACCAACGGCTGGGATGGCACCGATAAGCTGGATGTCACCCTGACCAACGGCAGCAAATGGGTCGGCGCAGCACAGTCCAGCGTCGAGGCTATCGGCCCAGCGCAGATGTATGGACTGGGCTACAGCAACGTAGACTGGAGTAGCTTATCCCCTAACAGCATTTGGCCGGATTCCATTTATGACAGCAACGGACACGTTGCGGGTGAAGCTGTGTATCAGAGCGGGCTGTTTAACATCGCGCTGGATAACGGCTCTGAGTGGGATACCCGCAAGCTTTCTAATATCGACACGCTGACGGTAAACAACCAGTCTCAGGTTAACGTTGAAGACTCTGATCTGCTGGCGGACTCCATCACCCTGACCAATGCTTCATCAATGAATATTGGAGACAGCGGTGCTGTGGCGACCGACCATCTGTATCTGGACAGCTATAGCCGTGCGGCACTGACGGAAGAAACGGCCCAACTGTATGCCAACACCATCACCGTGGATAACGGTGCTGAGCTGGCGCTGGGGCTGGGTCAGGTTGATACGCATAATATGGAACTGACCGATGGCGGGGTGCTGAACGTTGCCAGTCGTGATTACGTCCTGAACAGCGATCTGAACAACGCACGCTATATCACTAACGATAAGTACAATGCCGATTACGACTATGGTGTTGTGGCGATTAACTCAGATGGCCATCTGTCAGTTAACGGTGATGTTGCAGGTAACTACCAGGTGCGCATCGACGATGCGACCGGTGCCGGTTCCGTTGCCGATTACAAAAACAAAGAGATTATTCGCGTCTATGACAATAACGCGGATACCACAGCCAGCTTTACTGCCGCAAACAAAGCCGATTTAGGTGCTTACACCTATCAGGCGCAGCAGCAGGGTGACGCCGTTGTCCTTCAGCAGAAAGAGCTGACTGACTCTGCCAACATGGCGCTGAGCATCCCATCTGCCAATACCAATATCTGGAATCTGCAGCAGGATACCGTCGGCACGCGTCTGACCAACAGCCGTCACGGCCTGGCGGATAACGGCGGGGCGTGGGTGAGCTACTTCGGTGGCAACTTCGACGGTGACAATGGCGTTATCAGCTACGATCAGGACGTGAGCGGTATTATGGTGGGTCTGGACACCCAGATTGACGGTAATAATGCGAAGTGGATCGTCGGTGGTGCGGCAGGTTTCGCGAAGGGTGATATCAGCGATCGTACCGGTCAGGTCGATCAGGATAGCCAGACAGCGATGATCTATGCGTCAGCGAAGTTCATGAACGATCTGTTCCTCGACAGCTCCCTGAGCTACACGCGCTTCAACAGCGATCTCTCTGCCAACATGAGCAACGGTAAGTACGTTGACGGCAATACCACGAATGATGCTGTTGGTTTTGGGCTGAAGCTGGGCTATGACTGGAAACCAAACCTCTCTGGCTACGTTACGCCATATGCAGCCGTCTCTGGCCTGTTCCAGTCTGGTGATGATTATCGTCTGAGCAATGACATGCGCGTAGATGGACAATCATACGATAGCCTGCGTTATGAACTCGGCGTTGATACGGGTTACACCTTCAACTACGGCGGCGAACAGGCTCTGACGCCTTACTTCAAACTGGCCTACGTCTATGACGATGCCGATAACAATGCCGATATTAACGGTGACAGCATTGATAACGGCGTGAAAGGCTCCGCTGTGCGGGTAGGGCTGGGCACCCAGTTTAGCTTCACGAAGAACTTCAGTGCGTACACCGATGCCACTTATCTGGGCGGCGGCGACGTTGATCAGAACTGGGGCGCAAATCTGGGCGTGAAATATACCTGGTAATGAATAAAAGCGGGGGAGTGGTTATCTCCCCCGCTTTTTATAGAAGCAATAAAAATAATATTGGACCGACAAATACGGATGACTTGAGGTCTGCATGAACGTTAATGCGAAACCGCTTTCTGAATTACGCCGGCTCGAACAGTATTTAACAGCGGCCAGTACCCCTTTTACATGTGCGCCCCAGCAATTAATTACGTCAGGCGAATGGAATGAGCCTTGTACGATCGTATTACAAACCGGCGTTATTGAGGTTTATCGAACTTCTGATGAATTGCTGGTGGGGATTGCGACTGCCCCTTTTATATTCGGGCTGTCTACGGTGGTGATTAATCACTCTCACGAATACAGGGTGATTGCTAAAACGGCCTGTACCGGTTTTTATTTGCCCACGGAAACCACCCGTCAACTCATCCAGCAGTATTCACTCTGGAAAGAGGCCTTCTGCTGGTTATCCTGGATAACTTACATTCTCGAGAAACGCGATAAGCAGCTGGTGGGAAATAATTCCTATCACCAGATCCGCTCGATGCTGCTGAATATGGCGGAATGGGATGAAACGCTGCGTTCAAAAATCGGTGTGATGAATCATATTCAACAGAGCACACGAATTTCACGTTCCGTTGTTGCCGAGGTGCTTGCCGCCCTGAGGCAGGGAAATTATATCAACATGAGCCGGGGCAAGCTGGTCAGCATCAACCGCTTGCCCACGGAATATTAAAATTAGTTAGACGCGGTGAGAACCTGGGCTTTATTGGCGCTCAGTTCAGCCACTAAGTTATTAATCCCGTCACTCATATTGACGAAACGCGTATGCGGGGAGCGGGTGACCACCACAAATGCGCCCACGTTTGACTGCGGGATCATGGCCATATAGGTGATGAATCCGCCGCCGCCGCCGGTTTTCTGAATAATACCCGGACGGCCATTTTTCGGAGCCATATAGACCCAGCCCATACCGAGCGCGTCGGCTTTACCCGGCACGTCCATCCCGATGACGCGTTGCAGCTGAGTGCGCTGATAAATCAGGGTCTGCATGCGATCGGCCTGGCTGCTGCGTGCGTAGAAATCTGAGGAAAGGAACTGCTGCATCCAGCGCATCATGTCGCCAGGCGTGGAATAGACCCCGCCGCTGCCCACGGCCGCGAGCGTATTATTACAGGGGCTAGCGCCTTTCTCCGCCACCATCAGGCGACGACACTGATCCGGAGATGGGGTAAAGGTGGTGTCTTTCATACCCAGCGGACGGGTTATCTGCTCTTCAAAAAGCTGCGTGTAGGGTTTGCCAGCCGCCGTTGAAAGGGCGTCCGCCAGCAGGTCAAAGGCCAGGTTTGAATAAGAGGCCTGCGAACCCGGCGCCGCCTTCAGCGTGGCGGTACTCAGGTAGCTCCAGCGCTGGTCGCGCGTTGGCCAGACAAATACGTCACGGTGCGCCGCCCCGCCTGGCTGCTCACGCGGCAGGGCGCTGGTGTGGGTGGCAAGGTTCACAAGCCGAATCGGCGTACCCTGATAGGTTGGAACCCGGGCGCCTGGAGGCGCGTATTTGCTGAGCGGGTCGTCGAGTTTTACCATGCCCTGATCGAGCAGTTTCACCAGCATTTCGCTGGTCATCAGCTTGGTTAAGGACGCGATGCGAATAACGGAATCCAGCTGCGGGTGAACGTTATTTCCTGGGCGCGTCTCGCCAAAGCTGCGGAACACACGCTGGTTGCCGTCGATGACGACCATCGCCATCCCGGTCGCACCGCTGCCGTAATAGATAAGGTTCGCGTAGCGGTCGGCAATATCTGAAGCTAAAACGGGCGCCGTCAGCGGTTGGGCTGCCTGGGCGGTAGAAAAGCTCACCGCACACAGCGCGGCAAAAGAGAGCAGACAACGTTTCAACGAAAAGCATCCATGAAGTGAATGAAGAAAGTAATGGGTATTTATACTACTAATCGGTACCGCGCAATGCCCCGAATTGCATAACGATAGCGAGAAAAACGTAACCATGGGTAAATATGAACAATTTACTTACGAGCCATCTCCCATTTTGTGACATCGGGCTTATGATAGGCACCAGTGTCACTCAATCTTACGGAGAACGGTATGTCTGAGAAGCGTGTGGTTATGGTTGTCGATATGCAGAACGGGGTATTTGAAACCCCTCGTCATCAGCGCGAAAAATGTGTCTCTCTGATCAACCAGCTTACGCAGGCAGCCGACAAGGTCATTTTTATTCAGCATACCGAGGCAGGGGGCCTGGAAGAGGGAAGTGAAGGGTTTGCGCTACTGCCTGAACTCCATCAGCCAGCTGACGCGCTATATGTGACCAAAACCGCCTGTGATGCCTTCTATAACACCGTGCTTGAGGCGCTGCTGCGTGAGCAGGGCATTCGCGAGTTTGTCATCTGCGGCTGCGCCACCGATTACTGCGTCGATGCGACGATCAAGAACGGCGTCAGCCGGGGTTATCACATCACCGTGGCGGAAGATGCCCATACTACCGCCAATCGCCCGGCGGCAGATGCGCGGATCCTGATTAACCACCACAACGACGTCTGGCGTAACTTCATCGCGCCGGCGAATCCTCTCGCGGTGAAACGCACCGAAACAATTCTCGAAAACTGGAAAGCGAACTAATAATCAACCCTCGGGTCTGACCTTTTTGCCTGAGTCGGGAGGCTGGCCTGGGCAGGTTTTTCGTGTGGTAACGTGTTGTGCACAGCAACAGCCATAACAACAAGAAGGAAGCATTATGTTTAAGTCTTTTTTCCCAAAGCCGGGGCCTTTTTTCCTGTCGGCATTTATTTGGGCACTCATCGCTGTCATTTTCTGGCAGGCGGGCGGCGGCGCATGGCTGACGCGCATCACGGGAGCAACGGGCGAGGTGCCGATTAGCGCGGCGCGCTTCTGGTCGCTCAGCTATCTGCTGTTTTACGCCTACTACACGGTGTGCGTAGGGCTGTTTGCCCTGTTCTGGTTTATGTATTCTCCGCACCGCTGGCAGTACTGGTCTATCCTCGGCACATCGCTAATTATCTTTGTAACCTGGTTCCTCGTGGAGGTGGGCGTGGCGGTTAACGCCTGGTATGCGCCGTTCTACGATCTGATCCAGACCGCGCTGAGCTCGCCGCATAAGGTGACCATCAACCAGTTCTATCATGAAGTCGGCGTCTTCCTCGGTATCGCCCTTATTGCGGTGATTATCGGCGTGATGAACAACTTCTTCGTCAGCCACTACGTTTTCCGCTGGCGTACCGCGATGAACGAACATTATATGGCGCACTGGCAGCACCTGCGGCATATCGAAGGTGCCGCACAGCGTGTGCAGGAAGACACCATGCGTTTTGCCTCCACCCTTGAAGACATGGGCGTCAGCTTTATCAACGCCATCATGACGCTAATCGCCTTCCTGCCGGTGCTGGTGACGCTCTCGGCGCACGTGCCGGATCTGCCGATTGTCGGCCATATTCCTTATGGTCTGGTGATTGCCGCGATCGTCTGGTCGCTGATGGGCACGGGCCTGCTGGCGGTGGTGGGGATCAAACTGCCGGGCCTGGAGTTTAAAAATCAACGCGTGGAAGCCGCTTACCGTAAAGAGCTGGTTTACGGCGAAGATGACGCCAACCGCGCCTCGCCGCCAACCGTCCGCGAGCTGTTTGGCGCCGTGCGTCGTAACTACTTCCGACTCTACTTCCACTATATGTATTTCAACATTGCCCGTATTTTATATCTGCAGGTGGATAACGTTTTCGGTTTGTTCCTGCTGTTCCCGTCGATTGTTGCGGGTACGATTACGCTCGGTCTGATGACGCAGATCACCAACGTGTTCGGTCAGGTTCGCGGGTCGTTCCAGTACCTGATCAGCTCCTGGACCACCCTGGTAGAACTGATGTCCATCTACAAACGTCTGCGCAGTTTTGAACGTGAGCTGGACGATCGTGACCTGCAGGAAGTCACTAACACATTTAGCTAATACAGGAAGTTGCTATGTCTTTTGTCGTACCGCGCGCGTTACCGTTGTCCTTGCTGGCCGCTCTTGTGCTGGCAGGCTGTGCCGAAAAAGGGGCCGCTCCGCTCAAAAAGGGGGAGAAGCCCGTCGATGTGGCGAGCGTTGTGCGGCAGAAAATGCCCGCCAGCGTGAAGGATCGCAACGCGTGGGCAGATGCGCTGGCAAAAACCTTTGAAAGCCAAAAGATTGCACCGACCGAGGAGAATATCTGCTCGGTGCTGGCGGTGGCGCAGCAGGAGTCGATGTACCAGTCAGACCCGGTGGTGCCGGGCCTGAACAAAATTGCCTGGAAAGAGATCGACCGCCGCGCGGAGTCCATGCATATCCCGGTTTTCCTCGTGCATACCGCGCTTAAAATCACCTCGCCGAACGGCAAAAGCTACAGCGAACGGCTGGACGCGGTGAAAACCGAAAAACAGCTCAGCGCCATCTTTGATGATTTCATCAGTATGGTCCCGATGGGGCAGAAGCTGTTTGGCTCGCTGAACCCGGTACATACCGGTGGCCCGATGCAGGTGAGCATTGCGTTCGCGGAGAAGCATACCGACGGCTACCCGTGGAAAATCGACGGTACGGTACGTCAGGAGGTCTTCTCCCTGCGCGGTGGGCTGTGGTTTGGCACGTATCATCTGCTGAACTATCCGGCGAACTACAATGAGCCGCTGTACCGCTTTGCCGACTTTAACGCGGGCTGGTACGCCAGCCGTAACGCGGCATTCCAGAGTGCGGTCAGCCGCGCAACCGGCGTCAAGCTCGCACTGGACGGCGATCTCATCGCTTACGGCAGCAGCGAGGCGGGAAGCACCGAGCTGGCAGTACGGAAATTATCCACCACGCTTGGCTTGAGCAATAGCGACATTCGTCATCAGCTTGAGAAAGGCGATAGCCTGGCATTTGAGAAAACGGATCTGTACAACAAGGTGTTTGCGCTTGCAGAGAAGAAGAGTGGGAAAGCGTTACCGAGGGCTATCCTGCCGGGGATCCAGCTGGAAAGCCCGAAGATCACCCGTAACCTGACCACCGCATGGTTCGCAAAACGCGTGGACGATCGTCGGGCGCGCTGTATGGGGCTTTAACGGCGACGGCGAAAGCGCAACACTAACGCCACAACGCCCAGAATCATACATCCCGCGAGGAAGGGGATCAGGCCGAACAGGGTGCTGACGCCAAAGCCAATCTCAACTCGCGGGCGTCCGTTATCCTGCACCTGCATCAGGTGTTCATAAACGCCCGGCGCATGGACCAGCATATTGAGCAGCTGGGAACCGGCCCAGAAGCAGAACAGGACAAACAGGGCATAAGCGATATTACCCGCCGTGGAGGTTTTTGGTTTGCCGCCAAAAATCGGTTTCGACAATGTAAAGTCAGCCATGTTGACCTCCCGTGGTATCACTCTGTTTTAATACGCGTCTTACGGGGTGAGTTTGACAGGTCATCGCATTTGTCAATATCAGAATCGTGGTAATTTACGCGCCGGAATCCTCCTGGATTGTCGATTTCTGCAGCACATCACAATTTCATCACTTAAGTGAAATTGCGTCGCGTTTCAGAATTTCCGTATCTGCCACAGACCTGGCCGTAAAACTGTGAGAGGATGTCTTTTTTTCCTGCCGGAGTTGTTATGAAGCTCACGTCCAAACTACGCCGTGACTGGCACTATTACGCCTTTGCTATCGGGCTGATCTTTATTCTTAATGGTGTCGTGGGCCTGTTGGGGTTTGAAGCAAAAGGATGGCAAACCTATGCCGTCGGGCTGGTGACCTGGGTGATAAGTTTCTGGCTGGCGGGGTTGATTATCCGCCGTCGTCCTGAAGAGACGACAGCGGATGAGGCGAAGAGCGTCGATTAACCGTTTACGGAACTTTTAAGCGCGCTGTCGGCGGCGTGACGCTCCAGCGCCAGTTCGATCAGGCGGGTGATCAGTTCCGGGTAGCTCAGGCCGCTGGCCTGCCACAGTTTCGGATACATGCTGATGTTTGTGAACCCCGGCAGCGTGTTGATTTCATTGATCACCACTTCGTTTTCCGGCGTCAGGAACACATCCACGCGCGCCATGCCGCAGCAGCCGAGCGTCTGATAAGCGCGAATGGCGATCGCCCGGATCTTATCGTTAATCGCCGGATCGATATCCGCAGGAACGACAACCTGCGCGCCTTTGTCATCAATGTATTTGGTGTCGTACGAGTAGAAGTCGCTGTTTAAGACCACTTCGCCGCAGGTGCTCGCCTGTGGGAAATCGTTGCCCAGCACGGCGCACTCAATTTCACGGCCTTTGATGCCCTGCTCAACCACCACTTTATGGTCGAACTCAAACGCCAGACGGACAGCCTGCGTGAACTCTGCTTCGCTGGTGACTTTGCTGACGCCCACGGAGGAGCCCTGGTTTGCAGGCTTCACAAACAGCGGCAGACCCAGTTCTCCGCTAATTTGCGCGAAGCTGTGCTTGTCGCGGTTGGCGCGGGTGAGGGTCACGAATGGCGCAATATTCAGCCCGGCATCGCGCAGCAGGCGTTTGGTGACGTCTTTGTCCATGCACGCGGCAGAGCCGAGGACGTCCGAGCCGACGAACGGCAGGTTGGCCATGCGCAGCATTCCCTGCAGGGAACCATCTTCGCCCAGGGTGCCGTGAACGATAGGGAAGACAACGTCGATCTGGGCGAGTGCCTGCGCGTTGCCGGCGTCGATGAGCTGCCCCTTCACGACGCCGGGTACGGTGGCGACGCTCACTTCCGAAGGATTAAGGGCGATGTGCGCCGGATCGTGAGCATTCAGCAGATACTGGCTGGCATCGTTAACGTGCCACTGCCCCTGTTTATCAATGCCCAGCAGCACCACGTCGAAACGGCTTTTATCGATCGCATCGACGATATTTTTGGCCGATTGCAATGACACTTCGTGCTCCGCTGATTTTCCCCCAAAGACAATACCTACGCGCTGCTTAGCCATCTCACTCTCTTCCAGTCTGACGAAAAGCCAATAACATACCACGATGCCCGGCGGGTTTCGCGGCCTTCTGCCATAATGTTTTGGGGAATGTTGAGGGGGGAGAGTGAAAGGAAAAACGCTGCTGACAATTTTCATCATTGTGGCCGTTGCAACGGTGGGTTACCGCTGGTTGCCGCCTTACTACAACCCTTTCATACCGCTGACGCTTGACGACCCGCCGGGCCGAATCGCCCAGTATAAGCTCCGGCGCTTAACTCCCGAGGCGTGCGCGAGCCTGCTTTCGCAGGCTAACCAAAGAGATCTCATCCGCACCCAGCCGGTGGCCGACAGCGGCGGCGCGTGTCCGCTTAACAACGTCGTGCGCGTGCGTGGCTTCGGCTCGGTCGGCCTGAACAGCAGTTTTCTTGCCAGCTGTCCGCTGGCGCTCAGCTCTGCGCTGTTTATCAGCCAGCAGGCCCGGCCGTTGACAAAACGCTATACGGGCAGCGACCTGGCGCGTATCGATCATCTCGGCAGCTTTGCCTGCCGCAACATTTACCACCGCCCTGACGCGCGACGCAGTGAGCATGCCACGGCGGAGGCGCTGGATATCGCCGCCTTTCGGCTGGCGAACGGGGAGCGCATCACGGTACTGAACGGCTGGAAGGCGGCAACAACGCAGCCATGGCTGAAGGCCATGCTGGCGGCAAGCTGCGGCTACTACGGAAACGGCCTGGGGCCGGAGTATAACGCGGCGCATGCCAACCATTTTCATCTGGGAATGCGCGGTTTCGGACTCTGTCGGTGAAGCATAATATTCCGCCAGAAAATGGATGAATTGTGACTTATTTCACAAATATGATGACTGGGAAGATAAAACACCAAAGTCAGTCTGGCCGCATCTCTGGTGCGACGTCAAAACGCGTAACTTGCTAATCTGTAGGCGAATTCGCCTAAAAATGAAGACTATTTCTTTATGGAATCCTGGAAAGTTAATCTCATCTCGGTCTGGTTCGGCTGCTTCTTTACAGGGCTGGCCATTAGCCAGATCCTGCCGTTCCTGCCGCTGTACGTCTCGCAGCTGGGGGTGACCTCGCATGAAGCGCTCTCCATTTGGTCCGGCCTGACGTTCAGCGTCACGTTTCTGGTCTCCGCCATTGTGTCACCGATGTGGGGCAGCCTGGCGGATCGTAAAGGCCGAAAACTGATGCTGCTGCGCGCCTCGCTCGGGATGGCGATTGCCATTCTGCTCCAGGCCTTCGCCACCAACGTCTGGCAGCTGTTTTTCCTGCGTGCGGTGATGGGGCTGACGTCCGGGTACATTCCAAACGCCATGGCGCTGGTCGCCTCTCAGGTGCCGCGCGAGCGTAGCGGCTGGGCGCTGAGTACGCTCTCCACGGCCCAGATAAGCGGCGTCATCGGCGGTCCGCTGCTGGGCGGTTTTCTGGCGGACCACGTCGGGCTGCGCGCGGTATTTATCATCACCGCGATCCTGCTGGTGGTCAGTTTTCTGGTCACGCTCTTTCTTATCAAAGAGGGGGGCCGCCCGGTTATCAGTAAATCTGAACGCCTGAGCGGCAAGGCCGTCTTCGCCTCGCTGCCCTATCCTGGACTGATGATCAGCCTGTTTGTGACCACTATGGTTATCCAGCTCTGTAACGGTTCGGTCGGTCCGATTCTGGCGCTGTTTATCAAGTCGATGGAGCCGGAAAGTACAAATATCGCTTTTCTGAGCGGCATGATTGCCGCCGTGCCGGGCGTATCCGCTCTGATTTCCGCGCCGCGTCTGGGAAAACTGGGTGACAGGATCGGCACGGCGCGTATCCTGATGGCGACGCTGATCTTTGCGGTCGTGCTCTTCTTCGCGATGTCGTTTGTCACCTCTCCGCTTCAGCTTGGCGTATTGCGATTTCTGCTCGGGTTTGCTGATGGAGCAATGTTGCCTGCGGTGCAGACCCTGCTGGTTAAATATTCCAGCGACCAGGTGACGGGGCGTATTTTTGGATATAACCAGTCATTTATGTATCTGGGGAATGTTGCCGGTCCGCTTATTGGCGCATCCGTTTCCGCGATGGCCGGTTTTCGTTGGGTATTTGCGGCCACGGCGATTGTCGTTTTAATCAATATTATCCAGCTGGCTATTGCGCTGCGTCGCCGCAGACAAATGGCGGAAGCGAAATCGGCGAGATAATCGTTTCGTTGATGTATTATATATTCTTATGGTAGCCGCATTTTTATATAACAAAATGCGGCGCTTCTTTATAGAAAAACGTTTCGCTCACCGCGGCGGTCCTTTATTTTCATTCCTGCATCACTTTTGCATACCATAATAAATTTCTTCTCTTTGCATTATGGATTCAGAATGCTAACTTCAGACAAAACTGAAAAAGGAACTGGCACGATGAAAAATCTCATTGCTGAATTGCTGGTCAAGCTGGCACAAAAGGAAGAGGAGTCAAAAGAGCTGGTAGCCCAGGTCGAAGCGCTGGAAATTGTGGTCACCGCGCTGCTGCGACAAATGGCGAAAACCGATCAACAGGCGTTGATTGAGAGCGTGGAAGGCGCGCTGGACAGCGTCAGGCCTGAATCACAGGTTCCGGTTGAGGATGCCGAGATGCTCCACCAGTACGTAAAGAAGCTGTTAAGGCATCCGCGCAGCTAAACCGTCATAGGACGTAACGACGTGTCATAGAATTGTCATGCAGGATGCCTATAGTCGCTCTGTTTTTATTTTTATGTATTTGTACATGGAGAAAATAAATTGAAACAGAGCGCACTTT